>Ga0123332_1002721_pt1 | contig 16530 bp, 16 predicted proteins | sample BioC12SIPDNA_4_FD_89958 | JGI IMG/M metagenome (GOLD analysis project Ga0123332, IMG submission 89958) | Anaerobic biogas reactor microbial communites from Washington, USA - Biogas_R2_A C12 SIP DNA | ecosystem: Engineered > Bioreactor > Anaerobic > Unclassified | place: Washington, USA...
CCTCGGCGCGACGATGGCCGCCCGCGGCGTCGACGCTGACCTCCGATCCGCGCACGTGGCCGCCAACCTGCTCGGCCTGGTGGGCCTCGTCGTCGGCGGGACGCTGCCCTTCTTCGCCGCGACGGTCGGGCGGTCGAAGATGCTCCCGGGCGCGACCCCGCGACGGCTGCTCGCCGTGGTCGGCTACCGGGCGGTCGCGGTCGGGGTCGCCGTCGGCGCCCTGGCCGCCGGTCGTCCCGGGTGGGCGGCGCTGGGGCTGGCGGGCGACGCGCTCGGCGTGGCGCTGACCGTCGCCGCCATGCCGCGCCCGACCCGCCGCCAGCTCCGCTGGTCGGGGCCGAGGCTGGTCGCGCTGTGGGCCGGGGCGGCGTGGTGGGCGGCGGCCCTCGTCGGCTCGGCGTTCGACGCCGCGGCCGGGCGGGGGGTGCTCGCCGGCCGCTGGCTGATCGTGCTGGTCGTCGCCGGCCTCGGGCAGGTGCTGTGGGGCTCGCTCGCGTACCTGCTGCCGATGCTGCGCGGTGGGGGCCACGTCCTGCTCGGGGCGGGCTTCACCGCCACCCGGTCGTGGGCGGGGCTCGCCGCGGTGAACGTCGCCGGCGGCGCCCTGGCCGTCGACCGTCCGACGGTCGCGGCGGTGGCGGTCGCCGTCTGGCTGGTCGACGCGGCGGTCCGCGCCTCGCGGGTGGGCACCGCCCAGGCGTCCCGTCCGGAGGCTCGCGGAGGATCCGACTCGCTCTCCGAATAAGTCCGCTGTAGAGTGGAAGTATTCGGACGAGGAGGTCGGGTTGAGCGAGGTCATCGACGAGCTGGTCGTGCGGGAGTACGAGTTCGGCTTCCACAGCGACATCGAGACCGAGCGGCTGCGCAAGGGCCTCGACGAGGACGTCGTCCGGGCCATCTCCGCCCGCAACGACGAGCCCGAGTGGCTGCTCGAGTGGCGGCTCGGCGCCCTGGCCCACCTCCGGACGATGGACGAGCCCCGCTGGTCGAACGTCGAGTTCCCGCCGATCGACTACCAGGACATGCACTACTGGGCCGCGCCCCGCCCGAAGGGACCCGCGCCGGCGAGCCTCGACGAGGTCGACCCCGAGATCCGGGCCACGTTCGACAAGCTCGGCATCCCCCTCGCCGAGCAGGAGCGCCTGTCGGGCGTGGCCGTCGACGCCATCTTGGACTCGGTCTCGGTCGCCACCACGTTCAAGGCGCGCCTCGCCGAGGCCGGCGTCGTCTTCTGCTCCTTCTCCGAGGCGGTCCGCGAGCACCCCGACCTCGTCCGCCGGTACCTCGGCTCGGTGGTCCCGCCCCGCGACAACTTCTTCGCCGCGCTCAACTCGGCGGTCTTCTCCGACGGCTCGTTCTGCTTCGTGCCGGCGGGCGTCGTGTGCCCGATGGAGCTGTCGACCTACTTCCGGATCAACGCCGAGAACACGGGGCAGTTCGAGCGCACCCTGATCATCGCCGAGGAGGGCGCCAAGGTCAGCTACCTCGAGGGCTGCACCGCCCCGATGCGCGACGAGAACCAGCTCCACGCGGCCGTGGTCGAGCTGGTCGCCCTCGACGACGCGTCGATCAAGTACTCGACGGTGCAGAACTGGTACCCGGGCGACGCCGAGGGCCGGGGCGGCATCTACAACTTCGTCACCAAGCGGGGGCGGGCCGGCGCCCGGGCCCACATCTCCTGGACCCAGGTCGAGACCGGCTCCGCGATCACCTGGAAGTACCCGAGCGTGATCCTCCAGGGCGACGACTCGGTCGGCGAGTTCTACTCCGTCGCCGTCACGACCAACCGCCAGCAGGCCGACACCGGCACCAAGATGATCCACATCGGGCGCAACACGTCCAGCACGATCATCTCGAAGGGGATCTCGGCCGGCCGGGCGCAGAACACCTACCGGGGCCTGGTCAAGGTGCTGCGGTCGGCGGAGGGGGCCCGCAACCACACGCAGTGCGACTCGCTGCTGATCGGCTCGGAGTGCGGGGCGCACACGTTCCCCTACATCGAGGTCAAGAACGACGGTGCCCAGGTCGAGCACGAGGCCTCGACGTCCCGCGTCGACGAGGACCAGCTCTTCTACTGCCGCCAGCGCGGGCTCTCCGAGGAGGACGCCACTTCGATGATCGTCAACGGGTTCTGCCGCGAGGTCTTCGACGAGCTGCCGCTCGAATACGCCGTCGAGGTGCAGGCGCTGATGCGCCTCAGCCTGGAAGGGGCGGTCGGCTGATGCTCTCGATCCACGACCTCACCGCCACCGCGGGCGAGACCCGCATCCTCGACGGCGTCGACCTGGACGTACCCGCCGGCGAGGTCCACGTCGTCATGGGGCCGAACGGCGCCGGCAAGAGCACCCTCGCCAACGTCATCGCCGGGCGGGACGGCTACGAGGTGACCGGCACCGCGACCCTCGACGGGGTCGACCTGCTCGGCCTCACCCCCGAGGAGCGGGCGGTGCGGGGCCTGTTCCTCGCCTTCCAGTACCCGGTGGAGATCCCGGGCGTCGGCAACGCGGCCTTCCTGCGCACCGCGCTGAACGCGCACCGCGCGGCACGGGGTGAGCCGGAGGTGGCCGCCGTCGACTTCCTCGGCCTCGCCCGCGAGCACATGGCCCGCCTCGACATCGACCCGGCGTTCCTCAGCCGGGCGGTCAACGAGGGCTTCTCCGGCGGGGAGAAGAAGCGCAACGAGATCCTCCAGATGTCGCTCCTGGAACCGCGCCTGGCGGTGCTCGACGAGACCGACTCGGGCCTCGACCTCGACGCCCTGCGGATCGTCGCCGCCGGCATCGAGCGGCTGCGCACGCCGGAGCGGGCGATGGTCGTCATCACGCACTACCCGCGCCTGCTCGACCTCGTCCGCCCCGACCGGGTGCACGTCCTCGCGGCCGGACGGATCGTCACCTCCGGTGGTCCCGAGCTGGTCGCGACGATCGAGGCGGAGGGCTTCGCCCCCCTCGTCGGGAGCGCGGTCGGGTGACCGTCGTCGCCGACCTGCTCGACCGCATCGGGCCGGTCGCCGCCCCGTCGAAGGGCGCCGCCGAGGCCCGCGCCTGGCTCGATCGGCACGGCCTGCCCGACCGCCGCGACGAGGCGTGGCGCTACACCCCGGTGCCCGCCGTGGTCGAGGCTCTCGCCGAGACGCCTCCATCCGACGCCGGTCCCGTCCCGTCGGGCGCGGTCCCGGCCGCGATCGCCATCGACCGCGACCTGGTCGACCGCCGGGCCGGCCGACCCGACGGGCCCCGGCTGGTCGTGGTCGACGGGCGGCTCGCCGCCCCGCTGTCGGATCTCGACGCCCTGCCCGCGGCGGTGCGCGTCGGGCCCGCGGGCGGCGCGCCCGGCGCCCCACCGGCCGACGGGTTCGAGGCGCTCGGCCGGGTGGTCGGGGGAGGCGCGGTCGCCGTCGACGTCGGACCCGGCGGCGACCGTCGCCTGCACGTCGTGCACGTCGCCACCGGGCGGTCCGGCGGCGCCCACCCCGCCCTGTCGCTTCACGTGTCCGCCGGGGCCGCCTTCGAGTTGATCGAGACGTTCGTCGGCGTCGGTGCGGCGGCGGTCGTCAACGCCGCGACCCGCGTCACCGCCGAGGACGGCGCCACCGTCGGGTTGGTCCGCGTCGTCGCCGAGGACGACGAGTCGGTGCACGTCGGGCGCACGGCGGTCGCGCTCGGGAGGGGGGCGACCCTGCGCGGCACGTCGGTGCTCGTCGGCGGACGGATCGCCCGCCACGCGCTCGACGTCGACGCCGCCGCGCCGGGCTCGCACGTCGACGTGGCCGGGCTCGCCGTGCCCCGCCACCACGACCGCCACGACACGGTCGTCACCGTCGACCACGCCGGCGACGACGTCCGCAGCGGACAGATCTTCCGCGTGATCGCGGCCGACCGGGGCCGGGGCTCCTTCAGCGGGCACGTCATCGTGCGGCCGGGCACGGTCGGCACCGACGCCGACCAGTCGAGCCGGGCCCTGCTGCTCGGCCCCGACGCCCAGGCCGACTCCCGTCCCTGGCTGGAGATCTTCGCCGACGACGTCCGCTGCACGCACGGCGCGACCGTCGGGCGGCTCGACGACGACGCGCTCTTCTACCTACGCAGCCGGGGGATCCCGGCCGCCGAGGCCCGCCGCCTCCTCGTCGCCGCCTTCGCGGCCGAGGTCGTCGACCGCATCGGCGACACCGGCACGCGCGAGTGGGTCGAGGCCCGGGTCCGGGCCCGAACGGTGGGGGCGGGCTGATGGCCGCCTGGACGCCGATCGCCCTGGAGCGCGATTGCTCCGCCACCACGGTGCCGGGAGGCCAGCGGGTGCTGCTGGCCGAGGGCGGCGAGGTCGCGATCGTGCAGCGGCTCGGCGGCTCGATCACCGTGCGCACCGAGATGGGCACGCTGCTGCGGATCGACGGCATCGACGCCGACGCCCTCGGACTCGACCCGATCGGCACCGCGGTCGAGATCGGTGACGGCTCCGGCGACGACGCGACCGGCGCCGGCGACGGGCCGTTCTCGATGGACGCGGTGTGGCAGGCGCTCGGCCAGGTGTACGACCCGGAGATCCCGGTCGACATCGTCGAGCTGGGCCTCGTGTACCGCTGCGAGGAGCACCCGGGCCCGCTCGACACCCGGCGCATCGAGATCGACATGTCGATGACCGCGCCCGGCTGTGGCATGGGCGACGTGCTCCGCGGCGATGCGGCCCGCGCCGTGCTCTCCGTCCCCGGCGTCGACGACGTCGAGGTGAACCTCGTCTGGGAGCCGCCCTGGTCCGTCCACCGGATGTCGGAGGCCGCCCGCCTCCAGCTGGGGCTGCTGTGAGCGCCCCGTCCCACCCCACCAACCGGCCCGCCCCGGGAGGGCGGGACGGCCCGAACCGAGAGGAGCCCACCGTGGCCACCATCGACACCTCCACCACCCTCGCCGAGATCGTCGCCCGCGTGCCCGGCGTCGAGCGGGAGCTCGAGGCGCTCTCGCTCGACTACTGCTGCGGCGGCGGTCGAACCCTCGCCGAGGCCTGCGCCGAGGCCGGGGTCGATCCCGCCGCCGTCATCGAGCGCGTCGAGGCGGTGCCGGCCCAGGCGCCGCCCGAGTGGGCGTCGCTCGGTCCGGCCGAGCTGGCCGACCACGTCGAGTCGACCCACCACGCCTTCCTCCACGCCGAGCTGCCGCGGCTGGTCGCCCTGGCCGACAAGGTCGCCGGCGTCCACGGCGACCACCACCCCGAGCTCGGCCGGGTGCGAGACCTGGTCGTCGCGCTGCGCGACGACCTCGAACCGCACCTCGCCAAGGAGGAGCGGGTGCTGTTCCCGATGATCCGCGAGCTGGCCGCGTCGGAGACCGCGCCCGAGTTCCACTGCGGGAGCCTCCGCCACCCGATCTCGGTGATGATGAGCGAGCACGACGACACCGGCCGGCTCCTCGAGGAGCTGCGCGCCGCGTCCGGCGACTACGCCACGCCGGAGGACGGCTGCGCCAGCTACCGGGCGCTCTACGACGGGCTGGCCGCGGTCGAGGCCGACACGCACCTCCACGTGCACGTCGAGAACAACGTGCTGTTCCCGGCCGTCGTCGCCCTCGAGGACGAGCGGGGCGCGCCCGCCGCCGCTTCGCGCTGACGTGCGCCGACCCGACGGCGAGACCGAGTCGCTCCGCATCCACGCCCACCCCGGGATATGCGAGGGCTGGGGCGAGTGCCACCGCTGGGCGCCCGACGTGTACCCCCTCGACGAGGACGGCTACATCGACATCCAGCGGATCGAGGTACCGCCGGAGCTCGCGGTGCGCGCCTGGGGCGGGGCCGAGGCCTGTCCCGCCCGGGCGATCACGATCGTCGAGATCGTCACTCCCGCCGAGGACGAACCACACGAACACGCGGCCTCCGGGAGCGGCGCGACGTCGGGCTGAAGCGCGCCGGCGCGGCGCCGGCGGGAGCCGGGTCGAGGCGGTGGGTCAGCCGCCGCCGTGGACGTGGTCGCAGAGGTGGGTCTCACCCTCGCGGACCTGTCCGGCGGCCACGCCCTCCAGGGCGGCGAACGGGCCGCACGGGTGGGGCTCGATCCAGACGTGGATCATGGGCACCGGCTCGAGCTTCTGGAGGCCGTTCGGGCACGTGCCGCCGACGCTGGTGATCCCGGCGACCCGGGGGTTCTCGCCGGGCGTGAAGCAGAGGTCGTCGTGGATGTGCCACTGGGTGAGCGCGCCGCCCAGCTCGGGCACGTCGTCGAGCGTGCTGCCCTGCGGGAGCATGAACATCGCCGACACGAGTCGGCGCCCGCCGCCGCTGGTGTCGTAGACGAGCGACTCGGGGTAGTCGGGGTCGAGGACCTTGTCGTCGTTGATGAGGTCCCACTTGATCAGGTGCTCGTGGCCGGTGAACCCGTCGCCGATCGACGACCAGCCCTGCGCCTCGGCCTCGGACGCGTCGGCGAACTGCGGGAGCCGGGCGAGGGTGAGGGCGACCAGGTTCTCGGCCGCGGCCTGCTGCTCGGGGCTGACGCCGTCGACCCCGCTGAAGTTGAGCGGCTGGGTCGGGTCGTAGACGACCGACGGGACGTTCGACGTCGAGTGCTCGTGGTCGTCGCCGTCCTCGTGATCGGCGCCGGTGGCGACATCGCCGTGCGAGTGGCCGGCGGCGGCCTCGTCGCCGTGCGAGTGGCCCGACGCGTCGTGGTCGGACGTGGCGATCATCGCCGCGATCGACAGTCCGACGACCGCGATGCCGACGGCGCTGCGGGTCAGGAGGGCGGTGGGGCGGGGGAGGGGACGGCCGACGACCGCGCCGGGCGCGATCAACTCCCGCACCGACGGCAGGAACGCGACCGCGGCGAGCAGGGCGGCGACGCCGTCGGCCATCTCGACCGGCTCGGCCTCGCCGAGGCCGTCGATGAACCCGATGCCGGTGGTCTTGGCCATCAGCCAGCCGCCGAGGGCGGCGCCGGACACCAGAACCCCGGCGGTGGCCACCGCGCGCCCGCCACGGACCAGCGCCAGCGCACCGAACGCGAGCTGCGCGACGGCGACGGCGGTGAAGGCGTAGGCCATCTGCCGCGGCTCGCCGTGCACGCCGATCGCCACGGCGTGGATCGCCCCGGCACCGAGCGACGCGATGCCGGCGACCGCCATCGCGGTCGACGGCGCGGCCGACGAACTCGACGAGGAGGCCGCCGGGGTCGCCTCGGTGGGCGGGGCGGGTTCGGTCATCGGGCTCTGCCAGGGCGTGTCCACGCGTGCAGGTTACGCCTCCGGGGGCGGGCGACACCCGTCACGTCTGCCGTCGGCGGCCAGATCCCGGGTGGGGCGGCCGGTTCAGGGGTACTCGGCGGGGCGCTTCTCGAGGAACGCGGCGATGCCCTCGCGGGCGTCGTCGGTCTGGGTGGCGGCGGCCATCGTCTCGATCGTGAGCGCGTACGCCTCGGCCTGGTGCCGCCCGACCTGCTCGTAGAAGCCCTGCTTGCCGAGGGCCTTCGACCAGCGCCCGCCGCGCGTGGCCCGGTGCAGGAGGTCGACGACGGCGGCGTCGAGCTCGTCGTCGGGCACGCACCGGTTGACGAGCCCCCAGTCGGCCGCGGTGGCGGCGTCGACGACGTCTCCGGTCAGGGCCATCTCCAGGGCGCGCTTCTGGCCCACGGCGCGGGCGACGGCGACGGCGGGCGTGTGGCAGAACAGCCCGCCGCGGCCGCCGGGGAGCGCGAAGCCGGCCGACTCGGCGGCGACCGCGAGGTCGCAGGTGGCGACGAGCTGGCAGCCCGCCGCGGTGGCGAGGGCGTGCACGCGGGCGATCACCGGCTGGCCGATGCCCTGCACGGTCTCCATCAGGTCGGTGCACGTGCGGAACAGGGCCCGGGCGGTGGCACGGTCGGCACCGACCATGTCGGCGAAGTCGTGACCGGCCGAGAACACCGGACCCTCGGCGGCGAGGATCACGCCGCGGGCCTCGCTGCGGCCGACGGTGGCGAAGGCGTCGGTGAGGGCGTCGAGCACGTCGAGGGCGAGGACGTTGCGACGGGTGGGGTTGGCGAGGGTGATGGTGGCGAACCGGTCGTCGTGGTCCACGCGGACGGCATCCATGTCGCCACCGTCGCACCCGGCGCCGCCGTCGGCAACCGCGTCCCGGGAGCGGGGCGGTCGCCGTATCCTGCGGCGATGGACGTCGCCGGGCCGTGGGGCCGACCGTGATCGGCCGGATCCTCGTCGCGCCGGCCCTGGTGTGCCTGCTGCTGGGGGCGGGGCTCGGCGTCTGGGGTTGGACCCAGCGCGACGCGTCCCGCGCGCGGATGGTCGAGGAGGCCGACGCGGCCGCCGAGGCCGACCTCGCCGACGTCTACGTCGACGGCGGGCCGGTGTTCGACCCGCGGGCGTGGGCCTGCCAGAACCTCCTGAGCGCGGGCGCCCTGGAGACGCCGTCGAGCACCGGCGCCTACGGCTACCCGCTCGACCCCGCCACCGGCGACACCGTCACGTCGGTGGAGGTGCCGCCGGCTCAGATCGCCTCCGAGCTGATCACCATGCTCGGCCCGGAGCAGGTGACCGGCATCGTCGGCCTCGACGTCCCCGAGGTGCAGGCGGCGATGGCGGAGATGCGGGCCGCGGTGATCGAGGCCAGCTCCACCGGGGTCGACGTGCGCATCGATCCGACGGTGAACGACGCCGCGGTGGCCCTCCTCGACGTGGTCGTGCCGATCTGTTGAGCGGCGCCCACCGCTCCGCTGACCGGCGGGCCCGGGGGCGTCGGTAGCCTCGGGTCCCGTGCACCGCTTCGTCGTCATCGGAGGAGGGCCCGCCGGCAACCAGGCGGCCACTACCGCAGCCCGGCTCGGAGCCGAGGTGACCCTGATCGAGAGCGACGTCATCGGCGGCTCCGCGCACCTGCGCGACTGCATCCCGTCCAAGGCGATGATCGCCACCGGCGGGGCGATGAACGACCAGCGCCGCTCGGCGGGCATGGGGTTGACCAGCACGTCGCCCGCGCTCGACCTCGACGCCCTGCGCCGGCGCATCGGCGACATCGAGGCCCGCCTCGAGGCGTCGGTGACCGGGCTGCTCCACGACCAGGGGGTGCGGATCGTCGCCGGTCGCGGCCGGCTGGTCGGCCCGCACGAGGTCGAGATCACCCCCCACGACGGCCCGGCCGAGGTGGTCGGGGCCGACACGATCGTGCTCGCCACCGGCAGCCGGCCCCGGGTGCCCGACTTCGCCCAGGCCGACGGTGACCGGGTCCTGACGACCCGCCACGCCTATCCGCCGCCGGTCCTCCCCGAGCACCTGGTGGTGATCGGTTCGGGCGTGACCGGCGTGGAGTTCGTCCACATGTTCTCGGCGTTCGGCAGCGACGTCACCCTGATCGTCAGCCGCCAGCAGGTCCTCCCCCAGAAGGACCCGGAGGTCGCCGCGGTCCTCGAGGACGACTTCCTCCGGCGCGGCGTCAACCTGTTCAAGGGGGCCCGGGCCGAGGCGATCGACGTGGACGGCGACGGCGTCGCCGTCCACTGCGACGACGGCCGCACCGCCCGGGGCAGCCACGCCCTGCTCTGCATCGGCTCGGTGCCGAACTCCGAGGGCCTCGGGCTCGACGAGGCCGGGGTCGAGACCGACCACGGCTACGTCGTCGTCGACCACAACTGCCGGTCGTCGCAGCCGCACATCTACGCGGCGGGCGACCTGTCGGGGAAGCTGCCGCTGTCGTCGGTCGCGTCGATGCAGGGCCGCAAGATCGCCGAGCACGCCCTCGGCCTCCACCAGCGTCCCCACCGCCACCTCGACTACGACAAGGCGGCCTCGGCGATCTTCACCGATCCCGAGATCGCGGACGTCGGCCTGGCCGAGGCCGACGCGTTCGCGTCGGGGCGCAAGGTGCGGGTCACCAAGGTCCCGTTCTCGGCGTCGGCGAAGGCGCTGATCAACGACGACCCCCGCGGCTTCGTCAAGATCGTGTCGGACCCGGCGACCGGGGTCGTGCTCGGGGGTTCGATCGTCGGTCAGCACGCGGCCGAACTGATCTCGGTGCTGGCGCTCGCCGTCACCGCCGGGCTGCGCGTCACCGACATCGTCGAGAGCCTGCTCGTCCACCCCGCGCTGGCCGAGTCGCTGGCCGACGCGGCGGAGTAGGGGAGCGCCGGGATGGACGACGACACCCCCGCCGGGCTGGCGCCGGTCGACCGCGACCGGTTCCCGGCGCGCGGCGTCAACTCGCTGGCGCCGATGGGCCCGCGGGCGCTGGCCCGCGCGTTCGACGCCCTCCTGCTGGCCGTGCCCTACCTGGTGATCACGATCGTGGCGATGATGGCCGTCACCGGCTTCGACGTCGACGCCACGGCCGACGACCTCGGCCTGTCGACCACGCAGCAGTACCTGCTGCTGATCGGACCCGCGGTGGCCCTGGTGGTCGTCTACGAGACGATCTGCACCACGCTGTGGGGGCAGACGGCGGGGAAGGTCGTCGCCGGGGTGAGGGTCGCGCGCCTCGGCAACGGTCGCTGTCCGCTGTGGTGGGAGTCCGCGATCCGCATCGCCCTGCCCGGCCTGGTCGCCCTCGTGCCGCACGGCCTGGCGCTGTTCGTGGCCGTGTGCCTCTACCTGGCGGCCGGCTTCGATCCGCTCGGACGCTCGGTGCCCGACCGCGCCGCGGGCACCGTCGTGGTGCGGGCCCGCTGAGGGGCCGGCCCGGGCGCTACTCGATGACGACGACGACGTCGCCGGCCGAGACGGCCTGACCGGCCTCGACCAGGATCTCGGCGACCTTGCCGTCCTTGTCGGCGGTGATGGCGTTCTCCATCTTCATCGCTTCGAGGAGGCACACGGTCTGGCCGTTGGTGACGTCCTCCCCGACGGCGACGGTGACCTTGACGATCGTGCCCTGCATCGGGACCGCGACCCGGCCCGAACCGGCGGCGGGGCCCGAGCCGGCGCCGCCCTTGCGGCGGGGGCGGACCGCGGTGGCGGCCGATCCGGCGGCGACCGGGGCGGCGGCCGAGGCCGGGATCCACATCGCGACCGAGAACCGCTTGCCGTTGACCTCGACGTCGACGTCGCGGCGCACCTTCTCCTCGGGCTCCTCGCCGTCCGCCGCAGGGGCGGCGGGCTCGGTGCCGACCTCCGACAGGTCGAGGACGTCCTCGACCCACTTGGTCGAGTGCTCGCCGTTGCGGAAGTCGGCGTGGGCGAGGATCGCCCGGTCGGCGGGGAGGGTGGTCTTGATGCCCTCGATGCGCATCTCGCCGATCGCCCGCTCCATCCGGGCGATGGCGGTGTCGCGGTCGGAGCCCCAGACGATCAGCTTGCCGACGAGGTTGTCGTAGAACTGGCTGACCTCGTCGCCCGCCGCGTAGCCGCCGTCCCAACGGACGCCGAAGCCCTGGGGCACGTCGAGCGCGGTGATGTGACCGGGGGACGGGAGGAAGGCGCCGCCGGCGGGGTCCTCGGCGTTGACCCGCACCTCGATCGCCCAGCCGCGGAGGTCGATGTCGTCCTGGGCGAAGCTCAGCGGCTCGCCCGACGCGACCCGGATCTGCTCGCGGACGAGGTCGATGCCCGAGACCAGCTCGGTGACCGGGTGCTCGACCTGGAGGCGGGTGTTCATCTCCAGGAACCAGAACTCGCCGTCCTGGTAGAGGAACTCGACGGTGCCGGCGTTGTGGTAGCCGCACTCGCGGGCGACCCGGACCGCCGCCTCGCCCATCGCCTGGCGGGTCTCGGCCGGGAAGTTGGGCGCCGGGGACTCCTCGATCAGCTTCTGGTGGCGGCGCTGGGCCGAGCAGTCGCGCTCGCCGACCCAGACGACGTTGCCGTGCTGGTCGCCGATGATCTGCATCTCGACGTGGCGGGGGCGGGTGAGGTAGCGCTCGACGTAGCACTCGTCGCGGCCGAAGCCCTTGAGCGCCTCGGACTGCGCCGACTCGAGGGCGGCGTGGGCCTCGTCCGCGCTGTTCACCACGCGCATGCCGCGGCCGCCGCCCCCGTACGCGGCCTTGATCGCGACCGGCCAGCCGTGCTCCTCGCCGAACGCGACGACCTCGTCGCCGGAGGTCAGGAACTCGGTGGTGCCGGGCACGCCCTCGACGCCCGCGGCCTGGGCGGCGATGCGGCTCGACACCTTGTCGCCCATGACCTCGATCGCCTCCGGCGGCGGGCCGATGAACGTGACGCCCCGCTCGGTGATCGCCCGGGCGAAGTCGGTGTTCTCGGAGAAGAACCCGTAGCCGGGGTGGACGCCGTCGGCGCCGCTCGCCTCGATGACCTCGAGGATCCGGTCGGTGTTCAGGTAGCTCTCGGCCGCGGTCTGCCCGCCCAGCGCGTACGCCTCGTCGGCCAGCCGCACGTGGAGGGCGTCGCGGTCGAGGTCGGAGTAGACGGCGACCGACTCGATGCCGAGCTCCCGGCAGGCGCGGATCACCCGGACGGCGATCTCGCCCCGGTTGGCGATGAGGATCTTGGTGAGCACCTCGCCTTCCTAGGCGAAACGCGACGGTCGGGGCCAGCACACCGGGCCGAGAAGCACAGCGGGCCACGAACGCCGGTGGTCGTCGGATCGGCCGCGCCGCCCGTCGCGAGGGCAGACTGCGGCGATGCCCGGTCCCTTCGCGCTCGACCGTGTCCGCGAGGCGGTCGTGGGCACCCGGTTCGCCACGGTCGACCACGTGGTCGAGACCGGCTCGACCAACGCCGACCTGCTGGCGGCGGCCGCCGACGGCGACGGCGAGGGCCGCGTGCTCGTCGCCGACCACCAGACCGCGGGCCGGGGCCGCCGGGGCCGGACCTGGGACGACGTCCCGGGCCGGACGCTCCTCGTCTCGGTGCTGCTGCGCCCGCCGGCGGCGTCGGTCGACCTGGTCACGCCGGCGGTCGCCGTCGCGGCGGCCGAGGCGGTCGAGGCCGTCGTCGGGGTGGCGCCGTCGATCAAGTGGCCGAACGACCTCGTCGCCTCGGTCGACGGCGGGCCGGAGCGCAAGCTCGCCGGGATCCTCGCCGAGGCGTCGTGGCCGCCGGGCGCCGACATCGCCTCGGGCTGGCCGCGGGGCCGCGAGCGCACCCGCGTTCCGGTGGTGGTCGGGATGGGGCTCAACGTCTCCGCGGACGGCCGGGCCGAGGAGCTCGACCCGATCGCCGTCGCCCTCGACGAGCTGACGGGCCCGGCGGGCGCGCCGGCCCCCACGCGGGAGGCGGTCGTGGCGGCGTGGCTCGTCGCGCTCGACCGCTGGTACCCCGCCGCGCTCGACGACGACGATCGCGACCGGCTGTGGGCCGCGTGGCGCGACCGCTCGGCGACGCTCGGCCGGCGGGTGCGCGTCGACCTCGGCGTCGACGACCTGACCGGCACCGCGGTCGACGTCACCGACGGCGGTCAGCTCGTCGTCCGCACCGACGAGGGCGTCGACCGGGTGCTCGCGGTCGGCGACGTCACCCACGTGCGCGCCGCCGGCTGACCCTCGACCGAACCGACCGGCCTCAGGGGTCGAGGTCCGACCCGGCGAGGGCGGCGAACGCGGCGGCCGCCGCCCGTGTCCGCGGCCCCGGCGCCGCCGGGAGTTCGGTGTCGTCGACCCGGGCGATCGCCTGCACGTCGCGGGTGCTGGAGGTGAGGAACGCCTCCTCCGCGGCCCGCAGGTCGGCGAAGGTCAGGTCGTCGACCTCGCGCCCGTCGGTGACCTCCAGCACCAGCTCGCGGGTGATCCCGGCGAGGCAGGCGGTGGCGAGCGACGGGGTGAGCAGCTCGCCGTCGCGGACGAGGAACACGTTCGACCCGGTGCCCTCGCTGAGCCGGCCGTGCACGTCGGCGAAGATCGCCTCGGTGGCCCCCGCCGCCCGCGCCCGGCCGAGCGCCACGACGTTCTCCGCGTAGGACGTCGACTTCACCCCGGCCAGGGCGGAGGTCGGGTTGCGCGTGAAGGGGACGGTGAGCACCGCGGTGGTCTCCTCCCAGCGGTCGACCGGGCCGGTCACGACGAGGACGGTCGGTCCGGCGTCGCCGCGGGCGCTGCCGGACGGCCCCGGTCCGCCGGTGACGGTGAGGCGCACCCGGCCGACCTCCGCGCCGGCGTCGGCCGCGGCACCGATCACCTCGGCGCAGGCGGCGCGCAGGGCCGCGTCGTCGAGGCTCACCGCCAGGTCGAGGGCGGCGGCCGAGCGGCGCAGCCGCGCCAGGTGGCGGGTGAGGGCGAACGGGGTGCGGTCGACCACCTTCATCGTCTCGAACACGCCGTCGCCGACGGTCAGGCCGTGGTCGGTGACGGCGACGCGGGCGTCGTCGACCGGGCACACGGTGCCGTCGAGCCAGGCCCAGGGTCCCGATGCCGTCACGGGCCCACCCTCGCGCGGCTGGCCAGCCCGATGAGGCGGTGCGCCTTCAGCTCCGTCTCCGCCCACTCGCCGTCGGGGTCCGAGCCCCAGGTGATCCCGCCGCCGGTCCCGAAGTGGATCCGCCCGTCGTCGAGCCAGAACGTCCGGATCGCGACGTTGAGCGCGCCGGTGCCGCGGTCGCCGTCGACCCAGCCGACCGCGCCGCAGTAGACGCCGCGGTCGACCGGTTCGAGCCGGTCGATCATCCGCAGCGCGGCGATCTTCGGCGCGCCGGTCACCGAGCCGGGCGGGAACGTGGCCGCCACCACCTCGGCCCAGCGAACGCCGGTGAGCAGGCGCCCCTCCACCGTCGAAACCAGGTGGTGGAGCCCGGGATGGGCCTCGACGCCGCACAGCGTCGGCACCGTGACCGACCCCCACTCGCAGCAGCGGCCCAGGTCGTTGCGGACCAGGTCGACGATCATCACGTTCTCGGCGCGGTCCTTGTCGAGGAAGCCGTCGGCGGTGGCCGCCGTGCCCTTGATCGGCGACGACCAGACGCGGTCGCCGTCGCGCTCGAGGAACCGCTCCGGCGATGCCGAGGCCACGTGGACGCCGTGGGCGGGCAGGCGGACGACCGCGCTGAACGGCGCCGGGTTGCCGACGGCGAGGGCGGCCCCGAGCGCGGCGACGTCGGCGTCGACGGGGGCCGGGGCCGAGAGCCGCCGGGTGAGGTTCACCTGGTACACGTCGCCCGCGGCGATCGCCTCCCGGATCCTCTGCACGCCGGCCCGGAACGCGGCCCCGTCGAGCGACGTCGTCCAGGCGTCGACGCCGCCGGCCACGCCCGGCCAGGGTCGTCCGGGCCACGGTCGGGCCGCCCGGCTGGTCGCGAACCGGGCGCACACGGGGTCGCCCGAGTAGGGGAGCACGACCGCCCACCGGCCGGGTCCGTCGAGGGCGGCGAGGTCCGACGTGACGTCGACCAGGTCGGTCAGGACCCGGCCGCCGACGACCGCCAGCGGGGCGACGTCGGAGCGGGTGGCCACCACCGGAGCGTAGGGATCCGGCGCCGGACCCTACGATCGGCGCCGTGCCGATCGAGTTCACCGACGAACAGGAACAACTACGCGCCGTCGTGCGCGACTTCGCCGACTCGGTCATCGCGCCGGGCGCGGAGGCGTGGGACCGCGACCACACCTTCCCGGTCGACGTCGTGCGCCAGATGGGGGAGCTGGGCCTGTTCGGCATCCCGTTCCCCGAGGAGTACGGCGGCGGGGGAGCCGACCTCACCACGCTGTGCATCGCCATCGAGGAGATCGCCCGGGTCGACCAGTCGCTCGCCATCACCCTCGAGGCGGGCGTCGGGCTCGGCGCCAACCCGATCTACCGGTTCGGCACCGAGGAGCAGCGCCAGCGGTGGCTGCCCGACCTCTGCGCCGGTCGTGCCCTCGGCGGGTTCGGCCTCACCGAGCCCGAGGCCGGCAGCGACGCCGGCGGCACCCGCACGCGGGCGGTGCTCGACGGCGACGGGTGGGTCGTCAACGGCGAGAAGGCGTTCATCACCAACTCGGGCACCGAGATCACGTCGATCGTGACGGTCACGGCCCGTACCGACCCGCCCGGGGCCGAGGGTCGCCCCGAGATCAGCGCCATCGTCGTCCCGTCGGGAACCCCCGGGTTCACCGTCGCCCCGCCGTACCGGAAGATGGGCTGGCACGCCTCCGACACCCATGGCCTGTCGTTCGTCGACGCGCGGGTTCCGGAGGACCACCTCCTCGGAGAGCGGGGCCGCGGCTTCTCCAACTTCCTGTCGATCCTCGACGAGGGGCGCATCGCCATCGCCGCCCTGGCGGTCGGGGTCATCCGGGCCTGCCTCGACCAGTCGGTCGCGTACGCGAACGACCGCCACGCGTTCGGTCGGCCGATCGGCTCCAACCAGGCCACCGCGTTCCGCTGCTCCGACCTGGCCGTCCTGTACGAGACGGCCCGGCTGGTCACCTACCAGGCGGCCTGGCTCCACGACGCGGGCCAGCCCTGCACGCAGGCGGCGGCCGTGGCGAAGCTCCACGCCACCGAGGCCGCCGTCACCGCCACCCGCCACGCCACCCAGGTGTTCGGCGGCTACGGCTTCATGGACGAGACCCCGGTCGCCCGGCACTACCGCGACGCCAAGATCCTCGAGATCGGTGAGGGCACCAGCGAGGTGCAGCGCCTCGTGATCGGCCGCGGCCTCGGCCTGCCCCTCTAGCCCGCCCTCTGGCTCGCCGGGGCG
>Ga0123332_1002722_pt1 | contig 16527 bp, 14 predicted proteins | sample BioC12SIPDNA_4_FD_89958 | JGI IMG/M metagenome (GOLD analysis project Ga0123332, IMG submission 89958) | Anaerobic biogas reactor microbial communites from Washington, USA - Biogas_R2_A C12 SIP DNA | ecosystem: Engineered > Bioreactor > Anaerobic > Unclassified | place: Washington, USA...
CGCCTTCACCCACGTAATTGCGGTCCAGATAGGAGATGACAATGGTCGAGCTGGCGTAGCCACCCTGACCAATGACACGATCGATGAAGTAGAAGTGTGGCGTCACCAGAGGGGCAACGCCCATCGTCGTGGAAGCCTTCTGTACAGCCGCCTCGACCATCTCCTGCAGTTGGCCGAGATCGCGATGGGCCGCGGTGCCGCGCACGACGTGCAGAACGCAGCAGCCGGTCTCCGCCGTCAGCCACTCGGCGCCCAGCTCGCGCGCCGGTCGCCAGCTCGCCGGACGGACGGGAACCGTCAGGGTTACCTGGTTGTTCGTGGTGTCCTCGTCGCCGGCGACAATCAGATCGGCCGGGTCGATGGTCACTGTGATCTCGTGCTCGCCCACCTGCCCGTGCGTGTCCCAATCCCAGGTGAAGAGAGCCGATGGACTGCCGGCGAGGTTGTTGGTAGTCAGGGTCGTGCTCAGGTTCAGCACGTCGCCAACCGCAACGTCTACCCCCACGGCGGTGTGATCCACGAAGTCGGGAACCGCCGGACGGACCAGGAAGGTCACCGCGTCGCCTTCGTAGATTTCGGGCACCGGGTAGATGAAGATATCGTCCTCGGTGATCGCCAGATCGGTCACCGGCGCGGAGCGGGTTGCCACCGGTTGGAGATCCCAGAGCGCGGCAGTAGGCGTCGCCGGAGCTACGGCCGTTGCCGTGGGCGCTGGAGAAGGGGTCGGGTCCACCGGGGGTGCTGTGGCTGTCTCCACAGCAGGAAGCGTGGTAGTCTGGCCTGGGGCCGGCTCTTGAGTCCCGTTGGTGCTGCCGCCACAGGCCGTCAGGAACAGCACCAGCAGTAACAAATATCGATGTGTTCGCAACACTAAACCTGCTCTCCTTCGCAACCGGCGTTATTGTAACGCATGCACAGTCGAGATAACACGTCCGGTACCGATTCGGCGCTCTTTCTAAGGCTTCTCTTTACTCCGGCTGCGCAGGCTTCGATCTTGCTGGCACAGCGGCGACCCTCTTTCTATAATGGATAGGATTGGAAAAGGAGTGCCAACCCCGGGGAGCGCCAAAAAGTGAAGGAGAAATGACGAAAATGCCCTACGAACAGATCAACGTACCCGACGGCGAGAAAATCCGCTATGAAAACGGCCGGCTCATCGTGCCGGACCATCCTGTTATTGCCTTTATTGAGGGCGATGGGATCGGCGTAGACATTACGCCGGCCTCTCTCCGCGTCTGGGACGCGGCTGTCGAAAAGGCCTATGGCGGCCGTCGCAAAATCGCCTGGATGGAGATCTACGCCGGAGAGAAAGCAGCTGAACGGTACAACGGCGACTACATGCCCGAAGAGACGTTCGAGGCGATGCGCGAATTCCTGGTTGGCATTAAGGGCCCGCTCACCACGCCCATCGGCGGCGGCTTCCGCAGCCTGAACGTGACCCTGCGCCAGGTGCTCGACCTGTATGCCTGCGTGCGGCCCGTGCGCTACCTGCCCGGCACCCCCAGTCCCATGCGCGAGCCGGAGAGGATGGACATCGTCATCTACCGCGAGAATACCGAAGACGTCTATTCCGGCATTGAATGGCCGGCCGAGTCGCCGGAAGCGCAGGCGCTCATCGACTTCATGAATGAAAAGCTGGGCAAGAACGTGCGCCGCGACGCGGCTATTGGCATCAAGCCGGTCAGCGAGTTCGGGACCGCGCGCCTCGTCCGCCAGGCGATCCAGTATGCCATCGATCGTGGGCGCGACAGTGTGACGCTGGTCCACAAGGGTAACATCATGAAATTCACCGAAGGCGCCTTCAAGACCTGGGGCTATGAAGTAGCGGCTGAGGAGTTCGGCGATCAGACGATTACCGAGGACGAGCTGTGGTCCCGCTATGATGGCAAGGCCCCTGAGGGCAAGATCGTGATCAAAGACCGCATTGCGGACAACATGCTGCAGCAGCTACTGACTCGCACCGACGAATACAGCGTCATTGCCACGCTCAACCTGAACGGCGACTACATGAGCGACGCCGCCGCCGCCCAGGTCGGTGGGTTGGGCATGGCGCCGGGCGGCAACATTGGCGATGGCATCGCCCTCTTCGAGGCCACCCACGGCACGGCGCCCAAGTACGCCGGCAAGGATATGGTCAACCCCGGCAGCCTCATTCTCAGCGGCGTGATGATGCTGGAATACATGGGCTGGGACGAGGCGGCAAAGCTCGTCGTCGACGGCATGGCCCGGACGATTGAGCAGAAGCGAGTGACCTACGACCTGCACCGGCAGATGGAAGGCGCGACGAAGCTCAGCACGTCTGAATTCGCCACAGCCATCATCGAGAATATGTAAGCAAGCGTTTTCGCAGCTATGAAACCCCCGGAGTCTTCTTCCGGGGGTTTTGTGATCTCTATGGACACTTTCAGCCAGCCACCTCCCGTACTGACCATCGGCGGCTCCGACAGTGGCGGTGCGGCAGGGATCCAGGCCGACCTGAAGAGCTTCACAGCGCTGCGCGTCTACGGGATGAGCGTCCTGACGGCGGTGACGGCGCAGAACAGCGTGCGGGTCGCGGCCGTCCACTATTTGCCTGCCGGCTTCGTCGCCGCAGAAATCGACGCTGTGCTCGAGGATTATGGGGCAGCAGCAATCAAGACTGGCTTCATCGGCCGGGCCGAGCTGGTCCACGCGGTGGCAGAACGCCTGCGCTTCTGGCAGGCCAGCGCGCCGGAGCGGGTGGGGCCGCTGGTCGTCGATCCGGTGCTGGTCAACCATCGTCATGAAGCCATGTTTGGGCCGGACGTGACGGAAGCCTACCGGCAGTCGCTGCTGCCCCTGGCGACGCTGGTCACGCCCAATCGGGCCGAGGCGGCGCTGCTCACGGGACAGACGGTAGACGCCGTAGCCGCTGCCGAGCATGCCGCCCGCGCGCTGCACGGCATGGGCGCCCGGCACGTCCTGCTGAAAGGTATTCCCGACGGTGAGCAGATGGCCGACCTCTTCTTTGACGGCTATACCTGCCTGACTCTGGCGTCGCCCCGATTGGAGACTGACAATACTCACGGCAGCGGCGACACGCTATCTGCGGCGATTGCCGCCGTACTGGCGCATGGGCTGCCCTTGCCGGAAGCGATCGAACGAGGCCGGGGCTATACGCTGGCGGCCCTGCGCGGAAGCCAGAGCTGGCGCCTGGGCGCGGGCCACGGGCCGCTCCGGCACTGGACCGGCGCGGGAGAAGAGGAATCGCGCTGATAGCCAGCGCATAGGAAAGGGCTAAACAGGAGCCGGGGAGGCTTGCCCAACGCCCACGTTCTTGTTATTATACTTTCAAAACATTTTGAATGTAGGGCGAGTCATGCACAAGAGTCTCGAGACTGTTAACGATAGCACGGTAGCCGGATTCGGCCGTCTGGCCGGTTTTTTCGGTTTTAGCGACGTCATGGGGCGCCTGTACGGCACCCTCCTGCTCAGTCCCGAGCCACTTTCCCTGGACGAGCTGGCCGAGCGCCTGCGCATCAGCAAAGGCTCGGTGAGCATGAATATGCGCTCCCTCGGACGGTGGGGCATGGCCCACGAAGTGTGGATGCGTGGCGAGCGCAAGAAGTATTACGAGGCAGAGCCCGATCTCTGGCAGGTAATCCGCAACGTCGTCAACGCGCGCGAGCGGCGGGAAGTGCAGGTGGCGCTGGAAGTGCTGCGCGATAGCGTCGAGAAGCTGAAATCGGCAGAAGACGAGCTGACGCCGGAAGAGAAGAAGCTGTCTGATTTTTACCTGGCGCGGATCGACGATCTGCAGGCCTTTTTCCAGGTCGCGCAGCTGGCGATGGGGACGATTCTGGGCGGCGAGGCAGGGCTCGACCTCGAGGGGATTACCCGTTTCGAACTGCCGCACAGCGGCGCTTCCTGAGCCTTTAACCCCTTTCCTTCTATATCGGCTTCAGGGGAAGATCACCCCCACATCTTGCCCCTGCTAGCTCATTTGTGCTACACTGTTGCCAACAGGCCGCGTTTTGCCCTTCCAGAGGGCGGCGCAGGAGAGGGGCGACAGGATGTTAGAGCTTGAAAAACTCAGCGACGAAGTTGAGAAAATGGCCCGGGGGGCCTATGAGCTGCGCCAGGAAAGCGGGGAGCTACTCGACGATCTGCTGCAAAAGCTGGAAGCACACGCCACAGCCTGGTCGAAGATCGACGCCTGCCTGCGCACAGCCGTGCGCGACCTCGATCCCAAGCTCAAGTGGTATCGCTCGGCGCGCCCGCTCGACGCGCGCGAGCCGCTGAACGCGGCAATCGATCCTAAGCCTGTGCCGGCGCAGGCGAACCTGATCGCCAGCGACGGCTCGCAGATCTTGCCCAGCCGCCACGGCGCCTACCTCTACTCCGTCATCAATATCGGTATTATCATCTATTACCACGGGCGGGGATGCGCCCCTTTCCAGACGACCTACCCCGTCATCGACTACCCCAATGGCGACAAGGAGGCCGACGATTTTGTTGACGACGCCGCTATCGTCAATATCCGCCGCGATCTCGCCGAGATCGAAACGCTGGTCGCCCGGGCGCAGGAGCTGACCGAAGAGGATCTTCCCGTTCTGGCCCTGCTCGATCAGCGGCTGCTCTACTGGCCTGTGGGCTCGGGCAGCAACGACGAGGGCCGGCGGGTGCTCCTTGGCTGGCAGCAGGCGATGCAGCGGGCGCGTGACTGCGGCTGCCTGCTCGCCGGCTACATCGACCGGCCGGGCAAGCGTTCGGTAATTACCATGCTGCAAACGCTGGACATCCACAAGGTGGGCTTCGAGCCCGACAGCCTGCTGCGCCCGGCGGGCGGTTCGGCCCTGACTGACGTACAGCTTTTCCGCCATATCCTGAAGGAGCCCGGACAGCGCAGCAAGGTTTTCGTCGATATCTCCCAGCAGAACGAGCAGTTCAGCGCTTACGACGCCGATAACGAGGTTTGCTTCTTTTACCTCAATCCCGGGGCGGCGGGGCGGCAGCTGGCCCGCGTGGATATTCCCATGTGGGTGGCGCAAGATCCGGCGCTGGTGGACCTCGTACACAGCCTCGTCCATAATCAGTGCCAGATCATGGGCGGCTATCCTTACGTCCTGACCCGCGCCGACGAGCTTGCCGTCGTCGGCGCACGCGACCGGGAGAGTCTGGAGATGATGATCGCCACGGCGATGGAACGCTACGGCTTCTACGGCTCGGTTACGTCGAAGCAAAGCGGTAAGAACGTGGCGCGCGCCGGGCGCACGCGCCACACAGGAGTACATGGAAGATGACGTCACCCATCCCTCTTCCCGCCACCCCGGCCGGCAACGGCCAGTCCGCCTCACCAAACGGCGATGAGTTCGGGCGCGTCCTGCGCGCCAGCACGACCGGTTTCGCCGTCGGCAGCCGCGTAGCCCAGCTCGAAGCGCCGAGCTTTGGCTGTATGGTCAAGGCGCAGCCTGTGGACGAGCGCGAGGCCATCTATGGCCTGATCTACGACATGAACATCGACGACGATCCGTTGATCCGCCGGCTCATTCTTGCCGAGAACCCGCGCCAGTCGGTCATCGAAGACCAGCGGCGCAACCGGCTCGTGCCCATCGAGATGAGCGTGCTGACCATCGGCTACCGGCGCAACGGGCAGTTCCACCACGGGCTGCCCCCGCGCCCGCCGCTGAACCTCGACCCGGTCCAGCTCTGCACGGACCAGGAAGAGACGATCCGCTTCACCGACCGCCCGGATTACCTGCGGCTGATCCTGCGCACGGTGGGCGGGCAGGTGCCCGTCGACCAGCTTCTCGTCGCCCACATCCTGCAGACCTATGAGAAACGGGGCAACGACGCAGCCTGGGCGCGGCGCACCATCGCCGCCCTTGTCGAGCTGTTGCGCAACGATTACGATCTGCTGACGGTCGTGCTGGAGCTGCTCAGCCAGGCGCTGCCCGGGCTGCCGGAAGTGGCGGAGCTGGCGCTATAAGTAACGGGGACACATCATGGCAAACAACAACATTGGCTACGTCATCGGCGGCGGCCTGCGCGAAGGCTTTCGTGTTCGCCTGACCACCCAGGCCGAGCAGGTCCAGGAAGGCAGCTTCGTCGTCTGTGATAGCGGGCGCTGGCGCTTCTTTGGCCTGGTGACCGACCTGCAGCTGGGCGCGACCGATTCACGCTATGCCGAAGATCAGATGGAGCGGCTGCAGCCTTCGTTCCGCAGCCTGCTGCGCGGCCAGACGCTCTACACCACGCTGGATATGTACCCGACGCTGATGCTGGACAGAGGCCCGGACCCGGATCTGGATCCAGAAGGGCGGCTGGCCTGGCTGGAGGAGAGGGACGGGCAGGCGGGGCCGCAGCCGGTGAAGACGGTGCCGGACCATCACGCCGCCGTCCGTCTGGCGGATGAGGCCGATGTGGAAGAGATCTTTCCCGGCGACTTTATCATCGGCCATACCATCGAGCAGGGGCACCCGGTGCGGCTCGACCTGGGCCGCTTCGTCAAGCGCTCCAGCGGCATTTTCGGCGCGACGGGCACCGGAAAGAGCTTCCTGACGCGCATGGCCCTCGCCGGCATGATGAAAGAAGACGTAGCCGGCGCGCTGGTCTTCGACATGCACAACGAGTATGGCTTCGACGACCACGACAGCGACAACAACCTGAAGGTCGCCGGCCTGCGCTCCCTCTTTGGCCCGAAGGTGCAGGTAGCCGCCCTGGGCAAAGGGGCCACGGTACGCGGCCATACGCCCGACTTCACTCTGGAGCTGGGCATGGGTGATTTTACGACGGCCGACATTCTGCTCCTCGGCGAGGCGCTCAACCTGACGGACACCGCCGAAGTTACCCTTAACGCGCTGGCCCGTGCGTTCGGCCAGAACTGGTTCTCCAGCTTTATGCGGCTGGAGCCGGGAGCCGTCGAGGTCGATCCTGAGACCGGAAAGTCGGTGCCCGCGGACAACTCCGTCGCCGCCTGGGCGCGGCAAAACAACGTGCAGGAAAAGGCCGCCGAAGCGCTGCACCGGCGTTTGGCGACGATAGCCAGCCGCCCCTACGTGGTCGAACAGCCGGTGAGCGACGCCGTCACAGAGATCGTCGATAAACTGGAGCACGGCCGGCACATCATCCTGAGCTTCGGCGAATATGAACGCGACCTCGACTATCTGCTCGTCAGCAACATCCTTACCCGGCGCATCCGCCAGCACTGGGTGCGCAAGACTGAGGAGCACAAGACGCATGGGGCACCGTCGCCGCGCCCGCTGGTCATCGCCGTCGAAGAGGCGCACAAGCTGCTGAACCCACACATCGCCCGGCAGACCGCCTTCGGCACCATCGCCCGCGAGCTGCGCAAATATTTCGTCACCCTGCTCATCGTCGATCAGCGTCCCTCGGGCATCGATGACGAGGTGATGAGCCAGCTCGGCACGCGCATCACCGGCTGGCTGGGCGACGAGGACGACATTCGCGCCGTGCTGACCGGTCTGGCCGGCCGGGAGCAGCTTCGCGGCATGCTCGCCCGCCTGCAGGAAAAAGAGGAAGTGCTGCTGCTCGGCTGGGGCGTCAAGATGCCGATCCCGGTACGCTCGCGCCGCTACGATCAGGACTTCTACGACGAGATGCGGGGCCGCAAGAAGCGCGAGTCGGCCGGAGGAAGCAACGCTTTCCCCGTCATCGACGATTTTGACGACATCAACAGCGATCTGTTCGGCGCATGAGAGCGGCGATCTTTGATGCCTTTGCCGGGCCAATCGCCATCCGGGAACTGCCCGATCCCGAGCCGCCGCCCGACGGCGTCGTCATTCAGGTCGGCGCGACCGGCCTTTGCCGCAGCGACTGGCACGGCTGGATGGGGCACGACGCCGACGTGCACCCGCCGCACGTACCGGGGCACGAGTTCGCGGGGCGTATCGTCGCCGTCGGGCCGGAGGTGCGCGGCTGGCAGATCGGCGAGCGGGTGACGGTACCCTTTGCCCTGGGTTGCGGCGCCTGCCCCCAATGCACCGCCGGCAACCAGCAGATCTGCGACAACTATTACCAGCCCGGCTTCACCGGCTGGGGCAGCTTTGCCGAGTACGTCGCCATTCCCTACGCAGCGGCCAACCTCGTGCGGCTGCCTGACGAAGTCAGCGACGTGGAAGCAGCGACCCTCGGCTGCCGCTTTATCACCTCTTTCCGGGCTATCGTCGATCAGGGCCGCCTGCGTGCGGGAGAATGGGCCGTGGTCTACGGCTGCGGCGGCGTGGGCCTCTCGGCGATTATGATCGCCCATAGCCAGGGGGCACGGGTCGTCGCCGTAGACGTAGACGACGCGGCGCTGGCCCTCGCCCAACAGATGGGCGCAGACGCCGTGCTCAACGCGCGCATGATGGAAGACGCGCCGGCAGCGGTGGTCGAGATAACCGGCGGCGGCGCCCACCTCAGCCTCGACGCGCTGGGCAGCGCCGAGACCTGCCGCAACGCCATTCTCAGCCTGCGCAAGCGGGGGCGCCACGTACAGGTCGGGCTTCTGGGAGCGGAAGGGGGTCAGACGATGGCGCCGATAGGCCGGATCATCGCCCACGAGCTGGAGATACTCGGCAGCCACGGCATGCAAGCTCACCAGTACCCGCGCCTGCTGGGGATGATGGCGGCGGGCCGCCTGCAGCCCGGCCGGCTCGTGCAGCGCACGATCAGCCTGGAAGAGGCCCCGGAGGCGCTAGAAGCAATGGGGCGCTTCGCGCAGCCGGGCGTGACGGTGATCGATCGCTTCTAGATAGCCAGGAAGGCGACTGCGAACAAATCCTCAGCGTTCCCAATCGAGCGCCATCTCTTGCCCGGCGTACGCCTCGACATCCTGGACGAGCTGGGCCGGATTGCCATCGTAACGCTCCCAGGAGATCTCCCGCCGGGCCATCTTCAGCAGGATGTCGGCGAGTGCCGTGTTCACCGGAACCGGGATACCCAGCCGCCGGCCTTCGATGGCGACTGCTCCGTTGTGATAGACTACTTCGTTCTTGGACTTCCCTGCCGTGAGGTCAATGTGAAAGGAGGGCATCTTGTTGCCCCGCGCCTCGCCGACTGCGCGAGTCAGGGCTCCTTTGGCCAGAAAGGCCGGGAGGCGCAGGCCGGTGACCAGCTTTCGGGCCGGCGCGCCAGGCAGATCGACTACCTTCAGGCCCAGACCGTCCATGACACGCAGCGCCTCTTCCAGCATCTCCCTCTCCAGCCGGTAAGTAGGTGCCGCTTCGTAGATAATCCGCGGGTGGCGGTTGATAATGGCCGAAGTGGCGTTGCCGATCATATTGAGCAGCGCCTTGGACCACTTCATCGCGCGGAAGTCGCCGATGGCGCTGGTCGGGATACCCGCGTCATTGAATAGCTGGACGTAGGGCTTGATGTGCTGCTTGCGCCGGGTGGGAGCCAGCGCGAGGCCGCGGTCGCTATGTTCGACGACCACGTGGTCCGGCGTCTCGCGGCTCAGCGGTGTGGTCAGGGAGCCGGCTATAATCGTTACATCACCCAGCGCCTCCTGCACCATTTCTTCGACGCCAATGCCGTTCTGCAGCGTAATGACCGTCGGGAAGGGTCGCGGGGCGAAGGCGACGAGCGGGTTCAGCGCCACTTCGACGTCATACGCTTTCATGGCCAGCAGAATGACATTGAAGGGAGGGTCCTGTTCCAGAACACGGCGCAATCCTGTAGCGAGCACCGGGTTAGCGCGGATGGCGCTGCCGTCGGCCTGGGTCACCCGCAGACCGGTCTCCTCCAGCAGAGCCGCCGTGTCCGGGCGAGTCAACAGGGTTACGTCGTGCCCCTTGTGGGCCAGCAGAACGCCGAAATAAGAACCAACCGCACCCGCGCCATAGACAAGGATCTTCATCGCTCACCTCGTAAGACCAACCGCTGGACAGGGCCGGGCTACCCGCAAGCGGTTACGTCCTGTTCCAACCGGCTGCCCACAAAATCAGGATGGCCGTTGACAAACGCTTCGACGGCCATCACCCGGCCACCGGCCGGCTGTATCTGCAGAAGCTGCAGACTGCCGGCCCCGGCCGTGACGACGATAGCGTCGCGCGTCCGGACGACTGTGCCGGGCGGCGCCTCTGGCCCATCTGCGCGGGCCCGAGCCCTGTGGACCCGGAGCCGTTCGCCCTGCCACCAGGTGTAGGCGCCAGGCCAGGGCGTCATCGCCCGCACGCGCCGCTCCAGAGCGATAGCGGGCTCCTGCCAATCCAGCTCGCCCTCCTCTTTCTTGATCATCGGCGCATAGGTGGCGGCTTGCCCGTCCTGGGGCTGGGGCACAAGCCGTCCGGCCAGAATATCGTCCAGGTGGCGGCGGATCATCTCCGCGCCCAACGCGGCCAGCCGGTCGTGCAGCGTCTCCGCGGTGTCGTCGGGCCTGATAGGGATCGCCTCCTGGACATAGACCGGCCCGGTGTCCAGCCCCGCGTCCATCTGCATCAGGCTGATGCCGGTTTCGGGATCGCCGGCGAGAAGGGCATGGTGAATGGGCGACGCCCCGCGCCAGCGCGGCAGCAGCGAGGCGTGTACGTTGATACAGCCGCGCGGTGGCAGGGAGAGGATGTGCGGGCGGAGGATCTGGCCGAAGGCAGCGACCACGATCGCCTCTGGCGCCCAGGCCCGTATGGGTTCGGCCGCTTCCGGGGGCCGGAGCGAGGCGGGCTGGTAGAGAGGCACGCCGGCCTGCAGCGCGAGCTGCTTCACCGGCGAGTGGCGCAGCGTCTGTCCGCGACCGGCCGGGCGATCCGGTTGTGTGACCACGCCGGCGACCGTCTGCGTCTCGAGGAGGGTCTGCAGAACGGGGACGGCGAAATCCGGCGTGCCCATAAAGACGATTCGCGCCATAAATGCATTCTAGCACGGCACAGAGGCCGGGCAAAGATGGGGATCACCCGAAAGTCACGATTGACGCCACTGTGCTGGCTCTCTACAATGGGCGGTAATGCTGTCCTAACACCCATCCCTGCGTATCTTGAAGCGAACATAACAGAAGGAGAGTGATATGAACGACGAATTTAACGTGGAAAACATGGAACCGGCCGGCAAGCCGGACATGACCGACGACGACCGCTTATGGGCGTTGCTCGCCTACGTGCTCACACCGTTGATGCCCATCGTCATCATGCTGCTGGAAGACAAGAAGAACCGGCCGTTCATCAAAGCGCATAACGGTCAGGCCTTGGCCTGGGGGATCATCAGCATCGTCGGCGGTGGCATTCTGAGCGCGGTGCTCCCGTTCCTTTGCGGCCTCCCCGGCCTGGTTTTCTGGCTCGTGTCCATTTACTGGGGCTGGCAGGCCTACCAGGGCAAGATGGTGGAGATTCCCGTCGTCAGCGAGTTTGTTCGCAACCAGGGCTGGGCCTGATCGCTCTCCCTCACAGCTAGACAAAAAAAGCGGCGGTCACGGGTGTCGTGACCGCCGCTTTCATTTGTGATCGGTCGCCTGGCCCTAGCTGAGGTCGTCGTCCTCGGGCAGCGTCTCCAGGACGGCCTCCACCTTGCCCTTATACCCGCTGCCGGGCGGGTAGGGCTGGGTGCCGAAGCGGGTCAGCACCGCGGCGCCCAGGCCTACGAGAGCCAGAATCATGCCGACCAGCCAGACGCCGAAGCCGCCGCCGAAGCTGAAGGGCGGGATGAGCGACAGCGCGCCGAGGCCCAATGTCAGCAGCGCCGTGCCAATGGCGGCGGTGGTCATCAGGCTGCGCCGGTTCCGTTTGAACGTGCGCAGCAGCGCGCTGCCGAAACGCTCGCCGACGGCGACCCAGCCCATGAGCAGGGCCGCGACGGGCACGAGGGTGAGCAGCCCGAGCGCCGGATAGAGCAGAATGCCAACACAGGTAACCAGCAGGACCAACGCCAGCAACAGCACCAGTGAAGGCACGGCGATGGCGGTCAGGAAGCCGACGGCGCCGCTGGCAGCCGGCCGCTCGCGCACGGCCTGCCCGACCTGCTCGAGGTGACGGGGGAAGACCGCCGCCACAACCAGCGCCAGGACGCCGAGCAGCAGGCTGCGGCCAATCACTTCGCTGACGTTACCGATGAACACGCGGGCCCGGCTCTCCCGGAAAGTGGGGACTTCGGGCATCCGCGGCATCTCCGGCAAGACTGGCATCTCGGGCATCTCAGGCATTGCCGGCATCTCGGGCATCGCCGGTATCTCCGGCAATACCGGCACTACCTGGCGGAAACGAGAGCCGTAAGCGGAGCACGCGGTCCCGTTGTTCTCGTCCACCACGTTACCGCCGAGACTGAAACAGCTGCCGTCAATCGTGGCGTTCTCGGTCAGATGGATATCGCCGGCGAAGATAACCAGGTCGCCGATGATGGTCCCATCGACGGTAACGTCGCCGTCAAAGACGGTGAGGCCGCCGTTGATGGTGCCGCCAACGTCCACATGCCCGTCAAAGACCGTCACCTTGCCGTTGACGACGGCGTCTTCTTCGATCAGCAAGTCGTTGTCGAAGACGTTAATGTCCTCGTCCACCACCTCGCCGGCGCCGATGATACGGTCGTAGCCGATCGCGCTGGCCATACCGGCCGGCAGGAACAACAGGACAAGCAGAATAAGTACAACCAGTTTTTGCTTCATCTTAACTTCTCCGCGAGCGGCTCAGGTGCTATCCCGGTGCAGTACCAGTCGGTTCACCACGCCCCCCCAGAGGAGGACAATAGCGACCATGAGCATCGGCAGGCCGACGGCAGCCGGGTGCTGCAGGCACCATTGGGCCATCCCTCCGGCTGCGGCGCTCAGGATAACGCCGAGTGCATTAAGCTGGGCCAGGGCGCCCTGCCAGAAGCCGCTCCACAAGGCCGGCTCGCCCAGGGCAGGCGATAGCTGAATCGCCAGCCAGGCCACCCCCAGCAGTGGGATCACGCCGGCGGCCAGGAACAGGACGTAGACCGCCGCGCCGAGCCACAGGTGGCGCGGCGTCATCGGCAGGGCGCGCACGGTGCGTTGGGCGAAACCGGCCGGCACAGGAACCGGCGGCGTCTCCCGCAGCAACTGCTCTACTGCCTGCAGCGCTTCCCATTCGCGGGCCAGCTCCGGACGCGCGCGAAGGTGAGATTCCAGCTCGACCAGCCCGGTTGCTGAAAGCTCACCGTCGAGCGCGTCCATCATCAGTGCATAAACTTCTTCATGCTCCATCACGCTTTTCCATCCCTTCTCTCTCTCTTCCTGTCACCCTGTACGTCTCAATTGAGATGAGGTTGCAGGCGTTCCGCAACCTCGCCATCGGTCGTGGCCTCGGCCAGCTGGCGCCGGGCGCGAAAGAGTCGCGATTTGATCGCACTGACTGTCGTATCCATCACTTCCGCGATTTCTTCATAACTCATGTCGTACCAGTAACGTAAGACCACCGTCTCCCGGTACTCCTCGGGCAGCGTCGCCAGCAGCGACTGGACAAGCGCCTCACGTTCATGATTCAACGTCTGCGCCTCGGGCCCGTCCGCATGGTCAGACATCAGCGCCGGGTGGGCCGGCAAGGGCTCCTCCAGCGAAAGCAACGTGACGCGTCGTTTGCGGATCAGGTCGATGCAGTAGTTCGACGTGATCGACAACAGCCAGGTGCTGAACTTGCGCTGGGGATCGTAAGAATCCAGCCGGGTATAAGCCCGGATGAAGGCCTCCTGCGCCGCTTCTTCCGCTTCGCCACGATTGTTCAACATACGGTACGCCAGGTTATAGACAGGGCCCTGGTACGCTTCGACCAGCCGGCCAAAAGCCGCCCGATCCCCGTTTCTGGCCCGTTCCAGCCAAACCTGTTCTTCGTCGTTCACGTTCGAGATCTCCTGACTGCTCACTGGGCTTTACGCAGCAAGCGCCAAAAGGTTGCACGCCCTCAGTGTGGAGCGCTCCACGGCCTCTGTCAAGCGAACCCGGACATAGACTATTTGACACACCTCCGGGGAAACTAGATAATGCCGCCAGGATGGCGCAAGAGCGAGAAAGAGAACGGCAGTCCCTGCCGTCAGAGCTATACACCGAAGAATATTTCCTCACTGCCTGCGAAGGCTACGACGTCTATCTGGAATCGGAGGGGGAGCATCTCTCCCGGCGCCTGCGTGACGCCTTCGCCGTAGCCGAGGTCCGGCCGGGCATGCGCGTCCTGGACGTAGGCTGCGGCCGGGGCGAGATTTTGCGCCACTGCATGCGCCTGGGAGTCGAAGCGCACGGCATCGACTATGCTGAGGCAGCGACGGCGATGTCGCTGAACGCCGTGACGGCAGAGCTGAACAACCTCGACGACGCGGCCGGGCTCCACGTTTTTCCTGCGACCGTGGCCCGCGCCGATGCCAAAAAGCTACCCTACCCCAGCAATAGCTTTGACCGCGTGCTCATGTTCGATGTGGTGGAGCATCTCTACCCCTGGGAGCTACACGAGGCGATGCGCGAGGTCTATCGCGTGCTGCGGCCCGACGGGCGTTTCATCGTCCACACCGCGCCGAACCGCTGGTACGACCGTTACGCCTATCCCTGGGTGCGCCGCTTCCGGGCCCTGCTGGGACAGGGTGACCGCTACCCGGTGGACCCGCGCGCGATAACGCCGGTGAACCAGCACGTCCACGTCAACGAGCAGGACATCGTCAGTATGCGGCGCGCGCTGAACGCCGCCGGGTTCCGCGGGAAGATCTGGCTCGACTCGCCGCCGCAGGACAGGCGCGAGAACGTGCTGGTGGACGGCCTGCGCTGGCTCGCCTTCAACGTGCCGCCCGTCCGCTGGTTCTTCGAGCGCGAGCTATTTGCCGTCGCGGAAAAGATCCCCTCGCGCGACGTCCTGTAGAGGCCCATAGCGGCCCATGACTGCCCGGCTCCGCCTGCGCCTGCTTCTCGCCGCTATCCTGCTTGTCGCCTTCTGGTTTCGCGCCCACGATCTGCTCGTCATTCCCCCGGGCCTGACGCACGACGAAGCCAATCACGGCCGGGAGGCCATCGGCATTCTGCAGGGGCGGCTGGCCCTCTTCTTCCCGCTCAATTACGGCAGCGAGCCTCTCTACAGCTACACCGTTGCCGGGCTCATGGCGCTGCTGGGGCGCAATCTGCTGGCCCTGCGGCTGGTCGCCGTCTTCTTTAACCTGGGCGCCGTCGCTCTGACCTACGGGTGGGCGCGCCGCGCACTCGACCGGCCGGCGGCCCTGCTGGCTGCGGCGCTCATGGGCGTCAGCTTCTGGCCCGTCGCGGCGGCGCGGGAAGCGCTGCGTGCCGGGATGATGCCCTTCTTTACTGCCGGGGCTGCCACCTTCTTCTGGCTGATGGTTAGCCGCGCGCGGCAGCGCCGGCCCATCGCCTGGCGGCTCGTCGCCGGCTTCACCCTCTGCCTCACGGCGACGCTGTACAACTATCTGGCTGCGCGGGTCTGGTGGCTGCTCTTCCCGTTGTTTCTGCTCTACCTAGCCCTGGCGCATCGCCCGGAGCTGCGCCGGCTCTGGCGCCCGACGCTGGTGGGCCTGCTGCTCGCCGGGCTGCTGACTGTGCCCATGTTCCTCTATCTGCAGCAGCACCCCGAGGCGCAAACACGGCTGCAAATGCTGGACAGCACGCTGAGCCGGGCCTTACGCGGAGAGCTGGCGCCGCTGCTGCGCAATATGACCGGCGCCCTGCTCGCCTTCGTCTGGCCCGGCCGGGGTGACCAGTTTCTCGCCTACAACCTCCCCGGCAGGCCCGTTCTCAATGGCCTGAGCGCCCTGTTTTTCGTCGCCGGGCTCGGCGTTTCGCTGGCCCGCCGGCGCCGGCCGGCCTACGCCTTTCTGCTGCTCTGGTTCGGCGTGGGCATTATTCCGTCGCTGCTCACCGGCGCCACCGCCAACACCACCCGAAACGTGGGCGCTATGTCGGCCACCTACTTGCTGGCAGGCGTGGGTTTTGTCGGCCTCGCCCAGATGCTCAGGCAGAGGCGTCCGCGGCTGGCCCCGGCCGTCCTGGGCGCGGCGGCACTCTGGCTGCTGGTCACGGCCGGGCTGACGGCCGATGCCTATTTCCGGCGCTGGGGCCAGGACCCCGACGTTCGCGAGGCCTACCAGCACACGCTCGTCAGGCAGATGGCCTATCTGGACGACCGGCCCACAGAGCCGGCGATGATCTCCAGCGTCTATCCGGGAGCCGCGCACAATCCGAGCATCGGCCTGGTGCTCGCCGGCGACCGGCCACAATGGCGCTGGGTGGATGCCCGCGGCGCGCTGCTTTTCCCCGGCGGCGAGCCGGCCCTGCTTCTCGCGCCGCCGGCTACGCCGCTCCACCCCCTCTTCACCGCCTGGAGCGAGCCGGTAGAGACGGTAGAGCTGCGCCCGAATGATCTCAATCCATCGTTCACAGTCTATCAGGTCGCTCCGCCCGCCCTGCCCGCCGCAGAGCCCGCGCTCTTTGGAACGGGCGAGCCGGCGCTAGCACTGCTTGACGCCGGCTGGCGCAATAGCAGCGTCAGGCCGGGGGAAGTGGTGGAAATGGTGCTCGTCTGGCAGGTCATCGACCCGGCCGACGTAGGCCCCCGGCAGGCCGGGATCGAGGCGACCGACGTCGTCTTCTTCACCCACGTGCTCGCCGGCCCGGAAGAGATCCTGGCCCAGCAA
>Ga0123332_1002724_pt1 | contig 16517 bp, 13 predicted proteins | sample BioC12SIPDNA_4_FD_89958 | JGI IMG/M metagenome (GOLD analysis project Ga0123332, IMG submission 89958) | Anaerobic biogas reactor microbial communites from Washington, USA - Biogas_R2_A C12 SIP DNA | ecosystem: Engineered > Bioreactor > Anaerobic > Unclassified | place: Washington, USA...
CGGCGCCGCCGCCCGTCGCACCGCCGCCGGCGCGCCGCGACAGCGAGCCGACGGCGCTCGACGAGCTGCTGCTCTGGGAGCGGTAGCCGGGTAGCCCCGGCCGGGGCGCTAGCCGCCCGGGGAACGGGGCGCGCGCCACAGCCTCAACGACAACCGACGTCCACCGCCGGCCCGGCGGGCGCCTCCCCGAGCGCCTGGGCCGTCGCCAGCCGCTGGCTCACGGTGATGCCCCAGCGGACCTCCGGGTCGGGCAGCGCCAGCCACAGGGGCTGGTCGAGCGCCCGGTCGGGGCCGAAGCTGGTCGGGCCGATGGGGCCCGCCCCGGACGGGGCGGCGAGGGCGGCCACGAGCGCCTCGCCGGCGCCGGCCGCCGCGAAGGCGTCCGCCAGCAGCGTGACCGCGCGCCAGGTGGCCCAGCCCACGGCGTCGAACGGCTGGCCCCAGCGGGCGGCGAAGCGCTCGTTGAGCGCGCCGGCCTCGCCCTCGGCGTTGCCCGCCTCCCACAGCATCAGGCGCGGCACCTCCACGCCCACCCCGTAGCGGCTCACGGCCGACAGGAAGTCGCGCGTCTGGGTGCGCGGGTCGGGGAACGGCGCCAGCAGGGCCTCGAGGCCGGCGTCCTCGGCCTGGCCCATGAAGGCGAGCTGGTCGGCGGGGGAGAGCACGACCATCACGGCGTCCGCGCCGGCCGCGGTGGCGGCGTCGAAGACGTCGAAGTAGACGGGGCGCGCGGGCGTCAGGGCGGCGCTGCCCACGAGCTCGTCGCCGAAGGCGGCCACCAGCGCCGCGGCCGCGTCCAGGCGCGCCTCGCCCTCGGCGCCCTCCTCGACCACCACGAACCAGCGTTGCGGGGCGCCGGGCGCGACGCGGTAGCTGGCCACCATGGCGGAGAGGTAGGCGGCCGCCGACGGCTGCACGTGGAAGGTGGTGGCGTGGCAGGCGCCGTGCAGCGTCTGGCTCGCGTCGCCGACGTTGACGAACGGCACGCCGTGCTCGGCCGCGAGGCGCGCCAGCGCCTCCGCCTGGCCGGCCGCCACGCCGCCCACCAGCGCCTGGGCGCCCTGCTCGGTGAGGAGGCGCTCGGCGGCGCGCACGGCGCTGGCCGCGTCGGGGGCGTTGGCCAGCAGCAGGCGCACGTCGCTGCCGCGCGCGCTGGCCTCGGCGTTCGCGGCGCCCTCGGCCAGCAGCGCGCCCATGCGGGCCGAGTCGCCGACGAGCGTGTAGGCCACCGCCTCGCGCGTGCGCGCGCCGGTCGGCATGGGCAGCACCACGCCCACCTGCAGGGTCGGCACCAGGTCGGCGGGGCGCTCGCCCAGGAACGGCGCGGGCGTGGGCACCACCGGCACGTGGTACTCGGCGAGCACGGCCTGGATGTCGTCCCAGGCGCGCGCGATGCCCACGTTGAGCAGGTCGCGCAGCGCCACGTCGTCGCGCCGCACCGCCATCACCATGGGCACGCTCTGGACGATGTTCGGGAAGTCGAACGCCGGCTCCACGGGCTTCACCACCAGCGGCACGCCGGCGCGCGCGGCGTGGTAGCCCACCGCCGGGCCCCAGCCGAAGCCCACGTCCACCTGCCCATCCGCCACGGCGCGCACCAGCACCGCCAGGTGGTCGTCGCCCTGCTCGCCGCCGAACACCTGCTTGACCTGGCCCAGCAGCTGGCGCTGACGCAGCGCCTCGTGGGGCGGGGTGCCGAGCCCCTGGACGCCGAGGTCGAGCTCGCGCAGCGCCGGGTCGTCGAGCGACTCGACCTCGATGCCGGCGTCGGCGCGGTAGACCATCACGTAGGGGCTCTGGTAGTAGGCGATGGTGGTCATGCCCTGCTCGAAGCCGTCGGGCACGCCGAGGATCACGTCGCACTCGCCCTCGCCGAAGCGCAGGTCGATGGTGTCGCGGGTGAACGTCCCCCAGTCGTAGGTGAGGCGCGCGCCCACCGCCTCGGCCACCAGGCTCGCGACGCGGTTCTCGAAGCCGGGGGCCTCGCGGCCGCTGAAGGGCAGCAGGTTCGGGTCGGCGCAGGCGCGCAGCTCCCAGCCGGCCTCGGCGCCGGCCTCGGTCTGGGCGGCCGCCGTCGGCAGGAGCAGGGAGAGGGCCAGGAGCGGAGCCAGGAGCTTCGCGGCGCGGCGCCTGCTCGGGCGGCGGCCGGCCGTGGTGGGGGATGACAGGTCGGTCATGGGTAGCACCTCGTGCGGGTACGGGATCCGTCGCATAGATGGCGCCCGTGGGCGGTGGCCGCGGGGCGCCCGCTGAAGATAGCGAAGCCTAGCCTCGAGAGAGAAGCGAGGTGCGGAGGCTCTTCTCCGCACCTCGCTGCGTTCGGGGTCGCCCACGCCGTGGGCGCGCCCCTCACCCTACGGTCGCGGCGCTCCTCAGGGGAGCCCGAAGACGTAGAGGGTGGTGCCGGCGCGGCGGTAGCGGCCGGCCGAGTCGGCGGGCGCGTCGACGCCGATCTGGGCGTCGCTGGGCGCCTGGCTGGTGACCACGGCGATGTACTGCTTGCCGTCGGGGCCGGTGAAGCTGATCGGCGAGCCGCGGAAGTTCGAGCCCGTGCGGAAGGTCCACAGGACCTGGCCGTTACGCGCGTTGACCGCGCGGAACTCGCCCGAGTCGGTGCCGCCGAAGATCAGGTCGCCGGCGGTGGAGAAGACGGGCATGGCGTCCACGGAGATGGTCGACTTGAGGCCCCAGGCCTTCTGGCCCGTGACCGGGTCCCAGGCCTGCAGCTCGCCCGCCCAGCCGCCGGGGCCGGTGTGGATGTCGGTGAAGCCCATCAGCACGTAGCTCTCGCCGGGGGTGTACTCGCCCTGCTGCGCGGTGAAGGTGGCGCAGCGGTTCTCGGCCTGGAAGTAGACCAGCCCGGTCTTGGGGGAGTAGGTGTCGTTGTACCAGTTGTTGCCGGCGATGAACGGGCAGATCGGGGTGGCGGTGGGGATGTCGGTGAAGGTGAGGGCGTCCTCGTTGAAGATCGGACGACCGGTCTCCATGTCGAAGCCGTCGGCCCACGTGACGGTGGTGTACTCCCACGGCTCGAGGAGGATCTCGCCGGTGAGGCGGTCGAACACGAAGAAGAGGCCGTTACGGGCGGGCTTGATGAGCGTCTGGCGCACCTGGCCGTCGATGGTCAGGTCGGCGACGAACGCCTGGCCCGGCTCGTCGAAGTCCCACTGGTCCTGCGGGGTGAGCGAGTAGGCCCACACCATCTCGCCGGTGGTGGCGTCGCGCGCGATCTGCGAGGCGCAGTACTTGCTGGTGTACTGCTCGAGGCCGGGCGCGGTGGCCGGGTCGCGGCGGTAGTCGGGGTTCCACGGCGCGCAGTTGGCGGTGCCGTAGTAGAAGAGGTTCGAGCCGGGGTCGTAGGTGAAGTAGCCCCACACGGTGCCGCCACCCAGGCGCCAGGAGTCGCCGTACCAGGTGTCGATGCCGGGCTGTTCGACCTTGTCGTCGGGGTAGAAGGGCTGGAAGCGCTCGGTGATGCCCATCTCGTCGTTGGGGCCGGTGTTGTAGTACTTCCAGAGCTCGTCGCCGGTCCGGAGGTCGTAGGCCGCCACCCAGCCGCGCACGCCGCGCTCGCCACCTTCGTTACCGATGATGACGTTGTTGCCGACGATGAGCGGGGCGGTGGTGGTGGTCTCGGTGATGCTCAGGTCGGTGACCTGCTTGCTCCACACGACCTCGCCGTTGTCGGCGTTCAGCACGAAGAGCTGACCGTCGAGGGTGTTGAAGATCAGCTTGCCGTCGGCGTAGGAGATGCCGCGCGTCTGGGCGCCGCAGCACGCCTTGGCGCTGTCGAGGCCAGGCATATCGGGGCGGAACGACCAGAGGATGTAGCCCTCGCGCGCCAGGTCGAGCGCGTACACCGTGTTCGGCTTCGGGGTGAGGACGTACATCGTGTTGCCGACGACGATGGGCGGCGCTTCGAGCGAGTCGGTGACGCCGAGCTGCAGCGTCCACTTCACCTGGAGGTTCTGGACGTTGTAGGTGTTGATCTGGTCGAGGGCGCTGTAGTTCCAGCCCTGGTAGTTGCCGTTGGCCATGGGCCACTGGCTGGCGTCGCGCGCCATGCGGAGCAGCTCCGAGTTGGCGAAGGCGCTGGACGCGACGAGCAGCAGCGCGAGGACGGCAGCCATGGCACGCAGCGAGCTGCGCCAGGTGCGCGAAGGGGAAGCAGTGTTCTTCAAGTTCGCTACCTCTCTGGGACGGGGTTCAGGACGCGGTTCCGGTTACTGGCGACGAAGGACGATGCGAACGGTCTCCATCAGCGCTCTGCAGCTACCTCCTCCTCGGTGACGGGGCCGAAGTCGTTGCCCCAGGAGTCGCGCACGTAGGTGGCGACGGCGGCGACCTGGTGGTCGTCGAGGGCGGCGCGGAAGGGCGGCATGCCGTGCTCGATGAAGCCGTTAAGGACGCGCTCCACCACGTAAGCAACGTTGCCGACCTGGGAGTTCGCGGCGAGCTTCACACCGATGCCGCCTTCGCCGTTGGCACCGTGGCACACGGCGCAGTTGGAGGTGTAGACCTGAGCGCCGTCGGCCATGAGGGCGTCGTACAGCTCGGGCTCGACCTCGGTGCGCTGCTGCGGCAGCTTCTCGGTGACCGCCTCGCCGGCCGGCGAGACGAGGAAGAAGGCGCCACCGAGGCCCTGGCCGCGGGTGGTGCCCTCGTCGGTGTCGCGGGCGAAGGTGTAGAGCGGGTTACCAGCGTAGGTCACCTGGCTGGTGCCGTCGGGGCGGGTGATGGTGCCCAGCAGGGCCGGGTCGGCGCCCTCCCCGAGCGCGACCTCGTCGGCGCCGGCCACCAGCGGCGGCCAGTTGCGCGTGCAGGCGTCGACGCAGGCGCTCTCGCCGCCCTGGTCCTCGACGTAGAGGTAGACGCTACGACCGCTGTCGGTGACGAGGTGCGGGCCGTACTCGGCGTTCTGGGACACGTTCAGCGAGCTCTGAGCGATGGCGACGGCGGCCGAGGCCAGCAGCGCCAGCGAGAAGGCGATCGCGACGGGGGACTTTAGGCTGCGGTGCATCTGTGCTGTTTACCTCCGAGCGTCCGGCGGCGGGCGGGGGTCCTCGTGCTTCGAGAGGGCGCCTGGTGGGGCCCTCCCGGTACCAAGACGTCCTGGCGCTAACCCGGAACGCTTATCGATTTGAGGACGAGGTTATCCCGGGACGTATGTCCCTAGCAAGACCTCCGGAGACCAGGAACGCCGTTGTGGTCGAGATTCTCGCGTCCGGGACGGGAGAAACGACCGTTTCACTATCGGTGTCTCCCGATAGTACACGGCGGCGTATCCCGGCGCGACTGGCGGCAGCAGAAGGGCGTGTTAGACTTGCTTTTCGCGGGCAACGAAGCGCGGGGGCCTCAGCGCCTCCCTGGCGCCCGGCGAGCAGGCGACCGCGCACGGGTCGCGACATCTCCCACCCCGACGAGCGCCGGCGGGCTACCGACCGCGGGCCGCGTCGTTTACTGTGTTCCCCGATACAAGCATGCAGCGCAGGAGGTAACGGTGGCCGAGGCCAAGAAGAGCGACAGCAAGAAGGCGACGCCCAAGAAGAGCACGAAGGCGAAGAGCGCCTCGGCGGAGGCGAAGGCCGTGAAGGCCGCTGGCGCCGAGAGCGCCACCGAGCCCAAGGCCGCCAAGCCCAAGGCCGCCAGCCGGGCGAAGGCGCCCGCAGCCACCAAGGAGAAGGCCGCCAAGGAGAAGAAGGCCACCAAGGCCAGCACCGCCAAGGCGAGCAAGGCCAAGGCCGCCAAGGGCGCCAAGGAGGCCGAGGCCGCCGCTGCCCAGGGCTCCGCCTGGCTCGCCTCGAGCGTGATCACCGACCTGGTGGCGCGCGGTAACGAGGCGGGCGGCCAGCTCGACAGCGAGGAGATCGCCGACGCCTTCCGCCGCGCCACCACCGGCGCCGGCCTCGACCCCGAGGAGCAGAACTTCGAGGAGCTCATGGAGCACCTCGAGAAGCAGGGCATCGTGGTCGCCGACCTCGCCGAGGACGAGATCATCGACGAGGACGAGATCGACGAGGACGAGCTCGACGAGGACGACGCCGAGCTCGACCGCGAGGAGCTCGAGGCGCGCGCCGAGGCCATGGCCGACGCCCGCGTCAAGACCAACGACCCGGTGCGCCAGTACCTGCAGGAGATCGGGCGCGTCAAGCTCCTCACCCTCGAGGAGGAGATCGACCTGGCTCGCCGCATCGAGTCCGGCGAGGAGGCGCGCGCTCGCCTCGAGGAGCAGGGCGCCGAGCTCGACGACCGCTCGCGGCGCAGCCTGCAGCGCGTCGTCGAGGACGGCGACCTGGCGCGCCAGCACCTCATCGAGGCCAACCTGCGCCTGGTCGTCAGCATCGCCAAGAAGTACAACGGCCGCGGCATGAGCTTCCTCGACCTCATCCAGGAGGGCAACCAGGGCCTCATCCGCGCCGTCGAGAAGTTCGAGTACCGCCGCCGCTACAAGTTCTCCACCTACGCCACCTGGTGGATCCGGCAGGCCATCAACCGCGCCATCGCCGACCAGTCGCGCACCATCCGCATCCCGGTGCACATGGTCGAGACGATCAACAAGCTCACCCGCGCCAGCCGCCGGCTGCAGCAGGAGCTGTCGCGCGAGCCGACCTTCGCCGAGATCGCCGACGCCATGGGCCCCGACTGGAACGCCGAGAAGGTCGAGGAGGCGTTCAAGCTCACGCGCGAGCCGTTCTCGCTGGAAACGCCCATCGGCGACGAGGAGGACTCGTTCTACGGCGACTTCATCCCCGACGAGAACATCGAGTCGCCGGTCGACGAGGCCTCCAAGAACATCCTCTCCGAGGAGCTGGAGGAGGCGCTCAGCAAGCTCAACGAGCGCGAGGCGATGGTGCTGAAGCTCCGCAAGGGGCTGGTCGACGGCCGCGAGCACACGCTCGAGGAGGTCGGCAGCCACTTCGGCGTCACCCGCGAGCGCATCCGCCAGATCGAGAACAAGGCGCTGCGCAAGCTCAAGTACCACGAGAGCCGCACGCGCAAGCTGCGCGACTTCCTGGACTGACCGGCCGTCCTTGGCCGCAGGTGGCCGCTGCCCCATCGGGGCAGCGGCCACCCGTCGTTAGGCCCGCCGCTCAGGCCTCGGCCACGTCGGCCACGATGGGTAGGGTCAGGACCGCTTCGAGCCCCCAGCCGGAGGAGTCGAGCGTCAGCTCGCCCTCGAGGGCGCGCGCGATGAACGAGACGAAGGCCAGCCCCAGGCCCGTTCCCTCGCTGGAGCCGGAACGGTAGAAGGGCTCGGTGACGCGCTCGAGGGTGGCGACGTCGACCCCGTGGCCCTCGTCCCGCACGCGCAAGGTGAGCGACGAGGCGTGCGCTTCCAGCCGCACGGTCGTGGTCCCGGAGCCGTGGCGGAGCGCGTTGTCGACCAGGTTGGTGAGCGCCTGCTGGAACAGGCGACCGTGGGTCACGGCCAGCTCGGCGGGAGCGGCGTTGTGGATGGTCACGCGCTCCCGCTCGGAGTGCGGGAACACCGCGAGGGAGTCCGCGAGCAGCGGCGACAGGAGGCGCCTCTCGTGCTCCGAGCCCGCGGAGCGCGCCAGCTCCAGCAGCGCCGCCAGGATCTCCTCGAGCTGCGCTGCGCTGCGCGCCACCGCCGGCAGGACCTCCTCGGCCGTGGCGTGCCCCAGCTCCACGCGTTCGAGCTGCAACCTGAGGGCGCTGAGCGGGGTGCGCAGCTCGTGCGACGCGTACCGGGTGAACGCCCGCTCGCGCTCCACGTAGCCCTGGATCGAGGCGACCATGTCGTTGAAGCTCTCCGCCAGCTCCGCCAGCTCGTCGCCGCCGGCCGGCACGGCGATGGGCTTCGGGAACGCCTCGCGGGCGACCTCCCGGGTGGCCAGCGTCAACTGCCGCAGGGGGGTGGCGAGGCGCCGCGCCAGCAGCCACGCGCCGAGCGCCACCAGGGCGAGCACGATGGGGATGTCGACGAGGTCGAGCACGAGCCGCTGCTCCGCCAGCCGGGCGAGCCAGGTCGGGACCCTCCCGTCGGCCGGCGCCCCGGCGTCCACGAGCTCCACCAGCCTGTCGCCCAGCACGTCGAAGAGGCCCTCGAGCGCGGTCGTGACCACCACCGCGAGGCTCACCGCCAGGAAGATGGTGCGCCGGAGGTTCACCAGCTGCCCAGGCGGTAGCCGCCCGCCACCGTGCGGATCACCTCGTCCGCCAGCTTGTGACGCAGCTGGCTCACGTAGACGCGCACGACGCTCACGCCGGAGGCGGCGTCGGGGAAGAAGCGCTCCTGCAGCTCCTCCACGCTGAAGGCGCGCTCTGGGTAGAGCGCGAACAGCTCGAGGATGGCGAACTCGCGCTCGCTCAGCTCTGCGGGCCGCCCGCGCCAGCTCACGCTGCGGGCCGCCAGGTCGATCAGGAGCCCTCCGCGCTCGAGCACGGACCGTTTGGTGAGGGCCGTGCGGCGCAGCAGGGCGCGCACGCGGGCCATGAACTCCGCCAGCCCGAACGGCTTGACCAGGTAGTCGTCGCCTCCCAGGTCCAGGCCGTGCACCGTGTCCTCTTCCGCGTCCCGGGCGCTGATGAAGAGGATCTGGCCACCGAACCCCACGTCCCGCAGGTCGCTGGCGAACTCGAAGCCCGCGTCGTCGCCCGAGGGCAGCATGACGTCCAGGACGGCGAGGTCGAACTGACGGGAGCTCATGGCCTGCCACGCCTCGTCGCGCGAGCGGCTCCACACGACCTCGTAGCGCGCGCCACGCAACGTCTCGATCAGCGGCGTGGCGATGTCGGTCTGATCTTCGAGTAGCAGGATGCGCATGGTAGGAGTCTTTACGGAAGAGCGGAGCCTCACGTACGGTTGGATCAGGGCGGCATCGTAACATCACCGGTGACCGATATTGGTCCCTTGCCTCGGTGCGACCGAGGCTCGCTACGAGAGCGTCGCCGCCGTCCGGCGACCGCCGGACAGGTGTGGCACGAGGAGAGGAACTGAGACAGATGCTGGATGTGACTGGAAGACGTGACCGGCGCGGTCGGTCCCGGGCGACGACGTGGGTCGCGTTGGCCTTCTGGGCGCTGGCCCTGCTGGGTGGCGCGCAGGCCCTCGCGCAAGGGCTCCCCGAGGGCGAGCTGAGGGTCGGCGTGATCCTCCCGAGCGCCGAAGCTAGCGACAACGACCTGGGCGCTGCCGTCGCCCGGGCGGCGTCGCAGGGCGCCGAGATGGCGGCCGACGAGTTCGAGTTCAACGCCGACATGCTGGGGATCGACTTCGGCGTCCTCACGCAGGCGGCGTCCGGCGCCGAAGACGTGGTGGCCGCGGCCGCAGCGTTGCAGGCCGACGGCGCCTACGGGATCGTCGGCGGCTTCGTGGCCGCCGAAGCCGCCGCGCTGGCGGAGTGGTCGGCCCGGACTGGGGTGCCGTTCCTCAACGTCGGCGCCTCCGCCGACGCGTTGCGCGGTGAGCTGTGCCAGCCGACCGTCTTCCACATCGAGCCGAGCGCGGCGATGTACCTGGACAGCATGGCGGGCTGGTACGTCCGCTCCGGGCTGCGCGACTGGTACTTCCTCCACGGCGACGACGACGAGTCGCGCCAGCAGCTGGAGCGCGTGAACGCCACGTTGCGCGAGCGCCACTTCGGCGCCCGCGCGGTGGGGGAGGCCGTCGTGGCGGAGGGGACGGACCTGGCCGCGGTGGCCGAGCGCGTCAAGCGCGCCCGCGCCGACCTGGTGGTGCTCCTCCTGCCCGCGGCTCGGCAGCTCGAAGCCCTGAGCGCCCTCGAGCAGCACGGTGTGGAAGCCATGGTGACGGGCTTCCCGTACCCCGAAGCCCAGACGCGCACCTTCTACGACGCCTCCCGCGGGGCGGCGCCCACGCTCGGCGCGGGCCACCGCATCAGCGCCTGGGAGGCCACCCTCGACGCCTACGGCGCGCGCGAGCTCAACGCGCGCTACCGCATGACGTACGGGGAGCCGATGGACGCCCCGGCCTGGGCGGTCTACCAGGGCGTAAAGATCTTCTACGAAGCGGCCTTCTTCGGCGGCTCCACGAGCGCCGACGACGTCCTCGCCTACCTGGCTTCCCCGAACGCGGTGTTCGACGTCTGGAAGGGGATCGGCACCTCCTTCCGGCCCTGGGACGGGCAGATGCGCCAATCGATCTACCTCGTGAAGGTCGACGCGACCTCGGAGACGCCCTTCACCTTCGCGAGCCTCGTGGGCGAGCTGCCGGCCATCTACATGCCGGGTACCGAGGTCGTCGAACGCCTCGACCAGATCGGCGACCTGCAGGGCGCCGGAGGCTGCACCCGGCGCTGACCGGGGCGCTTACGCCGCCCTTATCTCGTCCCCGTAGTCTGAGGGGCGGGACTTTCGTCCCTGCTCGGAACGAGCGCCAAGCCACTGTCCTAGCCCGCGAGCACGTGCGGGCGGAAGGAGAACATGAAGCACCACGATGCCCTTCCGGCGCGCCCTCACCGCGCCCTCCTCGCGCTCCTGATCAGCCTGGTCCTGCTAGGCGCCACGGCGCAGGCTGAGGACGCCTACCGTCTCTACGTCGCCAACGAGTTCAGCGCCGACATCACCGTCATCGATACCGCCACCGACGAGGTGATCGACACCATCACCATCTCCGGCCGGCCGGGCGAGGTGCGCCCTCGCGGCATGGCCGTGAGCCCCGATGGCGCCACCATCTACATCTCGGTCAGCGACTTCAACCCCGTCCTCGAGACGCCCGAAGACAAGATCATCGCGGTGGACGTGCGCACCAACGAGGTCATCGGCGAGTTCCGCGCCGGCGGCAACCCTGAGCGCGTGGCCGTCAGCCCCGACGGCACGCAGATCTGGGCGGCGCTCGAGGCCATCGCCCAGGGCGCCGGCTACGACGTGACCACCGGGGAGCAGCTCGCGAGCTTCCGCGTGGGCGTGGAGGCGGAAGGCGTGGCCGTCAGCCCCGATGGGCGCTGGGTGTACATCACCGCCGAGGCCACCCACACCGTCACCGTCATCGACGCCCAGGAGCTCGCGGTCGTCACCCACGTGCTGGTGGGCAACCGCCCGCGCGTGGTGGAGTTCTCCAACGACGGCGCCTTCGCCTACGTGACCGCCGAGATCGGCGGCACCATCTCGGTCATCGACACCAGCACCCACAAGGTGGTCGAGACCATCAACCTCGGTCTCGACTCGCGCCCGGTCGAGGTGGCCGTCGACCCCACCAGCTCGCTGATCTACGTGGCGGGCGGCGGCACCAGCGCCGTCTACGTCGTCGACACCGCCAGCAACGAGGTCGTGAACGTCATCCGCGAGCAGATGGGACGCCGCCCCTGGGGCATCGCCATCACGCCCGACGGCAAGAAGGTCTACACCGCCAACGGCCTCTCCGACAGCGTCTCCGTCATCGACACCGCCTGCGGCTGCGTCGTCGCCAACGTCTCCGCCGGCCGCGGCGCCCATTCCGCCGAGATCGGAGTGATCCCTGATGGCCTCTGAGCGTTCCCCCCGTTCGCCGATGACCCGCCTCGCGGGCCGCCTGCTGCACCTCGCGGCCGCCGGCGTCCTGCTGCTGCCCGCCGCGCTCGCTCAGCCGAGCGAGTACGACGCCGAGCCGTTCTTCGACGAGGCCCTGCGCCAGAGCCGCGCCTACGGCCTCGAGATGACGCGGGTGCGCCTCGCCCTGGTGGCCGCCATCGACGCGCCCCTCCACGAGGACCTCGTGGAGCAGGTCGAGAAGATGACCGAACGCGACGCGCCCCGCTACCTGGGCAGCCTGCGAGCCGCCGACCCCGAGCTGGCCGCCGAGCTGGAGGCAGCGCTCGAGCTCGTCGCCGAGCAGGCCGAGGACGGCGAGTACGACCCGGCGACCGTGAGCCGCGCGCGTCAGCTCCTTGACCGAGCCGAGGCCGCGCTCTTCGACGACGCGACGCGCGCCAGCCCCGACTACATCGCAGCGCTGATGGCGGACCTGATCCTCGCCGACGACGGCGTCGCCGAGGCCTACGAGGACGCCGTCGAGGAGGAGCTCTGGGAGTACTCGAACGGCTGGGCGGCGCTGGGGCGCACCCAGGAGTACTGGGCCGAGCTGCGCCTGTTCGCCACCGCGCAGCAGAAGGCCGACGTGGAGGAGATGCTCGAGCAGCTCGCCGCGCTCTACCCCTCGCCCACCCCGCCCGCCGAGATGAGCGCCAACCCCGAAGAGGCGGAGGCGCCGGCCCAGCGCCTCGTCGGCCTCCTCGAGGAGGTCTCCGGTGCCTCGCTCTACTCGGGCCGCGACCTGCCGCGGCTGGCGGGCCACCTGGCTGAACTCACCAGCGAAGCGTGCGAGCTGTACGCCGCGGGCGAGACCGAGGTGGCCGGCGAGTACGCCGCCGCCGTGCGCGACCCGTACCGCAAGTCGCTGCGGCGCCTGCTCGACCTGCTGGCGCCCGAGGTGCACGCCGAGATCAGCGTGCGGCTCGACGCCCTCACCGGCCGCGAGGACGAGCCGTTCCCGGCCGACCCTGCGGCCACCTGCCGCGAGATCGTGGAAGGGCTGCAGCAGGGTCAGGCTATATTGGGAGGCTGAGTCAGCTCGGCGGCCGGACCCCACGGTCCGTCCGCGCCACGAGCCCGCTGACGGGCTCGGTACCCGCTGACCGCAGGCCTACATGACCCAAGGAGCACCCGCCATCGTTGCCACCGACCTCTCCCGCCGTTTCGGAGAGGCGGAGGCGGTGGCGGGTGTGTCGTTCGAGGTGCGCCGCGGCGAGTTCTTCGCCCTGCTCGGCCCCAACGGCGCCGGCAAGAGCACCACGATCCACATGCTCACGACCATCCTGGCGCCCACCGGCGGCACGGCCGAGGTGATGGGCTTCGACGTCGTGCGTCAGGCCTACGACGTGCGGCGCCAGCTCGGCATGGTCTTCCAGGACCCGGCGCTCGACGAGCGCCTCACCGCCCGCGAGAACCTCGAGATCCACGCGGTGCTGTACGGCGTGCCGCGCCGCTCCCGGCGCGCCGCCATCGAGGGCGCGCTGGAGTGGGCGTCGCTGCGCGAGGTCGGCGACCGGCGCGTGCGCTCCTTCTCGGGCGGCATGAAGCGCCGCCTGGAGCTCGCCCGCGCCCTCATGCACGGCCCCCGGGTGCTGTTCCTCGACGAGCCCACCATCGGCCTCGACCCGCAGGGCCGGCGCCACCTGTGGGAGCGCATCGACGCCTTGCGCGCAGGCGGCATGACGGTGCTGATGACCACCCACAACCTGCCCGAGGCGGACGCCTGCGACCGCGTCGGTATCATCGACGCGGGCCGCATGGTGGCGATCGGCACCCCGGCCGAGCTGAAGCGCGAGCACGGCGGCAAGCCCGACGCCGACCTGGAGGACGTGTTCATCGCCCTGACCGGCCGCCAGCTGCGCGACGAGCTGGCCACCGCCCGCGACCTGATGGTCAGCTTCGCCAAGCAGGGCGGGGAGCACACCCGATGAGCCAGGACGCGAGCGCTCACCTCCCTGGCGCCGCGCCCGGCGTGGGCGTCCGCTCGTGGGCGGGGATCGCACCGTCGGTCGTGCTGGTGATGTGGCAACGCGAGATGCGCCGCTACTGGCGCGACCGCTCGCAGATCTTCGGCGGCTTCTCGCGCACCGTGCTGTGGCTCGTGATCCTCGGTTTCGGCCTCGGCGCCTCGCTGCGCGAGATCGAGGGCTACAGCTACGCGCAGTACATCCTGCCCGGCGTGATCGTCCTCAACGTGCTGTTCGCCTCGTTGCAGTGCGCCATCGCCCTGGTGTGGGACCGCGAGGTGGGCCTCCTGCGCGAGGTGGTCGTCTCGCCCGCCCCCATGCTGTCCGTGACGCTCGGCAAGCTGCTGGGCGGCGCCACCATCTCCTTGGTGCAGGGCAGCATCCCGCTCTTGTTCGCGCCGTTCATCGGCGCGCGCCTGAGCGTGGGCGGCCTGCTCGGCGCCTGGCTCGTGATCTTCTTCCTCGGCATCTTCATGACCGCCCTGGGCGTGATCATCGCCTCGCGCCTCAAGACGTTCGAGGGCTTCGGCAGCATCTCCAACGGCGTGATCCAGCCCCTCTACTTCCTGTCGGGGGCCATCTTCCCGCTGAGGGGCGTGATCGGCGGCGTGGGCTTCCTCGACATCCCCGACCACCTGCGCGAGGAGCTGCGTCGCATCGGCGTGTTCGCCATCGGCGGCGGCTGGGTGGTGCAGCTGCCCGAGTGGATCCAGGCGCTGGTCTACGTCAACCCCGTCAGCTACCAGCTCGACCTCCTGCGCTACTTCCTGCTGCGCTTCCAGCAGCTCCCCCTCGTCGCGGACCTGCTGGTGACCTTCGCCCTCCCGCCCGTGGCGGCGGTGGTGGCGGCTTGGTTCATGGGGCGGATGCTGAAGCAGCGGTAGGGGCAGGGCGCGCCGGGCGGGCGGGCCCAGCCAGGCGTCCAGGACGTGCGTCAGCGGGGTATGATCCGGCCTGATCCGTCCAAGGAGCCGTTCCAGCGTGAGGCCGCGAACGGACAGCGTCCCGTCCGTCGTGCCGGCTGCGGCTCGTGCCCGGCCGAAGAGAGGTAGAGCTACACGTTCCATGCCCGCGTCCGAAACGATCCGCCCGCCTGTAGGGCTGAGGGACGTCGTGAGGCGCGCCCAGCGGGCCTGGTGGGGGGCCGTGCTCGCCCGCCTGGTGGTCGTGGCGCTGGGTACGGCGGCCCTGGCCGGGGCCGCGGCCTGGCTGTACGCCTGGGGAACGGGGCGCCCCAGCCGCCCCTGGGCGGACGGCGCCCTGTCCCTTCCCGGGCTCGCGCCCCTACCCCTCCCGCTCCCCGTCCTGGTCGGCGCCGCCTCCTTCCTCGTGGGCGTCGTGGCGGCGCTGTGCCTGGCGCCGTCGCCCCTTCGGGTCGCGCGCCATCTGGACCGGCGCCTGGGCCTGGCCCAACGGCTCTCGACCGCCTGGGAGGTCGCCGCGCGCACCGGCCCGGGCGGCTGGAACGCGCTCGAACGCGCGCTGCTGCGAGAGACCGAGCGCGTCAGCCTCGGCATGGACGTAGCCTCCGCGTGGCGGTCGCCGCGCGCCGCCCGGGCCTCGCTCTCGACGGCAGCGGTGGCGTCGGCGCTGATCGCCCTCTCGCTCGTCGTGGAGGTCCCCGAGCGGAACGCCCTGGTGGCCGACCCCCTGGCTGCCCCAACGCTCGCGGAGATCGAGACCCTCGGACGGGTCGCTCGCCTCCTAGAACAGGCTGCCGAGCGCGAGGAGAGCGGCTACCTGCGCGCCGTGGCGGCCTCATTCGACGAGCTGCGGCTAGACCTGGAGCGAGGGGCGGTGGACGGGGAACAACGGGATCGGCGCTTGGCCGAGCTCACCCGCCACCTGGTGGCCGCCGCGAACGACGTCGGGGGCGCGTTCGCCGACGCGGTCAACGCCGCGGTGGCCGGGCTTCCCGAAGCGGGGCCCCCCGAGCAGGCCCGCAGCGACGTGGCGCCTGGAAGCGGCGAGCCGGCCCGTCCCGCGCTACCCGAGGAGCTGGCTCACGGAGCCAAGCCGTTCTTCGACGCCCTCGGAACGCTCGCGGAGCGGTTGGAGCAGAGCCCGACCGGCTCCCCGCGAGCGAGGGCCTCCGGCGGGACCGCGGTGCCGGAAGGGTTCTACGGCGGGGTCCTGAACGCCCAGACGGACCCGAACGCCACGGCGCCCGAGCCGGCGCCGACGCTGCGGGGCGAGGGCGCGGCCGGCGGCAACGTGGCTGGCGCCGCGGAACGCTCGACGGACGGCGCCGGCGACGCGGCCGGCGGCGGGCGAGCGCTGCCGCCGGCCGGCAGCGACGGCTTCCTCGACCTGGAGTTCGAGGCGGCCACCCTGGCCGCCCTCCCGGACGCCGAACGGGGAGAAGGGCGAACCACCGAGCTGGAGGTCGTCCCGGCCACGCGCCTGCACGGCGACGCGGCCCTGGGCCTCGCCGCCCCACGCGCGTTCGACCGCGCGGACGAGGCCGCGTTCACCGAGCACGCGGTCGGCTCCGCGTACCGCCAGGTCGTGAGCCGCTACTTCACACCGAACCAGGATCCCGATGAGCGACGATCGCGTGACGAGAGGTGACATGAACCAGACGGCGTACGGGGCGACGACCGCCAGGACGGCGACGGATACGAGCGGGCTAACGGACGGCCTCAGGAAGCTCGAACGCGGCCGCGATGCGGTGCGTGAGGTGGTGGTGGGCCAGGACGAGGTCATCGACCAGATGCTGATCGCCCTGCTCGCGGGCGGACACGTGCTGATCGAGAGCGCGCCTGGCCTGGGGAAGACGCTGCTCGTGAGGACGCTCGGCACGGTCTTCGGGCTGAAGGCGAACAGGATCCAGTTCACGCCCGACCTGATGCCGTCCGACATCACCGGCACCTACGCGCTCGTCCCCGACGAGGACGGGCAGGCGCGGGCGACGACCGTGAGGTTCCAGCCGGGCCCCGTCTTCGCGCAGATGGTGCTGGCCGACGAGATCAACCGCGCCACCCTGAAGACGCAAGATAGCGCCCCGTAATCTCTGTAAATTGGATGGCTCTGCGACTTTCTCGTGAGAGAAAGGAG
>Ga0123332_1002732_pt1 | contig 16482 bp, 15 predicted proteins | sample BioC12SIPDNA_4_FD_89958 | JGI IMG/M metagenome (GOLD analysis project Ga0123332, IMG submission 89958) | Anaerobic biogas reactor microbial communites from Washington, USA - Biogas_R2_A C12 SIP DNA | ecosystem: Engineered > Bioreactor > Anaerobic > Unclassified | place: Washington, USA...
CTGGCCGACGCCGGCGGCTGGCAGAAGTGGTTCTTCACCGTGCTGGCGGTCGGGATCAGCGGCCTGCTCGCGTTCTGGCTGTCGCGCACGCCGCGCGGCGACTGGCGCACCGCGCTGCCGTTCTCGCTGGTCGTCGGCGGCGCGCTGGGCAACGTGATCGATCGCCAGCTGCACGGCCATGTGGTCGATTTCATCCAGTGGCACTGGCGCGACTACTACTGGCCGGCGTTCAACGTTGCCGACTGCGCGGTAGTGGGCGGGGCGATCGGGATCGTGCTGTTCGGCCTGTTCCAGGGTCGGGCCAACGTCGGGCGCGACTGACCCGGGCCTCCCGGCGCCGCCGCGTGCCGCCGTCGCCGCGGCCGGCGATGCCGCCGGACGGCGCGTCGGGGCCGGTGGGCGGCGGCGCGTTGCGCCCGGGTTCCGGCCCGGAGCGCTAGAATGCCCGCCATGGACATCGTCCTCGCCAATCCCCGCGGTTTCTGCGCCGGCGTCGATCGCGCGATCGAGATCGTCAAGCGCGCCATCGAGACCCTCGGGGCGCCGATCTACGTGCGCCATGAGGTGGTCCACAATCGCTTCGTGGTCGAGGACCTCAAGCGCCGCGGCGCGATCTTCGTCGAGGAGCTGGACGAGGTGCCCGACGGCAGCACCGTGATCTTCAGCGCCCACGGCGTCTCGCGCGCGGTGCGCGAGGAGGCGGAGCGGCGCGGATTGAAGGTGTTCGACGCGACCTGCCCGCTGGTGACCAAGGTGCACCTCGAGGTCACGCGCCATTGCCGCGCCGGTCGCGACGTGGTGCTGATCGGCCACGCCGGCCACCCCGAGGTCGAGGGCACGATGGGGCAGTGGAAGGCGGAGGCCGGGGCAGGGCGGATCTACCTCGTCGAGGACCTGGAGGACGTGGCCTGGCTCGATCCCGGCCAGCCCGACAACCTCGCCTACACCACCCAGACCACGCTGTCGGTGGATGACACCCGCGAGATCATCGCCGCCTTGCGGGCCCGCTTCCCCATGATCCAGGGGCCGAAGAACGACGATATCTGCTATGCCACCCAGAACCGCCAGGACGCGGTGCGCGAGCTGGCCCGGCAGTGCGACCTGGTGCTGGTGGTCGGGTCGCCCAACAGCTCCAATTCCAACCGCCTGCGCGAACTGGCCGAACGCGACGGGGTGCAGGCCTACCTGATCGACGGCGCCGCCGAGATCGATCCGGAGTGGGTGGCCGGACGCCGCCACATCGGCGTCACCGCCGGCGCCTCGGCCCCGGACGTGCTGGTCCAGGGCGTGCTGGCGCGCCTGCGCGAACTGGGTGCCGGCGCGGTCCGGGAACTGGAGGGAGAGCCCGAGAGCATGGTTTTCGCCCTGCCGAAGGAACTGCGGCTGCAGCTGGTCGACTGACCGGCCGCGCGAGGCGCGGGTGCGGGACGCGCCCGCCGGAACCGCGCGTCCGATGCGCTCAGGGGCATGAAATCGAGGGCATGAAAAAAACCCCGGAAAGCCGCGCCTGCCGGGGTCTGGTGCCTGGTGCCGGAAATAGGATTCGAACCTACGACCTACGCATTACGAATGCGCCGCTCTACCAACTGAGCTATTCCGGCAAGGGTCGCAGATTCTAGGGGCTGGGCGCGGCACGGTCAAAGGGACCGGGCCCCGTGCGCCGCGATGGCGGGCCGGCCTGGATGGCGGTCAGGCGGGGACGGGCTCCGGTGCCGGGATCGCATCCACCATCGGCATGTCCGGCAGCCGGCGCAGCAGTTCGTCGCCGATGCGCAGGGCCAGGGCGATGATGGTGAGGGTCGGGAAGCTCCAGCCGCCGGTGGGGAAGACCGAGCTGCCGGCCACGTACAGGTTGTCGATGCCATGGACCCGGCACTGGGCGTCGACCACGCCCGTGGCGGGGGAGTCGGACATTCGCGTGGTGCCCATGTGGTGGGCCGTGCCGTGCAACGGAAGCGGCGCCGCCGGATCGGCCAGCCAGCCCGCGGGTTCGAAGCGCGCGCCCAGGTCCGCGGCCAGCGCGTCGCCGATCAGCCTCGAGGCGCGACGGATGTTCTCCTCGTCCTGGGCGCTCATGCGCCAGTCGACGCGGATCCGGCGCAGGCCGAGGGCATCGCGACTGTCGGCCAGGGCGACCCTGCTGTCGCGGTTCGGCGCCTGTTCGAAGTAGCCGACCAGTTCGGCCCGGTCGGCGTCCACCACCGGGCGCCGCGCGAGCTTGCGCAGCGCGGCGCGGACGATGTCGTCGGCATGGCGCACGCTGCGCAGCGCGAGTGGCCCGGGCCGGCCTTCGCCGATGGTCTGGCGCTGCGGCACGTCGTGCTCGAGCGCATCGAGCAGCCGCGCCTCCACCTGCGCCGCCTCGTCCCGCTCTGGCGGGCGGCGCAGCGCCGCCCGCAGCGCGCGCATGGCCGCCAGTCCCTCGGGCGGATCGCGTTCGATGCTGAACGGGCGCACCCGCGCGTGCAGCAGGCGGTGCGCGCGCTGCGCGTCCTCGGTCAGGCACAGGTGGTGGAAGGCGGGGGTGGCGGCCCGGCCCTGGGCCCGCTCGTACCGGTGGACGGCGCGCGCGATGTCCGGATGCCGCAGCGTCCCCAGCCGGCAGCGAGGGTGGTCCATGAAGAAGCGGCCGACCAGGTCGTGGTCGTTGCCGAGCCCGTTGCGCGCCACGTCGTCGGACAGCAGCAGCAGGCGCGCGTTCTCCAGGCCGCCGGCGGCCAGGACGAAGCAGCGCGCCCGGACCACGCCGCGGCGCCCGTCGGTGCTGCCGATCAGCGCGCTGCCGACGGCGTTGGCCTGCGGCGTCGCCTGCAGGCGCAGCAGGTTGGCGTGCAGGAGCGCGGTCACGCCCGCCGCCTTGTGCAGCTGCTCGCGGTAGGTGCTGAAGTCGATGCTGCTCGAGCGGCTGGTGCGCGGCTGCAGCGGGGAGGCGGGCGGCATCGACGGCGCACCGTCGAAGCGGTAGGCGCCGTCCTCGATCGCGCCGGGCTCGATCGCGCACAGCCGGTTGGCGTGCTCGTAGTAGGGCGACAGCTCCTCGCGGCCGATCGGCCAGCCCCCGCCCGGCACCCAGTCGCGGGCCGCCATCTCGCTCGCGGCCAGCGGGATGCAGCCGCCACCCCAGATCTGGGTGGCGCCGCCGAGTGCGCGCAGGCGGGACGTGGACGGGTCGAAGGCGTAGGGCCCGACCGATTCGCCTTCGTACAGCGCCTGGCTGGCGGCCTCGGCCCGCGTGCCGCCGCCTTCGAGCAGGCAGACGGTCCAGGGCGATCCGGCCAGCGCCATCGCCAGCGAGATCCCGGCCGGTCCGGCGCCGATGATGCACACGTCCGCGGCCAACGCGTCGGGACAGGAGGCCGAACGGAAATCCTGGATCATTACCTGCTTCCTCGTGACGTGCGTGGTCGATGGCGCGTCTCAGCGGCAGCGACGCCGCTGGGCTACGCTGGGCACCGGACCAGATACTCAGAACGCGGATATGGCCAAGGCCCGGACAGCCTTCGTGTGCGGCGAGTGCGGCGCGGACTTCAGCAAGTGGCAGGGACAGTGCGGCGCATGCGGCGCCTGGGACACGCTCTCGGAGATCCTCCTGGAGCCCGCCGCCTCCGCCAGGTCGCCGGCGGCGCGTCGCGCCGGCTGGGCCGGCAAGGTCGATCCGCCGAAGGTCACCGCGCTCAGGGACGTGGAGCAGGGCGCGGACGTGCGCGTGTCCACCGGCATCGGCGAGTTCGACCGCGTGCTCGGTGGCGGCCTCGTTGCCGGGGCGGTGGTGCTGGTCGGTGGCGACCCGGGCATCGGCAAGTCGACCCTGCTGCTGCAGGCGGTGGCCTCGATGGCGGGCACGCTGCCAGGGCTGTACGTGACCGGCGAGGAGTCGCTGGCCCAGGTGGCCGGCCGGGCGGCGCGCATCGGGCTGCCCCTGGACGGCTTGAACGCGCTGGCCGAGACGGGCATCGAGCGCATTCTCGAGCAGGCCGCGCAGCTGCGCCCGCGCATCATCGTGGCCGACTCGGTGCAGACCCTGTGGACCGAGTCGCTCACCGCCGCCCCCGGTTCGGTCAGCCAGGTGCGCGAGAGCGCGGCGCGGCTGGTGCGCTACGCCAAGGAAGCCGGAACCGCGGTGTTCCTGGTCGGGCACGTGACCAAGGAGGGCGGCATCGCCGGCCCGCGCGTGCTCGAGCACATGGTCGACGCGGTGCTCTACTTCGAGGGCGATTCGGGCAGCCGCTTCCGGGTGCTGCGCGCGTTCAAGAACCGTTTCGGCGCGGTCAACGAGCTGGGCGTGTTCGCCATGGGCGACAAGGGCCTGAAGGAGGTGCCGAACCCGTCGGCGATCTTTCTTTCCGGCGGCAGCGTGGCCCAGCCCGGGAGCTGCGTGATGGTCACGCGCGAGGGCACCCGTCCGCTGCTGGTCGAGGTGCAGGCGCTGGTGGACGCCTCGCCGCTGTCCAATCCACGCCGGGTGACGGTGGGCCTGGAGGGCAACCGGCTGGCGATGCTGCTGGCGGTGCTGCACCGGCATGGTGGAATCATGACCGGCGACCAGGACGTGTTCGTGAACGTGGTCGGCGGCATCCGCGTGCAGGAAACCGCGGCCGACCTGCCGGTGCTGCTGGCGGTGCTGTCCTCGCTGCGCGACACGCCGCTGGCGGACAAGACGATCGCGTTCGGCGAGGTCGGCCTGTCGGGCGAGATCCGGCCGGTGCCCAACGGCGAGGAACGGCTGAAGGAAGCGGCGACCCACGGCTTCGTGCGCGCCATCGTGCCGCGTGCCAACGCGCCCAAGGCGCGCAGCTACAAGGGCATGGAGGTCGTCGCCGTCGAGCGCCTGGCCGACGCGCTCGAGTACGCCTGAGCCGCGCCCGCTCAGGCGCGGGGTGGGTGGCGCGAGACCGGCTGCAGGTCGGGCAGGGGACCGTCCCCGTCGGCCGCCTCGGCGATCACCCGGTCGGCCTGCTCGATGTCGATGCCTTCGGCCGCGTACCAGTCCGGGTTGTAGTAGCTGTGCTCGTAGCGTTCGCCGCCGTCGCACAGGATGGTGACGATGGATCCGTCCTCGCCCCGCGCCCGCATCGCCTGCGCCACCCGCAGCACGCCCACGAAGTTGGTGCCGGTCGAGCCGCCCACGCGCCGCCCCAGGCGGCGGTTGACGTAGCGCATCGCGGCCAGCGCCAGCGCGTCGGGCACCTTCACCATCGCGTCGACGCAGCTGGGGACGAAGCTCGGCTCGGCGGTCGGGCGCCCGATGCCTTCGATGCGCGAGGGCGGCGCGGCGGCCTCCGGCGCCGCGCGGCCTTCCACGTGGGCCGAGTAGTGGGCATGGAAGGCCGAGTGTTCGGGGTCCGCACACAGCACCCGGGTCGGGAAGCCGCGGTAGCTGGCGTAGCGGCCGATGGTCGCGCTGGTGCCGCCGGTGCCCGCGCTGCACACCACCCAGGCCGGGACCGGGTGCGGCTCGTGCTCCATCTGGCGGAAGATCGATTCGGCGATGTTGTTGTTGGCGCGCCAGTCGGTGGCGCGCTCGGCGTAGGTGAACTGGTCCATGAAGTGGCCGCCGCTCGCGCGTGCCACCCGCGCCGATTCGGCGGCGATCTCGCGCGGGTCGCGCACCAGGTGGCAACGGCCGCCGTGGAACTCGATCGCGGCGATCTTCTCGGGCGAGGTCGAGGCCGGGATCACGGCCACGAACGGCAGCCCCAGCAGGCGCGCGAAGTAGGCCTCCGACACCGCGGTCGAACCGCTGGAGGCTTCCACCACCGTGCTGCCCTCGTGCAGCCAGCCGTTGGCCAGCGCGTACAGGAACAGCGAGCGCGCCAGCCGGTGCTTGAGGCTGCCGGTGGGATGGCTGGACTCGTCCTTGAAGTAGATGTCGATGCCGGGGAAGCCGGGCAGCGAGAGCGGGATCAGGTGGGTGTCGGCGGAACGGTTGAAGTCGGCTTCGATCCGGCGGATCGCTGCCGAGGTCCAGGAGTGGTGCCGGTTGCAGGCCAGGCGGCCGCGGTCGTCGGGAAAGGGCATGGCGTCGGCTGCAGCGGGGGGATGGGCCATTTTCGCCCATTCCCAAGGGGCCGGCCGGCCCGCGCGACGGCCTTGCAATGGCCGGGCGCGTGGGAGATGCTTCCGGCGGTCGCATAGGGAGATGCAGGCATGTCGAATGGAAGCAGCCGCGCGCGGCGTGCGCGCGCATGGGCGTCGGCCATCCTCGGCCTGGTGCTGGCCCTGGGCCTGCCGGCCCGGGCCGCGGACCCGCCCGTGGACCACCTGTCGGTGCCCGGCCCGCTGCGGCTGGACGGGATCGAGTTCGCGCTCGCCTGGAGCGCGGCCAGGCCGCCGGCCATATTCCGCCAGGAATACCTGCCCGCGGGACAGACGCTGGAGCGTTACCGGCAGATGCTGCTGTTGGACCTGCTCGCCGTCGACGCCGCCCCGGTCGAGGCGGCGATGCACAAACTGCTCGAACTGCGGGAACTCCAGCGCACCGATCCGACCGTCAACTACGATCTGGTGATCAACGAGGACAGCGGGGGTGCGCTGCTCGACTTCGTGCTCCCCGGCAGGACCGGCGACGGCGACCCGATCATCGAATGGAACGCCTACCGGTACGAACGGATCGAGGGCGGGGTCCTGATGCTGGGCATCAGCCGGCGCGGCTATGGATTCGATGGCACGCGTCGCTTCATCGCCGAAGACCTCAAGGCCAACCGGCAGGCGTGGATCGGCGAACTTGCGGGGGTGGCGATGCCCGGCGCGGTCGCGCCGGACCCCTGAACCCGCGGGCGCGGCGTCAGACCCGCCGCAGCAGCAGTTCCAGCACGAACTTGCTGCCGAAGAACGCCAGCACCAGCAGCGCCATCGCCACCAGGGTCAGGCGCACCGCCTTGGCGCCGCGCCAGCCGCGGCGCCAGCGGCCCAGCAGCAGGGCGCCGAACACCAGCCAGGACAGCGCGCTCAGCACCGACTTGTGGATCAGGTGCTGGGCGAAGAAGTCGTGCACGAACAGCACCCCGGTGAGCAGGGTGGCCGAGAGCAGCACGAAGCCCGCCCAGATGGTCCGGAACAGCAGCGATTCGAGTTCGGTCAGCGGCGGCAGCAGGCGCAGCCAGGCGTGGAACTCGCGCCGCCGCAGGGCCCGTTCCTGCAGCCACAGCATCATCGCCAGCAGCGCGGCGATGGCCAGGGTGGCGTAGGCCAGCAGCGCCAGCCAGGCGTGCAGCTCCAGCCGCCAGCCCAGCGCCCGCGCGCTCGACCCGCCGGCCAGTGCATCGCCCAGCAGGCACAGCGCTGCCACCGGGAACACCACCACCCCCAGCGCCCCCATGTGCCCGGCGGCGGCGTAGAGGGTGGTCAGCGCGGCCATGCCCAGCCCCACCAGCGACAGCGCGGAGAAGAAGTGCAGGTCCACGCCGGCGCCCGCGCGCCAGGCGAGCACGTGGAACAGGGCGTGGAGCATGATCGCCGCGAGTGCGGTCAGCAGCCAGGAGCCGGCCCCCGCCTCGCGCTGCACCTGCAGCCGGCGCATCACCAGCCAGGCGGCGAGCAGGTAGAACAGCGAGGAGAGGGCGACAACGGCCATCGCCGAAGTTTCGCATGAACGCGCGGCGGGCCGAAGCGGGCCGGCGGCTATAATCCGCGGTTCCGTTCCCGCGACGCCCGCCGCCATGTTCGAATCGCTCACCCAGCGCCTGTCCGGCACCATCGACCGCCTCCGCGGCCGTGGCCGGCTGACCGAGGAGAACATCCGCGAGGCCACCCGCGAGGTGCGCATCGCCCTGCTCGAGGCGGACGTGGCGCTGCCGGTCGTGCAGGCGCTGATCCAGCGGATCAAGGTGCGCGCGGTCGGCCAGGAGGTGCTCAAGTCGCTGACTCCGGGCCAGGCGCTGATCAAGGTGGTGCGCGACGAGCTGGCGGCGGTCATGGGCTCCCAGGCCACCGAGCTCAACCTCAACGTGCCGGCGCCGGCGGTGATCCTGATGGCCGGCCTGCAGGGCGCGGGCAAGACCACCACCGTGGGCAAGCTTGCCCGGCACCTGAAGGAGAAGAAAAAGAAGAAGGTGATGGTGGTGTCGGCCGACGTGTACCGGCCGGCCGCGATCGAGCAGCTCAGGACCCTGGCCGGGCAGAACGGCGCGCTGTTCTTCCCCTCCGACGCCGGGCAGAAACCCGAGGACATCGTGCGCGCGGCGATCGCCGACGCGCGCAAGTCGTTCGCCGACGTGCTGATCGTCGACACCGCCGGCCGCCTCGCGATCGACGAGGCGATGATGGCCGAGATCAAGGCCCTGCACGCGGTCGCCAACCCGGCCGAGACGCTGTTCGTGGTCGACGCGATGACCGGCCAGGACGCGGCCAACACCGCCAAGGCGTTCGGCGAGGCGCTGCCGCTGACCGGCGTGGTCCTGACCAAGACCGATGGCGACGCGCGCGGCGGTGCCGCTCTCTCGGTGCGCTACATCACCGGCAAGCCGATCAAGTTCGTCGGCACCAGCGAGAAGTCCGACGGCCTGGACGTGTTCCATCCCGACCGCGTCGCCAGCCGCATCCTCGACATGGGCGACGTGCTGTCGCTGGTCGAGCAGGTCGAGCAGCAGGTCGACAAGGACAAGGCCGCGAAGCTGGCCGAGAAGGTCGCCAAGGGCCGGAAGTTCGACCTCAACGACATGCGCGACCAGCTCGAGCAGATGCAGAACATGGGCGGCATCGGCAGCCTGATGGAGAAGCTGCCGGGCATGGGCCAGATCCCCGAGCATCTCAAGCAGCAGGTGCAGCAGAGCAGGGAAGTGCCGCGGATGATCGCGATCATCAACTCGATGACCAAGAAGGAGCGGCGCAACCCGGCCCTGCTCAACGGCTCGCGCCGCGCCCGCATCGCCCGCGGCTCGGGCACCCATCCTTCCGACGTCAACAAGCTGCTCAAGCAGTACCAGCAGATGGAGAAGATGATGGGCAAGCTCTCGCGCGGCGGCATGAAGGGGATGATGCGCGGGCTGCAGGGCATGATGGGCGGCATGGGCCGGATGCCGTTCCGCTGAGCACTGCCTGCGTCGCCGCGAACGTGGCGATCGCGCACAATGGGGCCATGGGCACCGCCTGCATCGACGGCCGCCAGGCCACCGCCGACGAACTGCGCGCGCTGGCGCTGGCCGGCTATGGCCATTTCAGCTCGATGCAGGTGCGCGGGCGCGCGGTGCAGGGCCTGGACCTGCACCTGCAGCGGCTGGACGCGGGCAACCGCGAACTGTTCGACGGCGGCCTCGACCAGGCCCGCGTCCGCGGCGCGATCCTCGCCGCGCTCGACCTGGCGGGGATGGACGACGCCAGCGTGCGGGTCACCGCGTTCGCGCCCGGCTTCGATCCGTCCCGCCCGGACCGCCCGCAGGCGGTCGAACTGCTGGTGTCGGTCAACCCGCCGCGACAGGCCGACCCGAAGCCGGTCCGGGTGAAGACGTTCGCCTTCCAGCGCCCGCTGCCGCAGGTCAAGCATGTGGGTCTGTTCCCGCAGTTCCACTATCGCCGGCGCGCGCTGCGCGAGGGCGCTGACGACGCCCTGTTCGTGGACGCGCGCGGACGGATCAGCGAGGGCTCGACGTGGAACATCGGCTTCTGGGACGGCCACCAGGTGGTCTGGCCCCGGGGCGAGGCCCTGCGCGGGACCACCGAGCGGCTGCTGCAGGCCGGGCTGGACGAGGCCGGGGTGGCGCAGCGCCACGCGCCGGTGGAGGCCCGCGCGCTGGGCGGCCTGCGCGCGGCGTTCGCGGCCAACGCCAACGGGATCTGGCCGCTGGCGGGCATCGACGGGACCAGCCTTCGCCCGGACCCGGCGCTGATGCAGACCCTGGCAGGGGCCCTGGCGACGCAGCCCTGGCGGCCGCTCGCCGGGTGAACGGCCGCCCCCGGGGTTTCCGTGGACCCGCGCCATGGCGTAAACTTGCCGGCTTACCTCGCCATCCTGGCGACTGGGCAACACCGGAACCGCACCATGGTCAAGATCCGCCTCACCCGCGGCGGCGCGAAGAAGCGCCCCTTCTACCACATCATCGTCACCGATTCGCGCAGCGCCCGCGACGGCCGCAACATCGAGCGCGTGGGTTACTACAACCCGGTGGCGCAGGGCGCCGAGCAGCGCGTGGTGATCGACACCGCCCGCGTGGAGCACTGGGTCAAGCACGGCGCCCAGCTGACCGACAAGGTCCGCTCGCTGTACCGCGAAGCCGTCAAGGCCGCCCCGGCCGCCTGACGCCCGGTTGCGCGCCGCGCAGCCGCTGCAGGCATGAACGATCCCGGGCGCCGCATCCTCATGGGAAGGATCCGCGGCGCGTTCGGCGTCCGCGGCGAGGTCAAGCTCGAATCCTTCAGCGACCCGCCCGGGGCGGTCCTGCGCTACCGGCCGCTGCTGCTGCGCACTGCCCAGGGCCTGGAGCGGGAGCTGGAGGGCATCCGCGGACGCGCCACCGCCAAGGGCATCGTGGCGCAGATCCCCGGGGTCGAGGACCGCGACGCCGCCCAGGCGCTGTTCGGCGCCGAGCTGTACGTGCCGCGCTCGGCGCTGCCGCCGCCGCGGCCCGGCGAGTACTACTGGGTCGACCTGGAAGGCCTGCGCGTGGTCAACGCCGATGGCGTCGACCTGGGCGTGGTCTCGCACCTGTTCTCCACCGGGGCCAACGACGTGATGGTGGTGCACGGCGAACGCGAGCGGATGGTGCCGTTCGTGCAGCCCGATTACATCCTCGCGGTGGATCTGGACGCCGGCCAGGTCACGGTCGACTGGGATCCGGAGTTCTGAACCGCGCCCCGCGCCCGGCCCTGGCATCCTCGCCGGGGTCCCGGCCAGGCCCGTTCCCGGCGCCGCGTCCCCCCGTTCCCGGACCCCGAACATGCGCATCGACCTGATCAGCCTGTTCCCCGAGTTCGTCGCCCAGTGTGCGGGCTTCGGCGTCGTGGGCCGGGCCCGCGAGCGCGGGCTGCTGTCGCTCCACGGCTGGAACCCGCGCGATTACGCCGAAGGCAACTACCGCCGCGTGGACGACCGGCCGTTCGGCGGCGGGCCGGGCATGGTGATGATGATCGACCCGCTGCGGGCCGCGATCCGGGCCGCGCGCGCGGCCGATCCGGCCCCGGCCCGGGTCACCTACCTCAGCCCGCAGGGCCGGCCGCTCACCCAGGCCATCGTCCGGGAACTGGCGGCGCGGCCGCGCCTGGTCCTGCTGTGCGGCCGCTACGAGGGCGTGGACGAGCGCCTGCTCGAGGCCGAAGTGGACGAGGAATTGTCGATCGGGGACTACGTGCTCTCGGGCGGGGAACTGGCTGCCGCGGTGGTGGTCGACGCCGTGGCCCGGCTCCAGGAAGGGGCCCTGAACGATGCCGGGTCGGCGGCCCAGGACAGCTTCGAGGCCGACGGCCTGCTGGACTGCCCGCACTACACCCGCCCCGTCGAGCACGAACTGGGGACCGTGCCCGAGGTCCTGCTGTCGGGCAACCACGCCGAGATTGCCCGCTGGCGCCGGCGCCAGTCGCTGCTGCGCACCCGGCGGCGGCGCCCGGACCTGCTGGCCGCGGCCGACCTGTCGCCCGAGGAGCGGGCCTGGCTGGCCGCCCAGCCGGGGGAGGGGCCGGCCGGGGACTGAAAGCGGGGCCGGGGGCGTGGCGTGCGGCCGGGTTTTCCGGCTACAATGACGGGCTGACCTGCTGCGGCCGGTCCCGTGCCAAGAGCGTGCGTCCGCGTGCACCACGCCTACAACTAATCCAACAGGCTCCATCGAGACACCACCATGACCACCAAGCCCTCCCTGAACAACCTGCTGCAGCAGTTCGAAAGCGAGCAGGTCCAGCGCAAGCTCCCCGACTTCGGCCCCGGCGACACCGTCGTCGTCAACGTGAAGGTGAAGGAAGGCAACCGCGAGCGCATCCAGGCCTACGAAGGCGTGGTCATCGGCAGGAAGAACGCCGGCCTCAACTCCTCGTTCACCGTGTGCAAGATCTCCCACGGCTACGGCGTGGAGCGCGTGTTCCAGAGCCACAGCGCGGCCATCGACTCGGTCGAGGTCAAGCGCCGCGGCAAGGTCCGTGCCGGCAAGCTGTACTACCTGCGCGGCCTGGAGGGCAAGAAGGCGCGCATCAAGGAAGACCTGGCCGGCAACGCCAAGGCGCGCGCCGCCGCCGCCGCCGCCAAGGCCGAGGCGGCCGAGTAAGGCAGGGGCCCGCGCGGCACCGCCGCGCCCGCCCGTCGACGGCCGCCTCCGGGCGGCCGTCCGCATTCAGGCATTCCCCCGCAGGAGCACTGCGCATGGTGGAACCCCCTTCCGAGGCAGGAGCGTTGCGCGGCGTGCGCATCGACGTCTGGCTGTGGGCGGCGCGTTTCTTCCGCACCCGTCCGCTCGCGCGCCAGGCGGTGGAGACCGGCAAGGTCGAGGTCGCCGGACAGCGGCCGAAGCCCTCGCGGCTGGTGCGCGTGGGCGACGCGCTGCGCGTGGTGCGCGGCGAGGACGTGTTCGAGGTCGAGGTGCTGGGGCTGTCGGACCAGCGTGGGCCGGCGCCGGTGGCGCAGGCGCTGTACCGCGAGCACGAGGCTTCGCGCCTCGCCCGCGAGGAGGCGGCCCGGCTGCGCAGGGCCGCGCGCGACGGCTATCGTCCGCCGCAGTCGCGTCCCGACAAGCGCGCCCGCCGCCTGTTGCGCGCGCTGGGCGACATCGACGCGCTGTAGCGGCAGGTCGCGCCCGGCCGCGCAAGGAAAGACGCCGGCGGCTGCCGGCGTCTTCCGTGGCGGGCGACGCGGCCTGCGTCAGTCGAGCAGGTCGAAGCGGTCCAGGTTCATCACCTTCACCCAGGCCGCGACGAAGTCGTTGACGAACCGCTCCGCGCCGTCCGACGAGGCATACACCTCGGCGAGCGCGCGCAGCACCGAGTTCGAGCCGAACACCAGGTCGACGCGGGTGCCGGTGTACTTCTTCGCCCCCGTCCTGCGGTCCACGCCCTCGTACAGGTTGTGGCCGGCCGGCTTCCACTCGTTCGCCATGTCGAGCAGGTTGACGAAGAAGTCGGTGGTCAGCGTGCCGGGGCGGTCGGTGAACACGCCGTGGCGGCTGCCGTCCCAGTTCGCATCGAGTACGCGCAGGCCGCCGACCAGCGCGGTCATCTCCGGCGCGGTCAGGGTCAGCAGCTGGGCGCGGTCGACCAGCAGGTGCTCGGCCGGCACTTTGGATGCGGCCTTGAGGTAATTGCGGAAGCCGTCGGCGAACGGCTCCATGTGGGTGAACGACTCGACGTCGGTCTGCTCCTGGGTCGCGTCGACGCGGCCCGGGGTGAACGGGACCTCCACCGGGAACCCCGCCGCGGCCGCCGCCTGCTCGATGCCGACGCCGCCGGCGAGCACGATCAGGTCGGCGAGTGAGAGCTGCGTCTCCTTCTGCAGCGCCTCGATCCTGGGCAGGACCTTGATCGCGCGCTGGTTGGCCTGCCAGCCGCGCTGCGGATCGAGGCGGATGCGCGCGCCGTTGGCGCCGCCGCGCTTGTCGCCGCCGCGGAAGGTCGCGGCCGAGGCCCAGGCCAGCGCCACCAGGTCGCCGGCGGGGATGCCGGCGGCGGCGATCTTCGTCCGCGCTTGGGCGATGTCGGCCGGAGTCGGGTGGTGCACGGGACTGGGCAGTGGGTCCTGCCAGACCTGGTCCTCGGCCGGCACTTCCGGCCCGAGGTAGCGCGACTTCGGGCCCATGTCGCGGTGGACCAGCTTGAACCAGGCGCGGGCGAACGCGTTGGCAAAGGCCTGCGGATCGTCGCGGAAACGGCGCGAGATCGGGCCGTAGACCGGATCGAAGCGCAGCGCCAGGTCGGTGGTCAGCATGGTCGGCTTGCGCCGGGGCGAATCCGGGGTCGGGCCCGGGATGATCGCCCCGGCATCCTTCGCCACCCACTGGTGCGCGCCGGCCGGGGACTTGGTCAGCTCCCACTCGAAGTCGAACAGGAACTTGAAGAAGTCGTTGCTCCATTGCGCCGGGGTGCTGGTCCAGGTCACCTCGAGGCCGGAGGTGATGGTGTCGGCACCCTTGCCGGTGCCGAAACTGTTGGCCCAGCCCAGGCCCTGCATCTCCAGGTCGGCGGCTTCGGGATCCGGGCCGACGTGGTCCGCCGGGCCGGCGCCGTGGGTCTTGCCCAGCGTGTGGCCACCGGCGATCAGGGCGACGGTCTCCTCGTCGTCCATGCCCATGCGGCCGAAGGTCACGCGGATGTCGTGCGCGGCCAGCAGCGGATCGGGATTGCCGTCGGGGCCTTCCGGGTTCACGTAGATCAGGCCCATCTGGACCGCGGCCAGCGGGTTCTCGAGGTCGCGGCTGTGGACCTTGCCGTCGGCGTCGTCCTCGGACACCAGCACGCTGTCGTCCTTCGCCTTGGGAACGCCCTCGGATCCGCGCGAATAGCGCTCGTCGCCGCCGAGCCAGGTGGTTTCGCGACCCCAGTACACGTCCTGGTCGGGCTCCCAGGTGTCCTCGCGGCCGGCGCCGAAGCCGAAGGTGCGGAAGCCCGCATGCTCGAGTGCGACGTTGCCGGCCAGGATCATCAGGTCGGCCCAGGAGATCTTCTGGCCGTACTTCTGCTTGATCGGCCACAGCAGTCGGCGCGCCTTGTCGAGGCTGACGTTGTCCGGCCACGAATTGAGCGGGGCGAAGCGCTGCTGGCCGCGTCCACCGCCGCCGCGGCCGTCGCCGACGCGGTAGGTGCCGGCGCTGTGCCAGGCCATGCGGATCATCAGGCCCACGTAGCTGCCGAAGTCGGCCGGCCACCAGTCCTGCGAATCGGTCATCAACGCGTGCAGGTCCTTCTTCAGCGCGGCGTAGTCGAGCTTGCGGAACTCCCTGCGGTAGTTGAACGACTTGCCGAGCGGATTGGTCTTCTCCGAGTGCTGGCTCAGCAGTTCCAGGCGCACCTGGTTCGGCCACCAGTGGCGGTTGGTGGTGCCGCCGGCCGCGGCGGTGTGGAAGGGGCACTTGGCTTCGGACGACATGGCGCGATCTCCCCGGCTGGGTAGTGGTGGGTGCGTGCGCCCAAGTTAGAAGGCGGTCGTCGGTTAGGGAAATCGAATGATGTGAACGGGGCGATTGGTGCCCTCTATCGACACCTGCGGCGATGCACTGCCTCGATCGTCGCGATCAGCAGGCCTGTCCCGCGGCCCGGCCCGATGCCCAGGCCCATTGGAAGTTGTAGCCGCCCAGCCAGCCGGTCACGTCCACCACCTCGCCGATGAAGAACAGGCCCGGCACGTGCTTCGACATCATCGTTGCCGAGGACAGGCCGTCGGTATCCACGCCGCCCAGGGTGACTTCGGCGGTGCGATAGCCCTCGGTGCCGCTGGCCACCAGCGGCCATGCCTGGAGCAGGGCGGCCACCTCCCGCAGTTGCCCCGGCCCGTACTGCTTCAGCGGCCGGCTGGACAGCCAGACCTCGCACAGGCGCTGGGCAAAGCGACGGGGCAGGACGTCGGCCAGCACGCTGCGCAACTCGGCGTCGGGGCGTTCGCGCTGGCGCGAGGACAGCCAGTCCAGGATGTCGCGGTCGGGGAGCAGGTCCAGGCGCAGGTCGTCGCCGGGCTGCCAGTAGGAGGAGATCTGCAGGATCGCCGGCCCGCTGACGCCACGGTGGGTGACCAGCATGCGGTTGCGGAAGGCCATGCCGTTGCACCGCGCCTCCACCTCCAGCGACACGCCGGCCAGGTCCTGCAGCCGTTCCAGGTGCTTGCCGGAGAGTGTGAGCGGCACCAGCCCGGCCCGCGTGGCCAGCACGGCGTGGCCGAACCGGCGCGCGATCTCGTAGCCGAAGCCGGTCGCGCCCATGCTGGGGATCGACAGCCCGCCGGTGGCGACCACCAGCGATTCGCATTCCAGCGTGCCGAGCGTGGTGCGCAGGCGGAAGCGCCGGTCGCCATCGTGCACGATCTCCTCGACCGTGCAATGGGTGCGCACCTGCGCCTGCACCGCCGCCGCTTCGTCGAGCAGCATGCGCACGATGAGCTTCGAGGACTCGTCACAGAACAGCTGGCCGAGCTCCTTCTCATGCCAGGCGATGCGGTGCGCGTCGACCATCGCGATGAAATCGGCGGGCGTGTAGCGGGCCAGCGCCGACTTGCAGAAATGCGGGTTGGCCGAGATGAAGTTGGCGGGCGAGGTGCCGGTGTTGGTGAAGTTGCAGCGCCCGCCGCCGGACATCAGGATCTTCTTGCCGGCCTTGTTGGCGTGGTCGAGCACCAGCACGCGGCGCCCGCGCGCGCCCGCGGCGATCGCGCACATCAGGCCGGCCGCGCCGGCGCCGATCACCACGACGTCTACGGATGGAGGCAGCCTGGCGCTCATGCGATCGGCGGCGGGGTTCTCCTCCCTCCGCTCGCGGGGGGAGGCCCGGAGGGGGGCGCGCCGGCACCGATGGACGCACCCCGGGCCTGCATCGACATCCGATTCAGCGCTTGCCCCCCAGCAGTCCGCCGCCGATCTTCAGCAGGTC
>Ga0123332_1002739_pt1 | contig 16469 bp, 11 predicted proteins | sample BioC12SIPDNA_4_FD_89958 | JGI IMG/M metagenome (GOLD analysis project Ga0123332, IMG submission 89958) | Anaerobic biogas reactor microbial communites from Washington, USA - Biogas_R2_A C12 SIP DNA | ecosystem: Engineered > Bioreactor > Anaerobic > Unclassified | place: Washington, USA...
ACAGCAGAGCTACAGCCTGCTCCCCAGCACGGTATACGAGCAGATGATTAGGGATCTGGTCATTCGCCAGGAGGCCGCCCGCCGGGACATCTCCGTCACCGAGGATGAGGTGGAGAGCGCTCTGCAGGAGCAGTTTGGCTATGACCCGGGCGCGGCCAGTCCCCCCCAGGAGCCAGCAGAGTCCGACACTGATGAGGCGCTTGCCGTCCTTCCTTCGGCGGAGATCACCGGGAGCGAGACCATCTCGCCCACGGGTGTGTTGACGCCCACCGAAGCGAGCGCGACTCCCACGCCCTATCCGACCGAGGTGCCGATGACGGCCGAGGAGTATGAGGAGCGTCAGGCGCTTTTCTTCGAGACCATCGAGGATGAAGTGGGCTTTTCGAGATCTGAGTTCCTGCGGCTGATCGAGTCCTCGCTCCTACAGGACAAGGTTGAGCAAGCCCTGAAGGCGGAGATGGCCACGGCCACGGAGCAGGTGCATGCTCGCCATATACTGGTGGCCACCGAGGAGGAAGCCCGGCAGACCATGGCGCGCCTGGAGGCTGGCGAGGCCTTTGATGCGCTGGCGGCGGAGCTATCGACCGATTCCGTGAGTGCGGCGGAGGGCGGTGATCTCGGCTGGTTCGCCCGGGGAACCATGGTCGCTGCTTTCGAGGAGGCGGCGTTCAGCCTCGAGCCCGGCACGATCAGCGAGCCGGTGGCTTCTGACTATGGGTATCACATCATAGAGGTGCTTGAGCGCGAGCTAGAGCGGCCCTTGGAAGATGATGCTCTGGTTCGCTTCCAGGATGCGTTGCTGGAGACTTGGTACTCGGAACGAACGTCCGCCGAAGACGTGGTCCGTGCTTTCAGCCTCAACGATGTTCCGGACGACCCGTACGCGGCCGGCTGATTCGTCGCGCGAGGAACGTAACAGGGCGCCCGTTGGGGCGCCCTGTTTGCGTCTCTGAAGAAGAGGCTTCTAGCCCGAGCGCTGTCGGCGCACATCCAGCACATCGCGAATGCCCTGTAACCGGCTCATCGCAACAGACAGCTGGCTGACGCCCTCAACTCCGACGGTGAGCGCCACCGTGGCCGTGTTGTCGCTGTGGGTGGTCACATGGGCGGAGCTCATGTTGATGCCCAGGTCGGCGATCTCGGCGGCGATATCCCGCAGGAGCCCGCGTCGATCTATCCCCTGAATCTCGATCTGAACGGGGTACCGGTCACGCGCCTCTCCCCAGGACACGCTGACCAGGCGCTCCCGGTCCTGCATGTGTACGACATTGGGGCAATCCAGGCGGTGGACCGTAACGCCCTTTCCGCGCGTGATATAGCCAATGATGCTATCCCCTGGCACCGGGGTACAGCACGTCGCCATCCTTGTGTAAAGATCGCCGACGCCCTTGACGCGGATATCGGTGACAGCCCGCTCCGGGATCGCCTGGAAGCGCAGCTTCTCGCTCTTGCCCGAGGCCTGGTCGATCTTGGTGGCAATCTGCGAGGCGCTGATATCCCCGTATCCGAGCGCCTCCAGGAAATCCTCGACAGAGTCAAAGCCAAAGAGCGCTGCGATCTCGGCGTAGGCTTCCTGGTCGAACCCGAGCCGGCGCAACTCGCGATCGAGCAACTCGCGTCCCTGACCGATGTTCTGCTCCCGCTCCTGGGCGCGGAACCAGCGCCTGATCTTTTGCCGGGCGCGTTGCGTGGCCACATAGTTCAGATGGGGGTTCAGCCAGTCCCGGCTGGGCCCACCCTGCTTGGCGGTGACGATCTCGACCTGGTCACCTGTGTGCAACTGGTAATCCAGGGAGACGAGGCGACCATCGATCTTGGCTCCTCGGCAACGATGGCCGATCTCGCTATGGATCAGGTAGGCAAAGTCCACCGGTGTGGATCCGGCAGGCAGATCCACGATATCGCCCTTGGGGGTAAAGACGTAAACCCGCTCCGCGAACAGATCGCCTTTCAGCGCCGTCGCGAACTGCAGGGCATTCTCAGATTCCTCTGGCAGCTCACGTGCCTGAAGCAGCAGGTTCAGCCTCTGCTCCAGCTTGAGGTCGCGGTTCAGCCCTTCCTTGTACCGCCAATGTGCGGCCACGCCGTACTCGGCCACCTGGTGCATGCCCTCGGTACGAATCTGGACTTCCAGGGGGCGCCCCTCCAGCGCAATCACGGCCGTGTGCAGGGACTGGTACCCGTTATCCTTGGGCAGCGCGATATAGTCGTCAAACTCACCGGCGATCGGCCTCCAAAGGCTGTGGATGGCCCCCAGAGCGTGATAGCACTCGCGTTCCTGCTCCACGATGACCCGAATGCCATGGAGATCATATATCTGGTCGAACTCGCGATCTTTCTCCTGCATCTTGTGGTAGATGCTGTAGAGATGCTTGGAGCGCCCGGTGATCCGGTAGTGCAGCCCCTCTTGATCCAGCCGGCTGCGGAGAATGGCAAGCGCATGCTCCAGGTACGTGGAGCGCTGGGCGCGCTGCTGTGCCACCAACCGCGCGATGGCATAGTACTGCTCGGGCTCCAGATACCGAAAGGCCAGATCCTCCAGCTGCCACTTGAGCTGCCAGATACCCAGCCGGTTCGCCAGTGGAGCAAAGATGTCCATCGTCTCGCGGGCCACCCGCGCCTGGCGCTCCGGCGGCAGGTAACCGAGCGTGCGCATGTTGTGCAGCCGGTCCGCCAGTTTGATGATCACCACCCGGACGTCGTCGACCATGGCGAGGACCATTTTACGCAGGTTCTCGGCCTGTTCCTCGTCGAGGTCAGAGTGATCTACTCGGCTCTTGGCCTTGACGCGCTTGAGCTTGCTGACGCCCTCCACCAGGGTGGTGACCGTATCCCCAAAGGTCTCGGTCAGATCGTTCCTCGTTGCGGGCGTGTCCTCTATGACGTCATGCAGCAACGCGGCAATCACCGAGTCCTCATCCATCCCCAGATCCAGCAGGATGATGGCCACTTCGAGTGGGTGTATGAAATACGGCTCGCCGGAGGCGCGCAGCTGTTCGCCGTGTGCTTCTCGGGCGTAGGAGATGGCATGAGTAACCCGCTCGACTGCGCTAGGGAATGACCTCTCAACGCGATCCAGCAACTCCGCCGTCAGGGTGTCCAGACTGGTCTCAACGGTGCTTGTCATGACGCAAGTATATCACAGGCAGTCGCTACAGACTACCCTCGAGATTATGTAGAGACGTTGGTCAAAGGGTCGATGCCGAATGGTGGCGGCCGATTGGTCCGGGGCGGCTGCAGTACTATAATCCGTCAGTAACCCATGAGAGGCGGTCTTGTCATGACTGGATCGATCGATATCGTCGGGCTCGGGCCCGGAGATGCCAACCTTCTCACCCGGCAGGTCTGGGACAGATTGTCCAGCGCGTCGGAAGTGTACCTGCGCACGCAACACCATCCCTGCGTTCCGGCGCTCCCCAAGGGCGTCACGTATCACAGTTTTGATGACTGCTACGAGGCACATGCCGCCTTTGAGGGCGTCTATGCCGATATTGCCGCTCGCGTACTGGCGTTGGGGCGGCGCGAGCAAGGGGTGGTGTATGCTGTCCCTGGCGATCCGGCTGTTGGCGAGCGCACGGTGCAGATGATACGCGAGCAGGCTGCCGCTGAGGGGGTCGCCGTACGCCTGTACCCCGGGCTTTCCTTCATCGAACCCACCTGCCAGGCTCTCGGCTGCGATCCTTTCGACGGACTCCAGATCGTGGATGCCACACTGCTGGCTGCCCGTCTGCATCCGCCGTTGGATCCTGACGTGCCTGCGCTCGTTGTTCAGCTGTACAACCGACAGATGGCTGCCGACGCCAAACTCACGCTGCTGGCTCTCTATCCGGAGGAGCACCCCACGCGTCTGGTGATGCGTGCCGGCCTGAACGATCAGATTGTGCGAGATATGCCGCTGTTTGAGGTCGATCGGCAGGATGATCTGGACCACCTGAGTTCGTTGTACCTCCTCCCACTGCCCCATCCTGGCTCCCTGTCCACTTACCAGGATGTGGTGGCACGACTCCGGGCCCCCGATGGATGCCCTTGGGATCGGGAGCAGACCCATGATTCGCTGCGCAGCTCCCTTCTGGAGGAGACCTACGAGGTTCTGGCGGCCCTGGACGACGGTGATGCCGACGCTCTGCGCGAAGAACTCGGCGATCTCTTGCTGCAGGTGCTGTTCCACGCGCAGATCTCCACCGAGGACGGCGACTTCCGCCTCATCGATAGCATGGCGCACGCAATCGAGAAACTCATCCGGCGGCATCCCCATGTGTTTGGCGACGCTCGGGCCAGCGATGCGCAGGAAGTGCTGCTCAGCTGGGAGCAGATCAAGCGGGAGGAACGCAAGTCGCGCCCGGGCGAGCAGCGCTCCATGTTGGCCAGCATCAGCACGGCGCTGCCCAGTCTCGCGCAGGCGATGGATATTCAGCAGAGAGTGGTGCGCGTCGGCTTTGACTGGCCGGAGGTTGGTGAGGTGCTCGCCAAGGTCGACGAGGAGCTGGCTGAGCTGGCGGGGGCTCCGGACCGGACCGCGCGCGAGGCCGAGCTGGGAGACGTGTTCTTTAGCCTCGTCAATGTGGCTCGCTGGTATGATCTGGATCCAGAGAGCGCGCTTCGTCAGGCGAACGGGCGCTTTCGGCGCCGTTTTGCCTGGATGGAAGCCGAGGCACATCGCCTTGGCACCCCTCTCGAGGGGATGGCCATGGAGGAAATGGATGCGCTGTGGGAACGTGCCAAGGAAGCCGAGGGCTGAGGCCCTTTGGCCGAGGAGAAGACGACATGAGCAACCACGATAATAAGGGCAGATATGGCGCCGGTCGCGTTGCCTTGATGGCCGTCATGATTGCGGTGACGACGGTGTTTACACTGCTGATCCGTGTGCCCATACCGGCTACGCAAGGCTACTTTAACTTTTCCGATGTGGCGATCGTCTTCTCGGGCCTTGCCTTTGGCCCCTGGGTCGGGCTGGTGGCTGGCGGTGTCGGCACCGCGCTGGCGGATGCTTTCGGCGGATATGTTCAGTGGGCGCCTCTGAGCCTGCTGGCTCACGGGCTGGAGGGCCTGCTGATTGGAATGATCGCCCGCAGGCGTACGCTGCCGCACCTCATCATGGGCTGGGCTGTAGGCTCGTTGGCCATGGTCGTACTGTATTACCTGGGCAGTGCGCTCATCCTGGTGCGCGACTTTTTCGTCCCATTGGCTGAGGTACCCGCCAACCTTCTCCAGGCGGCCGTCGGAGCGCTGGTGGGCCTTCCGCTTTACTACGCTGTCCGGCGCGCTTACCCTCCTGTCGAGCAGATGGGGCGGCCCGTCTCCTGGACTGAAGAAGGACCCCCTGCGCGGTGAGTGAGCCTGCGCCAGTCATCGCCGTAAGGGGCCTCACCTACCGCTACCCGGCCCTCATTCCCGGGCACGCGCCGGAGTTGGTTCTGCGTGGCGTGGACCTGGACGTGCAGGTGGGCGAGTTTCTCGCGCTGATGGGAGCCGCCGGAGTTGGCAAGTCGACGCTCTGCCTGGCGCTGAACGGGATCGTGCCACAGGCTACGGGAGGCGTTATCGGCGGGAGTGTCACCGTGCTGGGGCTGGATGCACGCCGCACACCGGTTGCCCAGCTTGCCAGGCATGTGGGCATTGTCTACCAGGATCCAGAGAGCCAGCTGTATTCGGCGACCGTGGAGGCTGAAGTCGCTTTCGGTCCGGAAAACCTGGCCGTACCACCCGATGAGATCCGCGAGCGCGTGGAGTGGGCTCTCACAGTCGTTGGCATGTCGGCATACCGGGGGCGTGCCCCCGCGCACCTTTCCGGCGGCCAGAAGCAGCGTGTGGCGATCGCTGCCGCGCTGGCCATGCTCCCGCAAGTCCTTATCCTGGATGAACCCACCGCGGCGCTGGATCCACTCGGGCGTCGCGAGGTCTTTCGCGTCATCGAGCAACTGCGCCAGGATCGCCGCATGACGATCGTCATGGTGAGCCAGGACGCTGAACATGTCGCCGCCTATGCCGATCGCCTGGCTCTCATGGTTGACGGTCGGATTGCCTGCGACGGCTCCCCGCGTGAGTTGTTCGAAGATCGTGATGTCATGCGGGCCGCGGGCGTGGCTGCGCCTCAGCTCACCTTGCTCTCGGGCACGTTGCGCCAACAATACGGTGTGGCGTCCTTCCTTACCGTGGATGAAGGTGAGGCTGTTCTGAGGCGGGAGCTGGAGGACGAGCAATGAGCCCTGAGCCTGCCGTTCTGGTCGAGGGGCTTTACTACCGCTATGATCCCGACGAGCCTGCCCTTGAGGGTATCGATCTGACGCTGGCTGACAATGCCTATCTGGGGATCATCGGGCAGAACGGCTCGGGCAAGACCACGCTGATCAAGCACTTTAATGGCCTGCTCAAGCCGACCAGCGGCAGGGTGCAGGTGTATGGCGTGGATACGGCGCAGGTCAGCGTGGGGGCCCTGTCTCGCACCGTGGGGTACGTATTCCAGAACCCCGATCACGGCATCTTCTGTGGCAGTACCCGCCAGGAGATCGCGTTTGGCCCGCGGAACCTGGGACTGAGTGAGGACGAGACACGGGAACGGGTGGCGGATGCGCTGGAGGCCTTTGGGCTGGCGCCTTACGCCAGTACGCCACCGGCCGTGCTGGGGTATGGCCTGCGCCGGCTTGTATCGATTGCGGCCGTGTATGCCATGCGCCCCCGCCTCTTGATCCTCGATGAGCCCACCGCTGGTCTGGATGAGCGCAGTACCGCCGAACTGATGCGTCGAGTCGATGCCATGCACGCCGCCGGGCACACAATCGTGCTCGTAAGCCATGACATGCAGCTGGTGGCCAGGCATTGCCACGATCTGCTGGTGATGGATTCCGGGCGCCTCCTGGCCCACGGGAGTCCAGGGCAGGTGTTTGCCCGCGATGACGTGCTCGCTCGCGCCAATCTGGCGGCCCCCGCCGTAACCGAACTGGCGGGCCGCCTGCGCGATGCCGGCCTTCCGGGCGACGTCCTCTCGGTGGAGGCCTTTGCGGAGGCCTATGGTCGCCTGCTCAGCGAGGCGGGCTCGCGATGAGCCCAGTGTACGAGCTCTACCAGCCGGGCCGATCGTGGCTGCATGACGCCGATCCCCGGCTCAAGCTGGCCTTTGTACTCTGCAGCTCGCTTTGCCTGCTGCTGACGGTGAACCTCTGGCTTATTCTGGGGATGCTCCTGCTGCTTCACCTGATTCTGCTTGTCTCCGGAGTCGGCGCCGCAAGAGTAGCCTCGGTTTGGCGCGTCACGCTGCCCACGGTATTGCTAGTGAGCGTTCTCTGGACCGTCTTCAACGAACCCGTTGGCCCCGCCTGGTTCGAGTGGGGCGCCCTTCGCCTGGGGCCGGCGAACCTGGCGCAGGGGGCTGCCATCGGTTTGCGCATCGCGGCGTTGGCCTTTACCGTCTTTGTTTGGCTTTATACCACCGATTCCGAACGCCTCGTGTTGGGCCTGGTGGCCCTCGGTCTGCCGTTCACCTGGGGGTTCACCGCGGGCATGGCGCTGCGTTACCTTCCCACCATGGCGGGCGTCTTTCGGGCCATCTCCGAGGCTCAGCAGGCTCGTGGTCTGGACCTGCACGCCGGAGGATTCCTCAAGCGCATGCGCGCCTACATACCCATCACCGTGGCTATGGTGATCACGGCGCTGCGCACCTCCCAGAGCGTATCCTATGGTCTCGAGTCGAGGGCGCTGGGCGCAATGCCCCACCGCACCTTTCTACGGCGCCTGCGCCTGCGGCCATCGGACATCGGTGGCCTGATCGCGCTTGGGATCCTCGCCGCCGGCTATCTCTACGCACGCCTCAGGCTGGGCTTGGGTTCCCTGCCGCTGGCGCTCTTTCCGTAGGCTTCGCCAGGCGCAGAGCGCATCTCCAGTGGGGCGGTCCCGGCCCGCCCGTTGACTCGGTTGGCCGGCAATCGCTATAATGGGTGTGTTGGCACCTCCCTCTAGGCCGCGCATCCAGGTGGGACTACATGCAGCGTCGAGCCCCCGTGTGCCACTGGCTGTGTGTTCTTCTCTCTCTCGCTGTATTTGCCGGCTGTCGCCCGGCCTCACCCTCTGTCGTCGTCTACTGCTCTCGTGACCAGCTTTATGCCGAGCCGGTGCTGAACGCCTTTGAACGGGAGACGGGTATCCGCGTGGAGGCGATCTACGACACGGGCGCTACCAAGACCGTCGGGCTGACCAACCGCCTGCTGGAGGAGCGGAACCATCCCCGAGCGGACGTCTTCTGGAGCTCGGATACCGGGCGAACGGTCGTGCTTCAGCAGGCCGGGATCCTTGCTCCCTTCCAATCCCCGGGTGCAGAATCGATCCCGGTTGCCTTTCGGGACCCGGACGGGTACTGGACAGGCTTTAGCGCGCGTGCCCGCGTGATCATCTACAACACCGATCTTGTTCCCGCGGACCAGGCGCCTCGTTCGATCTTTGAGCTTTCCGACGAGCGCTGGCGCGGGCAGGTGGCCCTCGGCACGCCCTATCTCGGCACCATGGCGAGCCACCACACGGCGCTCTATCTGGCACTGGGCCGCGATGCCGCTCTCACCTGGCTGAGCGATCTGATTGCCAACGACGCCCGGATCGTTGTGGGCAACACCGCCGTACGAGACATCGTCTCCCAGGGGGCCATGGCCGTGGGCGTGATCGATACATCGGACGCTTTCGAGGCTATGGCCGATGGCCTCCCCGTCGATATTGTGTACCCGGATCAGGACGGCATCGGTGCCATGCTGATCCCCAACACCATTGCCCTCATCGCGGGAGGCCCCCATCCCGATGAGGGGCGGCGATTCGTGGACTATATGCTTCGCCCTGAGACGGAGGCGGTCCTGGCGGCTTCGCGCTCCGCTCAGATCCCCCTGCATCCTGGCGTGCCCGTACCGGAGGGTGTTCGTTCACTCGATCAGATCCGGGCAATGTCCGTCGACTTCGCGGCGATCGGCCAGGCGATGGATGGCGTCTGTGCCGAGCTGGCAGAGCTCGTCCTGCAGTGACGTCACAATGATCCTCTCGCGGGCCCAGCGGGTCTGGCAAGGCTTTGCTCCGTGGGCGGTCATGTGTGCCTGCTGGGCACCAATGCTGGCTCTCGTGCCCGCCGCTATCACCTCATCCCCGGGGTTCGGCTATTCCGGTGCCGCATCGGCGCAGGTTCTGTCTCGCTCGCTTGTCGTAGCCATCGGCTCCACAGCCCTTGCCACGGCCATAGGGGTGCCCGTTGCACTGGTGATGGCCTGCACAGATGTCCCGGCGCGTGGCGTGCTGCGGTCGCTGGCCATCGCCCCGCTGCTGGTGCCGCCCTATATCGCGACGATCGGCTGGCTGCATCTGCTGGGGCCGCGCGGGAGTTGGGGTACGTTTCTCGGGCGCTTGCTGAACGCGGAGCCGTTCATGGGTTTCCTCTCTCCCTTCGGTGCCATCTGGGTGCTCGGGCTATGGGGCTATCCGTTGATTGCTCTCATGGCGCAGGCGGGCCTGGCCAGTCTGGACGCGGACTTGATCGACCACGCCATCCTGGATGGCGGGGCTAAGGCCGTGCTGAGGGGCGTCATCGGCCCTGCGCTTGTGCCGGCTGTGGCGGCCGCGGCTCTCGTCCTGGTGCTGCTGGTTCTCGGGGACTATGGCGTATGCTCTTTTCTGGGAGTGCCCGTCTATACTGCCCAAGTGATGCTGCGCTTTGGCGCCTTTTACGATGTTGGCGGAGGGATGAGAGCTCTGCTGCCCCTCGCGATCCTGTCTGCAGTGGGGCTCTTGCTCTTCCTGCGGCTTACCGGGCGCCAGGGCGCCACCCCCCTGCATTTCACGGCGGGGATCAGGCGCCCCTTCTCTCTCGGCGGATGCCGGTGGCCAGCTTTCATTCTGCTGCTGTTTCCGGCCTTGCTGGCAACTGCCGTGCCGCTGCTGGCCCTGTCTTTCCGAGCCCCGGCGGTGGCGGATTTCCTGGCGGCCTGGTCAAGCGCCCGGCGACAGATCGCCAATACGGCGCTCTACGGTCCTCTGGGCGCCATATTGGGCTGCCTGCTCGCCTGGCCGGTGGCCCGGCTAATGAGTCGCGCTCGACCGGCGGCGGCTGGCGTGATGCAGGCCCTGAACGTGGCGCTGCTGGTAGTGCCGGGCGTCGCCGTGGGTATGGGGCTGATTCGCCTGTTCAACCGGGGCGGATGGGCTGGATGGGTCTACGGCAGCCCGTTGATGGTCCTCTTCTGCATGGCCCTTCGGGCGCTCCCCCTGGCGGCTTTGGCTCTCTCCTCCGGCTGGCGGCGCCTTCCTCGCGAGATCGAGGAGGCCGCCCAGGTGGCTGGTGCCTCGGAACGCGATCTCAGTGGCCACATCCGGCTTCCTCTCCTCCGAAGCGCGATGGGCTCCGCCTGTGCCCTGGCCTGTTTCCGAGCCATGACCGAGCTCGAGGCCACCGTGCTCGTGCATGCCCCCGGCGATGATACCCTGGCCGTTCGTCTCTATACGCTGCAGCATGACGGGCTGGCAGAGCACGTGGCCGCGCTGGCCCTCTCGCTGATAGCGCTGGCCGTGCTGGGCTCGTTGGGCGCCTGGGCCCTCGCCCGGGGCCGGGGCGCAACGTGAGGCTCCGCTGTCGTCTCCTCCTCCACATGATGGCCGCGCTTGGCGCGCTTCTGGCGGCCGGCTGCGCAGTTGGCCGGGAGGCTCCTCGAGCGAGCGAACGCGCAGGCGTGCAGGCAGAAGCGCCCATCGCCGTTTACCCCCGGATGAGCGCCCTGGATGTCACGTCTCTGCGTGAGGCCGGTGCGCCGCCCTTTGCCCTGAGCTACACTGTGGATGCTCCCGCACGGGTGAGGCTGCGCATCGTAGACAGCGAGTGCCCGGGCGTCATTCTGCGCACCCTGCTGGACTGGGCGGAGCGCGGTACCGGGCGCCAGACGGAGAGTTGGGACGGCCTGGATCACAAGGGTGACCCCGTGGCCCCGCGCGGCGTCTCGGTGGTTCTGGACGCAGAGCCGGCCCTGGAGAGCGGGGAGCCCGTTCTTTGGGATCGGGATGCGCTTCTTGCGCTTCGCTACCCGGCGGAGAAGCACTTTACACATGAACGGGGTGGCTGCCGCGATCTCGATGTCACCCTGGTGAGCCCGAGCGAGGGGGAGACACTCTACGGTGTTGTGGACGTGTGTGCGGCGCTCGGCGTCGCGCGTGGGATTCCCTCGGGCGAGTATCATGTTGTTGTGTATCTGGACGGACGTACAGCCTGGGATGGGCGCGTTCCCGCGGACACGTTCTGCCAGGCCTGGGATACCCGCAATATCCCCGACGGCACGTACCGTCTGGCCGTGACGTTCAATGACTTGCGTGACCATGCCGGGAGCGATTGGCTGCATGTAACCGTGGCCAACGGAGACTGATCTCCGGTAGGGGGGCAGGATGCGAAGAAATAGCTGGCTCAAACGGATCTCTCTGGTGGTGCTCACCGCGCTCGTCTTTCAGGTGGTTGGCGTCCCCGTGACTCTCGCCCACCTCGTCATTTCCTCCAGGAAGGAGCTGTCCGGGATCGTGCCGCCGGGCATCGGCCAGGCGCTGGAGAGTGCCGCTGTCGCTTTTCAGGATCTGTCTCCACAGGCTTGGGCGGCGCCCGCGGCTGCTCCCCTCGGGGATCCCCTCTCCGCGCCCCTCTGTCATGACCCGGGCGACACCAACTCCCTGTACGAGGATGAGGATACCTGCCTGGAGGGTGAGGCGGCCGGATCCAGCGTCTCCTATGCCGGGCGCAAACTCACCCTCAGCCATACGCTGGGCAGCGTGGGCCCTTCGTTGGTCCTCCGGTATGATAGCCGGCCACAGCCGGTTCCCATGATCCTCAGTGCCTGGGTGCCCACGTTGCTGCCCATCGAGCGCTGGGAGATTCGGATCGCCGGCTGGGTCTTTAGGGGCGAGGGCTCTCAACCTCTGGCCCTCTGGGATACTACCGATCGAGACACCGGCGAGCTCTTGCCTGCCGGCGTCTATGACATGGAGATCCATTACGAGAATGAGATGGGGCTGGGGAGCACGTTCCATCCCGTCATCGTGCAGCGGCCAGAGTCGGGGCCCCTGGGCGTCAACTGGTGGCACAACTATGACGTGCAATTGCAGGTGCTCGATTCGGAGCGTGTCCTGCTCCATGCCTTTGGCTTTGACCAGTTGTTCGTGGGCAGGCGCGGCGTGTACAACTGCGCCAGTGCCCCGGGACATACTCTCAGTCAGCAGCCGGACGGCACCTGGCACTGGCTGCGGAACGGCGCCGATGGCGCCCCTGTGCGTGGCCTGACGGTGCTGAGCGCCGACGGGCGTGTGACCCGCTGGGAGGAGCCCACCGGACGCTTTCTAGCCTTTGCCTATGACGACGAAGGGCATCTCGCCTCTATCCGTGATGAAGCCTCCCGAGAGACGACCCTCTCCTACGATCGGGGGCATCTGATCGCCATCACGGACGCATCCGGTGCGACCTGGGATCTGGGCTATCAGGACGATGACCTTGCTTCGCTGACCGATCCTCTCGGCGGAACCTACACCCTCGCCTACGATGCCGCTCACCGCCTGACGGCCAAGTCTGACCCACTGGGCTACACCACCCGGTACGCCTACGCCGAGGATGGTCAGCTCGTCGAGGTGATTGATCCCGCCGGCCACCGCGTCACCTTCGCGACAGTCCTCAACCTGGAGCCGTACGCGGCTGCCGACGTGGCAGCCAGGGCGCCTGTTCTTGGAACGACTGTGGTTACCTATGTAGCGACAGATGGCACGGAAACCTCTGAGCATCGCTACGCCTATGATGCCCACGGCCGTGTGGTTCAGACGATGCGCAGCCCTGATGGCGGGAGCACCTGGTATGTCTGGAAGCGAACCTGGGGCTGGGGAGAGTCACGCGGCTTGTTGCTCTCCGAGACGGATGCCGATGGCCTGACGACGGACTATACGTACCATGCCGGAACGGCTCTGGTCGAACGCGTCACACAATCGCCACTTCCGGCGGTCAGCTACGGATACCGGCAGATCGGTGGCTACTGGACACTGGTGTCGATCGGCGTACAGGGACAATCGGCGCTCTCCTGGCGCTATGACAGCCAGGGCCGGCGCACCGGGGTGGAGCACGGCGGCTTGCGCTGGTATTACGTCTACGACGAAGGTCTCTCTCCCTATGGCCAGCCGAGCGCAATGATCTGGAACTGGAACGGGCAGGGTGATCCTGAGCGCGAAGGCGATGCGAACGTCATCGCCTACCGCTATGACCCTCGGGGGCTCCTGGCCACCACGGTGGATCCTGCCGGCGGCGAAACCCGGTACGGGTATGACGAGGCTGGCCGCCTGATTAGCGTGACCGACGCCCTCGGGCGTACACGCTCCGTGGAGTACGATGCTGCCGGGCGCGTGGTCCGGCAGGTGGATCCGTTGGGTGGCGAGACCCTGTACGCCTATGATGCCCTCAACCGCATCGAGGCGGTTACCGATCCGCTCGGCAGTACCACGAGCTATGCCTATGACCATGCCGGCCGGGTCTTGGATGTCATCGACCCCCTGGGCAGGAGAACCAGCTTTGTGTGGGGCAGCCAGGGAGAGCTGCTGGCCCGTATCGATGCTCGCGGTGACCGCATCACGCTGCAGAACGATGACTTGGGCAGGCCGCTGACAGTGACCTACCCGAACGGAGAGGCCTGGCGGCTCTCCTATGATGCTGCTGGCCGTGTCACCTCCTTGAGCGGTCAGGGGCTCACCCGCACGTACCAGCGGGATAGCGCGGGACGTGTCCTTACCGTGGCGGACGCCCGCGCCGGAAGAACCAGCTGGGTCACATACAGCTATGACCCCTCCGGACAGATCTCGGAGATGAGCACCTCTACCGGCGAGCGAACGAAATACGCGTATGGCTCCTGCGGAGAGCTCAAGCGGATCGAGGGGCCCCTGGGCAAGACCGAGTACACGTACGAGATCGCCAATCAACTCGCTCCGCTGCGTGTGGACGTGCGAACGGGGCCGCTTCGCACCGCCCTGAGCTATGATCGCCTCGGCCGGGTTACACAGGTGCGCCAGTACCTCCAGGGTGTTCGGGATGGGCTCGATCGCACCGTCAAGTATGGCTATGACGCGGTGGGGAACACCGTGGCTATCACGGGACCCGATGGTACCTCCACCTATGCCTATGATGCGCTTGATCGCCTGACGGGCTATGAGGATCCCTCTGGTCTGCGGACCGCCTATGCCTATGACGCCGTCGGCAACCGGACGTCTCTGGCGGTGGGATCCAGCGCCCCTGTGCTCTATGCGTACGACGCAGCTCACCAACTCCTGAGCGCTGGCGAGACGGACTATGCCTACGACCGGAACGGGCGTCTGGTGAGTGAGAGGAGCGCCGGGCAAACCCGCAGCTATGGCTGGGACTACCAGGGGCGGCTCGTCTCGGTCACGGATCAGTCCACAGAGCGGCTGCCCTTCCCGCTGGATACCGCTCAGGGCACGCCTGTCGCTCGGTACCGGTACGCGTTGACGGGGGAGCGAGTAGAGACGACCCGTGGTGATGGCTCGTTGGAGGTGACGCAGTTCGATGGCGCTCACGCCATAGCCACGTTGGACGAGCGAGGCGCGCTCCAGCAGCTTCGCCAACCGGGTGCGCGCTGGGATGAGTGGGCCGCGCTGGCTGTACCGGCAGAGGATGGCGAGGCCTTGTCCTCCCTTTATCCCGTGGCGGATGCCCAGGGCACGGTCAGCGGCGCGGTGGATGCGTCGGGGGCTCAGGTTGTGCAGGCGGCCTATGATCCCTGGGGGGTGCCGTTGGACAGAGACGAGGGGGAGGCTGCCTCCACTGTTCCCCTGCCGGGCTTTCAGGGGCGTGACTACGAGGTTGACACGGGGCTGTACGACGTGCGCGCTCGTTGGTACGATCCGGAGATCGGGCGCTTTATCTCGCCCGATCCCGTGCGCGCACCCTATGTGACCGGCTCTCTGAACGGGTACCAGTTCGGCCTGAACAATCCCCTGCGCTATAACGATCCCACCGGAGAGCTGGTGCCGCTGATCATCGCCGCCGCTGTGATCGGAGCGGCCTTTTACGCCTCCTACAGCGGGGCCAGCTATGCCTTCTCGACCACCTGGGAATGCTTCAGCGGGTGGGAGATGGCGCGCCGGATCGCCGTGGGCGCCGCGATCGGCGCCGCCGTTGGGGCAGGCGGCTATGCCCTGGGTCTCGGCACCGGGGCGCTCTTTGGGGCGATGGGTCTCTCCAGCGCGGCGGCCGGCATCGCGGGGGGGGTCGTGGGTGGTGCGGCGACCGGCGCGGCTGAGAGCTTTCTGAGCCAGCTCTTCCTAGACGGTCGCTCCCTGGGAGATGTGGATGGCGGAGATATCATCCGGTCGGCGGTGATCGGCGCGCTTGCCGGAGGCATCACCGGGGGAATGACGCACGTATTTGAAAAGCCTGCCCAGCTGGTGATGGACTTTTTCGTCTCCAAGATGGGCGAGGGGCTGGGTGGCAGCTTTGCTCAGCTCTTCCTGGGGATATAGGAGGCTGCGATGAGGCGCTATGTCTGTTACATATCGGCGCTGGCCCTGCTCGCGGCCGGGCTTCCGGGTTGTGGGCGTGCCACCGTTGCAGGCGACCCAACCGCGACGGCCGCCTCGGTGCGCGAGCAAGCCACCGTGTCGGTCGGCGTGACGGCAGCTAACGAGGTTCCGCCCGCCGGGCAGGCCACCGCTGCTCCCGCCTCTACCGCTACGACCGGGCTGCCCGGACTGGAGGCAACCCCGGCTGTGGAGGCTGTGTCTGACCTGGCCGGGATCGAGCTTGAGGGACTTCCGGTGGCTCTGCAGATTCCCAGGGGCTGGGCCCGGCTCGAGTTGGAAGGGGGACTCCTGCTGGCCGAGGATGAGGCCTGCCTCACCTCCGCCGAGCTGGAGTGCCCGGCGCTGCTGGTGCGTCGTGTCCCCGATGCGAGCCGGCCGTCCGAGATACTGGCCGGCTATGATCTCTCGGGTGCCCTGTCCGTGCGTGAGATTCCCCTGGTGATTGCCGGTGGCCCCGTGGATGCGGTCGAGGCCACGCTGGCCAGCGACGCGACGGGGCGCATCTACTATGCCGTGGTGGCCCCGGTCATGCTCCGGGGAGAGGCGCTCCTCTTTGTGGCCAGCATGCCCGAGGGTCAGGCAGAGCGGGCGTGGCCCGTGCTGGCGACGATCCTGGGCTCCGTGGTAGCTGCCGGCGGCTAGGAGAGCCGCATGCCGATGGAGACGTAGAGCAGATAGGCGCGAATCAGGGGGCTCGCTATCCGCAAGAGGGGCCGGATCGGGCGCAGGCGAACGCTCAAGTCCTTCAGATAGTCCTGCAGGGTGTGGTACTGAAAGCGCAGCGCCCGCTGGCTTTCGGCAGTGTCAAGCCAGTCCGTGGGAAAGGGCTCCCCGCCAAAGGCCTGTTCCGGAAGCATGCCCACACCGATCGCGCCCAACACGCTGCGAACGAGATCCCCCTGTAACAG
>Ga0123332_1002748_pt1 | contig 16443 bp, 12 predicted proteins | sample BioC12SIPDNA_4_FD_89958 | JGI IMG/M metagenome (GOLD analysis project Ga0123332, IMG submission 89958) | Anaerobic biogas reactor microbial communites from Washington, USA - Biogas_R2_A C12 SIP DNA | ecosystem: Engineered > Bioreactor > Anaerobic > Unclassified | place: Washington, USA...
CGAAGAACGGCAGAGTGGCCGAACCCGGCTTGATCTTCATCGCGCCCGGCAGCGGGGTGATGAGGATGCCGCCCGTCTCGGTCTGCCACCAGGTGTCGACGATGGGGCAGCGGCCGCCGCCGATGAGGTCGTGGTACCACAGCCACACTTCAGGGTTGATGGGCTCGCCCACAGTGCCCAGCACGCGCAGCGAAGACAGATCGTGCTTGGTCACCCAGTCGTCGCCCTCGCGGGCGATGGCGCGGAGAGCAGTCGGGGCCGTGTAGAAGACGTTGACCTTGTACTTCTCGACGATGGACCAGAAACGGTCGGGGCCGGGGTAGCTCGGCACGCCCTCGAAGAGCACGCCGGTCGCGCCGTTGCAGAGCGGGCCGTACACGATGTAAGTGTGGCCCGTGACCCAGCCGATGTCGGCCGTGCACCAGTAGACCTGCTCGGGATGGTAGTCAAAGATGAGCTCATGGGTCATGGAGCCGAACAGCAGATAGCCGCCCGTGGTGTGCATGACGCCCTTGGGCTTGCCGGTGGAACCGGAGGTATAGAGGATGAACAGCGGGTCCTCGGCGTCCATCTCTTCACACGGGCAATCGGTGGTGATGTCGGGAGCCGCCAGCTCCTCCTCGTACCAGGTGTCGCGGCCTTCGGTCCAGGGGACCTCGGTGCCGGTGTGCTTGACGACGATGCACTGCGTGACCGAGGGGCTTTCGGCCATGGCGGCGTCGGCAGAGGTCTTGAGCGGGGTCGGGCGACCGCCGCGCAGACCGGTGTCGGCGGTGATCATGAGGCTTGCGCCGGCGTTGACGATGCGGTCACGGAGTGCGTCGGCCGAGAAGCCGCCGAACACGACGCAGTGAATGGCGCCGATGCGCGCACATGCCAGCATGGCCACGGGCAACTCGGGGATCATGGGCAGGTAGATGACCACCCGGTCGCCCCTCTTGACGCCCTTCTTCTTGAGGACGTTGGCGAACTTGGTGACCTCTTCCCACAACTGCCGGTAGGTGATGGTACGGGTCGAGTCGGGGGAGTCACCCTCGAAGTAGTATGCGACCTTGTCTGCAACCGGGGTATCGAGATGACGGTCCAGGCAGTTGTAGGCGACGTTAAGCTTTCCGCCCTCGAACCAACGAATCTTGGCGTTCGCGAAGTCGTGATTCTGCACGTACTCCCATTTCTTGAACCAATGCAGCCTCTTGTCGGCTTCCTCGGCCCAGAAGGCGTCGGCGTCATCGAGGGAGCGGCGATACATCTCCTGGTACTGCTCCATGCTCGAGATCCATGCGGTCTTCTGAAACTCAGCTGGGACGTCGAAGATCTTTTCGTCAGGGGATTCGTTTGCCACCTTTTTCCTCCGCTCAAGTGATTTGCCTACAACGGACTCACCCCGAAGCGCCCTGGGGCTGAGCGCAAAACATACGTAGAATAGCATACCCTCCTGTGGGGCCGCCTCCTCTGACCCCGGCGCTTTCCGACGTTCTGGGGCTCGGTATGAGACAGTATGCCTATCGGAAGGGACCGGCCGCTCAGCGTCCCCAGCGGACCCCGGCCGGAGCTATCGAGGAGGACAGATGTTCATACAGGTCTGCGGCGCCGCACGGGCCGTGACGGGTTCCTGTTATCTGGTGGAGGTCGGCGACACCAGATTCCTGGTCGACTGTGGCATGCATCAGGGCGGGGACCAGGAGGAGGCTCTCAACTTCGAGCGCTTCGCCTTCGACCCCGATGAGCTGGACTTCGTGCTGCTCACTCATGCTCACATCGATCATTCCGGCAGGCTGCCGCGCTTGGTCAAGCAGGGCTTCTCAGGGCGCATCTACGCTACACCGGCCACCTGTGACCTGGTCGAGATCATGCTTCTGGATTCGGCCTACATCCAGGAGATGGAAGCCGAGTGGCAGACCCGGAAAGCCCGCCGTGCGGGCCGCAAGTCTGTGGAGCCCCTCTATACAGAGGACGACGCCCGCAAGACTATCCCGCTGCTCAGGCCTGTGGATTACCATGCTCCCTTGAAGCTGGCGCCCGGGGTGACGATGAGGTTCTACGACGCCGGGCACATCCTGGGTTCGGCGTTCTTGGAGTTGGAGCTGGAGGAGCAAGGCGAGCGGGCCAGGGTGCTCTTCAGCGGCGACATAGGCCAGCCGGACCGGCCGATCATCCGCGATCCCGAATTCTTGGAGCAGGCCGACTACCTCATAATGGAGTCCACGTACGGTAACCGGCTCCACCAGAACGACCATGAACCGGAGGACCAGCTGGCCGCCATCCTGGAGGCGGCGGGCCGCAGCGGGGGCAACGTCATCATCCCGGCCTTCGCCGTGGGGAGGACTCAGGAGGTCGTCTACTTCCTCCGCCAGATCAGCGAGGAACGTGGACTGGAGATGCCCATCTACGTGGACAGCCCTCTGGCGTCCCGGGCCACGGAGATCTACCGCGGGCATCGCGAGGTGTTCGATGACGAGGCGTGGAAACTCGTGGGCGAGCCGGGCGGCATCTTCGACTACCGGCAACTCCACTACACCGCCAGCGCGGACGAATCACGAGCGCTCAACGAGAAGAAGGGCATCGTGATCATATCGGCGAGCGGGATGGCGGACGCGGGGCGCATACGTCATCACCTGAAGCACAATCTGTGGCGTCCCGAGTCTCACATCGTCATCGTCGGCTTCCAAGCTCAGGGCAGCCTCGGCAGACGGCTGCTCGATGGGGCGGACACCGTGCGCATCTTCGGAGACGAGATCGCGGTGAAGGCCAAGATCCATGACATCGGCGGGCTTTCGGCCCATGCCGACCAGGAACAGTTGCTTGCTTGGGCGTCGCATTTCAAGGCGCCCCGGCTCGTGATACTCACCCACGGGGAGCCCGAGGCGGCCATGACGCTGAGAGGGCTCCTGGAGGAGAGGCTGCAGTTCAAGGTGGCGGTGGCCAACATGAACGAGGTGTTCGATCTCGCGAAGACCCCGCGGCGCCGCGGCGCCAAAGGCGAGCAGACCGAGTAGGTACAGCCCGGCGCCGCGCCGCAGGCGCGGCGCCCAAGGGCCGAGGGAGGTCTCGATGAGGGCGATGATCCTGGAGGCCGCCGGGCGGCCGCTGCGACCGGCGGAGCTGCCGGCGCCGGCTCCCGGCCCCGGGCAGGTGAGAGTGAAGGTCCAGGCCTGCGGGCTCTGCCGCACCGACCTGCACGTCGTCGACGGTGAGCTGCCCCATCCTAAGCTGCCCCTCATCCCCGGCCACCAGATCGTCGGGGTGGTGGACGCGGTCGGCAGTCCGGCGGCCGGGCCCGAGACGGGCGCCGGCGCCCCCTTGTCCGAGCCCGGTGCTATCGGGCCCGTGGTGGGCGACCAGGTGGGTATCCCGTGGTTGGGCTGGACGTGCGGCCGCTGCCGCTACTGCTTGAGCGGACGGGAGAACCTGTGCGACCAGGCCAAGTTCACCGGCTACGACCTGGACGGCGGCTTCGCCGAATTCGTGGTGGTCGACCGGCGTTTTGCGTTCCCTGTCCCGAGCGACTATCCGGCTCTGCAGGCGGCGCCGCTGCTGTGCGCGGGACTGATCGGCTACCGGTCGCTCACTATGACCGGCGACGCGGAACGTCTGGGCATCTACGGATACGGGGCGGCGGCGCACATAGTCACCCAGGTAGCGTGCCATCAGGGCAGGAGCGTGTTCGCCTTCACCCGACCCGGTGACTTCACGTCGCAGGCTTTCGCCCTGGAGATGGGGGCCGAGTGGGCAGGCGATACGGCGCAGCCGGTGCCCGAGGAGCTCGACGCAGCCATCATCTTCGCCCCGGCCGGCGAACTCGTGCCTCTGGCTCTGCGCGCAGTGGTGAAGGGAGGGGTGGTGGTGTGCGGAGGTATCCATATGAGCGACATACCCTCCTTCCCCTACGAGATACTGTGGGGCGAGCGGACGATCCGGTCGGTGGCCAACCTGACCCGGCGCGATGGTGAGGAGTTCCTGGCGCTCGCACCGCGGATACCGGTACGCACCGAGGTCGAGCCATTTACCTTGGAGGAGGCGAACGAGGCCATCGAGCGTCTCCGTACCGGCAATATCAGAGGGGCGGCGGTGATAGTGGTCGACGACGGCGTGCGATGAAGCCGGCGGGGTGGCGAGTTGGCTGAGGGCGGACCAGATAGAGGAGGAGCTGAGGTGCAGTACGAGGCGTTGGTCGAGCTGGTCAAGGGGCGCCGGACCATCCGGGCGATGAAGCCCGATCCTCTGCCGGACGGCACCGTCGACCGGCTCGTCGAGGTGGCGCGTTGGGCCCCGACCGGCTTCAACATGCAACCGGCGGAGTTCGTCGTGGTCAGAGATGCTGAGCTGCGGAGGGAGATCAAGCGCATCGTCGATGACTGGGTGGAGCATGACTTCTTCGCTCTGGAGGCGACCAGGGAGGAGTGGCAGGGACCGCCCTGGACCGCAGAGACCCACGGGCGCCCCGAGTGCCCCGCCGCGCCGGTCTATATCCTCGTCACAGGCGATACGCGGCGGCGCGTGGGCCTGCCCATGAACGTCCGTCTGGAGAGACACAAGGGTGACTCCATCTTCGAGTCTTCACTGTCCAACGCCTTCGTGTACCTGTGGCTGGCGGCTCACACCCTGGGGTTGGCGGCGCAACCGGTGTCCGCCGTCAAGGGCTCCAAGGTCCAGGGGTTGGTCAGGCACCTGCTCGGTCTGCCGGAATTCATCCACGTCTTCGAGATGCTGGCCGTGGGATACAGCGCTATGGAAGAAGGGCCGGCGGCGAAACTCACGAGACGCGTGGAAGAGATGGTTCACCACGATCGGGTCGGCGAGGCTGAGTTCGGGAGTGAGGAGGAGCTTCGCAGGCAGATAAGGAAACTTCGGGCAGGGAATGTCGCTCGCCATAAGGAGGCAAGCAGGCTGAACGACTGAGCCGCACGCTGATGCGGCGCGATGAGAGGGCGTGGTGCGGTCGATGGTTCTGGAAGAGGTATAGTGGAACGGGACGGTTCCGACATGCTCCGTGTGATCACGGAGGGCTGCCGGGTGGTCCTCGTGACGGCGACCGAGGCCGAGGCCGCACCGTTGGTGGACGCCTGCCGGGAGCCTCAGACCCACGTGGTCGCGACGAAGACCTTCGTGGTGGGGGAGTTCCCCTCGTCCGACTTCCCCTCAGGCATGACCCCTCGAGAGAGAAAGGTCGTTGCGCCGCCGGTCCGTGCTGTGGTTGCCGTCAGCGGTTGTGACAAGGCCAACGCGGCGCATGTGCTCACCTGTCTCCTGCAGGCCATGGACCCCGCTCCTCTGATCGTCCTGCAGGTGGGCATAGCCGGCGCCTTGCCCAGCGCGGGCCCCGGACCGGGGGCGTCGGTGGGAGACGTGGTCCTGGCTACGAGCGAGGCCTACTCCGACACGGGGAGTTCGAGCCCGTCCGGCTGGTTGTCGGCACGGGACCTGGGTCTTCCCATCGCCCGGGACGGCGAGGTCGAGCTGGGGGGTCTGTTCCCGCTGGATCTGGATCTTGCTTTGTGGGCGTCTGAGGCTATAGAGACCATCGACTGGGCGGACCGCGATGCCGGGGCCGACGTCAAAGCTGAGACGAGCGCCCACGCCGAGACCGGCACCCAAGCCGAGGCCGGTATCCACACCGAGGGCGCCGCCCGTACCGATGCTGCCGCCCAAACGGAGGGTGTCGCCTGGCCCGCCGGGGTCGGCAGACCGGGCGCCCGCCCCGCGGTTCTGCTGGGACCATGTGTGACCGCCTCCAGGATGACGGGGACCACAGCGGAGGCTGAGGAGATGGCCCGCCGGTGGGCCGCTTTCGCCGAGTCCATGGAGGGGGCCGCCGCTGCCCACATCTGCGCCCTGTATCGGGTGCCCCTCCTGGAGATCCGCGGGATCAGCAATCTGGTGATCGACCGCGACCGCGATACGTGGCAGGTCGAGCGGGCGGTGGAAGTCGCCGGACGCGCCGCGTTGGCCGTGGTGGGTGCGCTCAGTCATCTCCAACCGTCCGGAGGTCGTTGACATGGGTCCTCTACGTCTCGCGTACTCTCCTTGCCCCAACGACACCTTCCTCTTCCGGGCCTGGGCCCAGGGCTTGATACCGGGAGCGCCGGTGGTCGAGGAACAACTGGAGGATATCGATACACTCAATCTCATGGCTCTTCGTGACAAGGCCGACGTCGTGAAGGTCTCCATGCACGCGTTCGCCCACCTACGGGAGTCGTACGCTCTCCTGCGCTCCGGTGGGGCCATGGGCAGGGGGTGCGGTCCGTTGGTGGTAGCTCCCAAGGACGGCAGGCTGCGTCCGGCGCCGTCGCTGCAGCGGGTGGCCGTCTTGGCCGACGAACTGGCCCGCGTCCGCGTAGCCCTCCCGGGGGAACTCACCACGGCCGCTCTGCTGGCGGGACTGTTCAGCGGTGGGCTGAAGCAGCCGGTGATCATGCCCTTCGACGACATAATGCCGGCCGTGGCCGCCGGGGAGGTCGAAGCCGGAGTGATCATCCACGAGGGCCGGTTCACGTTCGGCTCCTATGGGCTTCGCCGCCTGATCGACCTGGGGGAGTGGTGGGAGGAGTTCAGCCGCCTGCCGATCCCTCTGGGGGGGATTGCCGTGTCGCGCGGTCTGGCCCCCGAAATCCAGGCCGAGATCGAGCACGCGGTGCGAGCCAGTCTGGAGCACGCCCGCGCTCATCCCGACGAAGCGATGGCGTATGTCAGGGAGCACTCCCAGGAGATGGACCCCGACGTGTGCCGCCGTCACATCGAGCTGTATGTGAACGACTTCACCCTGGACTACGGTGAGGAGGGGAGAGACGCCATCCGGCAACTGCTCGACGCAGCCGCCTGTTTCGGGGTGGTGCCACCGTCGGACAAGGGGCTCTTCTGGGACGATTGATTCCCGGCCATTACTCCTGAGCTCCGGTGGGGGCCGTCCCTCCGGGCTGCTATGCTACCGGTCTCATGATCCACCTCACCGACATCTCCAAGTCGTTCGGGACCCAGGTCCTGCTCGCCGAGGCGAGCCTGCACGTCAAGCCCGGCATGCGCGTGGGCCTGGTGGGCCCCAACGGCGCCGGGAAGACGACGCTGCTCCGGCTCATCGTGGGAGAGATATCGCTGGACGGAGGCGAGATCAGCGCCCGCAAGGACCTCCGCATCGGTTTCCTCCCTCAGGAGATCGAGGAGATCGCCGGCCACGCGGTCATCGACGAGGTGCTGGCCTCGCATGCCGACGTGCTCACAGCCGAGCGGCGCATCGCGGAGTTGGGTCAGGAGATCAGCCGGGCCTACGCCGGGGCCGAGGCTGGTGGCGGGAGCGATGGTGGGCGGGAGGTCGACCCGGAGAAGCTGCTGGGCGAGCTGGGCGCTCTGCAGACCGCATTCGAGAGCGCCCGCGGCTACGAGCTCGAGACCCGGGCGCAAGCCATCCTACGGGGTATGGGCTTCAAGGACGCCGACTTCAACCGTCCTATCGCCGAACTCTCCGGTGGTTGGCGGATGCGAGTGGCGCTTTCCCGCCTGCTCCTGGAGCAGCCCGATCTGCTGCTCATGGATGAGCCCACCAACCATCTCGACCTCGAGAGTCTCATCTGGCTGGAGGAGTTCCTGCTCACCTGGCCGGGGTCGCTCATCGTCATCAGCCATGACCGCTACTTCCTCAACCGCATGGTCACGCACATAGCCGACCTCGACCGGGGCACCATCGACCTCTACGCCGGAGACTACGACCACTACGAGGGGGAGAGGAAGCAACGGTATGAGGCTTTGGTGAACGCCGCCAAGAACCAGCAACGGGAGATCGATTCGGCCGAGGCCTTCATCCGGCGCTTCCGGGCGAAGAACACCAAGGCCAAGCAGGTACAGCAGAAGATCCGCCAGTTGGAAAAGACCGAGCGCATCGACGCGCCGACGCTGGAGCGAAAGACGATCAAGTTCCGGTTTCCCCAGCCTCCGCGCACGGGCCGGGTGGTGGCGGAGGTCAAGCATGCGCGCAAGGCCTACGGCGAAAACGTGGTCTACAAACGGCTCGATCTGGTGCTCGAAAGGGGTGAGAAGATCGCCTTGGTGGGGCCCAACGGAGCCGGGAAGTCCACCTTGCTCAAGCTGCTTGCCGGGGTGGTGGAACCCGACGGGGGCTCTGTCGCCCTGGGCCATAACGTCCGCCGGGAGTACTTCGCTCAGCATCAGCTCGAGGTGCTCCGCCCGGACCGCACGGTGCTGAGGACCATGGAGGAGGTGGCCGGCACGGCCGGACGCATGGCGGAGGTGCGCAGCTACCTGGGCACCTTTCTCTTCGGCGAGGACGACGTGACCAAGAAGGTGGGGGTGCTCTCGGGGGGAGAGAAGGCGCGTCTGGCTCTGGCCCTGATGCTGATAGACCCCGCGGGGTTGCTTCTCTTGGACGAGCCCACCAACCATCTGGACATGGATTCCCGAGCCGTCCTCACCGAGGCGCTTCGCCAGTTCGAGGGTTCAGTGGTCTTCATCAGCCACGACCGGCATCTGATCAACGCCATCGGCACCAAGGTGATCGAGGTGCGCGACGGACGCCTGACGCACTACCCGGGCGACTGGGAGTACTACCAGTGGAAGAAGAGTCAGGAGGTGGGGTCCGTACCGACGCCGCCTGTCGCGGCGCCGGCCACGTCCTCGTCTCGCTCCGCGGGGCGGGTGGGCGCTGGGCCGGCGACCCTTCGCGCGGGTACGTCTGCGTCCGCGGCCGTGCGGGCGCGCACCGTGGAGCTGGGCTACAAGGAACGCAAAGAGCTGAGCAGTCGCTACCGCAAGGTGGAGCGGCGTATCCTGGCGGCAGAGGAACGCCAGAAGGAACTGGCGGCGCTTCTCTGCGATCCTATCCACGCTTCGGACTACGAGCTTCTTTCGTCGGCCTCTGCGGAGGCCGACGAGCTGGTCGACGAGATCACCTCGCTGTACGAGGAGTGGGGCGGCCTGGCCGAAGCGCTCGGGACGACTTTGGGATGAGCATGGCGGAGACTGAGTACCTGGGCGGTCAGGACGAACCTGTGAAGGTCCATCTGCGGATGCGGACGTTCGAGGCCGATCTCTCGCTCCCTGCAGGCACCGAGATCCTGAGAGCCCGAGAACCGGAAGGGCTTGAGGATGCGGCCGCCGCGGTGCGAGAGGCGCTGGCCGCCCCCATCGGCTCCGCGCCGCTCGCGGATATCTGCCGGGAGGTCCTGGGACGGCGGGTGTCCGGCGCCGCGCAAGCGGCGGCGCCGGCGACCTCGGAGCCGCAGACGCTCCGGCCCTCGGTGGCCGTGGTGGTGTCAGACAACACGCGTCCTGTGCCGTATCGCGGCGAGGGCGGGATCCTCTGGCCCTTGATCAGCCACCTGCTCGAGGCCGGGTTCGCGCCCGGCTCCATCACCATCGTGGTGGCCACCGGAACCCACCGGCTCCTGTCCGATGAGGAGATCTGGGCCTTCCTGGACAGGCGCGTGCGAGAGGCCGGTGTGGGGGTGCATTGTCACGACGCGTCCGACCCCGCCAAGCTCACCCGGGTCGGACGGACCTCCGGCGGTTCCGACGTCTGTATGAACCGCCGGTACGTCGAGGCCGACCTTCGGATCCTCACCGGCCTCGTGGAGCCTCATCTCATGGCCGGCGTCTCGGGAGGCCGCAAGAGCATCTGCCCGGGGCTCGTCGACGTGCAGAGCGTCCGCGACTTCCACGGGCCGGGGACCGTGGCTCACGAGAAGGCCACAGACCTGGTCCTAGACGGCAACCCGTGCCACGCCGTGTCGCTCGAGATAGGCCGCATGGTGCCGCCTGACTTCATAGTCAACGTGACCATGCGCCAGGATAGGCGGGTCGCGGGAGTCTTTGCCGGCGATATGGAGAAGGCCCATCTGGCCGCGGTCGACCACCTGCTCGGCTTCATCCAGATCCCCATCGAGCGGGAGTTCGACGTGGTCGTGGCGCACGCGGGGCATGTGGGAGTCAATCATTACCAGGCGGAGAAAGCAGCCGCGGTAGCGGCCAAGGCGGCCCGGCCGGGCGGCTACCTGGTCGTAGTGGCCGACACCACCGACCCGGATCCCGTGGGCACCGCCTCCTACAGGCGTCTGATGCGCTTCCTGGCCGAGGTAGGTCCGGAGGCCTTTGTCGAGGCCATCAGAGCGGATGATTGGGAGTTCGTCCACGACCAGTGGGGCGCCCAGACCTGGACCAAGGTGCTCGAAAAGATCCCCCGCGAGCACATCTTCTACTTCAGCCCGCAGACGGCTCCGGACGACTATCCGTTGCTGGTCTGTGCAGATCTGCCGGGACTGATCGGACCTGGGCTCGAGCGTCGGGGCGCGCCGGGCGAGAGGCCGCCGAGTGAGGCGGCGGATACCCGGACCGCCGGCTCGGCGAAGGAGCGCGTGGCACGGTTCGTCGAGGCGGCCGTCGCGCGGGCCTGCGAGGAGTCGCTGTCGGCGACGGGACGTCCGGCCGCGGTGGCCTACCTGGCCGACGGGCCTCACGGCATCCCGGCACAATCACGACCCGCCTGAGGTATCCTGGACCACAGCGTCGCTCGCTCAAGGAGGAACACGCATGCCGTCCTTCGACGTAGTCAGCCGGGTAGACCTTCAAGAGATGGACAACGCTGTCAACCAGGTCAAGAAGGAGATCGCGACCCGGTTCGACTTCCGTGGGTCCAAGACTCAGATCGATTTGGACCGCAGAGAAGGCAAGATCCAGATGTTGACCGAAGACGAGATGAAGCTGCGCGCCATCAAGGACATGCTCATCGCCAAGGCGGTGCGCCGGTCCATCGAGGCCCAGGCACTGGCCTTCGGGTCGCCCGAGAAGGCCGGAGGGGACATGGTCCGCCAGACGGTCACGGTCCAGAACGGCATCGACATCGAGACCGCGCGCAGGGTGGTCAAGCTGGTCAAGGAGACCAAGCTGAAGGTCCAGGCCGCCATTCAGGGAGACGAGGTCCGCATAAGCGGCAAGCAGCGCGACGACCTGCAAGACGCCATCCACGCGCTGAAGGAAGCCGATTTCGGCATGCCGCTGCAGTTCGTCAACTATCGCGAATGACGGGCACTCCGCTCGATCGCACACGAGCAGCGGAGGGGCCGGAAGGGCCGGAAGGCTACGTCCTCTTTCCCGGCGATGACCGCTTGGAAGGCATCCTGGAATGGCCCGGCTCGGGCGTCCGGCCGGGGCCTGGAGAGCCGGAGCCCGGAGAACCTGAGCCGGCGGGCTCCGCCGTCGGCGTCTCGTCGGCGGATCTCCTTGGTGGCGTGGTCGTCGCCCACCCCCATTCACTTCACGGCGGGTCCATGGCCCAGCCGGTCGTGTACCGCGTCGCTCAGTCTTGCCGGCGACGGGGTTTGGCAACCCTGCGCTTCAACTTCAGGGGGGTCGGCGCGAGCGGGGGACGCTTCAGCGGCACCGACGAATACCGGGACGTGGGGGCCGCCGCGGCCTTCCTGAGCGACAAGCTGGGCGCTCTGGAGGAGGGGGCGGCGCCGTATCCCCCGACGCGGCCGTTGGCTCTGGCCGGCTATTCCTTCGGGAGCGTGATGGCGGCGAGGGCGGCCGCGGGGATAGGGGCGGGCCGCGCTCTCGCCCTGGTGGGTTTTGTGGTGAACTGGGGCGAACTGCCCGTCGACACGTTCGAGAGGTTGGCAGCGTTCCGCGGTTCCGTGTTGGCGGTCTGCGCGGAGAACGACGATCTCGGATACCCTGATGACGTGGAGAAGGTGCTGAGGGACCTCGACCTCGATTTTCGCATCAGCGTTGTCGAAGGGGCGGGGCACTTCCTCGAGGGTAGACAGCGCGACGTGGGGGAGCGCGTGGCCGGCTTTTTGAGCGAGGCTCTCGGGTCAAGCCGCGGGGACGGCTGACGACCCATCCGGCCGCGCGACGGGACGCCAGGTTAGGACCATGGTCGTAGGGGGACGGTCCCCCCGGCAGGCTACCCTCCGCGCATGGCTGCCGTCCCGACAAAGAGGCTCTTCGTCTACGTAGTCGCCGGGCTTGTTGTTCTGGTGGTGGGGACCGTCGGCCTCGTGGCGCTGCGGGGCGGCGAAGGTCCGGAGGCCGAAGCGCTGGTCATCGAGGCGGGCGGCCTGATAGGCGAGGCGACAGATGCGGCGGCGGGCGGCGAACCGGCCGGCGGGATCCGTGGTCTGCTCGACCAAACCGCCGTCTCCTCGACCACCAGCACTACGCAGCCACCCCCCATCTACGTACAGGTGGCCGGCGCGGTGCGTAGCCCGGGAGTCTACCGGGTCCCACCCGAGGCCCGGGCCTTCCAGGCCATCAGCGAGGCTGGTGGCTTCACCGAAGAGGCCGACCAGCAGGCGGTGGCGCTGGCCGCCGGATTGACGGATGGCTGCCGGGTCTATGTCCCTCGCAAAGGGGAGGGGGCGCCCGGGGATATGCAGGCTCCCACCCAGTCGTCGGCGGGGATCACAGGGGGCGCGCCGGGCGGCGGGTCGGCAGGCCGCGGCTCAGGGGGTCTCGTGTTGCTCAACTCGGCCACCGCGGACGAACTAGACACCCTGCCCGGCATCGGCCCGTCTCTCGCGCAGCAGATCATCTCCTACCGCGAGACCCGCGGCCCGTTCACGTCGGTGGAGCAACTGACGGACGTGCCCGGCATCGGCCCATCCAAGCTGGAGCAACTGCGCCCTCTGGTGGGACTCTGACAGGGCGGTGCGCGTCAACCTGGTCGACTGGTTCGTGCGCAGGGCGGGGCTGGCGCGTTTCACCACGCTCTTCACCGCGCTCGGTATCGCGCTCCCCGTCTTAGCCGGCGCCAGATCGGGCATCGCGCTGGTGGGCTTGGCTGCGGCCGTGATCGTGGCCCTCGTCGCGACCGCGCGGAGCCACGCCCGTTGCGCCGGCCGGAGGGTCTCAGGCCTACTGGTGGTCTCGGTGCTGCTGATCGGGCTCTTCGCCGGATACGAAGTCGGTAGCATCCGCGTGGCTGCACTGACGAGTAGCGCGCTCCAGCCCCGCATAGGCGACACCATCGTGGCAGAGCTGGTCGTCACGGGAGAGGTGCGGTCCAACGCGGGCTGGCAAAGCGCGCCGGCGGTGGTGAGGCAGATCGGCGACCGCGAGGGAGCCGCCGTCGACGATGATCCCGCCCTTGGTGAGAGCGTGCTCCTGGAGATCGCTCCCGAGGAGGGCGTCACGCCGGTGGAGCTGAGCCAGGGTCTTATCGTCGCCTGCGAGGTGATCATCCAGGCGCCGGACGGACCCTCGGCATCCGGCTATGACCAAGCCCGCCGGCTGCGGTACCAGGGCATCGAGGTGGTCCTCCACGCCGAAGGAGCGGACTCGCTGGTGGTGCTCGGCAGACGGGGCGGGGTCGCCGGATGGTTCGACAAGCTCAGGTCCCGGGCCATGGCTCATCTGGGCTTGGGGCCGGACGCGCGCGTGAGTGAGACCCTCAAAGGCCTGGTCTTGGGGGATACGAGCGGCGTCGACGAAGACTGGCTGGAAGCCTTTCGACGAGCGGGCACGGCGCACATGTTCGCAGTGAGCGGGCTGCACGTCGGGAGCATCGCGGCCATGATGATCGGGCTGGCTCGATTGTTGGGCGCCGCACGGTGGGTGGGCTTCCTGCTCGCGGCCGCGTCGGCGCTCCTCATGGTCCCGTTCATAGGCGCCTCACCTTCCATCGTAAGGGCGGCGGTCATGATTGTCATGGTCATCACGGGGCAATGGATCGGCAGGGGGCGCGACCAGTGGCAGGTGCTGGCGCTGGCCGCTGTAGCGATACTCGCGCTGAATCCCTTCGCGCTGTTCGACGTGGGGTTCCAGCTGTCGTTCGGCGCGGTCGCCGGCATCGTCGCTCTGGTGAGCCCTCTCGAGAGGCTCCTGCGCCGCCTCCCCGCCGGCTTCCGCTCGAACATGGCGGTGTCCATCGCCGCCAGCTTGGGCACGGCGCCCATCTCGCTGGCGGTCTTCGGAAGGACTTCACTGGTCGCTCCGATGGCCAACCTCCTGGTGGTGCCTCTGCTGCCCGCGGCGATGGGGCTGGGTATGGCGGGCGCGTTCCTGGGCTTCATCTGGGAAGGTCTCAGCCGCGCCTTCGACACGTTGGCGTCGCCGCTGCTTATGTGGACGGTCCTCGTCTCCCGCCTGTGTGCCGGCGCGCCGGTCCTGGAGACCGCCTTCCTAGGCCGGGCACTGCTTGCGCTGGGTATGGCAGCGGCCGTGTCGCCGGTCTCCCTGGCGGTCTGCGGGCGCGCGATCCGCGTCCCTTTCGGCCTTCCCTTGCCGTTCTTCCGGCGCTGCGTCATCTGGGCGCGCGCGCACCGGCCACGCGGACGGCGCCGGGGCGCGGCGCTCGGAGTGGGGCTGGTCCTGATCGGCTTGGCGCTTGGGGCGGCGGCCTATCCAGGGGTCGTGCGGGGTGTGGAGACCCTCCAGGGGCTCGCGTCCGGCCGAGCATGGCCCGATCACACCGAGATACGTATCCTGGACGTCGGGCAGGGCAATGCCGCACTCGTGCGCACCACGGGACATCACGCCTTGTTGTTCGACGGGGGTCCGGCCGGATGCGACCTGGCCGGGCAACTGAGGGATCTCGGGGTGCGCTCGCTCGAGCTGGTGGTGATCTCACATCCCCATGCCGACCACTTCGCGGGCCTGCTGGAGTCGCTTGGGAGCCTGCGGGTGAGGGCGCTCGTGGACCAAGTGGAGGTGGCCGCCGCCCCAGCGGGCGAGCCCCGGGCGTCCGGCTTCGAAGGTCGCGGTGACGGCGCTGAGGCGGCCAGGTACCTGGAACTGCGCCGAGAGCTGGCTTCCGACGGGTGCGGGTACCTGTTCGGCCGCACCGGCTACTCGATAGGGGTAGACGACGTCCTCGTGCGCCTGTATGTACCGGCCGATCCGCTCACCATCGTGGACGGGCTGGACCCGTGGGCGGCTGAGTACGGGCCCCCTTCGGGTGACGAACTGAACGGCGCCTCCGTGGTCGCGCTGGTGAGCGTGGGCGGCATCGACATCCTGCTACCGGGTGACGCCGAGGCCGACGTGCTCAGCAGGTACTCTCTGCCGCAGGCGGACATGCTCGTGGTCCCTCACCATGGCAGCCGCGGTGCGGTATCCGCCCGTCTCCTGCAAGAGATCCGGCCGAAAGTGGCGGTGGTGTCGGTGGGGGAGGGCAACTCCTTCGGGCACCCGTACTCCGGCACGATGTCGACTCTGAGCGAGGCAGTGGGCACGGTCTTGCGCACAGATGCGTCCGGTTGGGTATCCTGTGAGCTTGACGGAGACACGATGCTCATCACCTCGGAAAGGGAGCCGATCTGGTGACTCACGGAGCCCGCCGGCCTCTGAAACCTGCCTACCTGATCTTGGGAGATGACCTACCCAAGATCGAGACGGCCCTCAAGCGTCTCAAGACCCGGATCAAGGAGCAATCGGGCAGCGACCTCAACATCGATGAGTTCGACGCCTCGGTCGACCCCGGGTCCCAAGTGGTCAACGCGGCCAACACCCTGGCCTTCTTGGGCGGCACCCGGTTGGTGCTGGTCAAGGAAGCGCAGGCCTGGCTGAAGGCTGACAAGGAGGTCGTCTCCGCCTATCTCAAATCGCCGGCTCCGGACGCGTGTCTCGTCTTGGTGGCCGAGAAGCTTGCAGCCGGCGATCTCCTCCGTGTCGCCATGCAGGAGCACGGTGAGGTGCTCGAGTTCATGGCTCCCAAGGAGAGGCAGCTGCCGGGCTGGTTGGTGGAGGCGGCCGCTTCCCGGTTGCAGATGACCCTCGGCATCAACGAAGCCCGGCTTGTCGTCCAGCGATGTGGTGCCAACCAGACCGTCCTGCTGCGGGAGATCGAGAAGCTGCATACGTACGCCGGAGATCGACCGGTCACGGCCGAGGATATCCGTCTCCTCATCACCCCAACCATCGAAGCGAGCATCTTCAACCTGCTGGATTCTCTGGCCCTGAACAGAGGGTCGGAGGCATTCGCGGCGGCCGACGAACTCCTGGCCTCCGGGGAGGGGCCCGCGGGGCTGTTCAACCGCATCCTCCGGCACTTCCAGAACCTCAGTCGAGTCGCCGCCATGTGGGATGAGGGGATGAGTCAAGAGGCGATCCAGGCAGAACTCAAGATGAAACCTTATCCGGTGCGCAAGCTGGTGGAGCAGTCCGCTGTTCTTGGTACGGACAGCATCGCCCGGCGGCTGGCGGTACTGGCCGACACCGATGCCCGCATGAAAGGCATGGGGACCCTGCCGGACGAGATGGAGCTGCAACTGTGCCTCGGCCGGCTTCTGGGCGCGTGAAACGGCTCAGCGTGTGAACAGCCGAGATCGGTTCGCCAGTCGGGGGAGCGCCGCGCCGCGCGCGGGCGCGGTTGCCGGGAGGGCTCTAGAGCTGGGAGAGGAGCCGCGCCACCCTCGACTTCTTGCGCGCCGCGTTGTTGCTGTGGATAGCATTGCGGGCGGCTGCCCTGTCGATGGTGGAGGTCAGCTTCTTGGCCGTTTC
>Ga0123332_1002753_pt1 | contig 16423 bp, 12 predicted proteins | sample BioC12SIPDNA_4_FD_89958 | JGI IMG/M metagenome (GOLD analysis project Ga0123332, IMG submission 89958) | Anaerobic biogas reactor microbial communites from Washington, USA - Biogas_R2_A C12 SIP DNA | ecosystem: Engineered > Bioreactor > Anaerobic > Unclassified | place: Washington, USA...
CCTGTATGGTGGACCCGGCCGGATTCGAACCGGCGATCTTCTCCGTGCAAGGGAGACGCCTTCCCGCTAGGCCACGGGCCCAAAAAGACTTAAGGTGCCGACGGGGGGATTTGAACCCCCACGCCCCAAATCTGTCGCCAGTTATTATAACCAGGTGCGGGCTAACTCCAAATAAGGGAGCGGGTGTCCGCATGAACGCTCACGTTATGATTCTCTCAGGCCCCAATCCCCAACACGCTCTTTGTGCGTCATGAGCACTGTACGCAGCGCGGGGCCGGCCTGCGAATTGGGCAGCCGGCCCCGCCAACCAATTACAGCAAATGGCACTCCGGCTGCGCCAACAGTCGTTGAATCTCGGCAGTTTCTGCTTTTCTTCCAACGAATGACTAGTGGTCAAGCATGCGTTTCAACCGATCATCTGAAGATGCGCGCGGCTGGCCCTAGCACCCCCAGTCAAAGATTGAACCATTGCGGTGAAAGACCGCCCACTACGGGCCATCTTTCACTGTTCTCATTCTTTCTGGTGCCGACGGGGGGATGTGAACCCCCACGAGCTTAGCTCAGCAGATCCTAAGTCTGTATGGCTGGACTTCGCCCAAAAAGCCGAGTACGTCCAACAGACTGACCCGCTTCGCGCCGCTCGCTCACTGGATCTGTTGCCCATTATTATAGCCGCATTTGCCCGCGGTAAAGCCGAAACTCAAGCTGCACCGAGAGGTTGCTGAGGCCGGTCGGGGAAGCCGCCGTGGGCATGCCAGCGTTGCCTGGGTCACGATCCCGCCCGGCCATCCTTACGGAGCGCCTGCGCTCGCTCCTTGAGCTGGCGGAAGTAGTCGCTCTCCGTGATTTCGGCCACCTCCCGCGCCTTCTTCGCCTCATCGATTTCGATGCGCAGCGCTTGAACCTGCTGTCTCAGAGCCTGCTCGCGGGCGATCACCTCGCGCGCCATTCGCTGAAAGACCCGGCCGAGCTGGCCCAGCGCGTCCGGCCGGGCCGCCACCGCGTCCAGCGTCTCCGGGATGAACTCGCCTGTCTCAATACCTGCGGCTGCCGCCGTCAGCCGCGCCACCTGCTGCAGGTACTCGATCTCCTGGTCACGCAGCTGCTTCTTCTCCAGGCATGCGCCGGTCCGCGCGCGTAGCAGCAGCGGGTCGAACGGCTTCGGCAGGAAGTCCTCCGCGCCCATCGCGATGCAACGGATCACGCTGTCCATCTCGTCAAGTGCCGAGATGACGATCACCGGCACGTCCCGACGCGCGGGATCGGCCTTGAGCCGGGCGAGCACCTCGAACCCGTCCATCTCTGGCATCAGGATGTCGAGCAGGATCAGGTCGAAGCCTTCGCGGTCAAGCAGCTCCAACGCCTGCCGCCCGTTCTCGACCAGCGTGACGGCGTGCCCCTGCTGTTCGAGGTGCCGCTTCAACTGCAGGCGATTCAGCACGTAGTCGTCGACGACCAGGATATGACCCACCTGAAGGTGGCCTTGAATGGCTTCCGTAGTCCTCATCCTTATGTCAATCATGCCACGCAGGCCTTGAGCGCGGCCGAGACATCCTCGTACGCGGCCGCGGCAGCGTCGATGCGCGCTTCTACCCCGGCCAACTCGCCCGAGCGCCCCAGGTATTCCAGTTCCTTGCACTGCGCAGCGAAGGCCAGCGCGCCCATGTTTGCGCTCCCCGTTTTGAGCGAGTGCGCGGCCCGCTGAAGCGCCGGCGCGTCGCCACCGGCGGCAGCCTTTCGCATTCCCGCAAACAAGTCGGGTGTGGATTGCAGGTAAGCGTCGACCAGTTCCTTCACAAACTCAGCGTCCCCGCCCACGCTCTCGAGGAGTGCGGCAAAGCTGGGCTGGTCCAGCACCTCGGCCATCTCATTCCTCCTTGCACCGGCTCAGCGCCCGCACCAGCTCCTCCACGCGGATCGGCTTGCTGACGTAGTCATCCATGCCCGCCTCCAGGCACATCTCGCGATCGCCCTGCATCGCGTTTGCGGTCATCGCGATAATCCGAGGCGCGTGCTGCCACTGGCTTCGGATCTGCCGCGTGGCTTCCAGCCCGTCCATCTCCGGCATCTGGACGTCCATCAGCACCACGTCGTAAGGTTGCCGCTGCAGCGCTTCAATCGCCTCGACGCCGTTGGCCGCCACCTCGGCCCGGTACCCCATCTGCGCCAACAATCGCAGCGCCAGCTTCTGGTTCACGACATAGTCCTCTGCCAGCAGGATGCGCAGTGGCAGGCGCTGCGCCATCTCCGGATCGGGGCGGCCCGCCGCTGCCGGCGCCGGAGATGCTGCGCTCCGCCCGGCGAAGACGCCCATCAGCGCGTCGAACAGCGCCGAGGTCCGCGTTGGCTTGGTCAGGGTGACGGCGAACAGCCCAGCCGGAACTTCCTTGCCGAACCCGCCGAGGGAAGACAGCAAGATCAGCGGGAGCGCGCGGGCGTCGCGCCCCTCCCGGATGCCTCGGGCCAGCTCGACCCCGTCCATCTCCGGCATCTGCAGGTCGAGGATCGCCAGGTCGAACGCATCTCCTTCCCGCACCCACGCCAGCGCCTCACGCGGCGACGCGGTGTCGCGTGGCTGCAGGCCCCAGCCTTGGGCTTGAAGGCTCAGGATGCGCCGGTTCGTCGCGTTGTCGTCCACGATCAGCAGCTTTCGGCCGCGCAGCTCGAGCGCCTCGCGCTGCTGGTGCGGACGGGCCGGAACAGCCGCTGCTTCCGGCGCGCAGATGGTGAAGTGGAAGGTCGAGCCCTGCCCGGAACCCGCGCTCTCCACCCACATCGTGCCACCCATCATCTCGGCCAGCCGCTTGCTCACCGCTAGGCCCAAACCCGTCCCGCCATACTTCCGCGTCGTCGAAGCATCTACCTGGCTGAACGCCTGGAACAGCCGCCCGAGCCGGTCCGCCGGGATGCCGATGCCCGTGTCACGCACCGCGAAATGCAGTTCCACTCCCTCGCCAGACCACTCAGGTTTCCGGAAACCTGGCAGGTCTACGGTAACAACGACCTCGCCGCGCTCCGTGAACTTCACGGCGTTCCCGAGCAGATTCACGAGAATCTGCCGCAGACGGGTCACATCGCCGGTGATGGCGGCCGGCACATCTCGAGAAATCTCGCAGGCCAACTCCAGATCCTTCTCGGCCGCCCGCACCTTCATGAGGTCCAGCGCACTCTCGACGCACTCGCGCACCTCGAACGGCTGCTGTTCCAGGTCCATCTTCCCGGCTTCGATCTTCGAGAAATCGAGGATGTCGTTGATGATGGTCAGCAGTGCGTCGCCTGAATTTCGCACGGTCTCGGCGAATTCGCGCTGGTCTGCGGTCAACTGTGTATCGAGCAAGAGGCCCGTCATGCCAATGATGGCATTCATCGGCGTCCGGATTTCGTGACTCATGGTGGCTAAGAACGCACTCTTCGCTTGTGTCGCTGCCTCCGCCTCCGCCTTCGCCTGGCGCAGTTCGTTGAACAGCCGGGCATTGGCCAGCGCCACACCCGCATTCGCGGCGATCGTGCTCAGCAGGCGCAGGTCGCGCTCGTCATAAAGGTTCGGCTTTGGGTCCTGCAGTGCGATGACCCCGCTGACGCGGTCGCCCGTCATGATTGGCACGCCCATCCACGACTGTGACGTCGTGGGGCTGCCGTCCTCGACGGTGACCACGCCCTGCGCCTGCTGGTCCTCGAAGGTGCCCAGTAGCAGCGGCTGACACGTCCGAATGACGACGCTGGTCAAGCCGGAGCCAAGCGGCTCCGGATCGACCTGTATGCACTGGTCGCCTGAGGTGAAGTACGGCCACGAGATAACGGTCGAATCGGGGTCGTACAACGCTACAAAGCAGTCCTGGCCTTTGAATATTTCGCTTCCCTTGCTGCCCACCAACTCGACGATGGTTGCGCTATCCAGTTGCCGCGCCATCGCCTCGCTGATGCTGTTAATGATGGTCAGCTCGGCAGTTCGCTCAGCCACCCGCTGCTCGAGGATGGCGGCCAGGTTTGCATTTGTCAGCGCGACCGCGGCCTGGCTCGCCAGGACCGACAATAAGTCGCGATCACGCTCCGTGAACCGGCCAAAGCATCCGTCCAGCTCGGCGTAAACGAAGCCGGCCAGTTTGCCGCCGGCAACCAGTGGCATGGCGAGAATCGAGCGCTGTCCGAGCGGGCCTGTGCCTTCGGGCATGTACCTCAGCAGCGCGGCGCGCTTGCGTTCGCACTCGTCGAAAAGCGGCGCCAGTTCTTCCAGCCACGCCTCCTCGGTGGGCGACGTATCTGTTGGAGGCAGCATGCCCTGAAGGCCGAACTCCCACATTCGCAGGGGGCTGATCTGGTTGGCCACGTGCCGCGCGCCGTCAGCGTCCAGCAGCACGAGCGCGGCCCGGCCCGCGCCGGTGAGCTCGACCACCTCGTCGAGGATGTGCGCCGGCAGCTTCGCGGGCTCACGCCCCTCCTTGAGACGTGTTCCAATGTCCAGCAGCCGCCGCAACTGCTCTTCGCCGCCGGCGGGACCGGTCAGTTCCGCCGTCAGCGGCTCGAGCGGCAAACCCAGCTCCGCGGCCACCGCGAGCCAAGTTTCGACGGTCTGACGGTTGATGGGGTCCTTATTGAAGTAGTTGCGGCGCAGCCCGTCGTCGTTCAATCCGGCGACTGCTTCCAGCATCGTCGCGCGCGTCCGGTCTAGCGCCGCCCACGCGTCGGCGCTCGGCAGCCCTGCGGCCGTGAGTGCCTGGTAGCGCCACCACCAGACGTGCGCTGTGGAGAACTCGCCGGTTGCCTCGCCGTTGGCCTCGAGTTCGGCAACCGCATCGGAGGTGGCAGCGAGCGCTCCCGGTATGTCGCCCGCGGCAAGGCGGGCTGCGCCCACCCAGGCCAGGGAGGATACCCGGTCAGGTGTTCCGATCTCGCCGAAGATGGCGGCACCCGTCGCATAGAATCCCGCTGCTGCCTCTGGCTGACCCGCGGCCAGCGCCAGGTCAGCGCGCACGCCCAGCAGGCACGCGGGCAGACGCGGCTCCTTGAGCGTGTCAAGGGGTCCCGCAGCCTGTTCCACGACCGTGCGAGCCGCTTCGAAATCCCCGAGTGCCAGCAAGCACGGAGCCAGATTGATAAGGCTGTAGGCCTCTCCCGCGACGGACCCCATCTCGCGACCCAAGGCCAGCGCTTGCTCCGTATATTCTGCGGAGCGCCGGTATAGGCCGAGCCGGAGATAAAGCGTCCCCAGGTTCCCAATTGCCACTGCCTGACGCTCACGGCTGCCGGCCGCCGTGAAAGCCGCGAGCCCCTGTTCCCACAGGGAACGCTGCTGTGCAAGGTTGGCCTCGCCAATCCCGAGGTTGTTGAGCGCAGCCCCTTCGAGCTCGCGGTCACCCAAGCGGCGGGCCAGTTCAAGCGCGGCCCGGAAGGCTGCTGCAGCATCCCCCGGCAGCGTGCCCCACAACATCGCCACTCCTGCATAGCACAGGCACAGGGCCTCGCAAGCTACATCGCCGGCCTCGTGCGCCAGCTCGCGGCCCTGGTCAGCATAGGCCAGGCCTGCCGCGAAGTCGTTCAGGCCGACTAGCGCGTTGCCGATCTCCGCCAAGCTGCCCGCTTCCAGTCGCCGGTCACCCAAGCGCCGCGCTAACACCAGCGTTTCCTCGGCGAGAACGCGCGCCTGGTCGGCGCGGCCCATACCCACAAGCACCCGGGCGCGGCGCAGGTCGGCCAACCCTTTTGCCAGCTGATCGCCCTCGCCAGCCGCGAGCTGCGCGAGCGCCTCCAGGTCGGCCAGTGCGCCTGTCAGGTCGCCCTGCAGCCGCCGGCACTCCGCACGACGATCGAGCAGAGACGACACGAAGGCGTTCTCTGCGTCTCCCGGCTGCAACCGCAGCGCCGCTTCCGTCCCGCCTGCCGCGACCAAGGCGCGCGTCAACAGATCGATGGCCTGTTTCCATTCATGGGTCGCCTCGGGACGCTGCGCCTGCGCGGCGAGAGCACGGGCGAGTTGCAGGTTCTGTGCTTCAGCAGGAAGGCTGGATGAAGACGGTGCGCCTGTCGCGGTCATCGTGCGAACACTCCTTCGCGTGCATCCTCTGGCTGCGGCCCGCGATCCGGGTGGGCCGGCTTGTTACAGGTCGAGACGCTCGAGAGCCTGGCGGTAAAGCAGCGTCAGGGGGTGTTGCGGGTAGCGCGCGACAAACACGCCACCGCTCGCCAGCAGCATCATGTCTTCCGAGTGCGGCAAGACGCCGGCGACCTCGCAGCCGTAAATCTCCGCGACCCGCGTCCGCAGCGCTTCCGGATCGAGCGCGGCCGGGGCCTTATTCACGAGCAACTTCAGACATGGCACCCCCAGCCGCTGCGCCACTTCCACCGCCACCGCGGTGCCCTGGTAATCCTGCTGGTCGGGCCGCAGCACGATCACCAGTACGTCGGAGATGGCCATCGAAAGCAGCGTTTCTTCGTTTACACCGGGGTGCGTGTCGACGAGCACGGCATCCAGGCCCAGTTTGCGGCTGAGCGCGTGGAAGCCCTTGCTCAGCAGCCCCACGTCGTACCCGTCGTGCAGGATGCGCGTGATCTCCCCCGTATTGATGCTGGAAGGCACCAGGAAGAGCTTTCCCCCCGCAGCCTCCGGCCCCAGGCACGCGGTGACGTCGTGCGCCGCTTCCTCAATCGGGCAGTGGCCACGGAGATAATCGTTGAGGGACCGGCGTGCGCCGGTGTCCTGCATGCCAAACAGAACGTGGATGCCGGGAGACGCAATGTCGGTGTCGACCACGGCCACGCGCTTTCCCGCCAGGGCCATCAATGCAGCCAGGTTGGCCGTCGTATTGGACTTGCCGGTCCCGCCGCGGAACGAGTGGATAGAGATAATCTTCGACATTCGGTCCCCCTAATAGATCTCCGGCATCTCTACCGGCTCAGGCTGCGGCTTGCACTGCCCGCAGAACAAGGCATCGGAGACGACGACGGCCTTGGGCACGTTGCCCTCGCCGACATAAATGCTGATGATGGCCGGCATCTTCTTAGTGTGCTTCTTGCACACCGCCCGGCCGCAGAAAATGCACACCCCGCGGGCCTGCTCGTCACATTGGTAGCACAGCATGGTCCGCCTCCTACTCCTCGACCTTGTCCTGCAACGCCGCCCACAGGTCGAGCGGCACCTCGCGCGGCCGCTTGGAGGCGGTGCGAACGATGTAGTACGCCTCGCCGCGGATCGTTACCTCCCGGATGTAGCCCTTGTCGAGCCAGTCCGCGACTACTTCGGCGGCCTTAGCTGCATCGCCGTCCAGGAAGCCTGCGACCCCGTCGCAAGTGAACTGCTCCTCTCGCAGCATCCACTGGGCCAGGCGGTTCAGGGGGCTGGGCATGTTCATCACGTCCCGCATGGTCAGCCCCGGCGATTTCTCGCGCGCTGCAAGCTCCCCTTGCAGCCGTCCGAAGAGCCCTCCGCTCACTTCTGCCTCCTGGTGCTAACCTGTGCTGCGCCGGCGCCAAAGCGCCGGACGGCGTCTCGAATCCGTGTGCCGGCAGCCCCGGCGAGGATACCGGTCTTGATCGCGAGTCCGAAAATCATGGGAATCGCGGCGATGATGACCAGTCCGCCGACGAGAATCGCCGAGAGAATATCGGCCCCGCTCGCCACGCTCCGTATCAGGGCCTGCACCTGCGTCGGCCACAGGTATAGGGTGAGCAGGACCGAAAGCGTGGTCCAAGCACCTGTCAGTATTCCGTAGATCGCAAAGATCCGTTCCTCCCGGCTAAACGCCGTCCGCTCGGCCAGAAGCTTGGTGGGCAGCCGTCGCCACACGAAGGCCAACGATTTCTTGCGCAGCAGCGGGATCTCGAGCGAGTCCATCAGGATGAAGTAGCCGTCCAGCTCCATGACCGGCGCCAAGTTCATGATCACGCCCAGGTAACCGACCGCGGCCAGCTTGTAGAAAAACGGGCTCAAAGGGCTGGCCGGCAAGAGCACAGCGGCCACCGCGAACAGCCCGCACACGAGCATGTCCGCGGCCGGGCCGGCGAACGAGGTTGCGACCCGCGCCGATTTGGGTGCCATCCAGATGTCCGTCGTGTCGATGAAGAAGGCGGGCGAGCCATAGTAGAACATCATCCCGCCCTTGAGGATGCTGCGGCCATAATGCTTGACGGTCAGAGCGTGGCCGCTCTCGTGAAAGAAGATCATGATGTAGTTGGCCAGCATCAGGACGAGGAGGCCCAGGCCGTAGGAGTCGCCGGCCTGCAGCAGCGGATAGGCGCCGGCGCTCAGCAGGTAGACGAAGCAAGCCAGGCCGGCCAGAGCCAGGAGCCCGCCCACGATCAGCGCGGGCGGCGTGAATAGCAGCCAGGCCAGCCGGCGGTAGAGCGTGCCGTAGAAGCGGTCGATGTTTCGGAGCGGGAACTCCTTCTGCATCGACGTGTCGGCAAAGCGCTGCAGTTTGTAGGCGAGGGTTCGCTCCTGCAGCCGGCCCGCTACCTTGCCCATAATCTGCACCTGTTTCTCGGCCAGCATCTTTTTGGCCCTGAGCTGGCCGATCAGGTTGGCGAGGCGGTCGAAGGGGAAGGCCCGGTATTCGGCAAAGTAGGCGACGGCCAGATCGCGCACGGAGTATTGGCCGTCGAGACGCTCCCAGATGAAGTAGTCGAGGGGATCGATCTTGAGGTAGGTGTTGGCCCGGGGGTTGCGCAGGATGTAATACTCGCCGCCGCCGGCGGCCGCCTGGCGTACGACCTCGATCCCCTGGGCCTGGCGCGGCTTCTGCCGCGAGAAGTCGAGGCGGTCGTTCAGGGTGGCCCAGAGATCGACCTTCGGCTCGGACGCCTGGTGCACACCCTGCGCCAGCGTGTCCCACAGGCCGCGGCCAGGGCCATCGCTCGTCGCGCTCATCAGCCCACCCCCAACCGCTTGACCAACCGTTCGTCCAGCGCTTCGGCGGCGGTCTGGAGGTCGACCGTCTTCAGCGCCGCCAACTGCTCGGGGGTCAGGTCATAGCCGGCCCCGGCTGCCGCGGCCAGCGGGTCATCGAGCAGTCGTGCCCGGAATGCCTCGTCGCTCAGCGCCCGGCCGAGCAGATCTTCCAGCTCTACATCAGTCGCCATCTGACCCCGCTGACTATCAGTCACGCCGCCTGCCGTTTTGCCTCCTCCGCCTCCGCGCAGCGCAAAATCAAGTCGTCATGCGTGTAACGGAACTCGTGACAACGGTTTGCGCGGGTGGCAGGGTCGAGCGCAATCGCGTCGCGCGGGCAGCCGCCCATGCACAGCGGCAGGGCGATACAGGCTCGGCATTCCACGCCGGCAAACGGGTCGTAGCCGGGGAACGGATCGTGCCAGCCGGCCAGCGCCGGAAGTTTGCGGATGTCCCCGATCACCGCCGCCGGGTCGCCCGCCCGGCGCGCGCAGGGGTACAACTCGCCTTCGCTGCCAACGACAAGGGCGCCGCAGTGCAATGCCTCGCAATGTAGCGCGGTGGGTTGCGGCGGCGACCAGTTCGCGAAGCCGGAGCGTGCCGCCAGTGCGGTGAAATGATGATCGATCCACGCAAACTCCTGCTTGTCAAGGCAACCCTCGCCGCACCCGCCCGGCAGAGCGGATGCGGCATCGTTCCACCTCAGGTGGCCGGTATTGACCGTCAGCTTACCCGCCAACCCCTCAGATGCGAGGATCGCGAACAGGGCGGCTGTCTGGTCGTCGTTCTCGCCATCGACGTTGACACGCACCGTAACTTCAAAGTGTCGCACCGCGTGGCTCAGGTTCTTCACGATCCGCCAGAAAGTGCCTCCACCGCCGGCCAGCGGCCGCCTCAGGTCATGCACCGCGGGCGGACCATCCAGGGTGACCTGGGCCCAATCCACGCCGTGTTCCGCGAGCCGGCGGCAGGTGTCCTCGTCCAGCAGGTAGCCGTTGGTAATGATGTCGGCGCTGTATTTCACGTTGCCTACCGCACAGCGCTCCCTGATGGCAGTTGACAGCTCAAAAAGGGCGGCCCGCCCCAGCAGGGGCTCGCCGCCAAACCAGGTCACGTCCAGGCTGGCCAGCCCGGGCAGGCGTTCGTCGACGTAGCGCAGCACGCTGCGCTGCACCTCGCCGGTCATGAGCGAGGGGTGCTTGGCCTCGAAGCAATACGGGCAAGCGAAGTTACAACCGAGGCTGGTCAGGATTACCAGTCTGAGGCTGCTGCTGTCATGCCTGGCCTTCTCATACCGCAGGCGCAGCGCACCGACCTCGTCCAGCTCGTCCGCTACGAGCATCCCATCCTTGGCCAGCGCCAGTAAGACGGGCAGGGGGCAGCGCTCACGGCCGCGGGTGGCGAGGAAGCGCTCGACGGCCGCATGATCGGCCGCCGAGACGCGCCTGAAGGCGCCGCTGGCAGCATTGAAGACATAGTGCGCCGAGCCGAGATTGGCCCAGACGTTATAGCGTGACTCCCGCATGCTTGCACTCCTGACCAGCCGGAACGAAAGCTCAGGCCGCGGCCAACACGCGCCTCTGCTGGCCAGCGATTACACTCGACGAATGGGGGGGCAAATAGCCTTGCTCAAGCGCTCGTCGAGGCCCTCGGCCATTTTGGACAGGTCAGAGGCCTTGAGCGCGGCCACTTCCTCCTCGGCCAGCGTCACGCCCATGCCCTGCGCCGCCCCTACCGGGTCCGCGGTCAACTGCTGCCGGAACTCCGGCTCCGCCAGCGCCTTGCCCAACAACTGATAGATCTCTTCCTGGGTTGCCATGGTTCGAATCTCCTTTTTTGGTGTTTGCACCGCCTGCACCGGCGGCTGGATAGATGATGGGCCCGGACGTCTCCGAGCGGCCCCGAGGCCAGCATTCATCATGCTGATCAGATGCTACAGGACGAACGTGGTGAGATCGTGGTGAGACTCATCCAATTCGAAAGAAACCCAACGGGTGGCATGGCATACACAGCAACAGGACCTTTTTCATCTTGCTTGCGTCTCCCTCGGACCTACGGTTGCGAGCGCGTAGCGCTCCGGATCCAGATAGCGAGCTGCTGCCCGCATCACGTCCTGAGGCGTGACGGCACAGACCCGTCTGGCAGCCTCGGCAAACGGCTCAAACTCCCCGGCCAGCAGCGTCTCGAGCCCTGCGATGCCGGCCAGGCTCAGGTTGGTCTCGAAACTCACCGCCATCGAACCCTCATAGTTCATCTGCGCCCCTCGCAGCTCTGCCTCGGCCACAGGTTCCACTTGCAGCCGGCGGACCTCGGCCAGGGTCAAGTCGAGCGCCTCCTGCGCCCAGCCGGGGTCGGTCGCGGCGTAGACGGTGAAGTGACCGGTGTCCTCGAATTCGCCGCGCGCGGTGTAGACCGCATAGGCCAGGCCGCGACGCTCGCGCAGCTGGCGGTACAGGCGGCTGCGGCCGCCCGCGCCGAGCAGGCGGTCGATCACCTTCAGCACATAGCTGTCGGGATGGCGCAGGCAGGCCTCGGGCCAGCCCACGAGCATGTGCAGTTGGCGGATCTTGTACTCGAGCGTGCTCCGGCGAATCTCGACAAGTGGCGGCTCGGCCGGCGCAGGCGGGTATTCGGGCCGCGCGCCCGACCAGCCGCCGTACAGGCGCTCGACGACGCTCAGCACCGAATCCGGGTGGCAGTCGCCGCACACCACGAGCACCGCTGCCGGCGGCACGCAGAAGCGACGGTAATGTGCCGCGACGTCGTCGACAGTAAGGGCCCGGACCACGCTCTCGTAACCGAGCGCGCGGTGCCGCAATGGATGGGCCTGCCAAAGCGTCAGGTCATAGAGGTCCCAAACGATCTGCCGCGTGTCGGCACGCTGCGCGATCTCCGACAGGATCACGCCCTTCTCGCTCTCGAACCCGGCCGGGTCGAAACGCGGGTTGCGGAGCACGTCGGCCAGGATTTCAAGGCCCGTGCGGTAGTGCCGTGTGCCTGTGACAACGCTAAGAGACAGGTAGTCTTTGACCGTCTCGCCCTGGATCCTGCCTCCCAGGTCCTCGATCATGGCGTACAGTTTCTCGCTGCTGCGGGTCGCCGTGCCCCTGAAGAGCGCGTGCTCCAGGCAGTGGGCGATGCCATGCCGTTCGCCATCCCACCGGCTGCCTGCTTTGATGAAGATCTTGCTGGCAATCGTCGACGTGCCCGGCCGGCGGATCACGAGCACGCGCAGCCCGTTGGCAATGGTGGTCGCTGCAAACGGGTTCCTGTCCGCAAGCACATGTGATGGGGTGGAGATCGGCATAGTGGAAGGCTACAATTCGACCGTGGTGAAAACGTGGTGACTGCAGGCGGTGCGAATGGGCAGTTTTGCTCACTTTCAATGCCATGCGCGTATGTCTTGAGCGTTCGGCTCTTTTGTGCGACAATATGGACGTTGAGGACTCTGCCGGTGGGTTTCGCAGGGGAGACCGACTATGCAACTCTCACTCTTGTTACTGGGCCCTTACGAGGCAAGTCTCGATGGCCGGCCCATTGCCGACCTCTATTCGAGCAAGGTGCGCGGCTTGCTCGCTTATCTGGCCGTCGAGGCCGGCCGGCCACACGCCCGACCGATACTGGCTGCGCTCTTGTGGCCTGATTGGTCCGATAGCGCTGCACTCGGCAACCTTCGCTTCTCCCTTTCCAAGCTGCGCCAGGCGATTCATGATCAGGACGTACGCCCGCCCTTCCTTCTGGTCAGCCGTGATACGGTCCAGATCGATCCTCTCGCCGACTTCCGCGCCGACGTCCGCAGCCTCGAGGAGCACCTCACCGCGAGCCAATGGCAGCAAGCCCTGGCTTATGCACCGGGCGAAGCCGGAGCGTGCCGCGAGGCGATCGAGTGCTCGATCCGCCACCTCGAAGCGGCAGTCGAATTGTACCGCGGCCCATTTCTGGAAGGCTTCTCCTGTGGCGATAGCGAGACGTTCGAGGGGTGGGCGCTGCTCACGCGCGAGCGGGTCGAGCAAAGCGTGATCGCGGCGCTGCGCGGCCTGGTCACCCTTCACCGCCGTCTCGGCGACCTTATCGCCGCCGAGCGTTACTGCCGGCGCCTACTTGCCCTCGACGCCTGGGACGAGGAAGGCAACGTGGCCTTGATGACCGTCCTGGCCGAGGCAGGCCAGCGTAACGCCGCGTTGCGGCACTTCGCCGCCTTTCGGGCGGAGCTGGCGAAGGAGTTGAGCACCGAACCGTCGGAGAAAACCGTCGCTCTGTACGAAATGATCAAGGGCGGCCGGACCGTAGGCGCCGGCGGCGCTCTTGAGTCCCGTGTCGCTCACGCGCCTCACCCTCCACGTGCTTCCGCTCCGGTCTTCGTCGCCCGCGAGTCAGAGCTCGCGCAGCTCGAGCGCTACCTCCACAAGGCGTTCGCCGGGGATGGGGGCGTCGCTTTTGTCGCTGGCGAAGCGGGGAGCGGCAAGTCGGCGCTGATAGCAGAATTCGCCCGGCACGCGTCGCGCCGGCGCCCGGATCTCGTTCACGCGGGTGGCCGCTGCAATGCCTATACCGGAATCGGCGATCCCTACCTGCCCTTCCGGGAGATCGCGCTGACGCTCGCCGGCGCGCCGAAGTCCGGCAGCGGGGCAGCCGGTCGCGCCGACGAGGACGCGCAGAACCTGCAGACCGCGCCGCCGGGCGCTGCCAGGGCACTGATCGAAAATGCCCGCGATCTCGCCAGTCGCCTGATCTCGACGCCGCGCGGCGCGAGCGCCAGATCATCTGTCACTGCGACACCGCTGCCACAGGCCGACCTCTTTGCCCAGTATACTGACTTTCTGCTCGCATTAGCCGCCCAGCAACCGCTGCTGTTGCACCTCGACGATCTCCAGTGGGCGGACGACGGCTCGCTTAGCCTGCTGTTCCATCTCGGGCGCCGTCTCAGTGGCGCCCGAGTCTTGGTGCTGGGGGCCTACCGGCCGGAGGAGGTGATGGCCGGGCGCGATGGCGCGCGCCATCCGCTGTGGGCCGTCATCAACGAGCTGGGACGAGTGCATGGGAATGCCGAGGTCGACCTGGATCAGGCCGACGGCCGGCGTTTCGTGACGGCTTTGCTCGATAGCGAGACCAACCGCATCGGGACGGCCTTCCGTGATGCGCTCTACCACCACACCGGCGGCCACGCATTGTTTACGACCGAGCTCCTGCGCAGCCTCCAGGAACGCGGTGAACTTGTGCGCGATGCTGCCGGGGCGTGGGTCGCAACCACTTCTTTCAGCGGAGGCCGGCTGCCCACACGAGTCGAGGCGATCATCGCCGAGCGCGTCGCCAGTCTGCCGGAGGATTGCCAAACACTGCTCGAGGTGGCCAGCGTCGAAGGCGAGGCATTCACGGCCGAAGTCGTGGCCTCTGTCGTCGGCAAATCCGAGGCTGTGGTGGGTGCGTACTTGGCCGGCCCCTTGCGCCGGCAGCGTATCGTGATCTCCGACGGCCTGCGTCGAGTGGAGAGCCGGCGCCTGTCGCGTTACCGTTTCGGGCATTCGTTGTTTCAACAGTATCTCTATGGCCGTTTGGACGCGGTGCAGCGCGCGAAATGGCACGAGGAAGTCGGCGGCCGGCTGGCCGAACTACACGGCGAGGATTCTCCCGACGCCCACGTACAACTCGCCTGGCACTTCGAGCAGGCCGGTCTGCCCGCCAGGGCGGCCGATCATCTGCTGGCCGCCGGCCGCCGCGCTATGCGCCTGGCGGGCTACCGCGAGGCCGTGGCCGCTTTCGAGCGCGGCCTGGAGCTCCTGACGAAGTTGCCGGAGACACCCGAACGGGCGCAGCGCGAGCTGGACTTCAGGTTTGGACTTGGCGCCGCAGGCGCGCCGCTGCACCACATCGCGCACCCCGGCCAAATGAGTACTGTCGCCCCGGCCCTGCCCCTCGGCCGGCAGAGCGGCGGCACGAAGATGCTCGAGGCGCTGCTGCTGGAGGCCACCACCTCTCGCGAGTGCAGCGACTTTGCGCGTGCCATCGCGCTGGGCGAACAAATGCTCGGTCTGGGCGAGGCAAGCAAAGACCGCCAGTCGCTGATGCTGGCGCACTACATTCTGGGTACGTCGCATTTCTTTCTCAGTGACGCCGAGGTTGCCCACGCGAACCTCGAGGCCAGCCTGCGCTTATGGTCGGACGCCGAGGACGAACCGCTGGTCGCCGTCACGAGTATCGACGTCAAAGCGATCGTCCTGTCGTTCGACTTGATTACTTCCTGGGCCCTGGGATATCCTGACAAGGCCGCGGCCCGAGACCAGGAGGCGCTCGAGCGGGCCTACCGGCTGGCGCAGCCCGCCACGCTGATGTTGAGTCTGGTTGGCTCGATCTGGCTTGCGCTTCTCGGCGGGACGGGCGAGGATCCGCGGCCGAAGATCGAGGCGCTGCAGTGTGTGGTCGACGAAGGAGGACTGGAGTTCGGGTGCCCGTGGACGGGCGTCTACGGCGGGTGGGTGCTCGTCGGGCAGGGCCGGGTGACGGAAGGGATAGACCGCATGCAGCAGGGCATCGCCGAGCTGGGATCGGGTTGGGGCAGCCCAGTCACGCCGCTGCTGGTCGAGACCTGCCTTAAGTCGGGGCAGTACGATCAGGGATTGAGCGTTGTGAACAAGGCGCTGGGCGCGGCCGAGCAGCGGGGCCTCGGTCTTTCCTTCGAGCCCGAACTCCACCGGCTGCGAGGCGCCCTGGTCGAGGCGCGGGGAGGACCTGGTAGCGCTCAGGCCGCCGAAATATGTTTCCTGAAGGCGATCGAGCTCGCCTGTGCCCGCCGTACCCGCTCCTGGGAGCTGCGGGCGGCAGTGAGCCTGGCGCGGCTGTGGCGGAGGCAGGGGAAGGCCCGCGAATCGCAGGAGCTGCTTACCGGAATTCGTAATCAGTTCACGGAGGGATCTGATACGCCGGACTTGGTTGAAGCTCGGGCCGTGCTGGAGGACTTGCAGAAAGTCTACTGAACGAAAAACCGCCCATTTCGAGCGGTTCTTTCGCGGTCTTGTGTTGACTTTAGTGCCGACGGGGGGATTTGAACCCCCACGAGCTTAGCTCAGCAGATCCTAAGTCTGCAGCGTCTGCCATTCCGCCACGCCGGCGCGTGACCCCTTCAGGAGCATTCCTTGCCGGATCATACCCCCGATTCTGTGAACCCGTAGGTCTGCCGCCATCTATCTCACACAGCATTCCGGGTTGCCCCGCGCTGCGTGGCTGCGCCTGGCCTGGCAGGTGTGACCTGCCTTCACCGGCGCCGCTGCGATGAGACCGAACGTCCGGGCGACCACGCAGGGTCGCCCCTACGGTGTTCGCCCATTCGCCCAGCCCGCTCACCTTGCTCCTGGCTGTACGCTCGCCTGGCCGGCCACATTGCTGCGGTCCGCCGGTAGGCTCTTACCCCACCGTTTCAGCCCTCACCCCGACATTACCCGGGGCGGGTATTCTTTCTGTTGCGGTTGTAGTCACCCGGCCGTCACCGATCGGGCGCCCCCACTTGCTTTTTCGTGGGGCAGCCTTTCCACGGTCACCCGAAGGCGC
>Ga0123332_1002754_pt1 | contig 16413 bp, 16 predicted proteins | sample BioC12SIPDNA_4_FD_89958 | JGI IMG/M metagenome (GOLD analysis project Ga0123332, IMG submission 89958) | Anaerobic biogas reactor microbial communites from Washington, USA - Biogas_R2_A C12 SIP DNA | ecosystem: Engineered > Bioreactor > Anaerobic > Unclassified | place: Washington, USA...
CGCTTGACACGTGGCGAGCTCAGACGGAAGAGCGGAGAATAGAGTATGGCATCCAGGCTACCGGTAGCGGATTTCGACCACGCCATTGTGACGGAAGATCTATGGCGAGTCTACAAGATTGGCAACAACATTGAGGTCCCTGCGCTGCGCGGTCTGACGCTTCAGATCGAGGCGGGGCGCTTTGTTGCGCTTAAGGGGCGTTCCGGCAGCGGCAAGACGACGCTGCTGAACTGTCTGAGCGGCCTGGATCGACCGACCGCTGGCGTGGCCACGGTGCTGGGGCAAGATCTGGCGTCACTCAACGACCGGCAGCTTACGCAGTGGCGCCGTGAGCAGTTGGGTTTCATCTTTCAGTCTTTTGGCCTTTTGCCCACGCTCTCAGCCTACGAGAACGTGGAGCTGATGCTGCGTATCAAGGGCGCGGGCGCGCGCGAGCGGCACGAGCGGTCGCTATACTGCCTGGAATTGGTGGGGCTACGCAAGTGGATGGATCATCGTCCGTACGAGCTCTCGGGTGGTCAGCAGCAGCGCGTGGCGATTGCCCGGGCTCTCGCCAACGAGCCCCTCCTCGTCCTTGCTGATGAGCCAACAGGAGAGCTCGACAGCGAGACGGCCCGGGAGATCCTGGGGCTGTTTCAGCGGATCGTCTACGAAGAGAAGATCACGATGCTGATGGCGTCGCACGATCCTCTGGTCGATGACTACGTGGATACCATCCTGCAGTTGAAGGACGGGCAGCTCGCTAATGAGGTATGAATGCCCTTGACGGGATCTACGCGACCCGGTCAGTGAGTGATAGCTAAAGCGGGTGGGGCCAGATGCCCCACCCGCTTCTTCTTAGCTCCAATGCCTCTCGCCCGGTCCTAGCCCACCTCGGTGAGTAGACGCTCGAACAGGGCCTCGTAGGCAGACACGGTACGGTCGGTAGAGAAGCGCGCTGCGATCTCCTCACTTGGCCGGGCATAGGCTTCTGGGTGATCGATGACCTTGAGCAGTGCCTCGGCCAATCCTGCGGCATCGCCCACTGGGGCGATCTCGCCCACCCCCGTCTGGAGGACGGGTTGGCGCACGCCCGGAAGGTCGCTCGCGACGCTGGGCGTGCCGCAGAGCATGGCCTCCACCTGCACCAGGCCGAACGACTCTGTAGAGTTCAGGCTGGGTACGGTCACCACGTCAAGGTTGGGGTAGAAGGCGGCCATCTGCACCGGGTCGAGAACACCCAGGAATTTCCATTGCCCCGACTCCTGGTACATCCGGATGCGGGGCATGATCCTTTGGGCATAGGCCTCTTCCGCCAGAACGTCCTTGTACTGGCCTGCAAAGAGCACCCGGGCGTGGGGATAGCGCTCCAGTATGCGCGGAAGCGCCTGCACCAGGACCTCGACGCCCTTCTCTGCTGCCAGCCTGGCGGCCATGCCGATGACCGGGTGCCGGTCCTCCGGATTGTGCATGTGGGCGAACGCTGCGATGCCTGACGCAGTCATCTCGGGCACCTCGACCGGGGGCGGGATGACGTGCAGCTTGTGGATGAAGCGCTGCAAGAAGGGCGAATGATCGGCGAAGTCCTGCGTGTAGGCCACGATGCTGTGGCTGGAACGCCCTGCCAGGGTGTTCATCGTCGCCACCACGCGGTCGACAACGCGGTTGAAAAGGCCCGGCGGCAGTTGCAGGTCGCAGTGGTAGGTGAGGACGGTTGGTTTGCGCAGAAGGCGTCCGCGGAGGGCTACGCCCGCGGCATCGAACTGCGGGAGGTGCAGGCTCAGGACATCGGCCTGACGCACGTACTTCCACGCCAGGAATCCGAACGTCGGCATGATCACGCCCTTGCTGACGCGGAACAGCACGGGAACCCGGACCACGTTGACGCCGTTGAGCTCCTCGCGGGCGGGGAGGTACGGGTCATACTGCGAAGTGAGGACGGTTACCTCGTGTCCGCGCGCTGCCAATCCGCGCGCCAGCCGCTCGGCATAGATCGTGAGGCCGCTGGTGTGGGGACGGTAATAGGTTAGGACAATCAGAACTTTGAGGGGACGCTGGGTAGTGTGGATATCTGTCAAGGTCGCTCCATCTGACGTTAGCTGTGCTTGAGGAAGGCGCTGCGCTGCGAGCCGGTGTAGGCTCTGAGCATATCCTCGTTTTCCACGACCCAGTGGAACAGACGCTCAATGCCCTGCTCGACGCCCACCCGTGGGCGCCAGCCAAGATCGCGTTCGGCCCTGCGGATATCTGCCACGAAGATACGCTGGTCACCCGGGCGCCAGTCGTCCCAGTTCACCGGCACCGGACGTCCGAGCAGTCTCTCCAGTGTGGGGCCGAACTCGTGCCAGACCGACATCTGGTTCTCCGGCCCGCCACCGAGGTTGTAGATCTGCCCCGAAATCCTGTCGACCTGCGCCACGGCTTTGTCGTACGCGTCAAGCAGATCTGCGACGTACAGCACGTCGCGGACTTGCTTGCCGTTGCCATAGATGGTGATGGGGTAGCCAAAGGTGGCGGCGATGAGGAACCATGCGAGCCAGCCCTGATCTTCGACGCCGAACTGCCGCGGTCCATAGATGCAGCTTTGCCGGAAAACCACCGTGGGAAGGTCGTAGATGCGGGCGTAGTCGCGCACGTACTGGTCCCCGGCGCCTTTTGAGCAGCCGTAGGGGGAGTGGAAGTCGATGGGATAGCTTTCCGGGATACCGTTGGCGTAATCCCGGTAGACGTAACGAGAAGGGGTCTCTTCGACGATCAGGCCTTCCATGCTTCCGTAAACCTTGTTGGTAGACGCGTAGACGACCATCGGCCGGTTGGGCGATAGGCGTGCCCCCTCTAGCACGTTGAAGGTGCCCATCGCGTTGATCTCGATATCCTCACGGGGGTGCTGGACCGACGTGGTGACGGCGACCTGGGCGGCCAGGTGCACGATGACGTCGACATCGATCGCCATGGCGGTCATCAGCGCGGCATTACGAATGTCGCCGCGGATGAATCTGAAGGCATCGCGCCCGAACTCGGATTGCAGCCACCTGAGGTTGGCTTCGGCGCCGCGTCGTGACAGGTTGTCGAATACCGTCACCTGTTCGCCACGCTGCACCAGCCGGTGGACGTAGTTGGAGCCGATAAAGCCGGCCCCACCTGTGATCAGGTAATGCATGTATCGGTCCTCCGCTAGAGCATCGACCGCACGCCGCGCAGTTCGCTGACGGCGGGTGCAGTATCGCTATCTACTGTGACTCAATCTTCTGACCGCGGCTCACAAGTCCCTTCACTGACATCCCCCAGGAGAGCAAGGTCACGGCTCCCACTACGATGCCGGTCACGTAGGGTAGGGCGTGAACCACGACGGCATAGGCAAACCCCAGGTCTCTGGGGACATCGAAGCCCCAATAGAGGGCCTCTCGCACGGCAAAGTGGAATGAGCCAATGCCACCTGTTGCGGGGAAGACCATGCCAAACGCGCTCGACCACATCGCCACGAGGGCGCGCAGCGTTGAGGCCCCGGGGATGAAGGCGCGGCAGGCCCACATGGCGCTGCCGAAGAAGCCTGCGGTAACGGCCCACAGGGTCAGTGACCACAGCCCTATCGCGAGCCCCTCTCTGGGCGACCGGAGGGCGCTCAGTCCCTGGAGGATGCTGTGTACGGGTTGCAGCCAGCGATCTGGCTTGGCAATCCCCAGGGCTTTCAGAAACCGCTGTGCCAGGGCCTCGGTCGTCTCGGGAAAGACTGCGATCAGCACGAAGACGAGCAGGATCGCGAATGCCAGGACCCCGCTGAGGATCAACAGCACATTGAACGATAGGAGCTGACCGGTAGCACCCTCTGCTCCTCCAGCGCCACCCGAGCCTACGCCGCCGACGGACAGGTACTCGCGCAGGCCGGGGACGAAGGGCAGTGTCGCAACCAGGATCAGCACGATCAGCAGCATGTCCAGCACGCGCTCGACCACAACGGTTGAGAGTGCCGCAAGGGCGCTCACAGGGCCGCGCAGGCTGGCCCCCACTGCGCGCGCCGGATCTCCCGCCCGGAATGGAAGCACCCCGCTGATCAGATAGCCAATGCCCGTGAGGCCGAAGGTGTCTCGCAGGGATACTGTGCGTCCAAGGAGGATGCGCCACCGCTCCGCCCGGATGCCGAGAGTGGCGAGAATGAGCAGCAGCGTCAGGCTTAGCCATACCCAATCGACCCTCGCAAGCGCTGCACCAACGTCGCCGAAGTTGATCCCACGCAACGCGATGTAGAGGGCCAGGGCACTGAGCAGCAACGTCAAGGCGATCTGGACGGCTCTCTTCTTCACGACGTCATTATACCACAAGGTCACTTGCCTGGATTTGTTGAGCGCGCCAGCGACGTGGCTTGCTCAGGCCGGGTAAGGGGCTAGACTACAGCCCTGCCGGGTCTGGATGCGTTGCGAACGCGCGGTGTCTGTGCGTTGATCGCGCCGCCCCGGTGAGCGCTGGATGTCAGGAGGTTACGATGGTTTCAGAGGCTCTGCCCGCAGACGGGCGTCCGCTGTCGACGCCGGCGATGCTGTTGGCTGTAGACATCGGCAACACGAACGTGGTCTTTGGCGTGTTCGACGGCACCGGCTGGCGCCACCATTGGCGCGTCCGCACGGTCCGTGAAAAGATGGCGGACGAGTATGGCGTGCTCTTTCGGGGGCTGTTGGGTGAGCGCGGGCTGGCGATGCGGGACTTCGAACGCATTGTGATCGCCAGCGTGGTCCCGCCGCTCACCGGGCGGATTGAGGAGATGATCGCCGACGAAAGTGCCGCTGATCCGTTGGTCATCAACCACACGACCGACACCGGGCTCACGTTCGCGGTGGACAATCCCGCTGAGGTGGGGGCCGACCTCATCGCAAACGCGGTCGCCGCCTATCAGAGGGTGCGGGGCGCCTGTATCGTGGTCGACTTCGGTACCGCTGCCACCTTCACTGCCGTGTCGGTCGATGCCACGTTCCTCGGCGTGGCGATCGCCCCGGGGATGAACCTGGCTGCGTCGGCGCTCGCCGGAGGGACGGCGCAACTGCCGCAGGTGCGACTCTCCTCGCCCACCCAGGTCATCGGGACCAACACCGTGCGCGCGATCCAGTCCGGCGTGATGTTCGGCTACGTGGGGTTGGTAGAGGGCATCATCGACCGGTTCCGGGCCGAGATGGGCACTACGGCGCCTGTGATCGCGACCGGCGGGCTCTCTAGCCTCATCTCTCCGCTGACGAACCGCTTCTCGGCGGTGGACCCGTGGCTTACGCTGGATGGCATCCGCATCATTGGTGAGCGGAACCTACCCTGACGCTCCTTCCAATCGCCCGAACCGTGCCTGGGCCTGGCTGCCATTGCTCCTCGTTGCCCTGGTGCGCGTTTCCTGGATCAGGGCCATTCCGCCTGATCCAATTGGACCTATAGATGCCGAAGGGTTTCATCTGCTGGCCGCTAATCTGCTGGATGGCACGGGGTTCGCCATCGGATGGACGCCGCCCTTCTGCCCTACCGCGATCCGCACGCCGCTCTATCCGCTCTTGCTCGCCGGCAGCTATACGCTGCTGGGCCGAGATCCCGCGCGAGTGGTCTATGCACAAGTTCTGCTGGAGGTGCTGACTGCGGCCTGGGTCGTGCGTCTGGCGAGGCGTGTCACAACGCTTCGGTCCGGGGCGGCTGCAGCCTATGGCTGGGGATTGGCAGCCGGCGCGCTCTATGCGCTGAACGGCACCACGCAGCGGTTCACGGGCGCGCTGCTCTCCGAGACATTGCTGTTGTCGCTGGTGGCGGCTGCGCTCGACCTGACCAGCCGCACGCTTGTGGCCCCAACCTGGCGCCGTGCCCTGCCGGCGGGCCTGGTGTGGGGGTTGGCGGTGCTGACCAAGCCGAATGTCCAATACCTGGCTCTCGCGACGGGGTGCCTCGTGCTGGCGCGGGGATGGGGTCTGTGTCCCGACCGGCGCCGAGGCGGCGCCGCCGCCCGCGGTGCGATAGTCGCATTTTCGGGAGCGCTCGTAGTCGTGATCCTGCCCTGGGTCGTGCGTAACCGGCTGGTCATCGGGCGCTGGATGATCTCGACAGTCTTTGAGGAGAACTTGGCGCGCGTAAGCGCGGTGGCGACGCTCGCCGAGTTGGAAGGTGTCCGCGCAGAACCGTGGACTGAGACCTGGGAGCATCTGTATCGCCGCGTGGTGGGGTGCACGGGCGCGGGCGCGGCGCTCTCCGAGTCTTGCCCGCCCCTGTGGGTGCGGGCCGACTGCCCGCAGTTGTACCGGTGGCAGGCCCGGGCGACGGCGTCCGCGCGGCGCCTGGTGGTGGGCCATCTGGGAGCGTACATCCGGGCACATCTGGGTGGCGTGGCGCGGGCCGCGCTCGATCCCGGGCACCGGTTCTGGTACAGCACGATCACCGGGCGGGATTGGTCCGAGACCGGCGTCGTTGCGCTGATCGGCGAGCGCATGGTGTGGTCTTTGCAGCGGGGCGCCGTGGGCGATGCGCTGCAGGCCTTCTGGACCCAACGGGTACGCGAGATCCCGGCAGTGGCAGCAGCGATCTGGTGGGGGCTCGCGGCGGCACGCTTAGCCCTGTGGGCGTTGGCGGTGCGGGGCGCCTGGCGCCTGCGCGGGCAGCCCAATGTGAGCCTCCTCCTCGCGGGGGTCACGGCATACCACCTCCTGCTCCCTGGCCCGATCTCGCACGATCGCTTGTATGCGCCGGCGATTCCGGCAGTCTGTGTCCTGTTGGTGTGGGGGTGTGCGCGCTCGCCATGGCGTGGCGCGACATCCGGGCCGTCGAGCCTGTCGGAGCGCGATCTGCGCTAGCGAGCGGCCCGCGATGATTGACTTCGCGACTCCGGGGGTATAATACCTCTAGAGGCGACCTTCGTTGCACCATCCGGTGCTGCCTGGGGAGGGCATGATGATTGAGGTTACGCTGGAGACCATCCAAATCAGTTTGGTCTCGTCTCATCGCATTGTGGTCTTGAAGGAACCCGAGTCGGAGCGCTATCTGCCGATCTGGATCGGGCCGTGTGAGGCCGAGTCCATCTCCGTAGGCGTGAAGGGCATTGACACACCGCGCCCGCTGACGCACGACCTGATGGTCAACATCCTCGATGCGCTGGACGCACGGTTGTCGTACGTCTATATCAACGATCTGGCAGACAACACCTTCTTCGCTACCCTGCTGGTCGAGGCGGGCGGCGTCGATGTCGAGATCGACGCGCGCCCGAGCGACGCGATCGCGATTGCTGTGAGAACGGGCGTGCCCATCTATGTTTCTGAGAACGTGCTTGCCGAAGCGGGTATCGAGCCCGAGCAGGACCTGTTGCGTCAGGGCACGCCGGGTTCCGAGAACCTGGGAGTCTTCCGGGACTTTCTCAGTTCGCTAGACCTCGACGATTCTCACGAGACCGGATAGCCGCTCGATAGGAGGGCTGGTGGCAGTACCGGACAAGACAGTCCCCAATAACATCGAGGCAGAAGAAGCCGTCCTGGGCGCGCTTCTGATCGATCCTGAGGCCATCTATCGCGTGCTGCCCTTCCTGCAGGCGGATGACTTCTACCTCCAGAAGCACCGCTGGATCTACGAGGCGATGATCCGCGTCCACGAGCGGCGCGATCCGATTGATTTCCTGACGCTGACGACCGAACTGGCGCAACAGAATCGCCTGGATGCCGTCGGCGGCGACAGCTACATCTCGCAGATGATCAACGCCGTGCCCTCCGCGGTCAGCGTGGAGTCGTATGGGCGGCTTGTGGAGCAGACTGCCGTGCGGCGCCGCCTGCTGGATGCTGCCAGCGAGATCGCGCGGTATGCTTACGATGAGGCTACGCCGGTCGACCAGGTCGTTGACCGGTCCGAGAAGGCGCTGTTCGGTGTCTCTCAGAAACGCTCGACGCGTGATCTCCAACCCATTCACGAGATCGTGCCGCGCTATTACGACCACATCGAGAACCTCTATGCCCACCGGGGCGAGATCATGGGGGTGCCATCTGGCTTCCGCGATCTGGACCGGGTGTTGGGTGGTTTTCAGAACTCGGATCTGTTGATCCTCGCTGCGCGTCCCGGCGTGGGCAAGACGTCGCTGATGTTGACCTTCGCGCTGAAGGCCGCCGAGAAGGGCAAGGTGATCGCCATCTTCAACCTGGAGATGTCGGCCGAGCAACTGGTACAGCGCATGGTGTCGCAGGTCAGCGGGATCGATGCGCAACGCCTGCGGCTGGGTCAGCTGCAAGACGAGGAGTGGCCGGCCTTCGCCGAGGCCATCGGGCACCTGTCGGAGCTGCCCATCTACATCGATGATACGCCCTCGATCACGGTCTTGCAGGTGCGCACGAAGGCGCGTCGTCTGGCCTCAGAGCGCGGACTCGACATGCTCTTGATCGACTACCTGCAACTGATGGATTCCGATCTCCGCTCGGACAATCGCGTGCAGGAGGTCTCCTATATCTCCAGATCGCTCAAGGGCTTGGCGCGTGAGATCGACGTGCCCCTGATAGCGGCGTCGCAGCTTTCGCGCGCCGTCGAGCAGCGGCAGGACAGGCGTCCCGTGCTCTCAGATCTGCGCGAATCGGGATCGCTGGAGCAGGATGCCGACATCGTGATGTTCATCTATCGTGAAGAGCTGTATAAGGAGAACACGGAGAACCCCAACGTTGCCGATATCATGATCGCCAAGCATCGCAGTGGCCCGACCGGTACCGTGCAGCTCTTCTTCAACAAGCGCCTGACACAGTTCGCCGACGTCTATACCCAGGTGGCGCCCGAGGACTACGGTGCGGTCGTGCCGCCCGTGGGTATGCTGTGAGCCGGCGAGACCTGCCCCGCTTCTCCGGATTCCCGGAGGGCACCGTTCCCACGGTGACACTGCCGGAATCGATCTTCGGCGAGTTGCTCCCATCGATCGATGATCCGGATGAGCTCAAGGTGACCCTCGTTGTGCTCTGGCGGTTGGCCAAGATGCGGGCCAATCTGGCCCCGTGGGTGACCGACGTCGAGTTGCGGGCTGACCCGGTACTGCGTGTTGCGCTGGATGGAGGCGACTTCGAGCGTCGTCTGCAGACAGCCCTGAGCGCTGCGGTCGACCGGGGCGTCCTGCTGGTCGCTGAATGGCAGGCGGCGGAGGGCAGTGAGATGCGCTACTTCGCGAATAGCCCGCGCGGGCGGGCGTCGGTCGCGGCAATGGGGCGCGGCGTCAGTCCCGAACGCGCCGCGTTGGAGGCGCGTCCGGATATCTTCACGCTCTATGAGCAGACGGTTGGCCCATTGACGGCGCTGTTGAGCGAGGAGTTGATGGAGGCAGAGGCGACGTACCCCGCTGCATGGATCGAAGAGGCCTTCCGCGAGGCGGCGCGGATGAACAAACGCAACTGGAAGTACATTTTGGCCATCCTCGAACGATGGCGAGCCGAAGGGAAAGATGAAATCGATAGAGGAATTGGCGAGGGGGCTGGTCGCGAAGCAGGACAGCGGGAGCGAGAAGCCGAAGCCCGACGCTACATCGAAGAACGCTACGACCGCCTCGTCCGACACTGAAGCGGTGTCCGGCGTCGGCGTCCGGGGCGCGACCGTGGGCGATCCCGACTGTCCGTTTTGCCATGGGATGGGCTACGTCCGCCTGGATGTGCCAGTCGGCCATCCCAACTTCGGCAGGCTCTTTCCGTGTACGTGTCGGCTCCCGCAGCTCGAGGTGCAACGCAACGAGACGCTGCGCACTCTGGGCAATCTCAGTGCGTTGGAGCGCTATACGTTCGAGAGCTTCAACCCCGAGGGGCACGGGCTCTCTCCGGAGCGCCAGGCCAATCTCCGCCACGCCTATGAGACGGCACGCAGCTTCGCACGGCGCCCCGAGGGATGGTTGCTGCTCATCGGTGGCTATGGCTGTGGCAAGACTCACCTGGCTGCTTCGATCGCAAACTATGCCGTGGAGCGGGGCATGCTTCCGCTCTTTGTGACGGTGCCCGACCTTCTCGACCACATCCGCGCGTCCTTCGCGTCCAATGCAGCACAGCCCTATAGCGAACGCTTCGATGAGATCCGCACCGCGCCGCTGCTCATCCTCGACGACCTGGGTACCGAGAACACCACGCCGTGGGCATTGGAGAAGCTGTTTCAACTCCTCAACTACCGTTACCTGGCGCGGCTGGCCACGGTGATCACGACGAACCAGGAGCTGGAACGGATTGACGCCCGGCTGCGGTCTCGCCTGGCCGATCCGGAGCTGGTGGAGATTGTGACGATCCTGGCGCCGGACTTCCGGTTGGGGGGGGCGGAGCGCTCGGCGTCGGAACTCAACACGCTCTCCTATTACTCGGATATGTCGTTTGGCACGTTCGATCTGCGCCGCCATGAGCTGGAGCCGCCAGAGGCGGAGAACCTCTCGCGAGCGCTGACCCTGGCGCGTACGTATGCCTCTGATCCTCAAGGCTGGCTCATCTTGACCGGCAGCTATGGCTGCGGCAAGACCCATCTGGCTGCTGCCATCGCCAACGAGCGCGTGCGGTTGGGCCATCCGGCGCTGCTGGTGGTGGTGCCAGACCTGCTGGACTATCTGCGCGCCACGTTCAGCCCACAGAGCGGTGCCTCGCTGGACCGGCGGTTCGAGGAGGTGCGGCGCGCCCCGCTGCTGGTCCTGGACGACCTGGGCACCGAGAGCGCAACCCCGTGGGCCAAGGAGAAGCTCTTTCAACTCCTCAATTTCCGCTATGTGGCCCGGATGCCAACGGTTGTCACCACAGTGATGGCGATCAAGGAGCTTGATCCCAAGATCGGCATTCGTTTCATGGACGTCTCGCGGTGCACCATCTTTCGCGTCGAGGTGCCGCCCTACCTTGGGGGAACCGGGGCAATGCAGGGCCCGTCCAAGGTCCATCGTCGCCGCAAGTAGGGCAGCGGCGGTGGGCTGCTGTGAGGTGAGCGCGGCGCATCATTGGAGCGCCAACCCCCTTTTTGGTCATTGTGTTTTTAGAACTTTTGTGCTATTATTGACCATGCGAGCTGTACCGATGGCGACAGACAGACAGGTCTCCGGGGCGTGAGTTGAGCCGATCGTTCCGGTAAGGATGAGGGTGTAAGTTAGGGAGGCACAAGATGGCAGACGGACGCGAAAAGGCACTGGAGCAGGCAGTGGCGCAGATCAAGCGGCGCTTTGGCGATGGGGCGCTCATGCGCCTGGGCGATGCCTCACACCTCAACGTCGAAACGGTGCCCACCGGGTCGCTGGCGCTCGACATCGCTTTGGGCGTGGGAGGGGTGCCGCGGGGGCGCATCACCGAGGTCTACGGTCCCGAGGGCTCGGGCAAGACGACAATCTGCCAGCACATTGTGGCAGAGGTTCAGCGTCTTGGTGGCGTCGCGGCGTTCATCGACATGGAACACGCGTTGGATCCGCGCTACGCGGCCCAGTGCGGCGTGGACATCGAAAGCCTCTACATCTCGCAGCCCGACACGGGCGAGCAGGCGCTGGAGATCGCTGAGGCCCTGGTGCGCAGCGGCGCTGTGGACGTCATCGTCATCGACTCGGTGGCAGCGCTCGTTCCGCGGGCAGAGATCGAGGGCGAGATGGGCGACTCCCATCCCGGTCTGCAGGCGCGCCTGATGAGCCAGGCGCTGCGCAAGCTATCCGGGGCGATCAAGCAGAGCAATACGGTCATGATCTTCACCAACCAATTGCGGATGAAGATCGGTGTCCTGTTTGGCTCTCCCGAGACCACGAGCGGCGGGCGGGCGTTGAAGTTCTACGCCTCGGTGCGGCTAGACGTGAGGCGGGCCAGTTCGATCAAGGTCCAGGGCGAGGTCGTGGGACATACGACCCGCGTCCGGGTGACCAAGAACAAAGTAGCAGCGCCTTTCCGGGTCGCCGAGTTCGACATCATGTTCGGCGAAGGGATCAGCCGCTCCGGTGATCTGCTCGATGTGGGTCTGGAGTTGGGGATTCTGAGCAAGCGCGGTTCCTACTTCTACTTCGAGGAAGAGAACTTTGCCCAGGGGCGCGAGAACGCCAAGACCTATCTCCAGGAACGCCCCGATCTGATGGAGAAGATCGAAGGGCTCATCCGTGAAAAGCTGGGCTCACTCGACGGTCTGCCGCTTGAGGTGGGCACCGCCGATGACGACGAGGGCGGCGAGTTCCTCGAAGACGAATAACCCTGCGCTGGCGGCTTTGACGGCGCACCCCTTGCCTGGGGTGCGTGTGCGCGGTCGGATAGCACTGGAAGGGCGATCGTTCGACGACCCCCTGGTGCGAGCCGACCGCGCTTTGGTTCCCGGCACATCACCCGTTCGCGACATCCTGGATGCCCAGTACCCCGCTGGCTATTGGATGCACCGCGGGCTGGGGATCTCACCGCGCTACCGGGCCACCGTCTGGCAGGTGCTCTTCCTCGCGCAGTTGGGCGTTGGCTCGGTCCCCGAAGTCGAGTGCGCCTTGACGACGGTGTGCAGTGAGAACCGGGACGCGGAAGGCGCGCTGAGGGTACGCAAGGGTCCTGGTGGACGCTCACCGGCATTGACGGCGGCGATCCTGTGGGCCGTGGGGATGCTGGGGTTGGCCGATGCAGGCACGTGGCAGCAGACCTGGGACTGGCTTGCGCTCCAGTTGGCGGCTGGCGACCCCCTGCCGCCCGCGGCCCTGGTCTGGTTGGCGCGAGCGAGCGCCATCTGGAGGCGCGAGGAACAACTGGGCGGCGCGGGGGCGCTGGCACAGCGCCTCCAGGCCGCAGGCCCACAGGGGCTTTTGCCGGCGTTGAGCTTTCCGTTGACCCATCGGCCCGACGTGTTGGGCTGGATGCAGGCCCTGGTCGAGTTGGGGTATGCAGCGCTGATTCCCTCAGCGGCGCTCGCCTCGCTGCAGGGACGGCGCAGGCACGATGGCTTCTGGTCGCTGGAACACGTGCCCGGACGCCTGTGGTTCGACGCGGGGTGCGTCGGGGAGGCCAACCCGTGGATCACGGTCCGGGCACTGGCGGTCCTGCACGAGCTGGACTAGAGGCCCACCTGCTTCAGTCCGCCGCAAGCAGCGTGATGTCGAACCGGTCCAGGATGCGGCGGATCGGTGTGAAGATCGTCACCTGTTCGGAACCTGCGAAGAGCAACCCCACCACGTGCCGGTCCAGCGTGAGAACGCTGGAGCCGGAGTCTCCCGGGCTGCTCATAGGGCCGGCGAAGACCTGGTCGGTAAAGCGTGCAGTGCGTCCCCCATAGTCGACATCGACCGTGACGCTGATCTGCGTCACGGTTCCCTGGGTCAGGCCGGAGGTACGCCCCATCTTCTGTACAACCTGGCCCAGCTCTGGTTCCGCGATCCCGACGGGTGTGCCTATCCCCAGGATTTCGGGCTTGACCAGGTCGGGCTGGTCGGGAAGGGCCAACGCGGCGTCCATCAGATTAGTGCCGGTGGTCTGCCGGATCGGCTCCAACCGGTGTTGGGACCCCGAGTGGCTCGCGATCCAGTTGAGGATGTCGGCCAGCGTTCGGGCAACGGCACACTCCGCGGGCGAGTCGCCGAAGTCGAGCGGCTCGAACTCCACCAGCGTGGCGATGCGCTCATTGGCCGTGCCGCCGTCGGCTGGGCTGGGCTGGTAGATTGGATCGCCGGTCTTCGCTGCGTTGCTGTCCGCCAGGATGTGGTTGTTGCTGAGGATGTAGGAGCGGCCTTCGCGGAATACGAGCAGCCCGAACGTTCCGGCGGTGATGTCGCGATGCCCGATCGAGACACCGGGCGGCGCGGGGCGCCAGCGCGCGCGGGGGTCCTCAAGGGCGAGCGCGCGGATGCGCCCCGTCTCGACCACGTCGGTGGGCAGGCCCGAGACTGCTTGCGGGATCACGTCCTGCGGCGAGAGCTCGGCGCGGGGAACCTTGCGGGTCACAGATACCATCAGGCTCAACTCATCCGTCTGCCGGCCGTTGGTCACCTTGTACCCCAGCCCACAGGCCACCACGTTCCTGCGGACAAGCAGTTCGTCCACGACTTCCTGATAGACCGTGCGGGCGTTGTCGAGAATGCTGTAGTCTATGGTTGCCTCCCTTGCGCAGAGGTGCCCTGCGAGCCGCGATTTCTGGAGCGGGCGCGGGGTTGGCCGATCTCCTCGACCCATACGCGTACTCCCTCCAGTTGGCGCGGGATCAGGTCTTCGGGCGCGAGCTCGTGGGCGGCCACTTTGCGGGTGACGCTGACGATGATGCCGGGCTCGCCTACGGGTTGGCCCTCGCGAAGCGGAAAGCCGATGCCAACGCTCACGACGTTTTCCTTCTCGAGTAACTCGGCTTCGTAGCGGGCCTTGACGGCATGAATGTGCTCGATCTGGCTTCGGATCTCAGACTGGTTCATAGGTCCTCCTCACTGCGCGTCCCCAATGGACCAGGCCGATCGCAACGAGGCTGCCCAGGCAACACCAGAAGCCCCAAGCCGGTCTGACCGGTGCCGCGTGTAGGGTCCGCAGCGCGGGAAGCAGCCGGCCGAGCGTGGACGCTGCGGGCACCAGCGCGAGCGCGATGATGCCAATCGCCAGCCAGGGAAGGTAGCGGCCCAACCTGGGTCCCCACCACCAGGCAGTTGCAGCGCTTCCCGCTGCCCCTATCCCCCACCAGAAGGGGACCCGCCAGCCGGGCGTCCGCCACGCTGTGAGGATCTGGGGATAGGGCGGCAGGGTGACGAGCGCGAGCACTGCGCCGGCGGCGGCAGCGCCGATCCGTACCCAGGGGGCAGCCCGGTGGGCCAGCAAGGGCGCCAGCAGGGCCAATGCCAGCAGGGGCAGTCGTAAGGCCTGCAAGTTGACGCTCAAAGCGCCCGATTCGATCTCCGGGAGCAGCCGCAGCACATCGAAGAGGTCGTAGCCGTTCCACGCCAGGGCGGCTGTCATAGGCTGCCGGCCGATCCAGGGGGAGAAATAGCCGGTGAGGGCCAGACACCAGAGGGCCGCCATGGCCAGCCGCGCCCCCCACCGGTGACGGTGCGTTTCGGTGATCTCGGTGTGGCCCACTCTCCTGCCCGCTCCTTACGGTGTGGCTAACACGAAGTTGTCGAAGGCCACCACGACGATCTCGCCTCGCTGTACGGCGTCTGCCACCAGCGCAACCTGCCCCGGCTCGCCGAGCCGGGTGTCGGTCACCGACGCCAGCCGCGTGTCGTTGGCGTAGAGCGAAAGGCGTGTGCCCTGGCATACGGCTCGCAGGGCGTTGCCGGCCTTGCCCTGGCGGATCGCCTCGTTGTATTCAGGCCCAACCAAGGGTGTCGCCTCGCCATCGATCACGCGCAGGATCAGATAGTAACCATCGGCGCTGATCGCCAGTAGGTAGTAGTTGTCGTCGTCTTGTTGTCTGCACAACACGCCCATCCAGTTGTTGACCGTGCCCTGGACGTGCCGGATATCGACGTCGATCGCGACATCGGCGTAGGTCTTCCCGACCAGAGGGCTGTAGACAGCGGTGCCCTGGCCGCGGTCCTCGAGGTAGAGCTCGCCCGCCAACGCGTAGACCGCGCTCTCCTCGGTATCGAATCGGGCCCAACGTGGACTGGGATGCGAGAAGTCGTCGGCCAGGATGTAGGAGTCTGGCAGGGGCATGGGGGGGCTCGCGGGCGTGGGGCCGCCGCAGCTTGAGGAAACGAGGCCCAGGATGCCCAGAATCACAAGCCAAATGGCGGATACACGATGCAACACCGTGCGCCCCGCTTCATAGGTGCGGGCGCCCAGTGACCCTCGTGCGCGGGTGGTCCTGACGGAGTCCGGTCTGGCTCGCACTGTCCCCCTATCCTGGTGCCGCATCAGGTTCCTCCCTGGTAGCGATGAGCGGCAGACGGATGGTGATTGTCGTGCCGAGTCCTTCGCCCGCGCTGTCAGCCCAGATTTCGCCGCGATGGTAGACGACGATCTCCTGGGCCAGCGAGAGCCCGAGTCCTATGCCGCCGTAGCGACGGGTGGTAACGCCGTTGACCTGGTAGAAGCGTTCGAAGATGTGACCCAACTCCTCCTGAGCTATTCCGATGCCGTCGTCCCCAACCGTGATCCAGAGCATGCCCTCACGGACGAACACCGCCAGGCGGATCTGCCCACCTTCGTGGCTGAACTTCACGGCGTTGTCGAGGATGTGGTTGAGTGCACGCAGCATGGCCTCGGAGTCGAGCCTGAGGAGAGGGAGGTTCTCGGGGATGTCGGCGGCGATCTCTATGTTGCGGCGGAGGGCCTTCTGCCAGTTGGCCTTGAGAGCGGCACGACAGACGGGCTGGATGACCTGAGGGGTGAGGTAGAGGTGCCCGACCTCGGCCTCCTCCAATGTCGTAATCGATTCTACGATGCGCACGAGGTTGTCGGTGTGCGTGTGCACTGCCTGCAGTGCCTGAGCCATTCCCGGATCCGTGGGGTTGCCGAAGATACCGTCGGCTATCAGGTCGACGTAGCCCTTGACGATCGCCAGCGGCGTGCGGAACTCGTGTGAGACGTTCTGGATGAA
>Ga0123332_1002756_pt1 | contig 16403 bp, 8 predicted proteins | sample BioC12SIPDNA_4_FD_89958 | JGI IMG/M metagenome (GOLD analysis project Ga0123332, IMG submission 89958) | Anaerobic biogas reactor microbial communites from Washington, USA - Biogas_R2_A C12 SIP DNA | ecosystem: Engineered > Bioreactor > Anaerobic > Unclassified | place: Washington, USA...
CCGGCTCGCCACAGCGCGTCGCAGTTGGGATGAGGTCGTCGTTTCGGAGAGGGTCACACCCTCGCCGCCGAGCCTAGGATCCGCCTGCTGCAGCGCTGCCGATAGATAGGCCACGAAGCGGACCGGGTCGCTGTCCCCTTCATCAAGCGATAGCCACGCGACCGGGCAAGAAGCTGTACGTGCCCATGCTGCAACCAGAGTGGTCTTGCCAAAACCCGCCGGCGCAGAGATAAGAGTAAGGCGCCGGCTGAGCCCAAGTCCCAGACACTCCGCAAGACGCGGTCGAGGGATGACCTGTGTCCGAACAACAGGGATGTGCGTCTTGGTCCTCAGCAGTGGATCCATGAACCGAATCCGCCTTTCCCTAGACTAGGCATCGATGGCGCACGCACAGCAACAGAGAGGAGCATGGACCAATCTCATTATACGCGATATCGCCACCCACAGGCGTCCTTCCATTGGGAACACAGTTCTCAAACACAATGAAACGCGGCTGAGGATGGCCCCAGCCGCGTTGTCATCGTGTTCAGGGATGTGCGCTAGACCGCGCCCCAGACCCTATTCCGGCGCGGGATCGCCAAAACCAGGGCTACCGCGATCGCGCCCGCCAACACCGCGGCTGTGACCCCCACGATCGGCGTCTCCAGATGCTTCACCGCTATGCCGATATACGCCCACACGAAGACTGCCAAGTAGGCAATACTCGCATGACGCAGGCTCATCACCACTGCAATCGCGGCTGCCACAAGCAGCATGATGACCGCCCAGACCTCTGCACTTATCCCCCAGCCGTTCCAGTTGAGATAGTAGAGAAGCTGCGTTGCGTTCGCTACGGTTGCCACACTGATCCAGCCCAGATAGACACTGAAAGGCACGACAATCGCCCACTGGTCGGCCCTGGTCAACGTGGCGCGATTCGCCCAGAGCCTCAGGAAGATGCCGATGAGCGCTGCTAGCAGCACCAGCATGAACGGCAGCGTGATCGCAAAGCGCTCGTAGTGCCAGGTGAAGATCCACCCGATGTTTCCGACACCGCTCAAGATGTGCAGCCAACTGATCCGCCGCACGTGCGCATTGTCACGCTGTGACGGCAGTGCCTGGTAGACCGCAAACCCGAGCAGACCCAAATAGATAACACCCCAGATCGAGAAGACATAGCCAGCCGGTACAAAATAGATATCAAAGCGGTCGGAGATCTCTCCGGTGTTGAGGCCGTTGAGAGGAAGCGCATTGGCCAGCACGTTGATTGTGATGACCACCAGCACCGTTACGACATTCGCAATCACCCACCCCTTGTTCTTCAAGACGTTCCCTCCTTAGTAGTGTGATCTTAGTATACGCCAGTGTACATATTTTGTCAAGCATTTATAGACAATAGAAGGACACACGATGTTGACCTTAGCGGGATCGCATCGCGCACTTACCCTATGCGTTAACCGGAATAGCGTCCCCGCCCTATCCCGGCTTCTCTGCCTTCCGTTGGCGCTCGCCGTAGGCTTCATAGGTCAGGCGCTCCTCCGGCGTCAGCACATCACGCTCCGCCAGGTCCGCGGCAACCTGCCGGAAGCGCTCCAGTGGAGGCCGCAGCCCTCGCAGCACCACATTGACGGCCGGATGGCTGAGCACGTAGCGGTAGAAACCCGATATTGGCAGCGCGTCGTCAGGCTCCAGGAGTTTGTCGGTGCACGTCGCATGCATGATGATCACGCCCGTGCCGTGAGCTTGAGCCTGTGGGAAGACCGTGGTTTCCGCTTCGTTCATACAGCTGTTGTACCAGCACAGCACAGTGTCGAACAGACCCGTGGCAACGGCCTTGGCGACCTCGTCCCATGTGTGACCGGTGACACCGATGAAACGCACCAGGCCCTGCTCGCGTGCCTTGATCGCTGCTTCGATTGCCCCACCCGGCCCCAGGGCCTGCTCACGATCCTCAGGCGTGTTCAGATAGTGAATCTGCCAGATGTCGAGGTAATCCGTCTGCAATAGTCGTAACGAGGTTTCCAGATCCTTCCGCGCGTCAGCCGCACCCCGGCTTAGAGTCTTGGTCGCCAGCACGAGCCCGTGCCGCCGTCCAGCTATGGCCTCGCCAACCACACGTTCATCGTCGCCATCTCGATAGCCCCTTGCCGTGTCCACATAGGTCACGCCGCAGTCCAACGCCGCACGATACCCCTCGGGCGTCTCACAGTAGGCGCCACCGATACCCAGACGGGTAACCGTCAGGCCGGTGCGCCCCAAAACCGTTGTCGGCAACTCGTACATGCTCACACCTCTCAGAAGTAGGGTATTCTGCCAAAGAGCAGCAGTTCGGCGGGGGCGCGTGACGCCTCCGCCGATCTTTCATAGGATCGTCTATACGCCTCTGAGGCCGCACTGTCAAGTTGGGCTTAGGCCTCCATCCCGCACAGGCGTGCGGAGAGCTCCCACAGACGCGCCGCCTCGTCCTCGCGCAGAGCATAGCGACTGGGCTGCAACGGGCGACAGTCTTTCCAATACAAGTGCTCCGAGCCCTCAACCGATGAGTCGGCCGCCAGAAACACGACCGTCTTTGCGCCATCAATAGGAGCAACGCCGTCCAACCGCCGTCGCCCCCACACCATGCGGGCCAGACCCTGCGTGCCCTTGAGCCCTATCTCGGTATTCACCAGGCCGGGATCGGCCACGTAAGCCCGGACGGGGCTCGTTCGGGCCACGCGCCGGTTGAACTCAGCGCTGAACAGCACGTTTGCCAGTTTTGACTGCTTGTAGGCACGTAACACGTGATAGCCCCGGCGCAGCATGATGTCCGACCAATGGATTCGCGTGCGCCGGTGTGATGCCGAGCCAACCGTCACCACGCGCGCGGCTGGCGCTGCCGCCAGCAGAGGTAACAGCTCGTGGGTTAGGAGAAAGGCGGCTAGATGGTTAACGGCAAACGTGAGCTCATAGCCGTCTTCCGTAGCCGTATACCAACTCGAGACTGTACCGGCGTTATTCACCAAAACGTCGAGCTTTCCTCCTCCCTGATCCGCCACGTGCTCAACGATAGCACCCGCGAGGTCACGGATCTGCCCTTGTGAAGCTAGGTCTGCCAGCAGAAAGCTCACAGTCGCATCCGGAGCGATCTCCCGGATCGCCTGCTCCGCATCAGCACAGCGCTCGAGTGAGCGTCCCACCCCCAAGACATGGGCACCACGCGCAGCCAAAGCGGCGGTCGCAGCACGACCGATGCCGGACGTCGCACCGGTCACAACCATCGTTTTACCCTCGAGATCTCTTGTCGTGGCCATGATTGCCCTTCCATCGGCTCCTGGGACGGAGAACGCCAGGAACCTCACACTGATTCGGGTGCACGCACCGCTAGGGGCCGAGCCCCACCAGGCGTCAGACTGGCTCTGGCCCGGCGCCAGCGCCGTTCGATGACCGCTGCAACCACCGGCGCAGGCAGCAGACCCCCAAGGCTACTGATGATCTGGTTGACCCACCCCGGAACCACTATACTCCGTCCAGCAAGCGCCGCGTTGATCGTCTCGTGCGCGACCTTGCCGACGTTCATGGTCGTCATCTGTCCCATAAGCCCCTGCGCCTGGATCTTCTGGACGCAATCGGGCGTCGTTGGCATGCCCGCAGGACATAGGGCCGTCACTGTGACATCGCCCGCCCGCAGTTCCTGATTCAGCGCAACTGAGAAGTCAAGCAAGAACCGCTTGGACGCGGCGTAAACGGCCTTGAGGGGCATGGGGTAGAAGCCTGCCAGGCTGCTGACGTTGATAATCCGCAAGGGTCGGGTTCTGTCTCGGTAGGCGAGAACCCGGTGCGTCATCTCGACGGTTCCTTCTATGTTGAGGCGCAGGATAGTGCGCAGTTCCTCCAAATGCCGGTCAACGAATCCACCCTCGAAATCGGTGCCCGCGACGTTGATCAGCATGTGGAAGCGCGTGCCGCTGTCGTGGACGTAGCGCCACAGCGCCTCGCGAGAGGCCGCGTCCGTTAAATCGCCGGCGCGCGTCAGGACGTGCACGTTGTACATCCGCTCGGTCCCTGCTGCCAGCGCCTCCAGCGCGTGCTCCCGAAGGTCGGTCAGACACAGGTCCCACCCGCGCGATGCGCACTCGGCAACAAAGGCCTTCCCCAGGCCTCCCGTTGCACCTGTGACCAACACATAGCTCTTCATAGGTCCTCACCTCAGTCTCTCTTAGGCGATTGCGTGATCTGAGTGTGAGTATAGAGCGACAGGGGTTGCCCTACATCCACCGAAAGGTGCAATAGGGGGGCACATTCCCTAGGCCATCGTGGAGCCGTAGGGGACGGTGCAGGATGAACGCGGCGTTCAGGGCACAATGGCGACCTGGACCTCGTGAACAGTCGTCAGAATACTCTTCAGGTCATTGGGCGCAATCTCAACCAGGAAGCCTCGCTTGCCACCATTGACATAGATCCGCTCCAAGGCCAGTATGCTCTCCTCCACATACACGGCCATGGGCTGCCGTGTGCCAAAAGGGCTGATCCCGCCCACCTGGTACCCAGTAACCCTCTCGGCTTTCTCGACCGGGCACGGCGCAACAGCCTTCACGCCCAAAGCGCGTGCCAGGTTCTTTGTAGACACCTCCCGATCGCCGTGCATAAGCACGAGAAAAGGCCTGCCGCCTTCGGCCTCCATGACAAGAGTCTTGATCACAGCATGTTCAGGAACACCCAAGCTGGTGGCTGCGTTGCTCGTCCCACCGTGTGCCTCGTAGGGATAGAGGTGAACCCCAAACTGCACCTTGCGGTCCAGCAGCAACCGCACACCGCGCGTCATCGGGGTATCTTGCTTCGCCATCGTTATCTCAGCCGCCTTTCCCACGTCATCCCTGGATAGTGCCGGTAGCAGCCCACAGCCTCCAACAGAACCCGGCCCCGAGTCTCCAGAACCGGCTCCCCGTTCCAGGTCTCGACAGTGATTCGGGCCTCAGAGCGACCCAAGTGCTCGAACAGCGCCCCCAAAGCCTGCTGCACCAACCCATCGCTCGCCCCTTGCACAAGCGTAAGGTTGGCGCCAACTGAACTTGCCACCGCGACGGGCATCCCGCGACGCTGGACCAACCAGGTCGACGGCACGCGGGCGAACGCGAACGGCTCGCCACCTTCAGCCAACGGACCATCTTCACGGCTTGGCCCGTACAGGTTGGCAGGATCACACGCGTTCATGACCACAACCTCGGCGTCATCCACGCTGTTGTCGCGCACAGCGCGCAGCCGCTCCACAGCTTCGGGCAGCGCGAACTGAGCCCCGGACAGCCCCTGCACAAAGTAGCCGCGGCGCACTTCTCCACGCATCTCCAGACGCTGGAGCTCCTGGTAGATCAGGCTCCATTCCCACGCGCCCTCCTCCTCCGCCAGACACTCATGGCTGACGATGCCGTACCGCACCAAAAGCTGGCGCGCCTGGCGGTTGACCCGTTCTGACACATCGACCGGCTTCCCCATAACACCGAACCGGTGCACCGCTGCCCAACGCCCCACCCAACGCGACTTCGGCAACTCCTGGCGTGCCAGGCGCTCGCGTACTCGCTGTTTGGCCGACCGGAATCGCGCGCGATCGGGCCGATGCCCCGCGCGCAAAGATCCCAGCCCCAGGGCATCGCGACGCCGCGCCAACTCCTCCTCAAGCGAGCTGAACGGTCTGCGCTCGCCGGTCTGCGGCGCCCCCTCCTCGACCAGCCTACGCATGGCTTCAACGCTGTCGTTCGTCACCAAGCTCGCCAACACTAGCTCGATGAGCGCGGCCTCGGCAGTCGGCTCATCAAGATCCAGCGCGGCACAGATGTCAGCGAAGAAGGCAGCGCCCTCAGACTTCAGAAAACTGTACACCTCTTGCACCGTCGCGTCGTACGCCGACAGGTCGTCCGGCGCCGGAGCCAGGTAGAGATTGCCCTCACCGCGGAACAAGAATCGCACGCGCCCGCGACGAGGGTCAGTCCCCCCCGATCCAATCCACACCAGCCCCCCGCCCTCAGAGAGCGCGTCCAGTTCTGTGGGCTCGTAGTGAGCCAATCGCGCCGGCAAGACGTCACGCTCCCACGCACGCCCCACAACCGGCGCTGCCCGCAACTGCTGCAGCACCTTGGACAACGCGCCGGGCCCTGCCAGTCGTTCGCCAGGCAGCACGTGCTGCCACGCCGCGAGAAAGTCGGCATAGACGGCAAACGGAACCGGCTGCACCTCCTGACGCAAGATGCTCAAGGTGCGCCGGTGTATCTGCTCCAGCGTCCGCCGGTCCACAAACTCAGCTTCGCCCACCGGCAGCGGCCCGGTCTCTGCGGCCCCCGGCGTGAAGTGGCCGTGAACAAGTTGCCGGGCTTCGATCAGACGGTCGAGCTCATCTTGCAGCCAGTCCACGGGAAACGCGTAACGTGCGCAGATCGTCTCCAGCGTCACGGGACCCGTACGGCCCAGATAGCGTTCTAGGATACGGCGCCGCGCCTCATCCTGCTCGATGTCCCCAGATGGCAAGCCCGGAAGTCCGAAGGCGGACAGGTATTCGGTGGCGAGCTCAGCAGCGACCCAACGAGGCTCCATCCCTCGCGCCGTCGGTATCTCCATTCTCACCAGCCGGTTCTGACCGCTCAGGCGGGCAATCCAGTTGGCCGGATCGCCCGCAGACCGCAGCGCGATCTCGCCCGACGATAGATCGCCCATCTGCTGCAACATGACCGCCAGCTCCTCCATCGTACGCGCCTGAGCAGTCGGCACTGTGCGCTCGAGCTGTGAACGGACAGCCTCGATCGCTTCGGGCCGCAGTAACTCGTCCAGCGCGACATCCTTGAGCAGGTCCTGTAGCAGGTCACGGTTGACCGCCAGCATCTGTAGCTGTTGTTCCGCCCTGGGCGTGTCCCACTCGTACATGCGCACACTGATGAAGTTCCACAGTAGGCTCCGCGCCACCGGTGATGGCGTGGTCGACTCGGTCACGACCACGTCGATCATCCCATCCCGGATGCCCGCTAACACTTCCTCGAGATGCGGCAGGTCCAGCACGTCCTGTAGACAGTCCCGATAGGTCTCCGCCACGATCGGGAAATCATCGAACTGCCGCACCACCTGGAGTAGATCCTTGGCCCGCAGCCGCTGCAGCCAGAAAGGCGTGCGCTTGCCATGCCCGACACCGAGCAACAGCAGCGCACGCGCCGCATTCTGACGGAAGTGCGCGCCGAAAACCGCCGAGTCCGGCAGCTCCCGGAGAATCCGCTCGCGCGCCTCCTCCGGCCCCATCGACGTCACCACGTCGATAGGGAACGCGGCGTCCGCCTCCAGGATGCGCAGCAGGACGCCGTCGTCGTTGGTCTCCACCTCGATCTCGACACCGGTGCGCTCGCGCAGTGCCTGGGCGAGCGCTAGCCCCCACGGGCCATTCACGCGCCCCCCAAACGGCGAGTGCACCACCATCCGCTGGTCGCCCAGCGCGTCCTCGAAGACCTCGACGAGGATCGTCCGATCCGACGAGACGGCCTCGACCTGATCGAGCTGCGACCCGAGGTACTCCAACACGTGCCAGGCCGACGATCGGTCGAGGGCGTAGCGCTCGCCCAACCAATCCAACAGACTGTGCAACGCCGGGGTGTCTCGCAGCTCGCGGAGCTCGCGGAAGGCGTCGAGGCCCAGCTCGCCCCGCACAGCCTCCAGGCGCTCAGAGACGACGCGCCGGAAGGCTCCCACGCGCTTGCCCAATTCGTAAGGGCGCCAGGGAAAATCGCCGCGCCAGAAGGGGATCCGGGGCACGGCCCCGGGCGCCTCGGTCAGGATCACGCGATCGTCGGTCATATCGATCACGCGCCAGGTCTGCGAGCCCAGCATCAGGGCATCGCCGATGCGCGTCTCGGTGACGAACTCCTCGTCCAGCTCGCCCAGCTTGGTCTTGCCATCGGCGAGGTATGCGCCAAAGGCCCCGGTATCGGGAATCGTCCCGCCGTTGGTTAGTGCCAGCCAGCGCGAGCCAGGCAGCGCCGCTAACCGCTGGTTGACGCGGTCCCAGGCCAGCCGCGGGCGCAGTTCCCGATAGGCCACGCTAGGGTAGCGTCCCGCAAGCATGCCCAGCGTCGCCTCCAATAGGCGCCAGGTCAGGTCACGGTACGGGTACGCACACCGGATGAGGTCGAAGAGCGCCGCCACGTCCCACGGCTGCACCGAGACCATAGCCACGATCTGCTGGGCCAGGACGTCCAGCGGGTGTCGGGGCGTATAGGTCGGTTCGACATCCGCCTCCAGCATTCCCCCGGCGATCGCCGCAGCCTCGACTACGTCTTCCTGATGGAGAGGGAAGATCCGCCCAACGCTGGTCTGCCCCACCAGATGCCCCGAACGCCCCACCCGCTGCAGCCCCTGCGAGACGGATTTGGGCGACTCGATCTGCACGATCAGGTCGACCGACCCGATGTCGATGCCCAGCTCCAGCGATGAAGTCCCCACAAGGGCCGGCAGCTCGCCGGCCTTGAGCTGGCGCTCCAGCTCCAGGCGCTGCTCCTTGGCGACACTGCCGTGGTGCACGCGAATGGGGCCGCTGTGCGTGATCGCTCCCCCGCGCATCATCCCGAGCCCGGTGACGACGTGGTCCTCGATCAGGCCGGTGGCTTTGCCCTGGAACTCGGCCTCGATCTGCTCGTTGAGTTGGTCGGCGGTGCGCTCAGCGAGACGGCGGTTGTTGGTAAAGACCAGCGTCGTCCGGTGCTCGCGGATGAGCTGGACTACCCTCGGGATCAGCGAGGGCCAGATCGAATCGCCGGGCAGGTTGTGGAAGTCATCCACCACGGTCACGACCTCCAAGTCGAGCGGCTTGCGGTAGCCCGCATCGATGACTGTGACCGGGCGGGGATGCAGCCGGCGCTCGTCGCCCTCCCCGCGCCACTCGCCACCGCCGAGGAAGCGCGCGACCTCGTCCAGCGGCTGGATCGTGGCCGAGAGGCCGAGCCGCTGAACCGGCTGGTCGGCGAGCGCCTGCAGCCGCTCCAGGCTGAGCGCGAGGTGCACGCCGCGCTTGTTGCCCGCCAGCGTGTGGATCTCGTCGACGATGACTGTGCGCACTGAATGAAACATCTCGCGCGCCTTGGGGCTCGTCAGCAGCAGGTAGAGCGATTCGGGCGTCGTGATCAGGATGTGCGGCGGCTCGCGCAGCATCGCGCGGCGCTCGCGCTGCGGCGTGTCCCCGGAGCGCACGGCGACGTTGATAGGCGGCAGGTCCACGCCCATCTCGTCCGCTTTGAGCCGGATCCCCGCCAACGGCGTGCGCAGGTTGCGATAGATGTCGTTGTTGAGAGCCTTGAGCGGTGAGATGTAGACTAGGTGGACGCCATCCGCCTCACCGGCCTGGTCGCCGCCCTGCTTCGCGGACCGCCTGCGCTTGGCGCGCGTGCTCCGCTTCGCTGTCGCACCATCGGACGCATCGGCATCTGTCGCGCGAGCATCTGCTGCCCCAACGTCCACTCGCTCCGTTTCGGCCATCCGCTCGCGGAACAGGCGGTCGATTCCCCAGAGAAACGCCGCCAGGGTCTTGCCGGAGCCCGTGGGGGCCAGGATCAGGGTGTTCTCGCCGCGCTGGATTGCGGGCCAGCCCTCGGCCTGGGGCGCCGTGGGCACGCCGAACCGCTCCTCGAACCAGGCCCGCACCGGGTCCAGGAACGACGCGAGGCCACTTTCTGCTGCAACGTCGTGGGGTGTCGACATCTTGTTCACGCTCCACCAATGAGAAGAGACCCCTACCAACCCAACGGGTTTCGAAAGCCAGGAATCGACTGTGCACCTGATCTACAACGTCAGTATAGGGGACGACCCTGCTTGGTCAATAGTGGCGGACGCGAAGGAAAGGGGAGCAGGCTAAGGTGGTGGAGGCACGACCAGTCGCGGCGAGCAACCATAGTGCCGGCTAGACGCGAGATCTGGTCGGCATAGTCCAAGCTACCATCAGGCCGACGCCGCAGTTGAACCTTGCGCCCGCGAGCTTATACTGGGAGCGTAGGCGGGAGCCCAACAGCGGAAAGGAAAACGCAATGGCAAACATGGATGTCGAACAGATGGGCTGGCAGGCCTCGAGCAAGACAGGCGCCGTGGCAGCCGGAGGTGGCGGCGCGGTCGCGGCAGGGATCGAGATCCTGAACGCAGGTGGCAACGCCGCCGATGCGGCTGCCGCGACGATCCTCGCGCTCAATGTCACCGACCACGGCGAGTGCTCCATCGGCGGGGAGGTCCCGCTGCTGATCTACGACGCGCAGAACAGGACGGTCAAGGCGCTCTCGGGCCAGGGGCGCGCACCGCTCTCCCGGGAGGCCATCGACTGGTACATGGAGCACGGCATCCCCTATCCGGATATGAAGATGGCCCCAGTCCCCTCGGTGGTCGACCTCTGCATTACCACGCTGCAGCACTACGGCACCAAGAGCTTCGCCGAGATCGTCGCGCCGGCGCTGGCGCTGCTGGATGCGGGCTCCGAAGAATGGCATCCCAAGCTGGCGCACACGCTGCGCCGGATGGTCGAGGAAGAAGCGCGCACACCGGGCAGCCGTGAGGAGCGTCTGCAGGCCGCGTGCGACCGTTTCTATGGCCGCAACGCGGAACGTAACGACATCGCCGAGGAGCTCGAGGCCTTCTACATCGAGCGGGGCGGCTTCCTCCGCCGGCGCGACCTTGCGGCGCACCGGACGCGTATCGAGGCGCCGGTCTCGGTAACCTATCGCGGCTACGAAGTCCATAAGTGCGGCTCGTGGACGCAAGGCCCCTATCTCTGCCAGACGCTGCGGCTGCTGGAGGGGTTCGACCTGCAGGCGATGGGCCACCTCTCGGCCGACACCATCCACGTGGCGATCGAGGCACTCAAGCTGGCGATGGCCGATCGCGACACCTACTACGGCGATCCCGAGTTCGTAGGCGTGCCGCTCCCCGCGCTGCTCACCGACGCCTATACGGAGATGCGCCGCCCACTGATCGACATGACCAGGGCTTCGCAGGAAGCGCGACCGGGCAATCCCTATACGATGCAGCCGCTGCTGGGCTCGGGCGTGTTCCGGCCCGGGGTTGGCGGCACGACGACGTGCGTCGTTGGCGACCGCTGGGGCAACCTCGTCGCCGCGACGCCCAGCGCCAACGTGCACTTGGCGGGCGGCACCGGGGCGTCGGGCGTGAGCTACGGCAACCGCCTGGTCAGCCTCAACACCACGCCCGGTCATCCCAACTGCATCCAGCCGGGCAAGCGCCCGCGCATCACGCTGACGCCGACGATAGTCGTCAAGGACGGCGCACCCGTGCTGGCGATCAGCGTGGCGGGCGGCGATCTGCAAGACCAGGTGACCCTGGAGCTGCTGCTCGATTTCATCGAGTTCGGGATGGAGCCCGCGACCGCAGTCACCGCGCCGCGGTTTGCCACGCACCACCACCAGGACTCGTTCGACCCCAACCCGGTGCGGGAGGAGGCCTTCATCGAGGCCGGTTCGCTGGTGGTCAACGAGACGGTCGCCCCGGCGGTCCGCGAGGAGTTGGCCCGGCGCGGTCACGAGGTCGACATCGCGCCGCGGGCCATCGCCGCGCCGGTGATGCTCTACCGCGAGCCGGGCACCGGTGTCTACCACGCCGCGGGCGATCCGGCGGCCAGACGGCATGCGGCGGGTCTAGTATAGCCGGCCCGCGTTGCCGTTAACCCACACTGGCTCCGCGCAGTCCAGAACCAACCGCGGACAGTGGTCTCCGCATAGCGGTGCCCCCGATCGTGCTTCACGCCGACCACTGTCCGCGGTCTGCCTCTGCAGCACGCCACGGTATGCCCTTGCCGGCCCCCCGCGAAGCCGGAGCGGGGACAGTGATCCCCGCGGAGCTTTGGGCCCTAGCTCATACCACGCGTGGCCTCCCGCCTATAGCTTCTCAGCCGGAGGCCTCCATTTCGGTGTCCTCCCAGCGGGCCATCAGGCGGGCAAGTTGTGCCTCCGCGCCACGATATTCGCGATCCAGCGCCTGTACCTGCTCCCAGTCCTTCCCCTCTGTCGCGGCGATCATCTCTCGCGCGAGCCTGTCTATTCGTGACTCCGTCTCATGGATGGCTTCGATCAGGACATCGATGTCAACGCCCTGGGGACCACTGGCGCCGGATGACGGCTTGTCTCGCGACGGGACCGCGCCGCCAGATGCCTCCGCCGCAGCCTTGGCTGTCGCGAGAGCCACCTTCTCTGCATCGCGGGCAGCCCGATAGGCCGCATAGTTGCCCGGATAGATGTGCAGGCGACCCTCACGCACCTCCCATACCTGCGTGGCGAGCTGATTGATCAGATAGCGGTCGTGCGAGACCAACAGCGTCGTGCCCTCGAAAGTCTTGAGGGCGCCCTCCAGCATCTCCTGAGCCTCGATGTCGAGGTGGTTGGTCGGCTCGTCGAGCAGCAGGAAGTTCGCCGGCTGCAGCACGAGGACCATCAAGGCAAAGCGCCCCCGTTCGCCACCGCTGAGAGCCCCCATCGGTTTGAAGACGTCATCGCCGCGGAAGAGGTAGCGCGCCAGCAGATTCCGCGCGTCCCTGAGCCCCATCGTCTGGTAGAGCTGGAGTTCGTCGAGCACGATCCGGTTTGGGTCGCGAATCTCGTACGCTTGAGCAAAGTAGCGGATGTCGAGATTCGCCCCCAGTTTGAGCTGACCGCCCAACGCTGGCTGTTCGCCCAGGAGCGTGCGCAGGAAGGTGGACTTCCCCGTCCCATTCCCCCCAATCAGCGCGGCACACTCTCCGCGCTGGAGCAGCAGATCGTCGATCTCGAAAAGCGGCACCCCGGGATAGCCGATCGTCGCGCCCTGGATGCGCAGTACTTCATTGCCCCCACGTTGCCCCGTGCGGAAGCGGAGCTTGAACCGGTCGAGGGACGGATCGGGGGCGCGCAGCGTCTTGATCGCCTGCTCGATCTCGGGGACGTCCCACGTCCGCTTGGAGATGCTGGGATCGTCCTCCATGAACGCGCTCCACGTCTGGTTGAGCGCGGCGGTGCCGCCCAGCGCCACGGCCTGGACCTGACGTGCGAGGCGCTTGAGCCGTCCCTTCGCCTGGGGATCCCCGCTGGGCATAAAACGCTTGATAAAGTCGAATTCCTTGAGAAACCGTTCATGCACCGCGGCAAATTCCTTGATGCGCCAAGCCCAGCGCGCCTCGCGCTGCATCACGTAGGCGCTGTAGTTTCCCCGGTAGGTCTCCATCCCCTGCCCGCGCATCTCCCAGATGATGGTAACAACCTGGTCCAGGAAGTAGCGGTCGTGACTCACCACGAGCACCGCCCCATCCCACCGCTGAAGCACTGATTCGAGCCAGGCCACGGCATCGATATCGAGGTGGTTGGTCGGCTCGTCGAGCACGAGAAGATCCGGCTGCTCAAGCAGCAGGCGCGCCAACAGCGCGCGCGTCTTCTGCCCGCCGCTGCAGTGTGCGAGCGGCATGGTCTGCTGTGCGTCATCGAAGCCCAGACCGGTGAGAACCTGCCGGATGCGCACGTCGTAGTCATACCCGCCGTCCCTGGCAAAGGCCTCCTGGGCCGCACCGTAGCGTTCGAGCAGGGCGTCGGAATGATCCTCAGCCATCGCGAACTCCATGCGCCGGAGGGCGGCCTCGCGGGCCCGGAGACTGGAGAACACGGTGAGCATCTCCTCGAAGACCGTACGCTCCACCGCCACAAACGCGTCGGCAGCTTCCTGTTCTAGGATCCCAATCCTCGCGCCCTTCGCGAGCGTAACCGACCCGGCACTTGGCGGGGTCTGCCCGACGAGCACTCGCAGCAGCGTGGTCTTGCCCACGCCGTTGGGGCCTACCAGCCCGATGCGCGCGCCCCTGGGGATATCGCCAGACAGCCCGGCAAAGACATCCAGATCCCCAAATGCCTTTCCCAGATCTCGAAAACTCACGACCGGCATATCTCACCTCTCCACACAGACGGACAGCCGCAGGCTGGTGGCGCCCGCGGCTGGTCATCGGTTCTGATCAACGAAAAGAGCGTGGGTGCCTATGCGCCCACGCTCTCTGCAATCTACTGATCGTCACACAGGCGCATTACGACAAGGAATACCCCTCGCCGCCATTCGCTGCTGAGGTGATCTGCGCCTTCCAGGTCAATGCTTTGTCCTTCATCATACGCACCTTACACTTCACAGTATACACGCACCCCGAGATTCCACAAGTCGCCGGACCGCCTCAAGCCCCCCTGACCAGCGCGACCTTCTCTTCTGTAAGCGACCGCGCCTCGGCGATAGCCTCGTCATGGATTGAGATCGGAAAACGTCCGTGCAACGGACTGATGCGCGCCCCGAGCCGCGACGCCTGATAGAACAGCCGCGCCATCGGGCGCATAAAGCTCGCAAGGTTCGTGCCCCGCCCGAACTCATCCAACGTGCGATCATCCCAGCCGCCAAAGACGCTGTAGAGGAACGCGTAGACCGGATACGAGGCAATCAACGCGATGAGCAGGATGAGCAGGCTCGTGATCTCATCGCCCTGCCAGATGAACCCCGTAACCCAGCGCAGCCACACGAAATGAACCGCGCCCGCCAGGGCCGACGCTGCGAAGGTCTGCCAGACGTAGAGGCGCTGCGGAAAGCTGTGCCGGTGGTTAATTGCGTAGACTAGCGCCGCATTGACGAGCGTAACGACCAAGGGTGTATAGATGAGCGCGTAGACTTGGAACCGGTCGACCAAAAGGTAGTTCAGGCCCAAGCTCAACACCAGATCGATCGCAGCCAAAAGCGTCAGGAACCGCGTGTTGTCTGCGCCGTAGACAATGGCCGTCCCGATCCAGGGAACGAAGTTCAGCGCACCAATCAGCAGCATCGGCACGACATAGACCGCGGCGCGCTCGAAATCCCGCCCTGACGAACCGATGATGAACCGATCAGCCACCGCCAGCAAGATGGCACAGATGAAACCGCTGATGAACCCACCGAACTTGTAGAGCATCGCGGCGTAGTACTGGCTGAGGATTCTGCGACCGTTGGAGATAGCCTCGGAGATCGCGGGCATCGCCGTCGCCGTCAACGTCTGTAGCACCGTGTACGCATACGGGAAGTTGTTGGCCATCCCCAAGTTCCCCAGCACCTCGTTGGTGTTGATGATCCGGCTCTGGATGACGATCACCTGCAGCGACGACCCGATACCTCCGAAGATGCCGGAGAGAAACAGAAACACACCGTATTTCAGAGACTGGATCGCGACGTCCCAGTCGAAGTGCGCCATGAAGAGCAGCCGGGCATTGTAGCCAATGCGACGGTATAGCCACCAGCCGAACACAAACGACACCACCTCCATTGCGTACGCCGAGACCCCCATACCCAGCAGGCCGCCCATAGCCGGGCCGAAGATGGGGTGGCTGCGTCCCCACCACACCAGCAGGCTGATGACAATGGGCTGCACGACCATCGGGATGACCATCGTCATCGCGATGTCCAGAATCTGGTTGTAGTCGGCCCGCTGCAGAGCCGAGAGTGAATCCGTGAAGATGCGGTAGAAGCCAGGGATCTGAATCATCGTGTGGGACACGATGGCCCAGATGAGGATGGCGTAGGCAGTGTCCGGTAGGTAGATCGAGGCGAAAGTCACCACCAGTACCACTTGCACTGAACCGGTGAGCGCCTGCCACCAGACGTAGAACTGCGCGTACTGGATGGCCTTCCGGGGGTTCCTGACCCGGTATTCGGAGAAATACTTCATGTGCGCCACGCTGGTGCCCATGTCAAAGAAACTCCACACCAGCGGGAACAGGGCAGCGACGCGTCCCCACATTCCCATCGCCTGCGCCGAGGGCAGGATATAGACCGGCAGGATCATGTTCTGGTAGACGACCATCGGCACGAACAGCAACAGGCCGCTCATCAAGGCAAACATAAAGCCACCGATGGTCCGGTGGAAACCGATCTGCTCCCAATCGGTGTTGGCCTCGCGCTTCAGATACTCCTCGCGTCCTGAAACGAAGGTGTCAAGGGCCTCCGGATGAGCTTTGCTGTAACGCCGCACCAGGACAAACGCTCCCCAAGTAAGCACGAACAGAGCACCCATCACGGCATAGAGAATGACGCGTTCTCGGGCGTGCGGCAGCGGCGAAGCCGGATACCGGCCAAAGGCCACCGGCTCCCGCCCTGCTGCGCGCGTCACGAGGTTGTAGAGCGTGTAGTTGTAGTACGGCCACTCCTGGATCTGTGTGTTGACCCCGTCAAGGAAAGGTGTGAAGATGTAGAGTGTCCCCTCCCCCAACATCGTGTAGCCCAGCAGAACTTCCTCGCGCTCGTGGGCCGTCACCACTGGAACTGCAGAGACACCGGTCAGCACGACGCGTTCGCGCACCTGCGGCGCGCCAGACCATAGAACGTCGGCACCGATGCCCTGAGCATCTTCGTCCGCCTGCAGGCTGATGGCATCGTTGCGAAGCTCCAGTCCAGGTGTCTCTCCGAGA
>Ga0123332_1002760_pt1 | contig 16394 bp, 12 predicted proteins | sample BioC12SIPDNA_4_FD_89958 | JGI IMG/M metagenome (GOLD analysis project Ga0123332, IMG submission 89958) | Anaerobic biogas reactor microbial communites from Washington, USA - Biogas_R2_A C12 SIP DNA | ecosystem: Engineered > Bioreactor > Anaerobic > Unclassified | place: Washington, USA...
ACGAAGCCGAAGTCGTTGTAGCGGGCGATGCTCTCGGGCTCGAGGTCCGCCGGCAGCGGCGCCGCGAGCACCATGACGTCGCCGCGGTCCTCGACGATGCGCACCTGCACGGGCTGCCTGTCGAGGCGGAGCTTGACGCTGGCCAGGTCGGGCTCGCTGGGAGGGGCGCGCTGCAGCGTCAGCTCGGCGCCGTCCTGGGCGACGACCCTGACCTCGAGGTCGAAGCCGATCGCCGGGAGGAACAGCGAGACGGTGTCGACGCGCCTGCCGGCCGGCGGCTCCGCGGCGAGCGTGAGCCTGTCGCCCGCGATCGCGAGGCCCGCGACCTCGACGTCGCCGGAGGCGTAGACGACGGCCCTGACGCCGTTGCAGCCGTCGCGGAGGTCGGCGCAGTCGAACGTCCTGGGGTCGGCGATCGTGAGGGTGGGGCCGTCGACGGCCACGATCGCGGTCTCCGTGGTGGGGTTGAGCTCGCCGTTGCGTATCCCGGCGAAGTCGGTGAAGGCCAGGCCGACGGTGAGCAGTACGGGGAAGAGCGTGAACGCCAGCAGGAAGACGATGGCGGGCAGCAGGTAGTACCACGGCATCAGCCACGCGAAGCGCCGGGAGTACCACCGCAGGATCGCGATCAGCGCCATGAGGCCCACGAGGAGCCCGGCGTAGGCGGGCAGGCCGGGGAACGCCTGGCGCGCCGCGGCCACGGCGAGGACGCCGACGGCGACGGCGGCCACGAGCGCCACGAACAGCAGCGCCAGCGACTTGACGATGCCGCCCGCGGTCGTCCGGCTGCGTGGGAGGTTGTCGGAGACCTGTCTGGAGATGTCCACGGCGGCCGCCCCTTGCGGGCGGGCCAGGGGCCTCGAGTGCCCCTGGCCCGCGGTTACGCGTTGCGGTCTTCGGGCCGCGCTCCTAGCGCGGCGCTGGTCGGCTCAGCGGCCGAGGATCTCGTCGACGGCCCGCGTGAGGGCGGCAGAGGGGTCGGAGCCCTCGTCCTCGAGGATCACGGAGAGCGCGTTCGCCATCGGTGTCCACACCGAGCCCATCTCCGGGATGTTCGGCATCGCCTCGGCGTTGAGGAGCGCCGCGCCGAACCCGCTGATGATCGGGTCGGACTCCACCTGGGCGAGCGCGGAGACCGAGGCCGGGATGCGCCCGGTGAGGCGCGCCATCGACACCTGGGCCTCGGGGCGGGCGATCCACTTGGCGAAGTTCGCCGCCTCGACCTTGAGGTCGCTGAACTGGTTCACGAGCGCGCCCTGTACGCCCATGAAGCCGGAGAACGGCGTGCCGTCGGCGAGGGGAGGCACGGGGACGACGCTGACGTCGAGGCCGGCGTCCTGGTACTGCGGGATCGACCAGGGGCCCGTGTAGATCATCGCCAGGGCGCCGTCGACGAACAGGCCGTTGGCGACGTCGAAGGTCGTGCCGGAGGGGATGAGGCCGCGGGCGAAGCGCAGGTCCTTGAGGGCCTGGGCGCCGGCCACGGCGCCCTCGGTCGCGAGCCCGACGTCGGTGGGAACGAGGGTGTCGCTGTCGTCACGACCGAAGACGTAGCCGCCGTGCGTCCGGAGCCAGGCGTAGGCGTAGTAGAAGTTCGTGTCCTCGAACATGAAGCCGAACGTGTCGGGCGTCGTCAGCTCCTGGGCGAGGTCGAGCATGGCCTCGTACGTGTCCGGGACGTCGGTCACGAGGTCGTTGTTGACGACGAGGGCGGGGCCCTCGACGAACATCGGCAGCCCGTAGAGGCGGCCGTTGACCGTGTACCCGAGCCGGGCCTGCTCCGAGAGGTCGTCGAGGTAGGCGGCCGTGGCGTAGCCGGTCATGTCGAGCAGCACGCCGCCGATGGCCATCTCGCCGATCTGGTCGTGGGGGACGCCGACGAACACGTCGCCGGCCTCGCCCTGCGGGGCGCTGAGCAGCGCCTGCTGTTTGAGCTCGCCGACGTCGAGGCGGACGAGCTGGACGTCGACGCCGAAGCCCTCCGAGAAGGCGGCGGCCTGCTCGCGCAGCCAGTCGAGCGTCTGGTCCTGGAAGGTCGTCCAGACGGTGAGCGTCTGGCCGAACGCGGCGCCCGCGAGCGCCAGGGTCGCGGTAAGGGCGATGACAAGCTTCCTCAAGTCCGTGAGCTCCCTTCGGTCCGCGCAGCGAGGCGCCAAGGGGTCCCCTAGGGGCGTGCGCGGCGGCACTTCGCCACCAGGATAAGCGCTGTCGCGGGCGCGAGCCACGCCGCCGTCGGCGCCGCGGCAACCGGACGTTCGTCCGCCCCGACGCACCCGGAAGGCGTCACGCGGCCCGGTAGCGCCCGTCATCGGCCCGGACCAGGCAGCCGGCGAGCTCGAGGCGTACGAGGCACCCGGCGAGCTCCGCCGGCGTGGGTCGCCGCCGCGCCCCGGAGCGGGTGAGCCGCGCCAGCAGCCCGTCGAACGAGGCGTCCCCGCCCCTCGCCAGCGCCGCCAGGACGCGCAGGCAGCCGTAGCCGACGGGCGGCAGCGACCCCCGCCGCGGCGAGGGCGGCGTCGCCGTGGCAGCCGCTCCCGGCCCGGCGGGGGAGGGCTCCGCGAGAGCCCTCGGCCCTGTCGCGGCCCGGGGCGAGGCGCTGGCCGGCCCCGCCGCTTCGAGTGCCGAGCCGTCGTCCGCGGCGGGCACGGGGAGCGGCGGGGCGCCGGGCGCCGGGACCAGCGGCGCGCCGGTCGCGGCCATCGCGGTCAGCGCCGCGGCCACCCGCTCCACCGAGGCGAGGTGGACGGCCAGGTCGGTCAGGTCCACGAGCACCTTCGCCTTGCCGCGCAGCAGCGCCAGGTTGCCGGCGCGCCGCCGGTCGGAGGGCCGGGCGGGGATCGTGAGCACGTCGCGGCCGAGCCGTCCGGCGTGGTCGACGGTGTCGAGCGCTCCCGAGCGCGCCCCCGCCTCCACGACGACCAGCACGTGCGACAGCGCCGCGATGATGCGGTTGCGCCGGAGGAACGAGGCGGGCCGCGGCGACGTGCCCGGCGGGTGCTCGCTGATCACGGCTCCGCCCGCGGCGACGATCGCCTCGGCCAGGCGCGCGTGCGCCTGCGGGTGCAGCCTGTCGTGCGCGCCCCCGAGCACCGCGACCGTCGGGGCCGTGCCCGCGTTCCGGCGCGCCGCGTCCAGCGCCCCCCGGTGGGCGGCGCCGTCGATGCCCAGCGCCAGGCCCGAGACGACGACGGCCCCGGCGTCCGCCAGGGCGGCCCCCAAGGCCCGGGCCTCCTGGAGGCCCGCCGACGTCGCCGAGCGCGTGCCCACGACGCCGACCGACGCCAGCTCGTTGACGTGGTCGGCGCGGAGCCGCCGCGGCAGCCTGCCGCGCACGAACAGCACGGGCGGCGGCGGCAGCGGGCCGAACGCCAGCACCGCCGGGTAGCCGGGGCCCAGCACGGTGAGGACCTCCAACCCCAGGTCCTGGGCGCGAGCGACCGCTGCGGCGCGAGCAGGCAGGGCCGCGGCCAGCCGCGCCGCCCCGCCCGGGACGCGCGCCGCGACCGCTGCCGCGGCCGACTCGAGCGTCGCGCCCTCCCGCGTCAAGGCGTCCCACACCGTCTTGGGCCCCACGCGGGGCAGGTCGAGGAGCGCGAGGAGCGTGGCGGCGCGCTGGGTCCTCACCCCATCAGGGTCACGCGGCGGCGTACGTCACGCGCGCCGCCCCTGGGCACGCGCCCAGGGGCGGTAGGCGCCAGCCCCTGCGGCGCGGCGGCGGGGCGTGGGTAGGCCTAGGCTGCGCGCTGGGACGCGCCCGGCGTCGGGACGGCGTGGGGCCCGCGGCCGGTCCCCGGGGACCCGCTCAGGCGCCCACGAGCTTCCAGCGGCTGCCGTCCGGCCCGTCCTCGACCGCGATGCCCAGCTCCGCCAGGCGGTCGCGGAGGCGGTCGGCGGCGGCGAAGTCGCGCCTGGACCTGGCGCGCTGGCGCTCCTCGAGCAGGAGCTCCACGACCCCCTCGAGGGCGCGTGCGACCTCGGCGTCGCCGGTGTCGGCCGTCACCGGCACGCCCAGCACGCCGTCGAGGAGGTCCTCGAAGAGCGCCGCCGCGCCGGCCGCGAACGCCGGGCCGGCGCCCTCGTCGAGGCCCTTGCGCACCTCGCGCGCGGCGTCGAACAGGGCGGCGATCGCGCGCGGCGTGTTGAGGTCGTCGTTGAGCGCCGCCGCGAAGTCCGTGCGGAACGGGAGGAACGCGCTAGCGTCCGGCGCGGCGGCGGGGTCGGCCGCCGCGGCCGCGTCGCGGGCGGCGGCGTACGTCTCGCGCAGCCGCTTCAGGCCCTGCGCCGAGGAGGCCAGGCTCTCGTCGGAGAAGTCGGAGACGCTGCGGTAGTGCGACCTGAGCAGGTGGAAGCGCACGGCCACCGGGTCGAAGCGCGCGAACAGGTCGTCGAGGGTGACGAAGTGGTCCTTCGACTTCGCCATCTTCTCGCCCTCGAGCGTGATCATGTTCCAGTGCATCCAGGTGCGGGCGAACGGCTTGCCGACGGCCCGCGCCTGTGCCAGCTCGCACTCGTGGTGCGGGAAGACGAGGTCGAGGCCGCCGCCGTGTATGTCGAACTCGTCGCCGAGGTACTTCGTGCTCATGACCGTGCACTCGAGGTGCCACCCCGGGAAGCCGGGGCCCCACGGGCTGTTCCAGCGCATGATGTGTCCCGGTTCCGCCTCCTTCCAGACGGCGAAGTCGCGGGGGTCGTCCTTGTCGGAGCGCACCTCGACGCGCGTGCCCTCGACGAGCTCGTCGGGGTCGCGGCCCGACAGCTCGCCGTACGGTGGGTAGCTGGAGACGTCGAAGTAGACGTTGCCGCCGCGCGGGTAGGCGTGCCCGGCGGCGATGAGGTCCTGGACCAGCTCGATCTGCTCGCCGATGTGCCCGGAGGCGCGCGGAACGATGCTCGGGCGGCGCACGTTCATCGCCGCCATGGCGTCGAAGTAGCGCCAGAAGTACTTCTCGGCGACCTCCATGGGCTCGATGCGCTCCAGCTTCGCGCGCTTCGCGAGCTTGTCCTCGCCCGCCTCGTCGTCCGTCAGGTGGCCCACGTCGGTGACGTTCGTGACGAGCCTGACGACGAGGCCCTCGTGCTCGAGCCAGCGGCGCAGGACGTCGAAGACGACCGGCCCGCGGGCGTGGCCCAGGTGCGGGTCGGAGTAGACGGTCGGCCCGCACATGTACATGCCGACGCGTCCGGGGACGACGGGGACGAACGGTTCCTTCTGCCTCGTAAGCGTGTTGTAGAGCTCAAGGGCCATGGGGGTCTCTCCGGTCTACGCGGCGTGGCTCGCCGCGGCGGCGCGGGTCCTGGGGCGCGCGTGCGCGCTGGGTTCGGTTGCGGGTGGGGTGGCGGCCGTGACGACCGACCGGCGGGGCGTCAGGCCCCGGCGCTGGGACGACATCGTGCGGCCAGGCGCTGCATGGTTGCGGCACTGTAGCACGGGCGCTAACGTCGCTGCCGTGGCTGGGGAGAGGCTGACGCCGGCTCGCGCCGCGGAGCACGAGGACGTGGTCGAGGGCTCGCGCTTCATCGCCCGCGTGCGCCCGGTGGGCAGCGTCGAGGAGGCCGAGGCGCTGGTCGCCGAGGCCAGGCGCGACCACCCCGACGCCACCCACCACTGCTGGGCCTACAAGCTCGGCGAGGTCGTGCGCTTCTCGGACGACGGCGAGCCGGGCGGCACGGCCGGCCGGCCGATGCAGGAGGTCATGCTCAAGCGCGGCCTCGACGGCTGCGCCGCGGTCGTGGTCCGCTACTTCGGCGGCAAGAAGCTCGGCGCCGGCGGGCTCGTGCGCGCCTACTCCGGCGCCGTGGCGCGCGCCCTCGACGCCGCCGGCGTCGAGCGCCTCACGACCTACCACCGCCTCCGCGTGAGGGCGCCCTTCGCCACCGCGACGGCGGTGCTGCGCGAGCTCGGCGACGCCGAGCCCGGCTTCGACGCGGGCGGGCTCGTCACCGAGGTCGCCGTGCCCGCCGACGAGGTCGAGAACCTGCGCCTCCGCCTCGCCGAGCTCACCCGCGGCGAGGCCGTCGTCGACGTAGTCGGGGCGGAGGAGGGACCGGCGCGGGAGCCGGCGAGCTAGACGCCTTCAGGCGGCCTTCATCGCCCCGTCGCGGCGCGGCGGCGGCATGGGAGTATGGGTCAGGCGCGTCGCCGGTCCGGCGACGACGGTGCACGGAGGTAGGGATGTCAGAGCCTGAGGCTGTGGAGGCGGTCAGGGGTCGCAGCACCCCGCGGCGGTCGCGGGCGGCGGCCTCGCTCCTGGCGGCGGTCTACGTCGCGCTGGCGCTCGCGGCCTGCGCGCCGAGCGCGCGCGACGTGTCCCGTCCCCTCGTGGCGGTCATGAACGCTCCGGCGCAGTCGACGGTGAGGGGAGCCGCCGAGAGGGTGCAGGACGTCCTCGTGGCCGACGGCGACCTGCCCTTCGACCTCGTCAGCGCGTTCACGATGCGCTTCCTCGAGTCTCACACCGACCTGTTCCACAGCCGCGCCGCGCCGTCCGCCGCCCGGATCGCCCGGGACCAGGGCGCCGACCTGGCCGTGATGGTCGGGGCGCCGGTGCTCGAGCGGCAGGTGACGCCGTCCCGTGACGAGGCGTCGCGGCGCATCGACGTGGCGGTCGCGCTCGAGGCGCAGGTCGTCGACCCGCAGACGGAGGCGATCGTGCAGACGCTGCGCACGCGCACGCACCAGGGCTCGCGGGTCGAGGCCAACGACTCGCCGCTGCCCGAGCCGAGCGACGACCCCACTGTGCAGGCGCTCATCGCGGAGGCGGCGCCCGAGCTGGCCCGCTCGCTGGCGGCCGAGCTGCCCTTCCTGTTCCGCGAGCTCCTGATCGGCGTCGACGGGCGCTGAGCCCGAGCGGGGCCGCTCAGCGGAAGTACCGCCTGATGACCTCCTGGTAGGAGAGGGGTAGGTCGCCCTCCGTCAGGGCCTCCTCGGCCGCCGCCTGGTAATCGGTCGCGGCCCGGCCGGCCGGCAGGAACACGTCGGTGTCGCCCGGCAGCCGCACGGTGCCCGCCGGGTTCTCGGGGCCGTCCTGCAGCACGCCGGGCAGGAGCTCGGGCTGCGCCGACTGCCCCTCCGCGACGCCCGCCTGGTTCTCCGCGCCGGGTCCGGCGCCCGCCCAGACGGCGTCGCCGCCCTCGGGCGGCATCCCGCCCTCTTCCGGAGCGGCACCGACGGTGGTCTCGCCGCCCGGGCCCTCCTCCTGACCGCCGCCGGGGTCGGGGCCGGCGCCGTCCTCGGCGCCGGGCTGGCCGGAGGGGCCGGGCGCGCCGCCGCCCTCCTCCCCGCCGCCCTCGTCTCCGCCGCCGGCCGCCTGCTCGCGGCCTGGCTCGTCGCCGCCGCCCTGCTGCTCGCCTTCCTGGTCGCCGGGTCGCCCGTCGCCCTCCTCGCCGGGTTGGCCGGCGTCGCCGCCTTGGTCACCGCGGTCGGCCGGGACGCGCTGGAGCTCGACCTGGTCGGCCTCGCCGCCTCCCTGCCCGGGTGCGGCCGCGCCCTGCGCGCGCGGGACCGCGCCGGCCCCGTCGTCGCCTCGCGGCTCCTCGGGCTGCGGTGGGGGAGCGGACTCGGGGCGCTCCCGCAGGGAGTCGAGGAACCGCGACAGCGGCGCAGCGGACTGACCGCCGGAGCCGGGCGGCGCGGAGCCCGGCCCACCGCCGGCCTCGTCGGCGCCGCGCTCGTCGGGAGCGCTGCCGTCCCCGGCCGGCTCGGGCTCGGCACCTGGCGGCGACGGCGCCTCGAGCTCCTCGCCCGCCTCAGGGGCCGGCGTAGCGGCCGCCGGCGGCTGGCCGCCCGGCTGCGCGGGGCCGCCTGTGAACGTTCCGCCGCGACCGGCGAGCGGACCGGCGAGGCTGAACAGGACGAGGCCCAACGCCACGGCCAGGGCGGGCAGCCACCAGGCCGGCGCGGGCTCGGGCCTGACGTCCCTCACGGCGAGCCTGGCGCGGTCGACGACGGCGGCCCGCAGCCCGAACTCGTCCTGCTCTCGGCCGCTCATCACGTCGAGGGCCGTCTCGTAGCTGAGGCCGGCGCGGCCGCGGATGTAGGCCAGCGCCTCCTCGCGCGCTCCTCGGACCGGCAGCGCCGCCCCGGCGACGAGGCCGGCGGCGACCGCCAGCAGGTGCGCGGCCACGCCCAGGCCCAGGACGAGTGCGAGCACCGAGGCGACGAGCGCGAGCACGGCCCCGCGCCGCAGGCGCAGCGACAGGGAAGCGCGCGCCGCCAGCGCCTCGTGGAGGCGGAACGCGTCGCCGCGCTCGGTGCGTCGCCGCCGCGACGCGGCGATCACGACGTCGCCTCCGGCACCGGCCGGGCGGTCCACAGAGCGAGCAGGGAGAACGCGGCCATCACGCCCGCGAAGAGCGGCGAGACGGCGAAGGTGGCGAACCAGGGGAACAGGAGCCTGAGCTCGAGGGCGACGTCGAGCCAGGCGGCGGCGGCCATGACGGCCGGCACGGCCAGCGGCAGCAGCGAGTTGAGGCGCGCCAGGCGCATCCCGCGCCCCAGCGCGAGGCCGAGCCCGAAGTAGCCCCCGGTGGCGAGCAGCGGCGCGGCGAGCGACCAGGCCAGGCTGGTCGTGGGGTAGGCCGCGGCGTGAGTGAGGACGTCGAACGGCAGGGACACCAGCGCCATCGCCACGAGCGCGGCCAGCGTGGCGGCGACCTCGCGGCGCCAGGCCGGCTCGCCGTGCGGCGGCTCCTCGGGGGTGGGCACGAACGACTCCCCGAGCTCATCGCGGCCGGGGCGCGCCCCGACGCTGGCGCCCCACGCCAGGGCCGCGAGGGCCAGGAGCACCGCCCTGACCGGCGCCACCGCCGCCCACGACTCGTTCACGACGGCGCCACCGCTGGGCCAGCGCATCGCCAGCACCAGGCACAGCGCCGCCAGCAGGGCGGTGAGGGCCTGCAGCATGTCCTGGCGGCTCAGCCGCGCGGCTGCGGCGGCGAGGAGGCTCACAGCTCCTCCACGGAGGCGTCGAGCAGGGCGGGGGCGAGCCACACCGTGCAGCCGGCCTCGCAGCCCGAGAGCGCCACGACGCTGCCCGCAGGCAGGAACGGCAGCAGGGCGGCGTAGGACTCGTGCGCCGGACCGTCCTCGCCGGGCACGGGCCTGGCCAACGCGCCGGGCGCGATGTCGGCTTGCGGGCCCAGGCCCACGACCAGCACGTCGTGGAGCGGCAGGCGCGAGAGGTTACGCAGCCCGTCAGCCTCGAGCACGAACGGCGCGTCGACGAGCTCGGGCGCCCTGACGATCACCACCGAGCGCCAGCCCGTGAGGTCGACCTGGAGCCCGGACTCGTCGACGCGGTAGGCCCGCGTGTCGAGGGGCCGGGCCGGGCCCCGCACCGCGACGGTCGTCGCGGGCAGCGTGTAGTGCTCCTCGAGCCGGGTCGCGAGGGCGAGCTCGCCGCCCACGACGGCGACGGTGCGCGTGCCTACGATCTGCGGCTCGGTGGGCCGGGCGTAGAGCCAGGCGGCCGCGGAGAGCAGGCCGGCGAGCAGCAGCGCCGAGAGGAGGCCGGGAGCGCCGAAGAGGCGCGTGACCGTGACTGCTAGGACCGCGTAGGCGACGGCGGCGGCCACGACGAGCTGCTGCCTCAGCGGCGCGGGCGGGGTGACGAGCGGCCGCGCCGCGGCCGTGGCCACGAGCTCGCCGGGGGGCGGTCGCGTCGCGATGAAGGCGTCCAGGGCGGCGGCCACGTCGCCGGCGGACCCCGTCACGGCCAGGACGCCGCCGGCGCCGAGGCGAGACCTAGGGGTGGAGGCGAGCAGGGCCAGCTCGGCGTGGCTCGCCGGCATCTCGCCGTGCACGACCACGACCGCACCGGCGGCGGCCGCGGCCGCCAGCGCCTCGAGACGCGGCGCCACAGTGGTGCCGTCGACGATGACGCTCCTGACGCCGTCGTACGCCTCCGGGGCGAGGGGGAGCTGGGCCGCGCTGACGTCGACGACGCGGGCGCCGTCACCCAGGGCCGCGGCGTAGCTGCCGCTGCGGCGGCTGAGCACGACGTCGAGCGGCCGGGAGTCCTGGTCGCGACCGGAGAGAGAGCCGCTGGCGACGACGGCCTCGGGGCCGAGCAGCGCCCAGCTCACGCTCTGGAACGGGGCGACGTAGACGCTGTGGTCGACGACGGAGAGGCCAGGCCCGCCGGACACCGGCAGGCTGAGGCGGAACGGCACCTCGCCCGTGCGGAGCGTGCCCTGGTCGAACACGACCTCGAGGCGGCTACCGATGGGCACGTCGCGCGCGACCACGCGCAGCGGGTTCCAGGCGCCGACGACGACGTTGCCGCCGACGCCCAGCTCGAGCTGCACGCTGGCCTGGGCCGCCGCCGTCGACGCCGACGCGATCGCGGCCAGGAGGGAGAGGGCCGCCAGCAGGCGCCGGGCGGCGCTCGGGACTGCCGTCACGAGGCGAGTATAGCGGCGGGGGACGGGGTCTCCCTTCGCCCGGGAGCACGTTCCACGGCGGGCCGGTCGGCGCCCCGCGGCCGGGCCCGTGGGCCGCTCCGGTCGGGGGCGGGCGGTCGCGGGGCCGCGCCGGTGGGCGCCGTCGGCCTCTCTCGGGCGGCTACGCTCTCAGGGGCGCTCGGGCAGGAAGACGATCGCGCTCACGACACGGCGCTCGGTGCGACGGTTCACGACCTCGCCCCCCACGACGAGGGTCGTGCTGCTGCCGCTGTCGAGGCGCATCGCGTCCGAGGCGCCGAGCGCCAGGAACAGGCCGACGAGGTCGTTGGCGCGCATCGTCTCGGCGACGACGAGGAGCGTCGTGCCGTCGGGGCGCACGCCGATCGCGGCCTGCTGCGTGAGTCCGTCGAGGATGCGCTGGCCGGTCGCGAAGCCCTCCAGGACGGGCTCGAACGCCGGCAGGCCGTCCTTCAGGAGGAGCGGGCCGGCCTCGACGGCGTAGCGAGCGGTCTGGAAGCCGGGCGGCTCGATGCGCGCGTCGAGGAGGACCCTGTCGCCGGCGTCCAGCAGCGCGATGTCGCGGTTCGTCGGCGGGTACACGAGCGCGTAGGCGTCGCCGTGCGGGACCTGGCGCGGCCCGACCTTGTTCTCGACGACGACACCGTCCTTCACGACGAGCACGCCCATGTCGGGCCGCCCGGCCAGGGCGCCGGGCGTCGAGACCACGCCGACGCCGTCCTGCACCGCGCCGACGTCGACGGGGCCGCGGGACGTGTGGAGCCTCACCGTGGCCTTCACGCGGTCGATCACGGGCTTGCCGCCCCCGAACGCGACGCTCGCGCGGCCGCGGCTGGGCAGCGAGAGCAGTCCGTGGTCGACGAGGAGGTAGCCGATGGCCTCGAAAGTGGCCGTGTCGAAGTAGCCGGCGTTGAGCGCCACGAGGGCGCCGGAGGCGAGCTGCGACGTCGTGCGCGGCACCTGGTTCTCGCCCACGACCCGGAACTCGCCGCTGCCGGGGGCGATGCTGACGACGTGGACGACAGACCCGCCGCCGGCGCTGCGGTAGTTGAAGCGCCGGTACTCGACCCCGGGAGCGAGGGTCCGTGTGACCTCGGGCTGGTCGAGGACGCGCCGCGGGACGACGTCGACGACGAGCCGGGTGGGCTCCGGGAGCACGAAGTACTCGTACGCGAACGCCGGCCCGGCCAGCCGCAGCGCGGTGCCAGCGCCGTCGACGGCGAGGCTCAGCTCGACGCCCCCCAGCTCCTCCGGCTGGGAGGCCGGCAGGACCAGCGGCGGCAGGCGCAGCTCGAGGGCGTCCCCCTCGGCTACCGTCCCCTGGCCGCGCATGTCGCCGAGCTGCGCGGGGTCGAGGGAGGGCACGTCGAGGACGATCCGCACCTCGGCGTCTCCAGACGTCCTCACGGCCTCGACGCGCGGCGTCGTGACGCCGAGGGACTCGAGCGTCGCCCCGTCGACGAGCACGTCGCTGCCGGCGATCACGGGAGCCCCGTAGGGCACGCCGGAGAGCCAGCCCAGGCCGGCGACGTAGACGTGCTCCTCGCCGCGGTACCTGACCGTGACGGCGTCGCCCTCGACGGTGGCGGTCGCGCCGGGCAGGCGGTAGAGCGGCTCCTCGGCGCCCTGCGCCAGCGCGGGCGCGGAGGCGAGGGCGGCGAGCGCGAGGAGGGCGCGAGCGGCACTGAGGGCTCGGTACGGCATCGGGTCGGAGTCTTACCTTAGAGGCGTGAGTCGCGTGAGACGCGCGGCCACGTTCACAGCGCGTGGAACAGCGTCATGATCGGCTCGATCCCGATCGGGCCACCGAGGACCTGGCTCAGGCCCAGCTCGAGCCGGTAGGCCTCGACGTCGCGGCGGTTGAACGTCAGCGAGCCCGCTCCCATCGCCAGGCGGCGCAGCGGCGAGAGGACGTCGGGCACGAGGTCGACGAGCGTGAGGTGCGGCCCCAGCACGTCGGGCGGCAGGCCGGCGTCCGGGTCGAGGCGGATCACGAGGTCGGCCTGCTCGAGCATCGTCCGGGCCACGGGGTCGGCGGCGGCGCGGGCCAGCAGCGCGGTGCCGGCGGCGCCCTGCGGCAGCACGCGCTCGGCGGCCACGCGGTCGGCGGCGAGCACCGTCAGGGCGGAGGCGCCCATGCTGAGGGCCTCGCGCGCCAGCGAGCGCGCGGCGGCGCCGGAGCCGAGGACGACGACCCTGGCGCCGGCCCCGTCCCAGCGGTGGGCGGCTAGCAGCGCGGCCAGGGCGCGGCCGAGGCAGTGGTCGGCCATGACGCCCGCCTGCGTGACCGTGAGGGTGTCGGCGGCGCCGAGCTCCTGGGCGTCGAGGGAGCTGCGGTCCGCGAGCCTCTGGGCCTCGGCCTGGCGGGACTCGTCGAGGACCATGGCGCCGGCGAAGTCGAGGCGCTTGAGCCCGAGGACGACCTCCGCGAGGGGTCCTGGCGGCACGGGATGGAGGTGGAAGCGCCCGGCGGCGTCGCGGAACGACCTGACCGCGTGGGCCAGGTCCTCGTCGCACAGGCAGGCAACTAGGTGCACGGTTGAGGATAACCCGCGCGTCCTCGGCCCACCCGCCCCGTCCCCGTCGGCGCCCGGGCCGCTCGCGCCGCGATGGCGGGGTTATACTCACCGTCCTGAGGTGACCGAAGTGCGCGTAGTTCTCCCCGATGGCAAGGACCTCCAGCTCGCGGCCGGCGCGACCGGCGCCGACCTGGCCGCGGCGATCGGCCCCGGGCTCGCCAAGGCGGCCCTGGGCGTCAAGGTCGACGGCAGGCTCTCCGACCTGCAGTCGACAGTCCCCGACGGCGCGCAGGTCACCGTGGTCACGCGCAAGGACCCCGACGCGATCACCCTGCAGCGGCACACGCTCGCGCACGTGCTGGCCCAGGCGGTCCGCGACGTGTTCGTCGCCGAGGGCTACCCGCCCGAGGCCGTGAAGCTCGGCATCGGCCCCGTGATCGAGAACGGCTTCTACTACGACTTCGACCTGCCGCGCAGCCTCACGCCCGACGACCTCGGGAAGCTCGAGGCGCGGATGCGCGAGATCATCGCCGCCGACCTCCCCCTGCGGAAGTACGCGCTGTCGCGTGACGAGGCCATCGCGCGCTACCGCGCTCTCGGCGACCCCTACAAGGTCGAGCTGATCGAGGACCTGCCGGAGGGCGAGGCGATCACCTTCTACGAGCAGGGCGGGGAGGAGGGCTTCACCGACCTCTGCCGCGGGCCGCACGTGCCCTCGACGGGCGCGGTGACGCCCCACTTCAAGCTGATGAGCGTCGCGGGCGCCTACTGGCGCGGGGACGAGTGCCGGCCGATGCTGCAGCGCGTCTACGGCGTCGCCTTCGCTACGAAGGAGGAGCTCGAGCACCACCTGTGGCAGCTCGAGGAGGCGAAGAAGCGCGACCACCGGAAGCTCGGGGCGGAGCTTGACATCTTCGTGCTCGACGAGGACGTCGGTCCCGGCCTGCCGCTGTGGCTGCCGCGCGGCACGATCATCGCCGACGAGATCGAGCGCCTGGCGCGCGAGCTGGAGCACGAGGCTGGTTACGAACGCGTCAGGACCCCGCACCTCGCGAAGCAGCGCCTCTACGAGATCTCGGGGCACCTCGCGCACTACCACGACTCGATGTACCCCCCCATGGAGCTCGACGACGGCGAGCGCTACTACGTCAAGCCCATGAACTGCCCGTTCCACCACAAGATCTACGCCGCCAGGCCCCGTAGCTACCGCGACCTGCCGCTGAGGCTCGCCGAGTACGGCACCTGCTACCGCTACGAGGACTCGGGCGCGCTGATGGGCCTGCTGCGCGTGCGCTCGATGCAGATGAACGACGCGCACATCTACTGCACCGAGGAGCAGTTCGAGGCGGAGTTCCTCGGCGTCGTCGACCTCTACCTGCGGTACTTCGAGCTCTTCGGCGTCGAGGCGTACGAGATGCGCCTCTCGAAGCACGCCCCGTCGGAGCTCGGCAAGAAGTACGTCGACGAGCCCGAGCTGTGGCTCAGGACCGAGGCCATGGTCAGGGACGTCCTCACGAAGGCGGGCGTGCCGTTCGTAGAGGAGGAGGACGAGGCCGCGTTCTACGGCCCGAAGATCGACGTGCAGATCCGGAGCGCGATCGGCCGCGAGTTCACGCTGGCGACGATCCAGGTCGACTTCGCGCAGCCGGCGCGCTTCGGGCTGACCTACGTCGACGAGAACAACGAGCGCCGGACGCCCTTGTGCCTGCACCGCGCGCCGCTCTCGACGCACGAGCGCCTGATCGGCTTCCTCATCGAGCACTTCGCCGGCGACTTCCCGGTGTGGCTCGCGCCCGAGCAGGTGCGCATCGTGCCCATCGCCGACCGCCACGTGACCTACGCGCGCTCCCTGCAGGACCGCCTCGCGGCCGCGGGCCTGCGCAGCGAGGTCGACGAGAGCAACGAGCGCATGAACGCCAAGATCCGCGACGCCGAGCTCTACAAGGTGCCGTACATCGCGGTCGTCGGCGACCAGGAGGAGCAGGCCGGCACGGTGTCGTTCCGCAGCCGGCAGGAGCCGGAGCGCAAGGGCGTGCCGGTAGGCGCGTTCATCGCGCACCTGCAGGACGCCCACGCGCGCCGCCTGCTGAAGGTCGAGCCGATCGCGGTCTGAGGCCCCCACGTGCGACGCGAGCGGCGCCGGCAGGGCCGGACGCCGCTCGCATCACCCCCGGGGCGCGAGGCCTCGCGGCCCGGCGGCCACCGCCTCGGTACACGTCGGGGTCGCGCCTCGGGCCTCGCGGCCCGCGGCCACCGCCTCAGCCCTTGGCGTAGATCGTGACCTTCTCCATCACGTCGGGCTGCGGGCCGCCCGGGCGTCCGGGGTCGACCCGCTGGATGCGGTCGAGGACGTCCTCGCCCGCGATGACGCGGCCGAAGACGGAGTGCCTGCCGTCTAGCCACGGCGTGGGCACGAACGTGATGAAGAACTGCGAGCCGTTCGTGCCCGGCCCCGCGTTCGCCATGCTGACAACGCCCTTGCCGTCGTGGCGGAGGTGGTCCTTGAACTCGTCGGCGAACTCGTAGCCGGGGCCGCCCGTGCCGGTGCCCGTGGGGTCGCCGGTCTGGGCCATGAAGTCCTCCAGCACGCGGTGGAACCTCACGCCGTCGTAGTAGCCGTTCAAGGCCAGGAAGACGAAGTTGTTCACCGTCATGGGGGCGTCGTCCTGGAACAGGTCGACGACGATGCGTCCCTTGTTGGTGTCGATCGCGGCGCGGTAGTCGGTGCCGGCGACGAGCACCTGTTCGGCGCGCGGGAAGCGGGTGCGCCTCTCGGCCGAGAGGCGCGCGACGGGCTCGTAGCCGGCGGTGCCGGCGCTCGTGTCGGTCATGTTCTCCTCCGAAGGGTCCTTGGCGTCACGGCGCCGCGGGCCTAGCGCCCACGACGACGCTCTCGATGAGGTCGGGCTGGGGGAAGAAGCCGTACGCCGGCTGGCCGCCGACGGCGCCGAGCACGCCGCGGTGGCCGGCGACCGTGAACGACTGCCCGGAGACCGGCGCGGTGCCGAGCGCCGCCTCGATCGCCTCGCCGACGGTCTGGTCGTCCTCGCCGGGCAGCTCCACGCCCTGCGCGGCGAGGTCGGCGAGCGTGTCGTCGGGGTAGGCGATGGCGCTGGGCTGCTGCGGGTCGACGCGCGTGATCGCGTCGAGCACGTCGGCGCCGCTCAGCACGTGCCCGAAGATCGTGTGTGCGCCGTCGAGCCACGGCGTCGCGGCGAAGGTGATGAAGAACTGCGAGCCGTTCGTGCCCGGCCCGGCGTTCGCCATGGCCAGCACGCCGGCGGCGTCGAACCTCAGTTCGCCGACGATCTCGTCGGCGAACTGGTACCCGGGGCCACCCATGCCGGTGCCCGTCGGGTCGCCGGTCTGCGCCATGAACCCGTCGATGACGCGGTGGAACGGCACGCCGTCGTAGAAGCGGTTCAGCGCGAGGAACACGAAGTTGTTGACGGTGAC
>Ga0123332_1002762_pt1 | contig 16389 bp, 14 predicted proteins | sample BioC12SIPDNA_4_FD_89958 | JGI IMG/M metagenome (GOLD analysis project Ga0123332, IMG submission 89958) | Anaerobic biogas reactor microbial communites from Washington, USA - Biogas_R2_A C12 SIP DNA | ecosystem: Engineered > Bioreactor > Anaerobic > Unclassified | place: Washington, USA...
ACCGGCTTGGGCGACAGCGGCGGCAGGCGCCCGGCCAGCAGGTCGTCGACCGCCTGCACGACGCGCTGCGAAGAGCGGCCGTCGCGGTAGGGATGGATCGCGTCCGCGTACCTGCGGACCTGCTCGAGCAGCGCCGCGGGCGCCGAGAACGCCTGGTCGAGCATCCCCGGCAGCGCCGCCGGATCGTCGAAGTCGAGCATGTAGGCCTGCGGCGCACGGTGCCGGAAGGTCACCACCGGCTTGCCCTGCACCGCGAACTCGGGGACCACCGAGGTGGTGTCCGACAGCAGGACGTCGGCCGCGCGCTGGGCCTGCCGCCGGAGCTCAGGAACCGCCTCACTAAGGCCCTCGGCCGCGACTTCAGGGGCCTCAGGCCCGCGTCGGTGGAGAAGGCCGAGGTCGCGCTGCGCGAGGTGCTCGGCGACGCGCCCGTGGCCGACGTGTTCGTAGACCTGCTCGCGCGCATGGAGCGCGGGCACGTCCGCCATATCGCCCCGCACTCTGGGGGCGTGGTCCTCTCGCGCGACCCCCTCACCCACTACTCGCCCCTGGAGCGCTCCTCAGGCGGCATCAAGCTCCTGCAGCTCGACAAGGACGACGCCGAGGCGATGGGCCTGATCAAGCTCGACCTGCTGGGCCTGCGGATGCTCTCGGCGCTGGAGCGCGCCCGCGAGGAGGTGTTCAGGCTCGAGGGCGTGTGGCTCGACCTCGCCGACCTCCCCGACGACGAGCGCGTCTGGGACCTGATCAGTGAGGGCGCCACCCTGGGCCTGTTCCAGGTCGAGAGCCCCAGTCAGCAGCACACCAGCCGCGTGATGCGCAGCCGGAGCCTCAAGGACCTCGCGCACCAGATCGCGCTGATCCGCCCCGGCCCCATCCAGTCGGGCACCGTGCACCCCTACCTGCGCCGGCGCCAGGGCCTCGAGCCGGTCACGTACTGGCACCCGTCGCTCGAGCCGGTGCTGGCGAAGAGCTACGGCGTGCTGCTGTTCCAGGAGGACGTGCTGCGGATCGCCGTGCACTTCGCCGGCATGAGCTGGATCGAGGCCGACCGCTTCAGGAAGAAGGTCTCGGGCTTCGCCGACCTCGAGGACATCGAGCCCGACCGCCAGCGCTTCGTCGAGGGCGCCATGCGCCACGTGGGCTGCACCCGTGAGGAGGCCGAGCAGGTCTTCGACGCCGTGAAGGGCTACCAGGGGTTCGGCTTCGCCGAGTCGCACGCCTGGGCGTTCGCGCTGCACGCCTACGCCAGCGGCTGGCTGCGGGTGCACTACCCCGCCGAGTACATGGCCGCGATCCTCACCGAGGAGCCGGGCATGTGGTCGCGGCAGACGAAGCGGCACGAGGCGCGCGACTGGGGGGTGCCCTTCCTGCCCTTCGACGTGAACCGCTCGGGCGTGCACTTCCGCGTCGAGCGCGTGGAGGACCCCGGCGGCGGCGGCAAGGTCAAGGCGGTCCGCCCTCCCCTGTCGGCGATCACGGGCGTGTCGGAGGAGGCGGCGCGGACGATGATGCTCGAGCGCCTCACGCACGGTCCCTACCGCGACGTCGACGACCTCCATCAGCGCGTCGCCCTGGAGCGCACCGTCGTCGAGGCGCTCGTGAGGGCCGGCGCCTTCGACGCCGTGCAGCCGCGCCGCGAGGCCCTCTACCGCGCCGGCGTGCTGGCGGGCGCCCAGGCTCCCGGCTCCCGGGCGCTGTTCGCGCCTCCCGTCGAGACGCCCGACCTGCCGCGCCTGACGCTGCCCGAGCGCTTCGTGTGGGACTACCAGACCACGCGCATGAGCACGCTCGAGGTGCACGCCGTCGACCTCGTGCGCGACCAGCTCAGGGAGCTCGGCTGCGTGCCGCTCCTGCGGCTGCGCCGCACGCCGCGCAAGACGCAGGTGCTCACGGCCGGCCTCGTCGTCGGCCGTCAGCGCCCCGGCACGGCCAAGGGCTTCGCGTTCTTCGTGATCGAGGACGGGCCGGTGCGGGCGCAGGTGATCATCTCCCCCGACCTGTGGGACGAGCAGCGCGTGCTGCTGCGCGACGCCTCCCTGCTGGTGGTGGACGGGGTCGTCGAGGACACCGGCCACCAGCTCACGCTCAAGGCCATCAGGCTCGCCCAGGTCGAGGGGCCCATCCACGTGCGCGGGTACCACTTCGGGTGACGCCGGACCCGGTCCCCTAGCCACGGACGCGACCGGCACCGACGACGGCGGCGTCCCGCCCCACCATGCCCCACCCGGGCCTCTCCCTCCCGCCCGCGGGGGAAGGGACGTTCTGCCGTGGCAGACGAGGGTGCTCCCGCGTAGCCTCGGTCGAGGAGGTTGCCTTCCATGAGGTTCACAGACGAGGTGGTCATCGTCACCGGCGCCGGCTCGGGCATGGGCAAGGCGACGGCGGAGCTGTTCGCGCGCGAGGGCGCCACGGTGGTCGGGAGCGACATCGACGCCGCGCGCCTCGAGGCCGTCGCGGCCGAGGTCACGGTGAGCGGCGGCAGGATGATCGCGGTGCCCGGCGACGTCTCGGCCCGTGAGGACGCCGAGGCGCTGGTGAGGCGGGCGCTCGAGGAGTTCGGCCGCCTCGACGTGCTGGTCAACAACGCCGGCATCATGGACCGCATGGAGGGGGTCGCCAACTTCAAGGACGACACCTACGAGCGCGTGTTCGGCGTCAACGTGTACGGCCCGTTCGTGACGTCCCGCGCCGCGGTGCGGCACATGAAGGAGAACGGCGGCGGCGCGATCGTCAACATCGCCTCGGTGGCCGGCGTCACCGGCGCCGCGGCCGGCGCCGTCTACACCGCGTCGAAGCACGCGCTCGTGGGGCTCTCGCGCAACACCGCCTACACCTACGCGCCCTTCGGGATCCGCTGCAACACGCTGATCGTCGGCGGCGTCGAGACGAACATCATGGCCGGCGCCGACCCGGCCACGTTCGACCACGAGGCGCTCGCCCAGTACTCGAAGTGGCACGCGGTGAACCCGCGCACGCTCAAGCCCGTCGAGGTCGCGCACCTCGTCCTGTTCCTCGCCTCCGACGAGGCCAGCGGCATCAACGGCGCCGAGGTGGCGGTGGACGCGGGCTGGACGGCGGCCGGCTAGCCGGCCGCCCCCGCCCCGGCCGGGCGCCCGGGCCTCGGGCGACCCGTCACTCCTCTACCCCGGACGTCGCCGGCGCCTCCTCTGGCGCCGGCGTACGTCTGAGCATCTCGGCGCCCGTGGCCCGCGCGGCCGGGTCCTCGCTCCGCGCCAGCGCCGCCGCGATCCGCCGGCGCTCCGCCACGGTCTTGTTCTGGCTGAGCTTCGCCTTGCCCTCGAGGCGAGTGACGCGCACCTCGAGGCCCACGACGCCTCGCAGCATCCCCTCCCTGTACCTGGCGGAGAGCCCCTGCCAGCGGGACCAGTACTCGTGCTCGTGCTGCGCGACGAGCTCGCGGAGGAGCTCCTCGTTCGCGCCCGGGTCGTGCACGGTCCGCGCCCGCCCGTAGGCGTGGACGGCGATGTAGTTCCAGGTCGGCACGCTCTCGGCCGCGTCGTAATGGGTCGGCGACACGTAGGCGTGCGGGCCGGTGAACACGACGAGCACCTCGCCGTCCTCGACCCCGCGCCACTGCGGGTTCGCCTTCGCGAAGTGGCCGCGCAGGTAGACCTCGTCGCCGACCTCGTGCACCGTCAACGGCAGGTGCGTGGCGACGGGACCGGCCTCGCCGACCGACACGACCACGGCGAACGCGTTGCCGCGCATGAACGCCAGCAGCTCCTCCCTGTCGTCCTCGCGGAAGGCGGCGGGTACGTACACGGCGCCAGGCTATACCTTGGGCGACCGTCGGTACCCCGTCTTCCCCACCGAGCAGGGCGTCGCCCCCACGGCCTCGCGGCCTCCCCGGTTGGGGCAACGCTCCGGCTCGCGCTCGGGTACCCCTCCTTCCCCATCTCCCGCCACAGGTACCCTTCGTTCCCCGCTTCGGACGTCCGCCGCCGGGTCGGCCCGGCTCCCTGGCGCTCGCGGGCCTCCTCCCACGTCGCCGGAGCGGCCTCGGGTCACCACTCTCCCCTACCGTCCCGGACTCGTGCTCAACCCGACGCTCCCGTCGCGGCTCGGCCCGGCGGGGCTCCCCACGCCCTGAGCCGCCGCGCTGGCCGGTCCGCTGCGCACGCGACCGCGCAAGCGCGGGCGGCGGCGCCCGCCGGTCGGGGCCGCGCTGGCCGCGGGCGCGCCGTCGCCGGGCGCCACCAGCTGCACCGGAGCCGGTACCCCCGGTTCCCCACTTGCGCCCGGTCGCGCTCACGGTCAGGCGCCCGGATGCCGTCGCGACCGGAAAGAACTCCGCGTTCCCGTCCGCGCAGCGCGGTACCCTCCCCTTCCCACTAGAGACGAGCCTCGCCCCGCGGGCGCGACCTCCGCCCCCGCCCGGCCTCCACGCCAAGCGAGAGGGCGCGGGCGTCGCGGCGCCGCGCCCTCTCGGTCGTCCCGAGCCGTTCCGAGGGGCCTCAGGCCGAGACGCGCCCCGCATGCCTGGACAGCGCCTCGCGGACCTCGTCGGCGTGCGCCTCAGGCTCCTCGACCGTCCAGGTCTGCGCGATCATCCCTTGCGGGTCGATCAGGTACGTGATGCGCATGATCCCCTCGTACCTGACCCCGTCGCGCTCCTTCTCGCCCCACGCCTGGTAGGCGTCGATCACCTCGCGGTCGACGTCGGCCAGCAGGGGGAAGTTCAGCCCGTACTTGGCGGCGAACTCCGCGTGGCTGGCGGTGTCGTCGGCGGACACGCCGAACACCTCGGCGTCGAGGTCGCCGAGGTCGGCCATCGCGTCGCGGAAGGCGCAAGCCTCCTTCGTGCAGCCCGGCGTGTCGTCCTTCGGATAGAAGTACAGCACCACCCACGACCCGCGCTTGTCCGAGAGCCGGTGACGGCGTCCGTCCTGGTCCGGGAGCTCGAAGTCGGGAGCGGCCGTTCCTACGTTCAGCATGCGGAGCCTCCTGAGGCCGGCGCCGTGACGGCGCGCCTCCGGCCAACATAGCCAGCTCCGCGCCGTCTCGGCGTAGCGCTCGACCGTCAGTCGTCCTCGAGCTCGCTGCGCAGCTCCTCGAGCAGCGCGTTCACGCGCGCCAGCTTCTCGGGCGGCAGCTGCACCAGCCGCCGCTTGTTCAGCAGCCGCTTCGTCGTCGACACCAGCCGCTGCGTGCGGTCGAAGGCGCCCACGGCACGGCGCGCCGCCAGGGCCTCACGGCCGGCCCTGAGCTCCGTGATGCGCCGCCTGATCTGGCTCAAGGAGAGGTCCTCGGCGATCGCGACGTTCAGCAGCCTCTCGCGGTCGTCAGGGTCCTCGACGCGGGCGATCGCCTGCGCCTTGGTGAAGGCCAGGCGGCCCTCCCGCACGGCCGCCAACAGGCTCTCGGGGAAGTCGAGGATCGGCAGCCGGTTGCTGACGAACGAGGAGACGCTGAAGCGACCCAGCCGCTCGAACAGAGCGTGCACCGCCGCTCGCTCCCGCTCCGACACCTTGCGCGCCGTGATGCGGCCGCGCTCCTCGTTGTAGAGCGCCTGCAGGAGCGCCACGGCCTCACGTCTGTCGGAGCCCAGGTATAGCTCGAGCAGCCCGAGCACGGCCTCGGTCTCCTCGACGGCGTTGAGGTCCTCGCGTTGGAGGTTCTCGATGATCGCGATCTCGAGCGCCTCGCGCTCGTCGACGTCGAGGACGATCGCCGGTACCTCGTCCAGCCCGGCCAACGCCGCCGCGCGCGTGCGCCGCTCGCCCGCCACCAGCTCGAAGCCGCCGCCGACGCGCCGTACCAGGACCGGCTCCAAGACGCCCCGCTCGCGGATGCTGGCCGCGAGCTCACCGAGACCGGCCTCCGCGACGTGCTTCCGCGGCTGTCGGCTGTTGTAGCGGATCGCCCTCACGGGGATGGTCGTGATGCCCTCGTGCGCCGTCTCCGTCTCGGTCTCGGCGATCCCGCCGAGGATCGCCTCGAACACCGCGGCACGGTCGATGTTCCCGCGACGCTTCGCCATCAGCCTGCCTCCACGGCCCTGAGCAGCTCGTCGGCCACGGTCCTGATCTCCTGGTCCGCCTCGCTGCCGGGGGCGTACACCGGCACGGGCACGCCCGCGACCTGGGCGTCCGAGTAGTAGGCGGGCCGGCTCGCCAACGGCGTCGAGACCGGCGCTATGCTCACCAGCTGCTTCCTGATCGCGTCGAGGCTCTCCCGGTCGTGCCGCGTCCGCTTGTCGTGCTGCGTCAGGACGAAGAAGTCGACGTCGAGCCGCGGCGCGGCCTTGCGGTACTCCCTTACCATCTTGATCACGGTCGCCAGGCCGTCCAAGCCCTTGCGGTTCGTCGGCACCGGGACGACCACGCTGTCTGCCGCCACCACGGCGAGGGCCGAGAGCTGGCCCAGGCTCGGCGGCGGGTCGATGAGCACGAAGTCGTACCCCTCGAGCCTCCTGATCGCCTCCCGCAGGCGCACGACGCCCATGAAGACGCTGAGTATCTCGCGCTCGAGGATCGCGACGTTGAGCTGGCTGGGGATGAGGTCCACGCCGTGCACGCGCTTCGGCGTCGGCAGCGCGAGCTCCGCGTCGGGGTCGTCGATCTCCTCGGCCGCGGTCGGCATGACGCCGGGGTAGATCGTCTCCTCGAGCTCGACGTCGTCGAGCCCGAGCCACCGCGTCAGGTTCGCCTGCGGATCGACGTCGACCAGCAAGACCTTGTGCCCGCGTTCTCCGAGCACGTACCCCACGTCGCGGACGGTGCTGGTCTTCGCGACCCCGCCGGCGTGGTTGAAGAACGTCAGGACCTTCATGGCGCGGCCGCTACCTCTTCGGCGCCTGGCCGTAGGACGGTACGCGTGGTCGCGGCGACCCTGCGGCCCGCCGCCAGCGACCGTCGGCTGAGCTCGGTCATGGGTCGATGATACCCGCGGCCGCGACGCGCTCACACGGTCGTTGCCGGGACCTGCCCGGTCGCCGCCATAACGTTATGGCGGCGCCGTGCTCTGCCTGGGCCGGCGCTGCTGTGTCGCGGCTCGACTCGACCGGTCGCTAGCCCGGTACCTGCCGCAGACAGGTAGGCCAAGCACAGCTGCGCGCGCTCCACGGGTGCCAGCGACGTCCATGGCCCGAGCAGCCGCACCGCCACGCCATGGCGCCTCCCTGCCATGTGCCTGGGTAGGTCCGCGCCAGCCCGTGCCGGCTCGGCTCCGGACTCGGTTCGCCTCTGCACGGGGCGACCTGGTCGCGTCACAGCCACGCTCGACCGGCACACCGGCGCTGCGCCATAACGTTATTGCGGCCGGAGCCATCGCGGCCGCGCCGCCATCTCCATGCTGCCCCATCCCGACCCTTCGTCCGGCCGAACGGGCGTTGAGGCGAGCGGTCGCAAGTACCGTCGCTTTCCCACTTCGAAGGCGAGCCGCGCACGGGACGCGGGTCGACGCGCCCGCAGCGCGTGAAACGGATGCGCGGGGCCGATATGGAGCGCCCCGACCCCCTCGGCTTCGTACCGCCCGGGTCTGTCTGCCCACAGCGGCGCGGCGGCCGGACGTCTCCCAGGGCACACACGACGCGCGCGGCCACGGCCGGCTCGCGGGGAGGCATCGAGGCCGCGCCGCGCTACCCTCCCGGGCCGCGAACGGGGAAGGAGAGGTACCCCGCCGCGGACGGGAGCCGAAGGTGATCGGCATGCGACGACCTGGGGCCGCGAGGGCGAGCGGCCGACCGCGAACGCACTCCCATCCCAAGCGGGAAACCCGGGGTACCGAGCTTGAAGTGGGAAAGGAGGGGTACCGACTAGCCGGCTTGCGAGCGGGCCGCAGGAGGCTCCGCAGGCAGCTCGGCGAACGGCTCGGCGTCAGGCGGCCGGCGGGACGCGGCGCAGGCCGTCGCGGGTGGCGGACCGCCCTTCGGTCCTCGACCCCCAACACCAGCCGTTGTTGTCGTTTCCTCAGTGGTCTTTAGGATTCCGTTTTAAGCGCGTCGGCGGATCGCGTGCCTGACGTGCCGAGGCCGCTCCATGGGGGAGGGGAGAGGTACCGAGGCGGGGAGACGGAGGTACCCGGACGGGAAGGATGGGGTACCCGTCCGGGGGAGGAGGGGGACCCAGGGGGAAGCGAGGGGTACCGAAGCGGGAAAGTGGGGGAACTTAGGCCGCCTGTCCCGGGAACCGGGGAAGACAGGGGAAACGTTGACGCCGGGTTCCCGCTGCGCGTAGGCTGACGCGAGCGTACAGGCTCAGGAAGGTCGGGATGGACGCGTCGAGCCCCAAGCCACCACCAGCCGAGGCGGGACCGGTCGAGGTCGAGCCGCTCGACCTCAAAGGCCGGCGCCGCAAGGGCAAGGGCGCCGGGCGTAGCGACGCGCTGGCCACGGGCGAGCGCGGCCGCGTCTCGGTCACGCAGGCGAACCCGCTGGCGCTCAGCCGCCAGGAGATGGGCATCCTGAGCAAGCGGCTGCTGGTGCTCGCGCTGTCCGACGTCACGCGGGACGACTCGGACCTAGCGCCGATCCGCATCACCGCCTGGGAGTTCGCGCAGCTCTTCAACATCAAGGGCAAGAGCATCTACTCGCGCATCGAGGCCTCGGCGCGCGAGCTGCTCGAGCAGACCGTCCAGATCAAGGAGCCCAACGGCGACTGGGTGATGTTCCAGTGGGTCTCGGAGGCGCGCTACGAGGGCGGCCAGGGCGGCAAGGGACAGATGGCGAGCATCGAGCTGAAGATCCACGACAAGCTCAAGCCGTACCTGCTGCAGCTCCGCCGCGACTTCAGCATCATCCCCGCCGACCAGCTCCTCAGCTTCGAGAGCTTCAACAGCATGCGGCTGTTCGAGGTGCTGTACACCGCGAGCTACGCGGGGGAGAGGCCGCGGCTGACGTTCGACGTCGACGACCTCAAGCTCCGCCTCGGCCTCGACGGGAAGTACGAGCGCTTCAAGGACTTCCGCTACGTCCTCGACAGGGCGCAGGAGGAGTTCAAGCGCTACACCTGCCTGACGTTCGCGTACGAGGCCTCCAAGGTCGGTCGCAAGTACCAGCGGGTCTCCTTCGAGATCGCGAAGAACGACGTCTTCAAGCCGCGCATCCGCCTGCCGGCGAGCCTCGCGAAGCGCATCCCAGGCCAGCAGGACAAGCAGCGGCTGATCAAGGAGCTCCAGGCGCTCGACGCCCTGCGCGAGATCGGCTGGGCCCAGGACCCCGAGCGCACCGTGCAGCGTTTCGGCGCCGAGCGCGTGGTGCGCATCGTCGACTACGCCAGGAAGCTGCAGGCGAGGGCCGAGGCCGCGGGCCGGCCGATCTACAACCTGCCGGGTTTCGTGAACAGCCTGCTCACGCAGGGCGTCGAGCCGCCCGAGCAGGAGCCGGCGCAGCCGCAGTCGGCCGCGGCGCTCACGCGTGACGAGGCCCGCGCGATCGCCAGCAGCATCGTCGACGGCTACCACCAGGCCAGGAAGCGCGCGGCGCAGGAGGCCTGGGACGCGATGACGCCGGAGAACCGCGAGCTGGTCCACACGCTCATGCAAGCCACGCTCCACCGCTTCACGCTGGAGCGGGTCGCGGCCGAGGGCTGGACGGGCCCGCTCTACGAGACGAAGCGCCTCGACGTCATGGCCAGCCACGGCTTCGTCACGTTCCCGCAGCACCTCAGGGACCTGGAGGGGTACGTCGCGACCCTCGACCTCCTGGCCGAGTACCCGCCGGACGCGCGCGACCTCATCCGCGCCGAGATCGAGGAGGCCTCCTGATGTGCGGTCGCTACACGCTCTACGCCCACGAGGACGACCTCGCCACCCTGTTCGAGGTCGAGACCTACCCGCTGACGGCGCGCTACAACATCGCGCCCACGCAGAGCGTGCCCGTGATCAGGCAGCGCCGCGACGGTCAGCGAGTGATGGAGGAGATGCGCTGGGGCCTGGTGCCGCACTGGGTCAAGGACCCGAAGGCGTTCAAGGCGAACCTGTTCAACGCCCGCAGCGAGAGCGCCGCCGAGAAGCCCTCCTTCCGCGACGCGATGAAGACGCACCGCTGCCTCGTGCCGGCCTCGGGGTTCTACGAGTGGCGTGCAGAGGAGGGCGGGAAGCAGCCGTACTTCGTCTACCGCGCTGACGGCGAGCCGATGGCGTTCGCGGGGCTGTGGTCGGTGAACGCTCATGGCCCCGAGCCGCTCGCGACCTGCACGATCCTGACGACCGACGCGAACGAGGAGATGCGGGCCCTGCACGACCGCATGCCCGTGATCCTCGAGCGGGACGAGTGGGCGCGCTGGCTCGACCCCGAGGAGGTCGACCCCCAGCGGCTCGAGGACCTCCTCGACCCCGCCGACCCGGGCGTCCTGCGCATGCATCCGGTGTCGCGCTCGGTCGGCAGCCCCCGGGTCGACGACCCCAGCCTCGTCCAGGCCGTCGCCTGACTCCCGCCGGCGCGCCGGCCGCGGCGCACACGGCTCACGCACCGCCCGAGCGCCTGGCGGCTCGTCCCGCACGTAGACACGCCTCCGGCCCCCGGAGCATGGTGCGCGCGGAGGCCACGGCATGAGCGAGCTCCTGCTGCTGATCGGCACCGAGAAGGGTGCCTTCACGGCGCGGCACGACGGTACCGGGTGGCGCACCACGGGTCCCCACCTGCCCGGCTGGGAGGTCAGCGCCCTGACCCTGGTGGGCGACGGCCGGCCGCGGCTGCTCGCCGGCACGACGCACTACGTCTACGGCGCGACGATCCGCGCCAGCGAGGACATGGGCGCCACGTGGCGCGAGCTGGGGGGCAGCCCCCGCTTCGCCGACGGGAGGGGCTTCAAGCTCAAGCGGGTCTGGACGATCGACGAGGCGCCCTCCGGCGTGCTCTACACCGGCGTCGACGAGGCCGCGCTGTTCCGCTCGGCAGACGCTGGCGAGACGTGGTCCGAGGTCGCGTCGCTCAGCGACCACCCGACGCGCCCGCACTGGTCGCCGGGCAACGGCGGGTTGTGCCTCCACACGGTCGTCGTCGACCCCCATGACGAACGGAGGATGTGGGTCGCCATCTCGGCGGTGGGTGCCTTCCGCACGGACGACGGCGGCGAGACCTGGGAGCTGAAGACGAGGGGACTTCCGCCCGTGCCGACGGGCGGCGACGGCGATGGCATCGACCGCTGCGTGCACCGCATGGCCCTCGACCCGCGGTCGCGCGACACGCTCTACATGCAGTGCCACGGAGGCGTGTTCCGGTCCGACGACGCCGCCGACAGCTGGTACCCGGTCGAGACGGGGCTGCCGAGCAACTTCGGCTTCCCGATCGTCGCCACCGGGCCGGGAGAGGCCTTCGTCGCCCCCCTGGACAGCGACGAGCGCCGCTTCATGCCCGCGGGCAGGCTGCGCGTGTACCGGACCCGGGACGGCGGCGCGAGCTGGCAGGACGCCAGCCGCGGGCTGCCGGAGGAGCCGCAGTTCGTGAACGTGCTCCGGGGGGCGATGGCCAAGGACCCCGCCGACCCCGGCGGCGTCTTCTTCGGCACCACGATGGGCCAGGTCTACGGCACGCGCGACGGGGGCGAGAGCTGGGAGCAGCTCCCGCTGCAGCTGCCCCGCGTCCTGTCGGTCACGGCGCACAGGGTGGGGGCCTGAGTGGCGCGCGTGACCCTGGCCGTGCCGGGCCTGCTGCGCGACAGCATCGGCGGGAGAGCGTCGGTGACGCTCGAGGCCGCGACCGTCGCCGAGGCGCTGGCGCGCCTACGGAGCGAGCACCCGCTCCTCACCGTCCACGTCTTCGACGAGGACGGTGACGTGCGGGAGCACGTCTTCCTAGCGCTGAACGGGCGCAGCCTGGGGCGTTCAGCGGCGGTCGACGCGCCGCTCGCGGACGGCGACCGCCTCGACGTCGTGCAGGCGGTATCGGGCGGCTGAGCCGCCGGGAGGTAGGGGCGATGCGCAAGAGGGTCGCGCGTTGGGTGCTGCTCGTGGTCGTGCCGGCGGGCCTCGTCGGCTGCGACCTCGTCGCGGGCCAGCTGCTGGCCGAGTTCGAACTGGAGGTCACGGCGCCCGACGCGGTCGTCGACCCCGGCGGCACGGCCGACGTGACGGTGGAGATCCGGCCGGTGCTGGGCGTGACCTTCTCCCAGGTCACGGTGACGCTCGAGGCGGTCGAGCCGGAGGCGGGGGGCTTCGACGCCGATCCGCCCCTGGTGTTCGGCGCCGGCGAGTACCCGTGGCAGGTCCGGGTCGCCGAGAGCGTGCCGGCCGGGACCTACGAGCTGACCGCCGAGGCCGTCAGCCAGGGCGTGAACCTCCTGCCCGTGGAGCGGCGCGCCACGTTCGCGCTCGAGGTGGGGCGCTAGGACGCCCCGCCGCGGCCGCACGGCGCTCCAGGGTCCGGCCCGCCCGCACGCCGCACGGCGCCGCGCGCCACGGTCGCTCACCAGGCTCACCGGGGGCTATGTAGTCCACGTCACACGGCTACCTCAATATCTTAGGTAGCTTTCATGTCATGAGCCCGCTCGGCCTGCTCGCGTTCCTGTTCGCGGTCGTCACGTTCGGCGGCAGCGCGCTCGTGTTCCTCCACGACCTCATCGAGGCGCGCCTCGCCGGCGAGCCGGTCCCGGGCGGCGGCCGGTCGCGTCGGCGCGTGCGGGTTCGCACGGCCGGCGTCCCCCGCGCCCCGCGCAGCGGCGTCGTCGTGACGGTCAGGGCCGGAGCGGCGCCCGCGGCGTCGGCGGGCAGGGGAGAGGTCGCGAGCCGCTGAGCGGCCGCGCCTAGCCGCCCGAGCAGGGCAGACCCGGCGTCGGCCACCCGGCGGCACCAGGCATTAGGATTCCAGGCATGAGTCGCGCGCCCGACGTCGCGCAGCGCATCGCCGAGCTGCGCCGCGAGATCACCCGCCACGACCACCTCTATCACGTCGCCGACCAGCCCGAGGTCTCCGACGAGGTCTACGACGCGCTCCTGGCCGAGCTGAGGGAGCTCGAGGCCCAGCACCCCGACCTGGTCACGCCCGACTCGCCCACGCAGCGCGTGGGCGGGGCGCCCGTCACCGGTTTCGCCACGGCCGTCCACGCCCGGCCGATGCTCAGCCTCGACTCCAGCGCCAAGGAGGAGGACCTGCGCGCGTTCGACGCCCGCCTCAGGCGCGCCGCCGAGGGCCTGGGCGTCGAGGTCGCGTACTCGCTCGAGCCGAAGATCGACGGCCTCTCGGTCGAGCTCGTGTACGTCGACGGCGTGCTGGAGCGCGCGGTAACCCGCGGCGACGGCGTGAGGGGCGAGGTCGTCACTGCCGGTGTCCGCACGATCAGGACGGTGCCGCTCAGGCTCTTCGACGGCACCGGCTACCCGCGGGAGCTGTCGGTGCGCGGCGAGATCTACCTGCCGATCGACGCCTTCGACGACGTCAACGCCGAGCTGATCAACCAGGGCAAGCAGCCGTTCGCGAACCCGCGCAACGCCGCCGCCGGCACAGTGCGCCAGCTCGACGTGCGCCTGACCGCGAGCCGGCCGCTGCGGATCTACTGCTACGACGTGCTCGCCGGCGAGGACGGCTACGCCACCCAGAGCGAGCTGCTGGCGGCCCTCGCGCGCTGGGGCTTCCCCGTCAACCCGCTCAACGCCGTGGCGCAGGACGTCGACGGGATCCTCGCGTACTTCCGTGACCTCGAGGCCCGCCGCGACGAGCTGCCCTACGAGATCGACGGCGTCGTGGTCAAGCTGCAGGACCTCGCCGCGCGCGAGCGCATCGGCTACACGGCCCACCACCCGCGCTGGGCCTACGCGCTCAAGTTCCAGCCGCGCAAGGAGGTCACGCAGGTCCTGAAGATCATGCCGAGCGTGGGCCGCACCGGCGTCGTCACGCCGATCGCGCTGCTCAGGCCCGTGAACATCGGCGGCGTCACGGTGAGCCGCGCGAACCTCCACAACGTCGAGGAAGTCGTGCGCAAGGACATCCGCGAGGGCGACCACGTGCGCGTCGAGCGCGCCGGCGACGTGATCCCGCAGGTCGTGGAGCGCGTCGAGACCGGCGACGAGCGCGGCGCGCCGTTCGCGATGCCGACCGAGTGCCCGAGCTGCGGCACGCCCCTGGTGCGCTCCGGCCCCTACACGGTCTGCCCCAACGCCCTGGAGTGCCCCGCCCAGCGCGTCGGCCGCATCACGCACTTCGCCAGCCGCGGCGGGCTCGACATCGAGGGCCTGGGCGAGCGCACGGCCAGGCTGTTCGTCGAGACCGGCCTCGTCACCGGCCTGCCGCAGCTGTTCGACCTGACCGTCGACCAGGTCAAGGAGCTGGAGGGCTTCGCGGACGTGTCCGCCCGCAAGCTCGTCGACGCGATCCAGGGCGCGCGCGAGCCCGAGCTGGCGCGCTTCCTCTACGCGCTAGGCATCCCCGAGGTCGGCGGCGCCGTCGCCAGGTCCCTCGCCCGCGCCTTCGGGACGTTCGAGCGCGTGCGCTCGGCGAGCGTCGAGGAGCTGATGGCCGTCGACGGCATCGGCGAGGTGATGGCGCGGCAGATCCACGGCTACTTCAACGAGCCGCACAACGCCGAGGCCCTCGACGCCCTGACCGCGCCCGGTCGCGTGGCCCCGAAGCCCGACACCAGCGGCCGCGCGGCCGCGAGCGGGGCCGCCAGCGCCCTCGCCGGCAAGACGTTCGTGTTCACCGGCGCGCTCACGGCCTTCAGCCGAGAGGAGGCCGCCGAGCTCGTCAGGGGACTGGGCGCGAAGGCCTCGGGCTCGGTGAGCGCCAAGACCGACTTCCTCGTCGCGGGCGAGGGCGGCGGCTCGAAGCTCGACAAGGCGCGGGAGCTCGGCGTCACGGTCCTCGACGAGGAGGGGTTCCTGGCCCTGCTCAGGGAGGCCGGCGTCGGGGCCGGCGCGCCGGCGGCGTGAGGGCCGAGGCCACCAGCCGCCGCGCCCGCCCTACCGGGACGGGGCGGGCGTCGTGAGCAACGCCGAGATCGCGCGGCACCTCGACCGGCTCGCCGACCTCTCGGAGATCGGCGGCGACAACCCCTTCAGGGTCCGCGCCTACCGCAACGCCGCCGCGACGCTGCGCGACCTCGAGACCCCCGTCGAGGACCTGGTCGCGGCCGGCGCGGACCTGACGCAGGTCAAGGGGATCGGCAAGGAGATCGCCGAGAAGGTCCGCACGCTCGTGCAGACCGGCTCGATGCCGCAGCTCGTAGCGCTCGAGGCAGAGGTGCCAGCCGGGCTCCTCGAGGTCGTGAAGGTCAAGGGAGTGGGCCCCAAGCAGGCGGCCACGCTGTGGAAGGCCCTGGGCGTGACGTCCGTCGACGAGCTCGAGGCGGCGGCGAAGGACGGGCGGATCACGTCGCTCCCCGGGTTCGGGGCGAAGAAGGTCGCGAACATCCTGCGTGGCATCGAGAGCTACCGGCGCAACACCGGCCGCGTGCTCCTCGGCCAGGTCGACGCCGTCCTCGACCGCCTGCTGACGCACCTGCGCGCGGTGCCCGGCGTCCGGCGGCTCGAGGTGGCTGGCTCGTACCGCCGGCGCAAGGAGACGGTAGGCGACATCGACATCGTCGCGGTCGCCGACGACCCCGCCGCCCTCTCCGACGCGCTGACCTCGTACGACGAGGTCGCCGCGGTGCTGGGCAAGGGCGAGACGAAGACGAGCGTCGAGCTCGGCTCGGGCCTGCAGGTCGACCTGCGCGTCGTCGCCGAGGAGAGCTTCGGCGGGGCGCTCCTGTACTTCACCGGCTCGAAGGAGCACAACGTCCAGCTCAGGCAGCGCGCGCTCGAGCGCGGCTGGCACCTGAACGACTACGGCCTGTTCGAGGGCGGCGAGCCGGGCAGGGAGCGCAAGGGCGGCAGGCTGCTGGCCAGCGCCACCGAGGACGAGATCTACGCCCGGCTCGGGCTGGCGTTCATCCCGCCGGAGCTGCGTCAGGGCAGGGGAGAGGTCGAGGCGGCGGCCGAGGGGGCGCTGCCGGCGCTCATCGAGCCCGGCGACGTCCGCGGCGACCTGCACATGCACACGACCTGGTCGGACGGCCGCGACAGCCTCGTGGCCATGGTCGACGCCTGCGTAGCGCTCGGGTACGAGTACATGGCGATCACCGACCACAGCGGCTCCCTGGCCCTCCAGGGCGGCCTCGACGACGAGAAGCTCAGGCGCCAGCACGCCGAGCTCGCCGAGGTCATGGCCGGGCGCGACGACATCACGGTCCTGAGGGGCATGGAGGTAGACATCCTCAAGGACGGCAGCCTCGACGTCACCGACGAGCAGCTCGCGAACCTCGACGTCGTGCTCGTCAGCGTTCACAGCTTCTTCGAGCTGCCCGAGGCGCAGCAGACCGAGCGCGTGGTGCGTGCGCTGCTGCACCCGCGCGTGAACGTCTACGCGCATCCGCTCGGCCGGCAGCTCGGCCAGCGCGACCCGATCGCCCTCGACCTGGAAGCCGTCTTCGCGGCGTGCCGCGAGAACCG
>Ga0123332_1002766_pt1 | contig 16370 bp, 15 predicted proteins | sample BioC12SIPDNA_4_FD_89958 | JGI IMG/M metagenome (GOLD analysis project Ga0123332, IMG submission 89958) | Anaerobic biogas reactor microbial communites from Washington, USA - Biogas_R2_A C12 SIP DNA | ecosystem: Engineered > Bioreactor > Anaerobic > Unclassified | place: Washington, USA...
AAGGCAGCGACGAACGTCAGGTTGACGAGCGTCATGGCTCCGAGCACGACCAGCGAGCGCGGCACCGACAACCCGAACAGCGCGACCCTGTCGAGCCACACGTAGCCGATCTCGCCGAGCAGGACGGTGTGTGGGTCGACGTGCACGTCGCGGGCGAAGAGGCTGAGCAGCAGCACGCCGAGCGCGAACATGGCCGGGAAGACGAGCCCCGTCGCGGCGTCGCGCCGCACTCGCCCTGACGCGCTGAGCGCCTCGGTCAGCAGGACCGTGACGACCCCGGCCGCGCCCGCGCCGAGGAGCTGGAGCGGTCCCGTCGTCACGCCCGTGAGGAGGAAGGTGACGGCGATCCCGAGCACGATGCCGTGGCTGATGGCGTCGGTGAGCAGCGCCTGTCCCCGTACCACGAGGAACGAACCGAGCAGCGCCGTCGAGCCTGCCGCGAGGACTCCCGTCGCCATGATGACGAAGCCGATGTCGTCGAACAGGACCTGCATCAGCCGTCCACCTGCGCGAGGCGCCGCGGCGAGGTGACGAGCGCGACGCACACGACAGCCGTCGCGACCAGCACGACGAGCGGACCGGTCGCCAGACCCGGCGACAGCGCGCTGATGAGCGCGCCGGTCACGGCGCTGGCTGCGCCGATCGCTCCCGCCAGCCAGAACATGGCGCCGAGGCTCGCGGTCCACTGACGCGCGGCCACGGCGGGGGCGACAACCAACGCCGACATCAGCACCACACCGACCATCTGCAGCCCTATCACGACGGCGACGGCGAGCGCTGCCGTGAGGAACGCTTCGATGACGCGCCTGTCCGCTCCCGCCGCCACGGCGAAGTCGGGGTCGAACGTCATGAGCTTCGCCTGTTTCCAGACGAGGGACACGGCTCCGAGCGCGACGAGCGTGACGCAGCCGAGGAGTACGAGGTCGGAGCGTAGCGTCGCGGCGGCCTGCCCGAACAGGAACGTCTCGAGCCCTGCGGCAGCGGCTCCTGGCATGCGCTGTGCGTACGACAGCGCAACGACGCCGAGCGCGAAGAACAGTCCGAGCGAGGTGCCCATGGCCGCGTCGCGCTTGATGCGAGGTCGCCCGGACAAGTACAGGGAGAAGAGCGCGGCGGCCAGCCCAGTCACCACGGCGCCTGCCAGCATGAGCGGCAGGCTGCGTTCGCCCGTGAGGAGGAAGCCGACGGCGACGCCAGGCAGCGCGGCGTGGGACATCGTGTCGCCGATGAGGCTCTCGCGTCTGAGAACCGCGAAGGTGCCGAGCGCCCCCGCCGTCAGCCCGAGCAGCGCCGCGCCGAGCGCGACCGTGATGACGATCGGGTCAAGCAGGAAGCTCGGCACGGTCGGGGCGTCCTTCCCTGCGGTGCTCCTGGTCGTCGGCGACGCTCGCCCAGAACGGACGTCCGCGCGGCGGGGCCGCGCCGTACGCACGCTCGAACGCGTCAGACGCCGCCACTTCCTGCAGCGGTCCCTGACCCATGAGCCGCACGTTGAGCAGGGCGAGCCAGGTGAAGTACCGACTCAGGGTGTTCAGGTCGTGATGCACGGCCACGACGGTCTTGCCGCCCTCGTTCAACCGCGTGAGGACCGCGACGATGGCGGCCTCGCTGGCTGCGTCGACACCGGCGAGCGGCTCGTCGAGCAGGTACAGGTCGGGGTCTTGCACCAGCGCGCGAGCGAGGAACACGCGCTGCTGCTGGCCACCCGACAGGTTGCCGATGGGCCGCCTGGCGAGGTCGGCCATCCCCACGTGGTCCAGCGCGTCGCGCGCGGCTGCGTACTGGCGTGCGCCGGGCCGCCTGAACAGCCCGAGCCGCCGGTACAGCCCCATCGTCACGACGTCGAGAGCGTCGGCCGGGAAGTCCCAGTTGACGGTGGAGCGCTGGGGCACGTACCCGACGCGCGACCGTGCGTCGGTGATCCGCTCGCCGAGCAGCAGCACCTCACCCGACGCTGCAGGCAAGAGGCCGAGCACGACCTTGAGCAGGGTGCTCTTCCCCGCCCCGTTCGGGCCGACGAGCGCGGCCATCGCTCCGACAGGCACTCGGAGCGATACGTCGTCGAGCGCCATGGTGGCGCCGTACGCGAGCGTGACGCCGCGTGTCTCTATGGCGTGGCGGCCCGGCGTCGGGCGCTCCCCCCTACCGGCCGCACCCGTGCTCCTCGGATCGGTCGCGCTCATGTCCACGTCTCAACGCTCCCCTGCGGAGGCGAGCCTCAGCACCGGGTCGCCGTCCGGGTACCAGGTGGAGAGCCAGGTGGACGCGGAGTCGGGCAGGCCGGGCACGGAGCCGCCGAGCTCGCTGGTGATGACACTGACGTCGTGCAGCACCATCCCGACGTAGGTGCCGTGCGGTGTGCCTGCGGCTCCCAGAGAGTCCGCGTACAGCTGCGACCCGAGGCCGACGGTGCCTCCTCGTTGCCTCACGCCGTCGATGACGGCCTGCAGCGTCCGTGGGTTGATGGTGCTCTCGACGAACACGGTCGGCAGGCCGCGTTCGACGACGAGGTCGGCGACCCGCCTGATGTCGGCGACGGCTGCTTCGGTCTCGGTGCTGATGCCCTGGACCCCGACGACGTCGATGCCGTACGCACGTCCGAAGTACTCGAAGGCGTCGTGGGCGGTGACCAGCACTCGCGTGGCCTCGGGGACCGTCGCGAGCGAGCGCCGCGCCCAGTCGTCGAGTTCGTCGAGGAGGAGGTGGTAGGCGTCGGCGCGCTCACGTATGGCGGCCGCGCACTCTGCGCTCATGGCGGGATCCTCGGCCAACGCGGAACCTATGACGAGCGCGGCGTCGGCCCACTGCGCGACGTCGAGCCACACGTGGGGGTCGTAGGCGTACCCCACGGTGCTGGCGAGGCGCCTGTCCTCCTCGACGGCCAGCTCGGACACTGCGACGCTGCGGATGGACCCTGACAGCCCTGCGAGGACCTGCCCGAGCTGCCCCTCGAGCCCGAGCCCGCCGAACAGGATGAGTCGCGCGTTCCTGAGCGCCGTGATGTCGCCCGCGCTCGCCCTGTACAGGTGCGGGTCGCTGCCCGGTCCCATGAGCACGTCGACGGCGACGCAGTCGCCGCCCACCTCGCTGGCGACGTCGCCGATCATGCCGACGGTCGCGACGACCCTCAGAGGACTTGAGCCGCCGGCCCCTTGTTGGGCGCCGCCTGCCTGTTGGGCGCCGCCCGCCTGTTGGGCGCCGGTGGCTCCCGTCACGAGGCAGCAGGCGAGCGCGAGCACGATCGTGCGCAAGCGGCGTGAGCCGTTCGGTGTCAGGTGCGAGGTCGTCGATCCTCGGTACATGGTGTGACCCGTCTCCGTAACCATTCCGATTCGTGTACCTATGGTCCACGATTTCGGTGAGCCTAATTTAGCGCCGGACCACGATGCCGTCAAGCGGACGGCTCACGTCGCTGCGTCGGTACGGTGTCCTGTGCGCCTGGTCGGTCGTGTCAGCGCGCTACGGGTGGATCTCGCCGAGGATCGCCCCCGCCAGCTCGGTGGAGATGGCGAACTCGGCCACACGCTCGCCGCGCCGCGAGACGCCACCGAGCGGCCGTACGCGCTGGAGCTTGCCCGTCGGCTCCACGCCGACGATCAGCAACTCGCAGCCCGGCTCGATGCCGAGCGCGGTGAGGTAGGAGAGCGTCTCGGGGTCCTGCGTCAGAACCCTGTGCACGCGGAAGGTCGCGCCGACCGGCACGTCGGCGAGCGGTGAGTCGGGGCTCGCAGGCATGCTGCCGTCGCTGCGCGGGATCGGGTCGCCATGGGGGTCGAACGACGGGTGGCCGAGGTGGCGAGCGAGGCGGTCGGTGAACTCGTCCGACATGGCGTGCTCCATGCGCTCGGCCTCGAGGTGGACCTCGTCCCAGCCGAAGCCGAGATGCTCGATCATGAACGTCTCGAGCACGCGGTGCCTGCGCAGCAGGCGCATGACCTCGCGCCTCCCCTGCTCCGTCAGCTCTGCGCCCTTGTACGGCTGGTAGTTGACGAGCCCGAGGCCCTTCATCCTGACCAGCATGCCGGTCACCGACGGCGCCGTCACACCCAGCTCGCGGGCGATGTCGCCGGTAGCGGCGCTGCCGCCCTGCGCGACGCGCCAGATGGTCTTGAGGTAGTCGCCGATCGAGATCGACAGGTCGGAACCGTCACCGACCTCGACCGGGCGGGTCTCAGGCGTGTTAGCCACGCCTAATCGTAGAGGGCGGGCGGCCGGCCCGCAAGCCCGGGGCGACAGCGAGAACGCCGGGAGCTCGAGCCGACCGATATACCCCCTGAGGTATCCGGCGGTACTCCCATGCTCGCGTCACGATGCTAGATTCAGGCGATGGAACGACGCCAGTCACAGCCCGTACAGCACCACGACGTGGTCATCATCGGTGCAGGCCCAGCCGGTCTCACTGCAGGCATCTACACGGGCAGGGCGCAACTGTCCACCGTCATCATCGAGCGGGGCGCCGTCGGGGGCCAGATCTCCCAGACGGACGAGGTCGAGAACTACCCCGGCTTCCCCGAGGGTATCTCCGGGCCCGAGCTCTCCGAGCGGTTCGAGAAGCAGGCGGCGCGCTTCGGCTCAGCGGTGACGCGCGACGAGGTGCTCGCGGTCGAACCCGACCCCGCAGGCGGCTTCTGGCTCCGCGGCGGCGCCTCCGATTACCACGCGGGCGCCGTGATCGTCGCGACAGGCGCGAACCCGCGCCTCCTCGGCGTGCCGGGTGAAGGCGAGTTCTACGGCCGCGGCGTGTCGACGTGCGCCACGTGCGACGGCTTCTTCTACCGCAACAAGCACGTCGTCGTCGTGGGCGGCGGTGACGCTGCCGTAGAGGAAGGCGTGTTCCTCACCAGGTTCGCCGACCGCGTGACGATCATCCATCGCCGCGACACGCTGCGCGCCAACAAGAACGCACAGGAGCGCGCCTTCGCGAACCCCAAGGTCGAGTTCGTGTGGGACACCGTCGTCACCGAGGTCCTCGGTGAGGACGGACTGGTCACCGGTGTGCGCACCAAGCACCTGCTGACGGGCGAGGAGGACGTGCTCGCGACCGACGGTGTGTTCGTCTACATCGGCCACGACCCGAACACCGACTACATCGCCGACCTCGTCTCGCTGCGCCCGTCCGGTTACATCGACGTGCGCGACGAGGTGTTCACCGACGTGCCCGGCCTCTTCGCGGCAGGCGACGTCGCCGATGAGACGTACCGCCAACTCGGCACGTCGATCGGCGCGGGCACGCGCGCGGCCATGACGGCTGAACGCTGGCTGGCCGAGCAGGGGTGGCAGAGCGTCGCGAACGGCGAGTCGACCGAAGGCGACGCCAGGGCGACGCCAGCGGTCATGCCGGGTCCGTTGCACATCGGGTAACGTTCAGCGCCGCACGAAGCCGTACACCAACAGCCTGTCGCCGTTGACGGCGAGGAGACGCTGGCCACCGCTCCACAGCGGTGTCCCGAGCCCCGCGCGCCAGCTCTGAGAGTCGGCCGTCAGCCTGATGAAGGCGCCGTCGCTCACGGCGGTGAACCCGTCGCCCTCTACCAGCTCCTGCGGTTCGGCCAGCAACTGCTCGATGCTGACGTCGACCACTCGTGACGGCAGGTCCTCGCGTTCGAGACCGAGGTACTCGAGCGGACCGAACTCGTCGAAGCCGCCGGCAGGCAACCCGAGCCCGAGCAGGCGGACGCCGTCGGGCTGGTCGGGCGCCTCGAGCTCGACCACGATGAGCATCGGAGGGCCGTCCTCGTCGGGAACGTACTCGGCGGCCTCGACCTCCGCCACGTCGACGCCGAGCCGCTCGGCGAGGAGCCGCAGCAGCGACGCACGGAAGCCGGCTCGCACCTCGTCGGACTCGTCGCGCCACGTCGCCGGCCACAGCAGGGTGTCCCTCACCCACAGGTGAGCTCCCTCGATGGCGCCGAACCGCCAGGCGCGGCGTCTCTCGACGGCGCCACCGTCGATGATGACGAACTCCGCGGGCTCCGGCGACGCAGCCGGGGAGTCGGGAGCGGCGTCGGCCGCCTCTGCGTCCGCCGTGCCGCCGGGATCGTCGGTGCGCAGCCGCACGATGAGCTGGTCGTCGAGAGTCCCGACCGTGACGCTCCTGCCCGTCAACTGCTCGTCGAGCAGCACCATCGGCGCGAGGGGCATGATGCCGGTCGGGATCAGCTCGGCGAGGGCAGGCACCGGCTCGACGCCGCCGACGTGCGGCATGCCGGACGCGTACAGCAGCGCGGCCGACCGGTTCGCGAACGCGCCGACGCGCACCCTGAAGACGTCACCCTGCGTGCTGCGCGAGTGCACGACGTAGGCGGGGAAGCCGTCGCGGAGCAGATCGGACTGGACGCTCAAGGCGGCGTCGAGGTCGGACAGCGCGACCACCTGGACGGTGTAGGAGACGCTCTGAGCGTGGACGGCCGCCGAAGCCGCTACCAACCAGGCGATCAGTAGGCCGCTGCGGAGCCGCCCACGCACTCAGAAGTCCTTCCGCTCGAACAGCACGACGGACAGTGCGGCGAACAGCGCCGCGTACAGCAGGATCAGGGCCACCACCCACGTCAGGCCGTTGACAGGCGTGTTGTACGCGCTGAGCTGCGTCGTGAGCAGGAACGGCTCGATGGCAGGGAACACGATCAACAGTTGCATGAAGATCAGCGTCGAGAGCGTCGCCAGCGCACCGCCTGCAGCGTTCATGAAGATGACCGTGAACAGCAGCGACAGCAGCCCGATGGGGATGAGGGCGATGGCGGCGACCGCGTACGCCCTCAGCAGCTCGCCCAACGCTGCGGCGGGCTGCATGAGCCCCTCGCCCAGCAGGCCGGACTCGCCGAGACCGGTGCCGCCGAAGAACGCGCCGAAGCCGTAGAAGCTGCCTGCCAGCAGCGAGGCAATCAGGAACACCGTCATGACCATGAACGGGTAGGCCGCGATGGCGAGGAGCTTCGCAGCCAGCCACTGTGGCCGCGTCACCGGTCGCAACAGCACCGTCGGCATGGTCCCGTTCGACAGCTCCACGCCGAGCAGCTCGGCGGCGGTGATCGCGACGAGGAGCGGCAGCAGGAACTGCATGCTCGACAGCAGGCTCAGGGCAGGCACCTGGTAGGCGGACACGAGGAAGAAGCCGTACACCTCGAAGATCCCCGGGGCGTACGCCCACAGCAGCGGGAACACCAGCAGCATGATCAGGCCGAACCTCACGCTGGTGAGACGCAGCAGCTTGCCGAACTCCATGCGCAGCAGCGTGCTCATCGGCCGTCCCTCCCGCCGCCGCCCGTGCTCCTCGTGCCGTGACCGCTCGCCGTCGTCGAGGCCGACCCTGTCGACCTCGTGCTGGTGCCGTCGGGTCCGGGAGCCGGGAAGGCGCCTGTGCGGCGAGCGCGCTCGCTACCGACACGGTCGCGGTAGTACGCGCGCAGGTCGAAGATGTCGCGGCTCATCTCCAGGACGCCGACGCCGACCTCCGCGAGCGAGGTCGATACGCGCCCGACGTCGTCGGGCGTGGCGGGGATGAACACGATGTCGTCACCGCGCACGGCGACGTGCCTGATGAACGGAGCCGTCTCGAGTTGCGCCTTCGCGCGCGGCGCGTCGGTGACCTCGGCCCGGAACCGCTCGCGCCTGTCGAACAGGTTGACCTCGTCGATGAGGGCGCCCTCCTCGAGGATGGCGACCCTCGTGCAGTACGCGACGACCTCGTCGAGGTGATGCGTGGAGATGAGGACGGCCGCGCCGGCCTGCGCGGCCTGCTGCAGGACTGAGTGGACCAGGTGCAGGCTCAGCGGATCCATGCCGCTGGCGGGTTCGTCGAGGATCAGCACCTCGGGCCTGGTGAGCATCGCTGCGGCCACGCCGAGGCGTTGGCGCATGCCGAGGCTGTACACGCCGACCTTGCGATCGGCTGCCCTGTCGAGGTCCATCATGCGCAGCACCTCGTCGATGCGCGAGTCAGGGACGTCGCTAGCCAGGTTGCCGTGCAGCCGGAGGTTGCCCCTGCCCGTCAGGTAGGGGTAGAAGGCCGCGGGGGCCTCGACGACGGCGCCCAGCGACCGTCTCACCGACGGGTGCTGGTGAGGGTCCTTGCCCATGAGCCGCACCGAGCCGGAGGTGGGGAACGCCAGACCCGACACCAGCCTGATGACCGTGGTCTTCCCTGCCCCGTTGGGTCCCACCAGGGCGTACACCTCGCCGGGGTTGACCTGGAAACTCAGGTCTCGGACGACCGGGCGCCCTCCGTAGGACTTCGTTAGGTTGACTGACTCGATCGCAGGGGTCGACATAGCGCTCCTCGCGGCAGTCTACGAAGCTCGCACGGAGACGCGCATAACATTCTTCATCGGACCGTCCCGCCCGCCTGCGGTGCAGCCGCATCCGGGCGCGCAGTGCCGGCGGACTCCCTGTCGGTCGACGCGATGAGCTCGCGCCGTGCCTGCTCGAGGAGCAGGACGTCGAGGACGTGGTCGACACAGCGCTCGACGGCCCTGTCGAACTCGCTGGCGTCGACGCTCGGGATCCCGTCGAGGTCGGCCTGCTCGTGCATGAACTCCTGCATGATGCGGATCTCGTGGAAGTGCTCGAGGTACGGCTTCGCCAGCCGATGCCCGGACTTGACCTCACGCGTCCCGAAGTGGCTGCGGTGGTCCTCAGGGTCAGGCACGAACAGCACGATGGGGATGACGGTCGCGTCGGCGAACTCCTCGGTCGGTGACGTGCCGGGGATGAGGTGCACCCCCTCGACGACCAGCGACGTGTCCTCGCTGATGCTGCGCCTGATGATGGCGTTCACGGCCGGGTCGAGCTGGTGCGCCTGTGCCAGCAGACCTCGCAGCACCCTGTTCCTGCTCGGCTTCGAGCGCGTCTTCTCCGACGGCATCAGCTCCTCGCGCCACGCCGTGAAGCTCGACGCGTGCAGCACCGGGCTCAGCTCGGGGCTGATGAGCGAGCGCAGCGCCTCCCTGATGCTGTCGGTGGACACGATGCGGGGGATGCCGAGGCGGTACCCCACCTCGGAGGCGATCGCCGACTTGCCGACGCCAGGGGCACCGCCGATCACGACGATCACGGGCCTCTCCGCCGTGCGCATGTCGCGCATGAGCAGGTAGCGGCGCGCGTACTCGTCGCCCGCCTCGAGCCGCACCAGCCTCGCGACCTCGGCGCGCACCTGGTCAGGCGACACGACGTCGGCGTCGCGCGCGTACAGCGCCTCCTCGACGCGCTTGGCGAGGTTGTGGGAGAAGTCGGGGCCCAACCCTACGGCCATCAGCGAGCGAGCGAGGATGCCGCGCGAGTACGGCATGTCGTGGCTGGCTCCCTGTGAGACCCTGATCTCGAACGGGCGGTGCGTCTGCGCCTCGTACCTCAGCCGGGCCTCACGCCCGTGGCGCACCTCGATGACCGACGCGACCCTGCGCGCCAGCTCGGCCCTCGTGATCCGCTCGATACCTTCCGTCCTCAGCCCCTGCTCGACCTGCGTGGTCGCCGCATGAGCCTCCTTGAGCTTGAGGCCCAGTTTCTCCAGCGAGGCCATCAGGGTGCGCCGCGAGAACTTCTTCGTCGCGAGGGTCTCCTGCGGCGACGAGCGGTCGGAAGCCGCGCCGTCCTCGACGACGATGGGCACGAAGGGTGGCGTCTGGCGCCTGAGCCTGGCAGCCGCGTGCTCCGACCGCCGTTCGGCACCGGCGACGAGCATGTCGACGAGCTCGGACAGTTCGATGCGCTTGAGCTTGCGCTCCTTGATGGTCGCTTCGATGTCGAACACGATCTTCATCGCCTCGTCGGTCGACACCCCCGCGCCCTGGAGCACCTCGACGCAGGCTCCAGCGCTGTACGGGTACAGCTCGCCGCCGCGGCTGACGCGCAGGTCCCTGCCCTTGAGCGAACCGATGCGGGCCATCAGCGCGTGAACGGGTCGACGGCCGCGCCGTCCGGCTCGTCCACCCGCCCGTCGAGCACGTCGAGGAGGTCCTTGATCACGTTGCCAGTGAAGCCCCAGATGCTGCGCTCACCCCACTGGTAGAAGTAGATGCGCCTGCGGAAGCTCTGCAGCTCCCGCAGCTCGCTTCGTGGCGTCAGGGAGCGCAGCTCCTCGAGAGGCACCGTGAACACGTCGGCCACCTCGCCGGGGTCGACGCTCAGCGGCTGCGGCCACGGCAGGACGGCTACGATCGGCCGCGCGACGTACCCAGCAGGCGACGGGTGGTCGCTGAGCTGTCCGACGATCGCGGTCGGTTCGACCACCAGGCCGACTTCCTCGTGGGTCTCGCGGATGGCGGCCTGTACGAACGTCTCGCCGGGCTCCAGCCGCCCGCCGGGCAGCGCGATCTGGCCGGCATGACTGCGCAGCTCGTGCGACCTGACCGTCAGCAGCAGCTCGAGCCCGTCGGCTCCGTCGAGAAGCGGCACGAGCACGGCTGCGTGCCTGAACCCGTCGATGTTCATCGCGGTCGGCGTGTGCGCTGCCATCGCGGCCTTCACGGCCGAGGCCGTGACTGACAGCGTGTCGAGGCCTGCGCCCATCAGACCGCTCCGTGGCGTGCGCTCGTGGTGTCGGCAGCAGGAGCCGTCGCTCTGATGAAGGCCCACGACCTGCCGGTCAGGCCCGCGTCGCGCCTGTGGCTGTAGAACTCGTCCGGCTCGCAATGCGTGCAGCGGCCGAGGTACTCGACGGTGTCACCGTGTACGCCCGCAGCCGCCAACGACAGCCCGATGGCGGCCTCGATGTCGAGCAGGAACCTGTCGCCGTCGCGCGGGTAGAGCGACTCGGGGAAGCCTGCCTCCTCGAACCGCTCGACGACGTCGGCAGACACCTGGTAGCAGCCGCCGCGGATCCCAGGCCCGACGGCAGCGCGCAGGTCGGAGGGGCGGGAGCCGTACTCCCGTGTCAGCGTCGACACCATCTCTTCGACGATGCGCGCCGCGGTCCCACGCCAGCCGCAGTGAGCCGCGCCGACGGCTCCCGTCACGGGGTCGTGGAGCAGCACGGGGAAACAGTCCGCGGCCGACACGACCAGCAACAGCTCGGGGTCGTCGCTCACGGCAGCGTCGGCGTCCTCCTCGAACCACGACGGGCGCCCGACGAGCACCCTGGCGCCGTGCACCTGGTTGAACGCGCAGACACGCTCCCGCGTGGTGCCGAGGTGAGCCAGCAGCAGGTCGCGGTTCCTCTCGACGGCTGCGCGGTCGTCACCGGAACTGAGGCCGAGGTTGAGCGACCCGTACGGTCCGGTGCTCACTCCGCCCTTGCGCGTGGTGAAACCGTGCGTGGCGTCAAGCGAGTCCAGCCGCACCCAGCCGGGCCGACCGACGCCCGAGGCGGTGACGCTACCGGTGCCTCCGTCGGTCACTCAGTAGCTCCTCCGCTGGATAGACAGGTCAGTAGCTCCCAGCAGCCACTCGGTGACGGCGTGCACGGCTCCGCGCACGGCCTCGGTGATGATGGGGTCACCGAACGTCTCGAGCCGCACGATGACCTCCGTGGGTTGCCGCTGGTGCACCATCACGAGGAGCTGCTGCCTGAGATCGGGCTCCTCGACGGTGGCTCGCACCAGCCAGCGCGTGCCGCCTGGCGGCATCACCGCAGCGGCCTCGTGCAGCACGACATGACCACCGCCGTACCTGATGACGGTCTTGCTCAGCGCCGACGTGGGCGGCAGTGTGCCTGTCAACAACGAGTGTGGCATCTCGCTCGGCCTTTCGAGGTGTGGGACGTGCTCGGCGGGGTGGTCGTTGCGGGCGAACACCACGTAGTACAGCGGCTTCCCGAGGTCGCGCCACTTTAACGCGTACTTCGTCTCGAACACCGCCTCGGGCGGCTCGGGGTAGGTGACGTCGTAGAGACCCGTAGCCTGGGCCTCCGCGATCGCGAAGTCACGGTACTCGAGGTGATCGGTGGCCAAGCGCACGCTGCCGCCCGGAACCAGGCGCGCAGCGGCCAGCTCGAAGAACGACCGCTTGAGGAGCCGGTGACGGGTGTGTCGCTCCTTCGGCCACGGGTCGGGGAAGTTCACCACGATGCCAGACAGGCTGCCTGCCGCGAACAGCTGCCGCACCGCGAACTCGGCGCCGACCTTCGCGATGAGCACGTTGTCGACGCCGGTGCGCCTGATGCGGCGCGCGGCCCGCTGCAGACTGCCACTCGACACCTCGAGCCCGACGAAGCGCCGCTCCGGCTCTGCCAACGCCCTGCGCACGGTGAAGCGCCCGTCGCCGAACCCCACCTCGAGCTCCAGCGGCCCGCCGGAGCCGAACGCGGCGTCCCAATCGGCCGGGAACGCGAGGGTGCGCCACGCGAGCACGGGGCCCTGCGTCGGACCGTGACCCTGCTCCGGCGACGGCGCAACCACCGGCATCACGCCCGCCCCGAGGCGCGAGGCGCCGCTGCAGCCCCCTGCCCCGTGTCGGTCGCCTGCTCCCGGATGAGGGGCCGTGCCAGGAGCGGCTCGTTGGCTGCCAGGTTGGCCCTCAGGAGCGTGTCCCTCGTCAACTCCAGGAACGGCCCCGCACCGCTGACGAGCTGCACGGAGAACATCAGGACGGTGCCGTCCTCACGGCGGCACGCGATCTCGGTGACGTCGTGCCCGACGACCTTCTCCCATGCCTCGATGATGGTCTTGTCGACGCCGACGACGCCGGGTTCGAGCCGCAGCGAGGTGAGCCGCACGACCAGACGGGCGGTCCTCGCCCTGCGGTTCTGGATCTTGAGCAGACCCGTCCGCACCAGTCGCTCGGTGATGCCCATCGTCCGCTCAGGCTCGAGCCCTGCCTGGAGCGCGATCCGGGTCACTGTCCGCTGGCCGTCGACCTGCTCGACGACCAGCCGCTCCTCTGGCGTCAGTCTCGGTTCTGCGCTGTCACCGCTGACGAGCCCGTCGGCCAGCGTCGAGCGGACCGGCACGGCGTCGCGCGTGATCGGCGCCTGCACCTCGGCGCCCTTGCCGTCCTCGCGGTTCGACTCGTCGATGCGCCTCACGGCTTCGAGCACCACGTTCTCGGTCCCGCCCTTGACGGTCACCTGCGGGGCGGGTATCGCGACGCGGAACTCGAACGTGCCGCGTTCGTCCGCGAAGATGGCGTAGACCGCCTCTTCGCCTATCAGGTTGCCGAACTCGGCATGCACGACCTGTCCCTTGTCGAAGAACACCTTCGCCGGTCCGACGGGGTGATCGATCGACAGGCGTCCCGAGCGCCTCGCTGCTGCGAGGAGCTGGAACAGGTCGACAAGCGAGAAGAGCCCAAGGGTTCCAGTCACGCGCGTCATCCTATCGCCGCTTCAGCGTCACCACTGCAGCCGGAACCACACCATAGCGCCATGAACTGCGGCGGGGACGCTAGTTCTTCTCATTCAGGCCGCAGCCGACCGGTGGTGGTCGCCGGTATACTGCCCCAGTGCCGACTCGCCTGGCTCGGGCCCTGCTGAAGGAGACGACGGGTCTCTACCTCATCGGGGTCGCGACGATCTGCCTGCTCCTCTCGGTCGACATGCTCAGCGTGCTGGCGCGGTTCCTCGTCCAGCAGGGAGCCTCGCTGGCCCAGACCGGCACGCTGCTCCTGTACAAGCTGCCGTGGTTCCTCCACCTCGCGCTGCCGGTAGCCGTCGTGTTCGCGGTGCTCCTCGCGTGCGGGCGCATGGCGAAGGACTCGGAGCTCAAGGCCGCCTACTCGCTCGGCGTCACGCCGGGATCGCTGCTCTGGCCCCTCATCCTGTTCGGCCTCGCCGTCGGTGTGGTGTCGTTCGTCAACAACGGCTTCATCGAGTCACGCGCCGAGGCGGCCTATCAGCGGCGGATCGACGCGTTCCTGTACGTCAGGCCACCGAACGAGCTGCAGCTCGACGCCGCGTACCGTCTGCAGGACGGCGTCTTCTACGCTGCGCGCATGCGGTCGCAGGAAGGCAACACCGACAAGGCCGACCTGACGGGCGTGCTCGTCGTGCTCGACGACGGCACCACCATCGTCGCCGCCGGCGGCCTGTGGGACTCGACGGAGCGCGTGTGGCTGCTGGAATCGGCCGAGCGCACCGCCCCCGGCTCCGCTCCCGAAACGGTCGAGCGGCTGACGCTGCCGTTCGCGCTCGAGGCGACGGCGCAGGAGACCTTGGCGCGGCCGGCCGAGCTGCCGTTCGACCAACTGTGGCGCCAACTGCGGTCAGTCCAGCGGGCGGGAGGCGACGGGCGCGAGCTCGCGTACGACCTCCACCGCCGCCTCGCCGACGCGTTGAGCGCGGCGTTCTTCGCTGCGTTCGCGGGCGCCATCGCGCTGCGTGTCGGTGGACGCGAGTCCGGCTTCGCGTGGACCATGGTCCTGATGGTCCTGTTCTGGGCGCTGTGGGTGTTGTCGGGCAACCTGTTCACTTCCGGCGCGCTCGGTCCGGTCGTGGCAGCGTGGCTGACGCCGGTCACGGCCGCGGTCGGCGCTGCGCTCCTCGCGGCGCGGGTGCTGAGACGATGAGTCCCCACGAGCCGGTCGGGAGACTGCCGTGAGGATCTTCAGCCGGTACCTCGTGCGCGAGACGCTGCCGCTCTTCGTCGCCGCGTTGGCTGCGCTGGTGCTGCTGCTCATGCTCGTCGCCCTCCTGGGCGTGCTGGCCGACGTGCTGGCGCGCGGCGTCTCCCCCGCCCTGGTGGCGCGCTACATGCTCTACAAACTGCCGTCGGCCATGGGTCCCGGCCTACCCCTCGCGCTCTTGTTCGCGGCGCTGCTCGCGCTCACCAGGCTCGGTCAGGACGGCGAGATCAAGGCCGCGCTCGTGCTCGGTGTCAGCCCCGTTCGCTTCGTCGCTCCCGTGCTCGGCATGGGTCTCGTCGTCAGCGTGCTGGCGTTCGCCAACAACGAGCTGCTGGTGCCGTGGAGCGAGTCGCGGGCAGGTGAGGTCGAGCGCGACATCCTGCTCCTCAGCCCCGAGACGGTGCTGCAGGAGGGAGCGTTCTTCGGCGACGCGCTGGGCCGCAGCATCTACCTCGGCGACATCGCGCAGGGCGGCAGGTTCAGTGACGTCATCGTCATCACGCCGGGTGGCAGCAGCGGCCCACGCGAGCTCATCACGGCGGGCAGCGGTCACGCCGTACCCGAGGAGGGCGTGTGGCGGCTGCAGGACATCAGGTTCCAGTCGCTGCGCGAGTCACGACTGACACTCGACATCACCGCCGAAGACGCCGTCCTTCCCGTGAGGGGCCTCACGTCACGCAGCTCGAGCGTCGGCGACCTCGTGTACCTGCCCCTGCCCGAGCTGTTGACGCGTCTGCGGGCAGGCAGCGACAGGGCCATGCCGGCAGAGGCGACGGCGTTGCACAGGAAGTTCGCCGAGCCGCTCGCAGCAACGGCGTTCGCCCTGTTCGCGGCGGCCGTCGGGCTGTTCACGTTCAGGCGCGGAGCCAGCGTCGGCTTCGTCGCCGCGCTGATACTGACCTTCGTGTACTACGCGACCTGGAGCGTGACCAAGCTGCTCGGGGCGCAGGGGACGCTGCCTGCTCTCGTTGCAGGCTGGCTGCCGGTGGCGATCTACGCGCTCGGCGGCATCGCGCTGCTGGCGTTCTCATGGCGGCGGTGACGGCCGTGGGCGGGCGGCTCGCCGCCATGCTCGCGCTGCTCGTCATGGCGTCCTCATGGGCGCTCGGTGCGCGCATCGTCATCGACGCTGCCTCCGACCCCGACAGCCGGCTCGACATCCGCACCGTGGTCCTGCCCGGCGGCGAGGAGGTGCAGCTCTACGTCATCGAGGGCGAAGGGCTCGTCATCACCATCGACGAGGACGTGCTGAAGGCCGACCACGTGGAGTTCGACCTCACCAACCGGCTGGTGAGGGTCATCGGCTTCGGGAGCTTCACCACCGGCGGCGAGACGGTCGAAGGGTACGGGCTGATGATCGACCTCGGCGCGGAGAGCCTCCAGGCCGACGACGTCCTCATCGTCACCGAGGCCATCGACGTGAAGGGCGACAGCGCCAGCCGCGTGCCTGGCCTGATCCGCGTCGCGCTCGGCGAGTTCAGCCTGTGCAGCCGCTGCAACCAGGAGGTCGAGGATTACGGCTTCGCTGCTGAACGGCTCGAGCTGTACCCCGGCGACCGTCTGGTCGCGTTCGACGTGACCGTGTTCATCCGCGCCAACCCCGTGTTCTCGCTGCCGCTCATGGTGCTGCCGTTGGCGCAGCCCGACAGGCAACCGCGGCTGGAGTACCGCACCGGCACCGCCTCCGAACGCGCGCTCATCGCCGTCACCTGGCCGTACGTCGCGGGCCCCGACGCGTACGGCGACGTCGGCTTCCGCTACTACGCCGACGTCGCGCCGGGCGGCTCGTGGTTCGGCGACGCGCTCCTCGGTGGGGCGGTGGTGCGCTCGTACGTCGGCGGCTCGTTGTCGCACCGCTTCTACACCGACCGCGGCGCCGG
>Ga0123332_1002771_pt1 | contig 16362 bp, 15 predicted proteins | sample BioC12SIPDNA_4_FD_89958 | JGI IMG/M metagenome (GOLD analysis project Ga0123332, IMG submission 89958) | Anaerobic biogas reactor microbial communites from Washington, USA - Biogas_R2_A C12 SIP DNA | ecosystem: Engineered > Bioreactor > Anaerobic > Unclassified | place: Washington, USA...
ACGACAGCGTGACCTCCGCGGACGGGTAGTAGCTCTCGACGAGCGCCTCGTTCGCGCGGGAGAAGCCGAGCGCCTCGGGAAGGCGCGAAACGGCCTCCTCCGGCGTGTCGAGCCTGAAGACGCCGCGCTGCCCCTGCGAGTCGACGGGCTTGATCACCAGCGGCGGCGCGAGGCGCGCGAGGGTTTCCGGCCCGTCCCCCGGCCCGAGCAGCGCGTACGGCGCGTGCGGCACGGAGAAGCGCCGAAACGCCTCCTTCATCGCGCGCTTGTCGGTGGCCTTCCGTGCCGTCTCGACCGAGATCGGCGACGGGAGCCCGAGCGCCTCCGCCACCCTCGCCGCGGTGAACACCGGCTGATCGGTGCCCAGCGTGAACACGCCGTCGGCCCGGTGCTCGCGCGCCGCGCGGGCGCACGCGCCGACGTCGAACGTGCTCGCGCGGACGTGTATGTCGCAGATCGGCTTTGCGGGCGGGTCTTCGAGGTAGTCGATCAACAAAATGCGGTGGCCCAGGGCCTTCAACCGCCGCGCCGCGCTCAACTGCGCGTTCGAGCCGCCGAGCAGCATCACGGTTTTCATAGAAATCCCCTTCCCGGAACGGCGCGGAACGAGGCGTCGGGCAGCTTCGCGCTCCGACGGAGGCGGCGGAGCGGCGTGTAGTGGGCGAGCAGATCCGCGTACAGCCGCGCGAGCCCGCCCGCCGTGTAGGTCGAATTCCGGGCCCGCGCGGCTTCGTAGAATATGCAGTCCGCTTTGGGTTTCAGCCGCAGTGCCGCCGCCGACAGGTAGATGAACCCGTCCGGCTCCGGGCGCAGTTTTTGCGCGAGCTCCGCGGTCATCGCGCGGTACGAGCCGACGCGGACGCCCCTCGCGATCATAAAAAACAGCGCGTCGCGAAGCAACCCGCCGACCCTTCGGAGCGGGCCCGCGCGCTTCCGGACGGGAACCGCGTAGCAGAGCTCCGTCCCCGCGCGGAGCCTTTCGAGCATCGGGAGCAGCAGATCGACCGGGTGCTCGCCGTCGTCGTCGATCGTCGCGACGGCGTCGCAATCGCCCGCCTCCCGGATGCCGACATACAGCGCGCGCTGCTGGCCGACGTTTCTGTCCATCAGAATCGCGGTCACGCCGGCAAACCGCGCCGCCAGATCGAGCACGACTTCGCGGCTCCGGTCGCCGCTCGCGTCCTCGACGAGCACCGCGCGGCACGGGATTTCGTGCTCCCGCGAGAACCGGCGCAGCTCTTCGACGACGCCCGCGACGGTCTCCGCGCCGCGGAACACCGGGATCACGGCGCACAGCGTCATCCGCCCACCGCCTTCAGGAGCCGTTCGGCGACGAACAGGGCGTCGTCCCCGGTCATCCGCTCGTGGATCGGCAGGCGCAGAAGCGTCTCGTAGGCCCTCCTGCTCTCCGGAAGGTCGTCCGGCCGGTAGCCGAGCGACCGGCCCATCGGCGACAGGTGCAGCGGCACGTAGTGCGTCATGGCCGGGATGCCCTCGGAAAGCAGCGCCGCCCGCGCCCTCTCCATGTCCTCCCCGCGCGCGAACCTGACGTAGTAGATGTGGCCGTTGATCCCGCATTCCTCGGGGACGCGCATCGGGGTCAGCAGCCCCCTTTGCGCGGTTTCCCGAAACGCGCGGTCGTAGGCGCGGTGCACCCCCAGGCGGCGCTCGATGGTCTCCGCGCGACGGAGAAGCTGCGGATGGAGCGCCGCCGCCGGGAGCTCGCCCATGCGCGCGCTCTCGCCGAGCCCCCGCCACGCGTAATTGCGGCGCTCGCCGCGCAAAAACGCCTCGCGGTCGGTGCCGTTGTCGCGGTACACCGAGGCGGCGGGGGCGTCCTCGTCGGCAAAATGCAGCGCCCCGCCCTCGCCGGAGGAAAACACCTTCGTCGCGTGGAAGCTGTAACAGCCGAAGCGCCCGATGGCGCCGAGATACCGTCCCTTGTATGTCGCCGCGACCGCCTGCGCCGCGTCCTCGATGAGATCGAGGCTTTCCCGCGCGCAGAGGTCGGAAAGCCCGTCCATGTCGCAGGCGACCGACGCGTAGTGCACCGCGACGATCGCCCGCGTGCGCCCCGTGACCCGCGACGCGGCGTCCGGGACGGACAGGTTCTGCGTCCGGGGGTCGACGTCGGCGAACACCGGCGTCCCGCCCCCGAGCAGCACCGCGTTCGCGGCGGCGGGGAAGTTGTACGACGGCACGATCACCTCGTCGCCCGGCCGGAGCCGCAAGAGCCTGCACGCCATGATCAGCGCCGCGGTGCAGCTCGGCGTCAGCAGCAGGTTCCGCGCGCCGAGCTCGCCCGCGAACAGCGCTTCGACCGCGCGCGAATAGTGCCCGTCGGAAAAAAGCCCGCGCCGCGCGGCATCCTGCACCGCCTCCGCGACGTCGGCCTCCGGGTCGGGGTAGAAGGAGATCATGCTTGTCCTGCCCTTCGATATGTGATACAATCGTTTGGGGGAGGTTGACCATGAAGCGCCTGGACTGCCTCGGGGACATGTGCCCCATTCCGCTGATGAAATTGATGCAGTTGCGCCCGCAATTGGACAGGGGCGAGGCGGTGACGATCGTCACCGACCACAGCTGCACCTGCGAATCGCTGCGCTCCTACTGCGAAAAACAGCATCTGCCCGTCCGGATCGACGAGCCGATTCCGGGCATTTGGGAATTCCACATCTCGCCGGTCAGCAGATCGCAGACGACACCGTCGCCTCGAAATACTTCTTGACGGCGGTCATCTGGCCGTCGTAGTTGCGCGGGCGGCGGCGGCAGATGATCGAAACGTCGTAGTGCAGCCGGAAGCCCTCGGTCCCGATGATCTTCAACTGCTGCTGGTAGATTTCCTTTTTGACGGCCATGTACGGCAGGAACGTCAGCCCGTTGCCACTCATGACCATCGACTTGACCGACTCGGTCGAGTCCATGTGGTAGGACACGCCGAAGTCCGCGATGTCGTAGCCCATGCTCTTCATTTGCCCGGCCATGAGCCGGTACGAGCTGAAGTCCTCGTCCAGAAGCACCAGCGGATAGCGCTTCAGGCCGTCGATCGAGAGCGTCTCGCGCACCGCGTAGTCCGCGGCGGCGACGAGCACGATCTGGTCGGAGAACACGTTTTTGCAGAAGAGCTCCGGCTCGTTTGCGTCGCCGACGATGAAGCCGAGGTTCGCCTGCTCGTCCATCACCTGCTGCACGACCTCCTTCGAGGGCATCGAAGACAGCGTGAACTTGTAGCGCGGGAACTTCTCCTTCGCCTTCGCGAGCACGCACGGGATTGCGTAGTTCGCCGCGACGCGCGTGGCGGCGACCCGGCAGGTGTCGTTGTTGTTGCGCAGGTTTTCGAGCTCCTCCTGAAACTGCCCGTAGATGTGCATGAGCTGGGCCGCGTAGCGCCGGGTGAGGTGCCCGGCGTCGGTCAGTTGGATGCCGCGGTTGCTGCGCTCGAACAGGCGGCAGCCGAGCATATCCTCGATCTTCTGCATCTGCAGGCTCAGCGCCGGCTGCGAGATGTGCGACGCGTTCGCGACCTTCGAGATGCTCTTCTCCTGTGCGATCCTCAAAAAAAGCGCCAGATGTTCCAACTGCATCGCGTGCGCTCCCCTTCCTGTATTAAAAAATATTATAGCACATTTCCCATGGGCGTCAATCCCCTGTGATAAATATGTCTAATGCTGCACAAGCAACTTCAATATTGTATGCCGGAAAGCGCATGGTATAATAGGAGTTGGCTGGCAAATGGGCAGCGTGGGAGGTGCTTCAATGTCGGAAACCAGCGTCAGGGCCCGGACGCCCCGGAAGCCGAAGCGGAATCAACTGCCGATCGGCCTTCTCGTGCTCGCGCTGACGATCGCGGTGGGCGTTTTGCTCGCGGTCTACAAGTCCGGCGAGCTCGCGACGGCCTGGGTGTTCGGCATGTGCTTCGGATTCATTCTGCAGAAATCGCGCTTCTGCTTTACGGCGTCGATGCGCGACCCCTGCATCACCGGAAGCACGTCCGTCACGAAGGCGGTGCTGATGGCGTTTGCGATCACGACGATCGGCTTCACCGCGATCAAGTACGCGGCGTTTGCGTCGGGGCAGGAGATACCCGGGCAGAGCTACGTGATGCCGGTCAGCTTAGCGACCGCGGCGGGCGGGATACTGTTTGGCATCGGCATGGTGATCGCCGGCGGCTGCGCGTCGGGGACCTTGATGCGCGTCGGCGAGGGCTTCGGCATGCAGATGCTGTCGCTTTTGTTCTTCGTGATCGGCTCGCTCTGGGGCGCGAAGGACATGGGCTGGTGGAACCTGAACGTGATCGCGGGAGCGCCGCGTGTGTTCCTGCCGGACGTGTTCGGCTGGTTCGGCGCGGTCGTCATACAGCTTCTGATCATCGCGTGCCTCTACGTGGCCGCGGACCTGTGGGAACGCAAGAAAATGGGCATCACCGAATGACGAGGAGGACGACAACATGGCGGAATTTGAACTGGATTGCCTGGGCGAGGCCTGCCCGGTGCCCCTGATGAAGACCGAGAAGAAGATGGCGGGGCTGAAATCGGGCGACACGCTGATCGTGCACATCGACCACAGCTGCGCGATGAAGAACGTGCCCGAGTGGGCGCGCAAGCAGGGGCACAACGTGGAGGTCGAGGAAGTGGGCGACGGAGAGTGGGACGTCATCATCGAGAAGTGCTGACGATCCGTTGAAGGAAGGCGGTGCGACGTTGAAGCAGTTCTTCGATAAGATCAGCAAAAACCGCTACTACGCGATGGTCTTCAAGAACCCCTTTACCTACGTGACCGGCGCGGTGCTTTTGTCGCTGTTCCAGATCGCGCTGTTCGCGTATTCCGGAAACCCGTGGGGCGTTTCGGGGGCGTTTGCGAACTGGGGCGCGTGGATCTACCGGCTGTTCGGCGGAAACGTCGACAAGTGGTACTACTTCTCGTCCTCCGGCGCGCAGCAGACGCTCGACGCGGGCGTGCTCAACAACTCCGGAAGCCTGATGAACTTCGGCATCGCCGCGGGCGCGCTGTTGGCGGCGCTTCTCGCGTCGCAGTTCAAGTTCAAGAAGATCAAGTCCGTAAAGCAGGTCGTCGCGGCCGTGCTGGGCGGGCTCCTGATGGGCTACGGCGCGCGCTTGGCCGGCGGCTGCAACATCGGCGCGCTGTTCTCGAGCATCGCGTCCTTGTCGCTGTCGGGCTGGGTGTTCGCGCTGTTTTTGCTCGTCGGCGCGTTCATCGGGAGCAAGCTCCTGGCGAAGTTCTTCCTGTAGAAAGGGATAAAACATGGCGAAGACGGTTGAACACTACGACGTCGTCGTAATCGGCGGCGGCGCGGCGGGGCTGACCGCGGGCATCTACTGCGGGCGCGCGCGGCTCAAGACCCTGATCATCGAAAAGGCGCTGGTCGGGGGGCTCGCCACCTACACAAACGAGATGGAGAACTACCCGGGCTTCCCGGAGGGCAGCACGGGGCTGGGGCTGATGGAGCTGTTTCACAGGCAGGCGAAGAAATTCGGCGTACAGTTCAAGCTGACCGACGTAAAGGCCGTCCGGCTCGAGGGCGAGGACAAGGTCGTCGAGACGTTCCGCAACGAGTTCCACTGCAAGGCGGTGATCCTCGCGACCGGCGGCAAGCCCCGGCTGACGGGAGCTCCGAACGAGGACAAATACCTCTACGACAAGGGCATCTCGTTCTGCGCGACCTGCGACGCCGCGGCGAACACCGACAAGACCGTGCTCGTGATCGGCAGCGGCGACGCGGCGATCGAGGAGGGCATGTTCCTGACGAAGTTCGCGAAGAAGGTCATCGTCTCGGTGCTGCACGACGAGGGGATCATGGACTGCAACGAGATCGCGAAGGGCGAGGCGCTGAAGAACCCGAAGATGGAGTTCCTCTGGAACACGACCGTGCACGAGTTCCGCGGCGGCGAGGAGCACCTGCGCAGCGTGGCGCTGAAGAACTCGAAGACCGGGGAGATACTGGACGTCCCGGTCGACACGTGCTTCATCTTCATCGGCTATCTCCCCAACACCGAGCTCTTCCGCGGCATGGTCGACATGACGCGCGGCGGCTACATACTCACAAACGAGCGGATGGAGACGCGCATCCCCGGCGTGTTCGCGGCGGGCGACGTGCGCGAGAAGTTCCTCCGGCAGGTCGCGACCGCGGTCGGCGACGGCGCGATCGCAGGCTACGCGGCCGAGAAGTACATCGCCGAGAGCGAGATGTTCGAAAGCCAGGTCATGGGAGAGTCGCCCCGGATCGTCTACGTCTACAACGCCGCGTCCGCCGGGGACCGCGAGCTGCTCGGCGCGATGGAGCAGTACGAGCAATGCCGCTGCGACCTGAAGCTGATCAAGGCCGACGTCTACAAGTCCAACGGCATCGCGCAGCGGCTGAACGTGAGCGAGACGCCCTGCGTCGTCTACATACGAGACGGCGAGGTCGTCGGAAGCGTGGCCTGCGACCGGATTTGCCCGGAGAACATCGACGCGCTTCGAAGAACCTGATCAAACCCGATGCTCCCCGGCCGGCGCCGGGGGGCGTTTTTAAATCCCGGGCATTGGAAATACTGATCCGGGAGGTGTTCGGCATGGGTTCCCGCAAATCGGTGATAACGTTCGGCATGGTCGCGATCCCGATCGCGATGTCCGCGGCGACGCAGGACAACGACATACACTTCAACCAGTTGCACAAGGAGGACGGAAGCCGCATCCGCTACAAGAAGACCTGCGCCAATTGCGGCAAGGAGATCACCTCGGAGGACATCGTCAAGGGCTTCGAGTACGACAAGGACCAGTACGTTGTCGTGACCGACGAGGAGATCGAGAAGATCAAGACGGAGAAGGAGAAGTCGATCCAGATACTCCACTTCGCGCAGCTCAACCAGATTTCGCCTGTCTACTACGAAAAGACCTATTCGGCCGCGCCGGAGCCGGGCGGCGAGAAGGCGTTCGAGCTGCTGCGCGCCGCGCTGATGGCCGAGCAGAAGGTCGCGATCGGCAAGACCGTCATCGGAACGCGGGACACCTTGATGGCGATCATACCGCGCGAGGACGGCATTCTGATCTCTACGATGCTCTACCAGGACGAGGTCCGGGAGCTCCCGAGACGCGCCGAGAAGCCCGCCGTCGACGAGGCGGAGCTCAACATGGCGAAATTGTTGATCAACTCGATGGACACGCCGTTCGACCCGTCGAAATACAAGGACGAATACCAGGAGAAGCTCCGCGCGCTGATCGAGGCGAAAATCTCCGGCAAGGCGGTCGTCGCCGCGGAGCCGCAAAAGCCCGGCAAGATCATCGACCTGATGGAGGCGCTGAAGGCCAGCGTCGAGAGGGCGCAGAAGGAGAAGCAGCTCGCGTAGATATGCTCGAAAAGTACAACGAAAAGCGGAATTTCGCAAGGACCCCGGAGCCGGAGGGAGAGGCCGCCGAGCGCGGGGGGCGGCTGCGCTTCGCCGTGCAGCACCACCGGGCGCGCGCGGATCACTACGATTTCCGGCTCGAGTGGGAAGGCGCGCTTCTGAGCTGGGCGGTTCCGAAGGGGCCTTCGTACGACACGCGCGACAAGAGGCTTGCGGTTCGGGTCGAGGAGCACCCGCTCGAGTACCGGAACTTCGAGGGCACGATCCCGAAGGGCGAGTACGGCGGCGGCACGGTGATGCTCTGGGACGAGGGCACGTGGGAGCCGCAGTCGGACGCCGAGAAGGGGCTTCGCGACGGGTCGCTGAAGTTCGCGCTCCGGGGCAGGCGGCTCAAGGGCAAGTGGGCGCTCGTCCGGATGAAGCCGAAGGAGGGCGAATCGAACGACAACTGGCTGTTGTTGAAGGAGCGCGACGAATACGTCAGGGACAATGACGGGATTTCTGAATTCGACACGAGCGTCCGCACCGGGCGCACGATGGCGGAGATCGAGGCGGGCGCGGCGCCGAGGGTTGCGGCGAACCCGATGCAGCGAGTCGACGTGCAGCTCGCGTCGCTCGTCCGCGCGGTCCCCGAAGGCGGCGACTGGCTCTACGAATTGAAGTACGACGGCTACCGGATCGTCGCGTTCGTCGAGCGCAACGCCGCCCGGCTCGCCAGCAGAAACGGCAACGACATGACGGCCCGGTTCCCGTCCGTCGCCGACCAACTCGCGGACTGGGCCGCCGGGCGCGCGATGGTGCTGGACGGCGAGATGGTGATCGCGGACGAGAACGGCCGGACCGACTTCCAGGCGCTGCAGTCGTACCTCAAGAATCCCGAGGGGAAGAACCCGGCGTACATGATCTTCGACATCCTCGCGCTCGACGGCAACGACCTCCGGGGAAGGCCGCTGATCGAGCGGAAGCGGGTGCTCGAGGCGCTGCTGGACGGCGCGCCGGAACCCCTGCACTTGAGCCGGCACGTCCGCGGGGGCGGGGAGGAGAGCCTTCTCGCCGCCTGCCGCCAGAATCTCGAGGGGATCGTCGGCAAAAGGGCCGATTCCCCCTACACCGGCGCGCGGAACGGCGACTGGATCAAGCTCAAGTGCGCAAGGCGGCAGGAGTTCGTCGTCGGGGGGTACACGACGTCCGAGAAGCGGGGCAGCGGCGTCAGCTCGCTGCTGCTCGGCGTCTGCGAAGATGGGGAGCTCGTCTACGCCGGGCGCGCGGGCACCGGCTTCGGCGGCGCGGACCGCGAGGCGCTCGAGGCGAAATTCGAGGGGTTAAGGCGAACGGAGCCGCCGTTCAGGGACGCGCCGAGGCCGAGGGCGGGCGAGCGCATCGCGTGGCTCGAGCCGGAGTTGGTCGCGGAGATTCAGTTCGCCGAGTGGACGGACGAAAACCTGCTGAGGCAGGCGAGCTTCAAGGGCCTCCGGGAGGACAAGGACCCCCGGGCGGTCGGCAGGGAAATTGCGGAAACGGAGGAGGACATCATGCAGGCAACGCGCGAAGGCGTCGTCGTCGAAGGGGTCAAAATCACGAATCCGGGCAAGGTGGTCTTCGAGAACCCGACCGTCACGAAGGAGGACGTCGTCCGCTACTACCAGCGGGTGTCGGCGCGAATGCTTCCCTACGTCAGCCGCCGGGTGCTCAGCATCGTGCGCTGCCCGAAGGGCGTATCGGAAGCCTGCTTCTACAAAAAGCACCCCGGCCCGGGAAGCGGCGGCGCGGTGACCGTCGCGATCCCGAACAGCGAGGGCGAGATCGAGGACTATTTCTACATCGAGGGCGCCGCCGGGCTGATCTCCGAGGCGCAGATGGGCACGCTCGAGTTCCACATCTGGGGCAGCCGCGTCGAGACGCTCGAACAGCCGGACATGATGGTGTTCGACCTCGACCCGGACGAGGGGATGGACCTTAACACGGTGCGGGCCGGCGTGCGCGATCTGAAGAGCATACTCGACGAGCTCTCGCTGACTTCGTACCTCAAGACGAGCGGCGGCAAGGGCTACCACGCCGTCGTGCCGCTCGAGCCCTCCGCCTCGTGGGACGCGTTTCACGACTTCGCGAGGCGCGTCGCCGAGGTGATGGAGCAGAAGTGGCCCGACTGCTACACGAGCAACGTCCGCAAGGTCAACCGCAAGGGCAGGATATTCATCGACTGGATACGCAACGGCCGCGGCGCGACGAGCGTCGCCCCGTACTCGATCCGCGCGCGAAAGGGCGCGAAGGTGTCCATGCCCATCCGCTGGGACGAGCTCGACCAGATCGCGCCCGACGGGATCGCCATGCGGGATGCGCTTGCGAGGATTCAGGGCGCCGACCCGTGGGAGGGGTTCTTTCAGACCCGGCAGTTCCTGAAATAGAGCGCCCTTTAGAGAAGGTGATCCGCAAGCCCGTACGTCCAGCTCCCGAACGGCTTCGCGATCGCCTCGCTGACGTAGCAGATTCCCTTGCCCAGCCGCATGATCGACGCCGGGCACTCCATCGAGATCGGGCCGTAGAGCTCGAGCCGCGAGATCATCCGCTGCCACGATTCGCCGCCGGGGTTGCAGAAGCTGTGCAGCTCGAACCGCTCACGGGCGTTCGCGATGTCGCGCGGGCCGATCGTGACCGCGCGCGGCGGCACCGCCCAGACGTCGCCGGACGCGCCCATCGGCGCGAACAGCGCGTTTTCGCAGATCGTCAGCGGCGTCTCGGTCGTGAGCCTGGAGCCGAGCGTCAGGAATTCCTCGAGCGAATCCGCATGGAACTCCGGCGCGCCGGGGTCGATGAACGCGGTGTGGCCCGGCCAGCCGGTCGCGGAATACACGACGTCCGCGCCGCCGCCGCCGACCTCCTCGATGATCGAGGAATAGACGTCCGTCCCCTTGTTTTCATTGGTAAATACATGCCAGTGCCCGACGTCCGGCCGCAGGTCCTCGCGGATTTTCCCGTAGAAGTGGTGCCGGAACGAATAGCCCAGCCCCGCGCCGTAGGTGAGCGGCGCGACGTTTCCGTCCTCGTCGGCCCACTCGTCCATCGCGAACGCGTGGACGTTTCGGCAGGAGACATTGTGGCGGTTGATCGTCTCCGCGATCGCCTGATACGCCCCCGGCCACTGGTTCGGGAAGATCATCGCAAGAGGCGTGTCGTTCACGTCGCTCAGATAGATGCGGTGGAACACGTCCATCACCATCATGAGCGTCGGGTCGTGCACGACGCGCACGCTGTACCCGTTTTCGTTTGTGTACTCCATCTCCTCGCGGCGGATATTGCGCGCGCGCTCGAGCACCTCGGGGGCGTATTTCGGGAGCCACGGGGCCGGTTGAAAGCGGAATTCGCTTATCATATCTTTCTCCATCCTTTTCTTAAGTCAGCCGTGCCGGCGGCGGTTGGCCTCGTCGATGGCCACGGAGACCACCATGATGCTGCCGATGAGCACGCTCTGCAGGTTCGTGTCGATGTTAAACAGCGTCAGCGCGTTCGAGATCAGCGCCATCAGCAGAATGCCCAGGAACGTTCCGAGGATCGAGCCCTCGCCGCCGTTGAGCGACACGCCGCCGATCAACAGCGCCGAAATCACGCGGAACTCGACGCCCTGCCCGAGCGACGCCGGCGCGGAGCCGTAGCGCGAGATCGAGAGCACGCCCGCGAACGCCGCGCACAGCCCGATCAGCATGTAGAGCGCGTAGACAAACCGCTTGACGCCGATGCCCGACAGGCGCGCGGACTCCGGGTTCGAGCCGATGAAGTACGCCTGGTGGAAGAACGATATGTACTTCAGCAAAAACGCGGCGGCGAGCGTGATCGCGAGCATGCACACGATCAGGGTCGAGACGCCGAACACGTTCCAGTTCTGCACGATCGCCTTGAACGCCATCGGGAAGTTCGACAGCGTCGACGAGTTGATGATCATCAGCCCCACGCCCTTGAACGCCATCCACGTGCCCATCGTCGCGATCATCGGCAGCACCTTGAGCCGGACGACGATGAAGCCGTTGAGCGCCCCGATCGCGATGCCGGTCAGCAGCCCGCCCAAGATGCACACCGGGATCGGCAGGCCCGCGTTCAGCATCAGCCCGCAGACGAACGCCGAGCAGCCCATGTTCGAGCCGACCGAGAAATCGGTGTTGCCGGCGATCAGCGAGACCGTCAGAAACGCGCCGATGATCATGTCGGTCGCCATGTAGTTGCCGACGATGCGGAAGTTCGCGGCGCTTAGGAACTGGCGGTTGTTGAGCGACATGAACACCGAGAGCAGCAGGACCAGCAGCAGGATCACGATCTCGCGCACCTCGAAGATTCGCCCGACGACGTATTTCAGGCCGCCCTCGCGGGGCTCGGTTTTTTCAGACATGCCGTTCCCTCCTCACTCGGCCTCGAGGCCGCTGGTCAGCGCCATGATGCGCTCCTCGGTGATGCGCCCGAGCGGAAGCTCGCCGGACACGCGGCCCTCGTACAGTGCGAGCACGCGGTCGGAGGCGCTGATGAGCTCCGGCATCTCGGAGGAGATCATCAGTACGCCGATCCCCTGCCGGGCGAATTCGCGGATCATCGCGTGGATGGACTCCTTCGTGCCGACGTCGATGCCGCGCGTGGGCTCGTCGATCAGGAGTATCCGCGGGTGGCGGCTCATCCACATCGCCATCAGCACCTTCTGCTGGTTGCCGCCGGAGAGCTGCCGGACCTTCTTGTCGACGCCCGGCGCCTTGATCTGGAACGTGTGCCGGTACTCCTTCGCGCACTCGGTCGCCTTTTTGAACTGCATGAACCCGCGGCGGATGAAGCGGTCGACGTTCGCGGCGAGCACGTTGTCGCGGATCGACATGCGCAGAAACAGCCCCTTGTTCTTGCGGTCCTTCGTGATGTAGGCCATGCCGAGCGCCTTCGCCGCGCCGGGCGAGGGGATGTGCGCCCTCGCGCCGTCTATGTAGATCGCGCCCGCGGTCGGCGGGTGCACGCCGAAGATGCACTCGAGGAGCTCCGTGCGCCCGGCGCCCTCGAGCCCTGCCAAGCCCAGCACCTCGCCGCGGTGAAGCGAAAACGACACGTCCTTGAGCGCGCGCTTGTACGAGAGCCCCTCGACGCGCAAGAGCTCGCCCCCGACGGGGCTCGTGCCCGCGCCGTAGTTGTACACCACGTCGCGCCCGACCATGTGGCGCACGAGCTCGTCCTTGCAGGTGTCCCGGACCCGCAGCGTCGTCACGTATTTGCCGTCGCGCATGACCGTCGCCCGGTCGCAGATGCGAAAGACCTCCTCGAGGCGGTGGGAGATGTAGATGATCGACACGCCCTTGTCGTTGAGCGTCCGCATGATCTGCATCAGCACGTTCGTCTCCCTCTCGGTGAGCGCCGAGGTCGGCTCGTCCAGAATCAGTATCTTCGCGTTTTTCTTGACGGCCCTAAGTATCTCGACGATCTGCTGGCGGCCGATGCTCAGGCGCCGCATCGCGCGCCGCTCGTTGACGTCGGGGAAGCCGTATTGGTCGAGCAGCGCGCGCACCTCGCGGTGCATGCGGCGGTAGTCGATGCCGCCCCAGCGCGTGCGCGGCGGGCGGTTCACAAACACGTTTTCGCTGACGGTCGAGGTCGCGAACACCGCGAGTTCCTGATGCACGATGCTGATGCCCCGCTTTTCGGCGTCCATCGTGTCCTTCAGCCGGATCTTCTCGCCCTCGAAGAGCACCTCGCCGGCGTCCGGCTGGCAGATGCCCGAGAGCACCTTCATCAAGGTCGATTTTCCCGCGCCGTTTTCGCCGAGCAGCGCGTGGATTTCGCCGCGGCAGAGGTCGAAGTGCATGTCGTCCAGCGCCTTTACGCCGGGAAACTCCTTGACGATGCCTCTTAAATGGAGTACACAGTCGTCCAAGCGGCAGACCTCCCTTCTTCCCAAATCCCCGGCATTCCCGAGGGAATGCCGGGGAGAGGCCCATCGTCAGCGGGTGGCGTACGAGAAGTTCAGGAAGTTGTCGACGTTGCTCTGGTTGATGATCAAGGAGCCGGTGTCGATGAACGAGGGGGCGATCACGAGGCCGGCGAGCGCGTCGTCGTTCGAGAACGCGTTCTTCGCGCCGTGGTTGAAGTCGTAGCAGAGCTTGACGCCGTAGTAGACCTCGGTATACTGCTTGCCGGCGACGGTCGCGTAGATGTCGCCGCTCTTGACGAACTCGAGCGTCGCGGAGTCGCGGTCGATCGAGATGACCTTCACGTCCCCGGACAGCCCGGCCTCCTTGATGGCCGTGACCGCGCCGATCGCGGAGGTCGACTGGCCGCCGATGACGACGGTGACACCCGCGTTCGCCAGCAGCGCGGCGCCGACCTTCTGCGCGGCGACGGCGGCGTCGGAGTTGTCGTCGACCTCGGCCACGATCTTCATCTCGGGCCAGTTTTCGACCTCGGCGCGTATGCCGGCCATCACGTCCGCGACGGCGTTCGAGCCCGCGGACAGCGCGTTCGAGACGATCACGTTGCCCTTGCCCCCGGCGGCCTCGGCGGCCTGCTGCATCATGACCCGCCCGTACTGCACGTAGTCGGTGCCGAGGAAGCTCAGCCGCGCGGAGCCGTCGACGCCGTCGACCGTCTGGTAGCAGACCGGGATGCCCTTTTCCTTCGCCTCGACGACGTACGGCTCATACGCGTCCGCGAAGTTCGCCTGCATGACGATGCCGGCGCAGTTCGGGTCGTTCAGCGCGGTTCCGATGACGGCGCACATCGCGTCGACGTCCAGCCCGTCGTCGCCGACGAACTTCGCCGTCACGCCGAGCTCTTTGCACGCGTCCTCGAGGCCGGCGCGGTGCGCGAGCCAGTACTCGAGGTTGGCCAGCGGCGCGATGTAGTAGTAGGTCTCGGCGCTGACGGGCTCCTCGGCGATCGCCGCGGCGAACCCCGTCAGCACAAACAGCAGGGCCAGGCAGAGTGCGAGCATTTTCTTCATGATTTCATACCCCTTCACAGCTTATTTTCACACGTCTCCGTGCGAGAGCCCTCCTCGACGCCGCACCAGCGCAGCAAAAACAGCGCCAGCGCCTTCGCGTGGTTCAAAAGCGCGTCCGCCTCGACGTACTCGTCGGGCTGGTGCGCGCCGCCGGGCAGCGCGAAGTCCCGGAACACGCCCCAGGTGACGCTCACCGGCGAGCCGAACTTGTAGTAGAGGAAGTAGTCGGACAGACACGCCCCCGCCGCCACGACCTCGCGACCCTCGACCTCGGAGGCGCATTGGAGCAGCAGCCGGATCGACGGGTCGTTTTCGTCGGCGCGGATGTAGTCGAAGCAGCGGCTCCGCGGATAAAAGGAGACGTCGAGCCCCATGCCGCCGAGCTCCGCGCGCAAACTGTCTTCCATTTGCTTGAGCTCCGCCTCGATCGCGGCGCGCTCGGACACCGTGTAGAACACGAAGTCCAGAAAGCCGCGGGACAGGTCGACGCCCTCGCTGCCGCACCGGAAAGACAGTATGCGCGTGATCGTGTTGGCCTTGCGAAATTCCGCGTAGAACGGGTGCGCGTTGAGCTCCGCGTCGCGCCGGCGGCCGAACCTCTCCACCTCCCGCTTCGCGGCCCACAGCCCCTCGAGCACCGGCGCGGCCGTGTCCTTCGGCGCGCGCGCATGTACCTCGATGCGAAGCACCTGCCCGCCCACGGCGCAGGTCCAGACCTCTCGGCCGCCGTTGCCGCCGTCGAGGTTTATGTACATGTCGCAGGGGTACTTGACGCAGGAGGCGATGCTGCCGTTGCCGCCGCCGTATTCCTCGTCGCAGTAGGCCGAGAGCACGACGTTTTGCTTGAGCCGAATTCCCAGCCTCCGAAACGCCCGCAGCAGGAACGCGCCCGCGGCGATGCCGCACTTGTCGTCGCCGCTGCCGCGGCCGTAGATGCGCCCGCCGGCGACCTCGCCGAGCGGGTTGCGCGTCCAGGCGGACGGGTCGCCGACGGGCATCGTGTCCGTGTGCGCGGCGAGCATCACGCTCCTCGCGCCCTCGCTTCCGCGGAGCACGCCGCCGACGTTCGGCCTCTTGTCGGTTCCGCGGCCGGGCAGGAATTCCGGGTGATCGCGGACATAGTCGTCCGGGAAATAGAGCTCGGTCTCGAGCCCCAGCTCGAGGTACATGCCGCGCACGGCCTCGGCGCAGGCGAGCTCGTCGCCCTGCGCGCGCCGGTTCTCCGACGGCACGGCCAGAAGGCGCAGAAGCATCCCGAACAGCTCGTCCCGGTGATCGTCGATGTATTGAAGCACGCCGCGCTCCCGCTCGTTTTGCTCCATGTCCGCGCCTCCGTTATAAGATCATCATACCAATTTCGGCAAACCGGGGGCGTCCCCTTGTCGTTTACTGTCGTTTTGTCAGCGGAGGAAGTCCTCGGACTTGATCGTGTGCGCAACCATCGCGCGCTCGGCCTCGGAGGCGTCGCCGTCGCGGATCGCCTCGAAGATGCGCCGGTGCTCGTCGTACACGTCCTCCAGCGCCGCGTAGGTCTTGCCCACGCGCTTCGCGCACGCCGCGCTGATCGTCTCCAGGTTGATCACCGCCGCCTTCAGGATTTCGTTTCTCGAGGCCATCGCCACGTGTATGTGAAACTGCGCGTCCGCCTCCCGCAGCGCCGCGAGGCTCTTCTTGTCCGTCGCGCCCTGCAATCCCCGCATCCTTTCGAGGATCTCCGCGAGTACCTCCAGGTTCTCCTTCGTGCGGTTCATCGCCGCCAGACGGCTCGTGCCCGCCTCGATGTACAGGCGCGCGTCGTAGATCGTGTTGATGTCGAAGTCCCCGAAGTCGATCAGGCTGAACATCGGCTTCATGAAGCTACCCAGATTGACGCCCTTTACGAACGTGCCCCGCCCCTGCTCGATCGAGATCACGTCCATCATCTGCAGCTTCTTCAGGCTCTCCCGCACCGTCACGCGGCTGACGTCGTAGCTCCTGCAGAGCTCGGCCTCCGCCGGCAGCCGGTCGCCCGCCGCGTAGACGCGGTTTACGACCTTCGAGAATATGTCGTCGACGATCGCG
>Ga0123332_1002774_pt1 | contig 16347 bp, 17 predicted proteins | sample BioC12SIPDNA_4_FD_89958 | JGI IMG/M metagenome (GOLD analysis project Ga0123332, IMG submission 89958) | Anaerobic biogas reactor microbial communites from Washington, USA - Biogas_R2_A C12 SIP DNA | ecosystem: Engineered > Bioreactor > Anaerobic > Unclassified | place: Washington, USA...
GATCCCGTTCGACTTGCATGCCTAATCCACGCTGCCAGCGTTCGTTCTGAGCCAGAATCAAACTCTCATCAAGAAATTGCACGCACCGGCGGCCAGAAGGCCCCCGGCACGGCTCTGTCGGGTCAAAACCCCGTACAAGCGCATGATTCATCGCATCCCTTCCAGGCCCGGAAGGGATTCTCGTAAAGAAGCTGTCCGAATGTTTCAAAGAACAAGGCCGCCCTTGCGGCGATTGGAGAATGTAGCAAATCGCGCCACATCTGTCAACCCCCGCCGCGGAGGAACGGCCGGCTCCTGCCGCAGCGGACGGGAACTGCACCCGCCCTTTCCGTGGCAAGGTGGCGTAATGTAGCATACCCCGCCCGCCACGTCAACCCCCCCCGGAAAATTTTTTTAGAGCGGGTGTGGGACAGGAGACAGGAGGCAGGGGACAGGGGACAGGGGACAGGGGACAGTAGCAGTAGGCAGTGGCAGTAGGCAGGAGGCAGGGGCCGGAGACAGTGGCAGTTGTCGGTGAGAGCCCGCTCCTCTTTGTCGCGAGCCTTGTCAGTAACTTTGTCGCCTTTGTCGAAAGCGCCGTTATTTTTTCACAGAGGCACAGAGGCGCGGAGAACATGAACCGCGAATGGACGCGAATTGATGGTGTTTTTTTAACCGCGAAAAACGCGAAAAGCGCGAAAGGGGAGCCGCGAATGGACGCAAATACACGCGAATGCACGCACATATGGATTAAGCGGGTGGAGTAAGACCAGTGTACCGATTAAGAGTGAGTTTAAGTGTGAGTTCAAGTGTGTGCTGCGCGCTTGCTGCGTGGCGCAAGGTTTTTAACCTCATCTTTGTGACCACTGGGTGGTCACAAAAAGTGGATGACTGGCCAACAGCTCCTTCGTCAACATTTCCAGCACCTGCGTCAGGGCCTGGCCGAAGGCTTCGGAGGCGGCGGTGGGGCTGCCGGGCGCATAGGCTACGCGTGCCCGCGCCTCGTGCGTTGCCAGTACCGCGAAGGAGGGCGTACGCTCGTCGAGCACGAGCAGGCGCAAGGCCACCACGGCGGCGGGCTCCTTGCCTGTGTGGTCGAGGTAGAGTTCGGTGACCAGTCCCTCCAGTCCCAGGGGGGCGACCGTGCCGCTGCTGTTGTCGTAAACCGCCGCGAAGATTCCGGCGGCCTCGATGTAGCGCGTGGCCTGCACGCGGATCAGCTCGTGCGGTGCGGCCAGCCAGCCGTTGTAGTAGTCGGCGGCGAACTCGCCGCCGGGGCGCCGCACGATGAAGTGGCGCACATCGAAGGGCGGCTGCACCCGGAAGCCGCGCATCTTGACCGCGGCCGCGCGCGGTGCGGACGCCAGCGGCCCGGCCTCTCCCGCCAGCGGCATGAAGGTGCGCTTCTGCGCCTGCGCCTCGCGCTGCGCGCTGCGACCGCCGCTACCCAGACAGCCCGCCAGCAGCACGCTAGAAGCCAGCAGTATCATGGTCACTCGTAATGTTGTATGCATTTGTATTTTCCTTGGAAGCTCTTGCAAAACCTTGCAGGCACGTGGCACGGGCATCCTGCCCGTGATCCGTCCATGGGCGGGACGCCCATGCCACGGGGGTAAGATCATCTCTCAAATTCTTAACCATGCCGTCCTGCGGCTTTCTACTTATCCGGGCTTGTCTCCGGCAGCGGCGGCGGCGGCGCGCCGTAGAGCAGGGCGGCGGGGTTGGCCCGTATCTCGCCCACCACACGCTCCAACTCCACGGCAACCGTGCGCAGGCTCTGCATCAGTTCGCCCAGCGTACCCTGCTGTGCCAGTGTGGTGCGGTTCAGCGTCTGGGCGGTCTGGTTGAGCGCGCCGGCCATCTGAGCCACTACCGCGCTGTTGGTGGAGAGTAGTTGGTTCGCATTGCCGATAAGGCTGCCGGCGTTTCCTAGCATCTCGTCGGCACGGTTGGCAATCTGGCGCAGGCTGGTGGCCAGCGGCAGGATGTTCGTCTCAAGCCCGGTGACGGCCTGGCGCGCACTACCTATCGTCGCGGCGAGACCGGCCGGCAGGGTCGCGACTTCGGGCGCGTCGAGCAGTTTCTTGATAGACTGGTTGGTATCGCGCAGCTCGTTCAGCAACTGCGTGGCCTCGGCACCCAGGGCTGGGACATCCGTATTGCTGAGGATGTCTTGCAGCAGATCGAGGGTGGCGATCAGCTCGGTGCCCAGCGTCAGCAGATCGATGGCGCTTAGCTTGACGAAGACGTCATCGATCGCATTCTTGATGCTGGTCATGGTGCTCGGCGTGGACGGGATGATGGGATGCGCGGCATACTGCGCCAAGGGGTGCTCCAGTGCCGCGTCGCTGGGCTGTGCAAAGTAGTCCAGTTCGAGATACGAGAGTCCGGTCACCCCCGAGGATGTGATCTTGACGCGCAGCCCCTGCTGTACCAGCCTGCGCAGCACCTGGTCGGCCTCGGGGGCGCGGAGCAGTCCGAAGCGTTCCGGATCCAGCTCCATCACCACCAGAATCTCGCGTGCGTTGGCCTTGGTCAGCAGGTCGTCCCTCTGTTTGCCGTACTCGCAGTAGACAAACCCGATGCGCTTGACCTCGCCTACCGGCACGCCGCGGTATTTGACGGCCGAGCCCAGATCCAGTCCGGCCACGGATTCGGCGAAGTAGGTCTCGGCCTCCACCACCTGCTTGTTGAAGGTGCGCGCGCCGGCAATCCCGATCGCCAGCGCGATCAGGGCGGTGCCGGCCAGGACGAAGAAGCCGATTTTGGCAAAATTGGCCTTGTTCTCATTCATGACGGGTTCTTAGCCTCACGGTTGAAAAATGCACGCACGGCCGGCAGCTCCGAGTGGTCGCGCAGTTCGGCGGGGCTTCCGGTGGCGATCAGCCGCTGCTCCTGCTTGTCCAGCATGACGCAGCGGTCGGCAATGGCAAAGATGCTGGCCAGCTCGTGCGTCACCATCACGACCGTCACGCCCTGCGTGTCGCGCAGGTGCAGGATAAGCCGGTCGAGCTCGGCCGAGGTCACGGGATCGAGTCCGGCCGAGGGCTCATCGAGAAAGAGGATGCGCGGATCCAGTGCCATGGCGCGCGCGATCGCCGCGCGTTTGCGCATGCCGCCGCTGATGTCCGAGGGGAAGTAGTCGGCGTACTCCTTCAGGCCGACCAGTTCCAGCTTCATCTCCGCCACCAGGTAGCGTGCCTCGCGCGGCAGGTCGGTGAAGGAGTCGAGCGGCACGCAGACATTCTCCAGCAGCGTCATCGAGCCGAAGAGCGCCCCGCTCTGGTAGGTCACGCCGAAATGCCGCAGCGCGCGCAGGCGCTCCTCTTGCGGGACACCGAAGAGACGGTCGCCCATCAGGCGTATCTCGCCGGCCAGCGGCGGATTGAGGCCGATCATGTGCTTGAGCAGCGTGCTCTTGCCGCAGCCGGAACCGCCCAGGATGACGAAGATTTCGCCGGCGTACACGTCGAATGAAATCCCGCGGATCACCGGGGTGGTGTACCCGGCGTCCACATCCCTGACCGTTATGACCACTTCCCTCATGCGCGTCAGATTCCCAGCACGTGGAAGAGGACGGCGAAGAGGCCGTCAAAAATTGTAATAAGGACCAGACTGCCGACAACCGCGGCGGTGGCGGCGCGTCCCACGGCGTCGGCCGTGCGTCCGGTCTGCAGCCCCTGGGCGCAGCCTACCAGTCCCACCAGCAGGCCGAAGACCGCCGCCTTGAAGAGCCCCAGCAGGACGTTGTTGAGCGTGGTGGCCTTGATGATGCGGTTCCAGTAGACGGTGGACGGCAGGCCGAGCGCGGCCATCACCACCGCGCCGCCGAGCAGCCCGGCGCCTATGGCGAAGATCGTGAGCAGCGGCATCGCCAGTGTGGCGGCGAACACGCGCGGCAGCGCCAGGAAGGTCACCGGCGGCAGCCCGAGGGTCTCCAGCGCGTCCACCTCCTCGTTGACCTTCATGGTGCCGATCTCGGCCGCAAAGGCCGAGCCCGAGCGCCCCGCCAGGATGATCGCGGTGATCAGCGCCCCCAGTTCGCGGAAGAGGCCGATGGAAATCAGATCCGCCACATAGACCTCGACGCCGAACTGGCGCATGGTGGCAGCCGCCATGAAGGCCACGATCAGACCAAACAGGAAGCCGATCAGCAGGGTTATCGGCAGCGCGTCGATCCCGGCGCGCTCGAAGTGCAGCAGGGTGTCGCGCAGCCGCAGCCGCCGCGGCCGGAAGAGCAGGGTGGCGGTCGCGACCGTCGCCTCGCCCAGAAAGGCCATCTGCTCGCAGATGGTCTGCCAGATGCCGACCACGGCCTCGCCGACCTGCACGGTGGTTGCCGTCTTGCGCGGCGGGTGGGTCATGGCCGGGTCTTCGGCAAAGTTCCCGACCGCGAAAAGCTCCAGCGTGCGCGCCACCACCCCGCGTCCGTCGCGGCACGCGATGTCGAAGCCCTGGCGCGCCGACCGGCGGTACAGCTCCACGATCAGCGCCTCGCCCGCGCCGCCGCATGACCCGACCGCCCCGGCATCCAGCTCCAGCGTGTCGCCCCTGCCCAGCCGCGCGACCGCCGGCAGCGCCGAACGCCACAGCCCGGCCACCGCCGCGGCTGAACAGGTCTCTGGCAGAGAGATTTCCATAGTTGGTGATATTTTAGCTGCTGCCCCCTGGCTTAACAAGTGCGCAGCGCGCTCATCTTTGACTGCATTGCTCCCAGAACTGGCGTGGTGTCACAATTTTTGTGCTGCCGCGCCATCCTGATTCGATCAAATCCCTGTCGCCGGTCACAAGGAATTCCGCATTGGCGGACACGCACAAGCCCAGCAGGTATAGGTCATCCGGATCGCGGCACATGGCTGGATCAACGGCTGCCGGCGTCATCATCTCGGCGTTGTTGCGCAAGAGGGTGCAAAAATCGAGTGCCACAGCCTCGGGCAGCCTGATCTTTCTCGCCAGGTTGCGGTACACCTCATCCAGCAACTTTTGCGATATGAACAGATGGTGCTTCTCCAGACAGAGCTCAAACAGCGCCTCGCACAGGCCGCGCCCCGCAACTGCCGCGATCAGGACGTTTGCATCTAGAACGATCCTCATGACAACGCTTTGAAAACGTCCTCGTCGGTGACTAGTCCCTGGGCCTCGGCAAACGGCAGAACCTTCCGCCGCAGTGCGCGGAACTGCTGGACGGCCACATGCCGGCGCAGCGAATCGCGTACAATGTCGCTGACGCTCCTGTGCTCCTGCTGACTCAGTTTCTCCAAGTCGTGGCGCAACTGCTTTGGAAGCCGGACGGTTATTGTGGTCATGTGTGCATCCTCCCCTTCAGAGGTGTAAGACAATGTAGCACACATCTGCGGTGCCGTCAAACATGGACGCTGCTATGGGCCGACGATGCGGTAGAAGCGGGCGGGATGGGAAGAGGCGCCGGTATCATGGATTTCGATCGTAATGTGCCGAAAATGGTTCGAGCGAGTCGATTCCTTCGAATCTGCCGATTCGATTCCATCGAAAAGTCCTGCCCGCAGATAGCCGCCGGATCAATGACGAGGACGAACATCCTTGCCACCAATCTAAAATCAACAGTCACCAATCTAAAACCCCCACCATCGGCGGGCCATCGGCGGGGTTGACTTCCCGCCGCCGTTGCTCTATTTTCGTCCCATGAACCTGCGCCGCACACTGCCGTTCGCCATCTCGCTGGCGATGGTCTCCCACGCCCTGTCGCAAACCGCGCCTGCCACCAATCTCTATGAGGCGCCGCCGGTCGTCGTCACGGCCACCCGCACCGAACGCGCGCCGGAGCAGGTGCCCGCCCAGATCTCCGTCATCAGTGGGGAGCAGTTGCGCGACCAGGGCGTGCAGCATGTCGTCGATGCCCTGCAGAGCCTCGCCGGTGTGCCGGTACGCTCGCTGAGTGGCAACCCCGCCCAGGCCGAGATCGCCCTGCGGGGCTTCGGCGAGAACGCCCACGGCCGCACGCTGGTGCTGCGCGACGGCCAGCGGCTCAACTCGCCCGACATGGGCGGCATAAACTGGCTCCAGATTCCCGTCGGCGCCGTCTCGCGCATCGAGGTGATCGAGGGGCCGCAGAGCGTGCTCTACGGCGACCATGCGCTCGGCGGCGTGATCAACATCATCACCCACGATGCCGCGCTCCCCGCCCGTACCGAGGCGGGAGCCTCGGCGGCCTCGCATGGCACCTACGGCGCCAATCTTGCCACACGCGGGTCGGTAGACCGGCTACGCTATTCGGCCGGGGCCGACTGGCTGACCAGCGATGGATACCGCCGCAATGGCGGCTACGACTCGGTAAACCTGCGCGCGGGTATCGAGGCCGCCGCCACCGAGACGCTGCGCCTCATCTTCTTCGGCACCTACGACCACCTCGAGAACGAGCTCCCCGGCTCGCTCACCCGCGAGCAGATGGATGCCGACCCGCGGCAGGCCTCGACCCCCGACGACAAGGCCGGCAGCGATAGCGGCAATGCCAGCCTGGCACTGCAATGGGATGTCACGGCGGATCAGCGGCTGCTGGCCGACCTGATCTACAACCACCGCCGGGCCGAGAGCGACTTCTTCTCCATGTACAATTTCCCCGAATCCACGCTCGACAGCCTCACCCTCGCGCTGCGTCACCAGCTCGACTCGACGCTGCTGGAGTGCCCGACCCGCCTGCTGACCGGTTTCGACTTCTACCTCGACCGGCTCGCCGTCGACCGCTACTCCGAGCCGGAGCGCAGCCTGCTTCTGCTGGATGCCATCGTCGAAAAGTACAGCTACGGCGCCTACCTGAACCACGAGACCGACCTCACGGAAAGCCTCACGCTGACGCTCGGCGGCCGCATCGAGCAGGCCCGCTACGCCGCCGATGTCAAGGCCGGTGCCGGCGGCATGCTGGTGGACGACAGCGAGACGCACACCGTCAGCGCGCTCTCCGCGAGCCTGCTCTACCGCCCAGTCGATACGCTCAAGCTCTACACCACGTTCTCCACGCTCTACCGTCTCCCCTTCCTAGACGAGCAGGTCAGCTACTACGGCTACGGCAGCGATACCTTCTACCAGGATCTCGATCCGGAAACCGGAACCAGCTTCGAGGTAGGCGGCGCCTGGCGCCTTGCTCCCGACTGGACGGCCGAAGCCAGCCTCTACCGCCTCGACATGGAGGATGAGATCGCCTACAACCCTGTCATCCACGAGAACGCCAACCTCGACGAGACGTGCCACCAGGGCGCCTCGGCGGCGCTCGGCTGGCAGCGCGCCGGCCTCGGCGCCATCAAGGCGCGCTACAGCTTCACCCACGCGGAGTTCAGCAGCGGTGCCAACGATGGCTGCCGCGTGCCGCTCGTGCCGCGCCACCACTTCAACCTCGCGGCCCAGGCGCGCCTCACCACCGCCCTTACCCTGCTGGCCACGCTGCACGTCAGCGGCAACCAGCCCGTCGGCGGCGACAACGCCAACAGCCTCGAACGCCTTGCCAGCTTCACAACGCTGGATCTGGGCCTGCGCTACCAGCCGGCGCGTGTGGCGGGTCTCTCGCTGCTTGTCGGTGTGGACAACGTCCTCGACGAGGAGTATGCCAACGTAGCCTACGCCGGCTTCACGGACACCGGCTACTATCCGGCTCCCGGACGCACCTGGAAGGGCGCGCTGTCATACACCTTCTGATGAACCCCCGGCGCGCCGGCGGCGTTTAGGTTTGGTATATGATCTCTCCCTCCACAACACCGCTCGCCGTGCTGGATGGCGCCTGGAATTTTTTCCGCGACGTCTTCCAGCGCGGCGGTGCCGTCATGTGGCCGCTGCTGGCCTGCTCGCTGCTGGCGCTGACGGTTTCGATCGAGCGCGCCATCGTCCTCGCGCGCTTCAAGAGGCGTAGCCGCGCCGGTGCCGGGGTGGTCGAGGCCATGCTCTCGCGCCTGCTGCAGGGGCGGCCGGACGAGGCGGTGGAGCTGGGTCAGGCCGCCGGTGCCGGGCCGATCGCCGCGGTGCTGGCGGAGGGGTTGCGGCTGCGCGACTTCGGCCTGACCGAGAGCCTGCAGGCGGAGGCCACGCGGTTGCTCGACACCCTGCGCCGCGGCTTCGCGCTGCTGGATACGATCATCACGCTGAGCCCGATGCTGGGCATCCTCGGCACGGTGACGGGCATCATCCGCTCCTTCCACCTGCTGAGCGCCACGTCGGGCGCCCGCGACGCCGCTGCGGTCACGGGCGGCATCGCCGAGGCGCTCCTGACGACCGCCGCCGGCCTGATCGTGTCCATCGGCTCGCTGATCCCATTCAACCTCTTCGTCTCGATACTGCGCCGCCACGCGCGCACGCTGGAGCAGACCATCTACCAGTGCGAGATGGCCTACCGGCAGGGCGAGGCCCGGCGCGCGGCGGCCATGGAGCCCGGTGCCCATGCATCTTGAGACGGGATACGAGAACCGCGGCGCACGGCTGGAGATGATCCCGCTGATGGACGTCGTCTTCCTGCTGCTGGTCTATTTCGTCTACGCCATATTCACCATGTCCACCCACCACGGCATCCGGGTGGATCTGCCCCGCGCCGGAGGGACGGGCCTCAAGGATGCACCGCTGGTGATCACGCTGACCAGGACGGGGCTGATGCAGCTTGATGGCGAGGAGCGCGACCGCGAGACGCTCCTGCTCGAGGCCGTCGCGCGCCACCGCGAGACGGGCTGCCCGGTGCTGATCAGCGCCGACCGTGCCGTGCCCCTCGGTACGGGGATCGAGCTGCTGGGGCAGTTGCAGAACGCCGGCATCGAGACCGTCACCTTCCAGGTTTCACCGGAGGGCGCCGGGCCTTGACCGGCGCGCTGACACAGCGCGGCGATCTGCCGCAGAGTCTGGCGCTGGCGTTGGCGCTGCATCTGGCGGGGCTGCTGCTGGCGGGCGTGATCCGCGACCCCACGCCGCCCTCGCTTGTGCCGCCGCGCGCCACGCGTGTGTCGGTACACCTTAAGGCCGTCCCGCAACAGGCGCCGGAGGTCACGGCACGGCCGCATGTGGAGATGCCCTCGGCCGTGCAGTTGCCATCGCCGGTGGCCGCGCCCCCGGCAGCACCGCCCGCGCCCGAGTGGTCGCGGCTGCCGCTGCCGGCCGCCCGGGAACGCGTGGCGCCGGCCAGGAGTGTGACGCCGCCACCACCTGCGGCGGTGGCGCCCGCCCGGCTTGCCGCCGTGCCTTCCGTGGAGCCGGAGACCATCGGGGATCTCCTGCCGCAGGCCCGCATCGGTAGCGAGGCCATTGATGGCGATTTCGATGTGGCGCCGCGCCAGCGCCAGACGATCCGCCCCGTCTATCCGCGCGAGTCGCGCGAGCGCGGCGAGTCGGGAATTGTGGTGGCCATGGCGCATGTCACGGCAGATGGCCGCGTGGCACGGGTCGAGATCACCCGCAGCAGCGGCTACCCGGCTCTCGACCGCGCCGCCCGCAACGCGCTGCTGGCGGCACGCTTCAGCCCCGCCCGCCGCGGCAATACCACCGTCCCCGCGCGCGTGCGCATACCGTTTGAATTTAAGTTGACCGAAAGGTAGTTTGGTTGGTGGTTGATGGTTGGTGGTTGATGGAGCGCTTACACTTCGTCTTCTACACCTTGTCCCTACGCTTTGTCGGCTACGCTTCGTCTCCACACTTTGTCCCTACGCTTTGTCGAAAGCGAAAGAGCAAGCGAATGTTCCGGCTTCCCGTCCGCTTCAGATGCGCCTTGGAGCCCGCGGTCTCCGCGGTGTATTGATGCGGCGCATGAATGGCGAACGGTATCGTCGGGGGCATACACCCTGTCGCTTAACCATCTCCACCCCGACTGCCATCGATAGCCATCGATAGCTGTCGAGGCTGGCTATCAATAACGCCCCTTCCTGTGTGGAAGCCGGGCGGGCTACAGCGCCGTCATGGCGCGCAGTTCCCTGGCGCGGGAGTCGATGTCGGCGCGGGTCAGGCCCTCGAGGCGCGTGGTGCTCATGTCCTCGACGCCGTAGGCCGCCACCGCGCTGGCATGCAGCAGCGCCTGCCGCAGGGTCGGGGTGTCCACGGCGTCGTGCTCGGCCAGATAGCCCATGAAGGCCCCGGCGTAGGTGTCGCCGGCACCGGTCGGGTCGCGCACCTCCTGGACGGGGTAGGCGGGGATGATCGCCAGGCCATCGCGCGAGAAGAGCAGGGCCCCATGCTCGCCCTTCTTGATCAGCACGTACTCCACACCCATGTCGAAGAGCGCCGCGGCGCAATGGCGCAGGTTGAAGCAGCCCGTGAGCTGGCGCGCCTCGCTGTCGTTGAGCGTGACCAGGTGGCTGCGCCCGATCACCTCGACCAGCTTGTCGCGCGCGCAGTTGATCCAGAGGTCCATGCTGTCAACCGCCACGAAGCGCGCGCCGCGCGCCTGGTCGAGCAGGTGGAGCTGCAGGTCGGGGTTGATGTTGCCCAGCAGCACGAAGGGGGCGTCGCGGTAGCTCTCGGGCAGTTGCGGCGCAAAGTTCTCGAGCACGCCGAGATCGGTACGGATCGTGCGGCGGTTTACCATGTCGGCCTCATAGACCCCCTCCCAGGAGAAGGTGGGCCCCTGCTCGAACTGGATGCCTGCCACGTCCATGCCCAGCTTCAGGTAGCGCTCCATGAAGGCGTCGGGAAAGTCGTTGCCCACCACACCCACCGAGCCGACCTTCGTGAAGAACGACGAGGCGGCACCGGCATAGGTGACCGAGCCGCCGAGCTGCTTCTCGAAGCGGCCGTTGCGGGTGGTGATCGTGTCGATACCCACCGTACCGACGATCCACATGCGGATTCCGGATTCCATGATGCTCTTATCTCCCTATTGTGAACGTGCTGTCCTGAGATGCCGCACCAGCGCCTCCAGGGCCAGCTCGTAGCCCTGGGCACCGAGCCCGCTGATCACGCCCAGGCAGACGGGCGCGGTCAGGCTCTGGTGGCGGAAGGTCTCGCGGCGGTAGATGTTCGATAAATGCACCTCGATGCACGGCAGGCCGGTGGCGGCGATGGCGTCGCGGATGGCGACGCTCGTGTGCGTATAGGCCGCCGCATTGAGGATCAGGCCATCGGCGGTGCCGGTCGCGGAACCGATGGCGCGCACCAGTTCGCCCTCGATATCGCTCTGGAAGCACTCGACCGCGACGCCCAGCGACGCCGCGCGTGCGGCCAGCCGCGCCTCGATGCCGGCCAGCGTCTCGGTGCCGTAGATGCCCGGCTCGCGCTTGCCGAGCAGGGCCAGGTTGGGGCCATTATAAACGCGGATCCTCATGGGGCGGACTCCTTTTCGGCTGCGGTGCCGCCGGGCTGCGGCGGGTGGGGCGGGTGCGGCGGCCGGGGCTGGCCGCTCGCGGACGCGACGCTCACGGACGCGACGCTTGCTGGCGCAACGCTTGCGTCCGTATCGCTGCCGGGAGCCTCCCCGATGGCTTCCGCGGCGGCCTGCGGCGGGGGGCTTGCGTCTGTACCGTCAGCATCCGTGTCTTGCGGCTCGGTACACGTATCTGTACCGTCAGCATCCGTATCCTGCGGCTCGGTACCAGTGGCTGTACCGTCAGTTTCCGTATCTTCGGGCAGGTCGGTGTCTTCGGTACCGTCAGTGTTCTGGGGCTGGTCGTACTCGTAGCGCAGGCAGCACTTGAGGCGGCCGCAGGTGCCATCGACGGAGGCCGGGGTCAGGGAGATGTCCTGGGCCTTGGCCATGCGCAGGCTGACCGGCTGGAAACCTTGCAGCCAGGTGGCGCAGCAGAACTGCCGGCCGCAGGTGCCCAGCCCCCCGAGGACGGCGGCGGCGTCGCGCACGCCTATCTGGAACACCCTGACGGAGGTGCGGTAGCGCTTGGCCAGTACCGCGCCCGCTTTCCGCGCGGGGAAGCGCCGGTTGGCGCGGTAGAGCAGGATCAGGCGCGAGCGGTCGAGAGAGAACCATGCCGTCACCACCTGGACACCTTGCGGTGCCCCGGCCACTTCCTCGTCAAACAGGCGCATCGCATCCTCGGCTAGCGCGCGGTTGCGCTCTTCGCGTTCCAGATCCTCCGCCGTCGCGATGCGGAAGATCCTGGCGGGTCTGGTCTGGTCTTCGGCGTCCTCTTCGGCGTCCTCGGCAACATCCTCGGCTGCGGCGCTTTCAGAGGCGGTCTCCTCCCCGATGGCATGGACGCGGCAGAGCTCGGCGCGTCCCTGGATGCCGGCGACGCAGAACATACCCACCTCCACCTCCGTCTCCAGGCTGGAAGGCAGTATGGCCTCGAAGAAACGCCGGCCGGGCCGCGAGCAGGTGATGAGGCGGGCCATGGCTCAGGCGGTTCCTCCCGCCAGGCGGTCCATCCAGTAGGAGAGCAGGTTGCGCTCCGAGAGACTGCGCTCCATCTGCCGTGCCAGCATCTCGACGCCCTCGACATTCGCCAGCGCCTGCGCCAGGGTCAGGCGTTGCGCGCGCTGCTGCAGCAGCCCGAGGTGCGACTGGTAGTGGATTGTCGCTGTCGGCGCGCCGGCACGCAGCGCCAGCAGGTCGCGGTACCAGCGCTGGAGCGAGACCAGCAGCAGGCTGCGCAGCTCGCGGTAGCGCGCGCTCACGCGCGCCTCCAGCACCGTCTTGTCGTCCTCGGCCTTGCCCTCGCGCCTGCCATCCGCCGGCTCCCCCGCATCCGGATCCGGATCGTCGTCGTCATCGTCCTGATCGTCGGCGGTGCTGCCGCCCTGTTCGGTGTCGATCTCCGCTTCGACCAGCTTGGCGGCGTGTTCCTTCATGTCGAGCAGGATCTTGTGGATGCGGTCGCCGGCGGCCATGGCGCCCACGGGGCCGGTGCCGCCCTCCGCCGCCAGGATGGCGAGCAGTCCGCTGCGCCAGGGCTCGTCCAGCTCGGCCGGCGGCTCGTCGAGGTCGATGCGCTGGCAGCGCGAGCGGATGGTGGGCAGCAGGGCCTGCGGTGCGTCGGTGAGCAGCAGGATCAGCGTCTTGGGCGGCGGCTCCTCCAGCATCTTGAGGAAGGCGTTGGCGGCCTCGTTCGTCAGCCGGTCGGCACCCGCCAGCACAACGACCTTCCAGCCGCCGGCAAAGGCCGTGTCGCTGAGCCACGGCAGGAGGTAGGGCGGGGACACCTTGCTGCCGGCCGTCTCGCGCATCTGATCGATCGAGATCACACGCGACTTCTTGATCGGAAATACCCAGAGGTTGTCGCACCAGGTGCGGGCGGCTACCTGGCGGCAGCGGTCGCAGGTCTTGCAGGGTGCCTTGTCCGGGTCGAGGCAGGCCAGCCGCTGCATCAGATCAATGGCCAGCTCGCCGGCCACGCCGCGCGGCGAGCCTACCAGCAGGTAGGCATGCGCCAGCCGCCTGGCGGCGATCGCCTGACGGAACAGTTCTCTGGCTTCATCGATCCGCATGGCTCACGTTGCTCCCGGCACGTCGCTGAAACGGTCGCACACGGCCTGCCATACATCGTCCGCGACATCCTCAAGCGCCCGCCCTGAAGGTATCACGCGGAAACGCTGCGGTTCGGCGGCCGCAAGCGCCAGGAAGCCCTCGCGCAGGCGGGCGTGGAAATCTGGTGGCTCGCGTTCGAAGCGGTCGGCGGCGGCCTCGGTACCGTAGCGCATCGTTATGCGCCGGCGGGCGTTGTCCTCATCCAGGTCGAGCAGCAGGGTCAGGTCGGGAACCAGGCCGCCGGTGGCGAAGGCGTTGGCCGTCTGCAACTCGGCGAGTTCGAGGCCGCGGCCGAACCCCTGGTAGGCGAAGGTGGAGTCGGCAAACCGGTCCGAGAGCACCCAGGCGCCGCGCTCCAGGGCGGGACGGATCACCGTCTGCACCAGTTGGGCGCGGCTGGCGCAGAAGAGCAGCACCTCGGCACGCGGCACGGGCGACTCCCCGGCGGTGTCGTGCTGCAGCAGGCCGCGGATCGCCTCGCCGAGCGGCGTGCCGCCCGGCTCGCGCGTGACCACCACGTCGTGGTCCGCGGCCTTCAGGCGGTCGGCCAGCCGGCGGATATGCGTCGACTTGCCGCTGCCCTCGGGGCCCTCGAGGGTGATGAAGTGGCCTGTCAGGCACGCTTGCACTGCTGCCCTCCGGGCGTATCGCGCACTTCCCAGCCCAGCACGGCGATGGCGTCGCGCAGCCGGTCCGACTCGCCCCACTCGCGCGCCTTGCGCGCGGCGGCGCGCGCCTCCAGCAGCTCCCGGACTTCCGCGGGCATGGCATCGGGATCGGGGCGTCCGAAGCTGAGCACGCCGAGCACGGTGTCCCAGCGCGCCAGCAGGGCGGCCACGGCGGCCGCACCGGCGGGCGGGAGGCTGCCGGCGTCGAGGGCGGCGTTGCCCTCGCGCACGAGACCGAAGAGCGCCGCCAGCGCCTCGGGGATGTTGAGGTCGTCGCCGACGGCCTCGTCGAAGGCCGTCCGGGCCTTGACGGCCCATTCGGGAAGCCCGCCGGCGGCGTTGCTGCCGGCGGCGACCGCCAGGCGGTCGGAAAACTCGTCGAGGCGCGCCAGTGTGGTTCGCGCCGCCGCGAGGGCGTCGAAGGTGAAGTTGAGCGTCTGGCGGTAGTGGCCGTTGATCAGCACGTAGCGGATTTCGCGGCCGCTCCAGCCCTTCCCGATCAGGTCGCGAAGCGTGTAGAAGTTGCCGAGCGACTTGGACATCTTCTCGCCGTTGATGCGCAGGTGGGCGCAGTGGAGCCAGGTCTTGACGAAGGGCTTGCCGGTCGCCCCCTCGGACTGCGCGGTCTCGTTGGCGTGGTGCGGGAAGAGGTTGTCGATGCCGCCGGTGTGGATGTCGAACGACTCGCCCAGGTACTTCATGGACATGGCGGAGCATTCGAGGTGCCAGCCGGGGCGGCCGCGCCCCCAGGGCGAGTCCCAGACCACGTCGCCGTCGTCGGCATCCCAGGCCTTCCAGAGGGCGAAGTCGCCAATGCGCTCCTTGTCGTACTCGTCCCGCGCCACGCGTGCCCCCGCGCGCAATCCCGAGAGGTCGATGTGCGCCGGACGTCCGTAGCCCGGAAAGGCGGCCACATTGAAGTAGATCGAGCCGTCGTCGGAGGCATAGGCCAGACCGCGCTCGAAGAGCCGCCCGATGAGCGTGATCATCTCGGGGATGTGGTCGGTCGCGGCGGGATAGTGCTCGGCCTTCTCGACGTTGAGCTGGCGGATGTCGTCGAAGAAGGCCTCGATGTAGGGGCGTGTGTATTCGCACAGCGGGAGACCGGCCTCCTGCGCGCCGCGGATCGTCTTGTCGTCCACGTCGGTCAGGTTCATGACCTGGATGACCTTGTGGCCGGCATATTGCAGCACGCGCCGCAGGATGTCCTCGAAGACGTAGGCGCGGAAGTTGCCGATATGGGCATAGTTGTAGACGGTCGGGCCGCAGGTGTAGAGACGGACGGCATCCGTGCTGAGCGGCTCGAAAAGTTCCCGCTGGCGGGACATGGTGTTGTAGAAGTAGAGGTTCACGGCCGGGACAATTCTTTCCGTTGATTCAAACCTTAATCCTATCATAAGGTCGCGCGTCGGGGAAAGATCGGAAAGCCGGTTTTCCAAAAGGCTCGACAGGCGGGCGGGTAAGTGCGTACATTTAAGCTGTGCCGTTATATTGAAGCACGCTCGATAACTCCGTTCTGCTGCGAGGTGAAGATGAGGAAACTGGCCATAGTTGTTCTGGGGTCGCCCAATGATGCCGAGGGGAATCTCTCGTCCATCGGTATTGAGCGGTGTCAGCAGGCGCTGGCCGAGTATGCCAGGAACCCCGGCGCCAGGATGCTGCCCACAGGGGGATGGGGCGACCACTTCAACACCACGGACAAGCCCCATGGCTACTACACGCGGCAGTACCTGATGGCGCATGGAGTCCCCGGGGAGGATATCCTGGAGTGCGCCGAGAGCGCCAACACCATCCAGGACGCGCAGCTCGCCCGGCCGATCATCGAGCGCCACGCGATAAGCGAGCTGATCGTTGTCACCTCCGACTTCCATATCCCGCGGGCCAGGTTCCTCTTCGAGCGGGAGTTTCCCGATCTCCGGCTATCATTCTCGGCAGCCGAGACGCACCTGCCCGAGGATGAACTCCGGCAGCGCAAGGAGCACGAGGTGCGGGCGCTGGCCAGGCTGAGGCAGAGTATGGAACGATGAAGCGCATCCCTTTTCGTGTCCAAGCAATTGAGACACACATCCTGAATGGACGGCAAAACACTCAAATTGTTGCCTTGCAATATTCTGGATTCTGGATTCTGGATTCTGAATTCTGAATTCTGGATTCTGTGCGATTCAACCAAGTTGAATCGCACCCCGGCGGAAAAGTTTAAAATATTTTCATGGGCAGCAGAGGGCTATCATGCTATGATTGAAAATTAACAAGCATTGAAAGCCGCAGATGACCTTTTCTGAATTAGGA
>Ga0123332_1002780_pt1 | contig 16331 bp, 21 predicted proteins | sample BioC12SIPDNA_4_FD_89958 | JGI IMG/M metagenome (GOLD analysis project Ga0123332, IMG submission 89958) | Anaerobic biogas reactor microbial communites from Washington, USA - Biogas_R2_A C12 SIP DNA | ecosystem: Engineered > Bioreactor > Anaerobic > Unclassified | place: Washington, USA...
CATCGGCGGGCTCAAATCGGTCCTGGGCGATGCGACGGCAGAGGAGCACTTCGCCGCAGCCCTGGAGATGGACCTGTCGATGGACGCGCCCCTCCACGTCGCGACGACGCACGCCGAGTGGGCTCAGCACCTGCGGCGCCGCGGGGGACCGGAGGAGCGGGTCGCCGAGCACGTCCGCTCCGCGCAGGACCTGGCAGAGCACCACGACCTGGTGCGGGTGCGACGGCTGCTGAAGGGCGTGGCGGGGCGGGCGCCGGTCGCTCCTGACGGACTGACCCAGCGTGAGGTCGAGGTGCTGCGTCTGGTGGGCCTCGGTCACAGCAACCGGGAGATCGCGCGGTCGCTGTTCATCAGCGAACACACCGCGGCCAATCACGTGCGGAGCATCCTGGCCAAGACGCAGGTCACGAACCGGACCGCCGCGGCCCGCTACGCCCAGGTGCACGGACTCCTCGGCGAGGACTCAGCGCACCGGCTCCACGGGGGCACCTGACAGCACCGGCCCCGTCGTGCCGTCGGGCAGGAGCCGTTGGTCGACCTCGACGACCCGGTCCGCGGGGATACCGGCTCGCTTGGCCGCGCTCAGGATGGCCTCGGCAGACTCGGCCTCGTAGAGGCAGTAGGTCCGTCGCTTGTCGGCGGAGAGGAAGGACATCAGCCAGCGCACCGCCTCCTCGTCGTTGATCTGGTTGATGTTGCGGGCACCCTCGATGCTGGGGTCGAGCTGGTCGGCGAACTGTCGTTCGATCATGAAGATGGGCACGGGTCCACTCCTTTCACGCTGCTCGCCAGCGTACGCCCGGCCGGGGCCGGGGGGATATGGCGAGAAATGACTAGTTCGCACGTCCGCGGAATCTGGTCAGCGCTGGTCATGTGCGCGGGTGCCTCACGTCCCTACCGTCGGAGAGGTCAGCACATCCCGTGAAAGGAGTCCCCTCATGAACACAACCCAGCTCTGGCGCCGGCGGATCCTCGTCCTCGTGCCACTGATCGTCGGGTCCGTCGCGCTCGGTGCGTGCGGGACCAAGGTCATGGCCGACGGGGCGGACCCCGCCTTCGCCTCATCGAACCAGGTCGCCGAGCAGGCGACCGCCGCCGGCGGTGGCCTCGTGGCCAACCGCTTCAAGGCCTTCCAGTGACCACCGTCGGGTGAGTCCCGGGCCCACCCACTCCCCGGACATCTGGACACCCTGGAAGGAGGAATCATGTCCCAGCTTGACTACCTGGCCGCGCAGAGCGTGGCCCGGGTCAGGGAGCACGACCTGCAGACCGCTCTGCGTCGGCGTCATCCCGAGCGCCGCGCCAGCCACGCCGTCACGGCGGCGATCGTGCCGGCCGTGGCGCACCGCCGCCGGCAGCACTGGCTGCACGGCGCACTGGCGCACCTGCACCTGGTGCACGCCCACCCGCAGTGACGGGAGCGTGCGACCTGCCGCAGAGACGCGCGCGACACGAACGCCCGGACCGGTGACTCACCGGCCCGGGCTCGCGTCATTCTGCTGACGGTAAAGAATTGCCCAGGACCAGCCCAAGTTTGTTACTCACCGGTTGTGATCCGTGCCACAGTCCCGCCATGCTCACGAAGGTGAAGACTCCAGCACGCACCCTCACCACCCGCCTCGCCGTCCCCGCCGCACTCGCCCTGGCGGTGACCGCCACCCTCCCCGCCCAGGCCGGTGCGTTCTCCGCCCAGGCCGACGACACGACATACGTCGCACTGGGGGACTCGTTCTCGGCCGGCACGGGCACGCGCGCCTCGACCGGCGACTGCTACCGCTCGCCCTACGGCTATCCGGCGCTCATCGCCGGCGCCCAGGGGCTCGACCTGGACTACCAGGCCTGCAGCGGCGCCACGACCGCCGACGTGCTCAACAACCAGGTGGGCGCCCTCACCGCGGAGACCGACCTGGTCACCATGACGATCGGCGGCAACGACCTCGGGTTCGCCGACGTCATCACCGAGTGCGCCCTGCCGGGGTGGTTGTCCAACTGCAACGGCGCGATCAACGGCGGGCTGAACGTGCTGCGCAACCAGCTGCCCGCGCGGTATGACGCGGTGCTGGCCGCCATCGACGCCGGCGCCCCCAACGCGGACGTGCGGATCGGGGGCTACCCGCTGCTGTTCAACGGTCGGGACTGTCACGTGCTGACCTTCTTCAGTGGCTCGGAGATGTCACGACTGAATGCCGCGACGCACGAGCTGGATGCCCTGGTGCAGCAGAAGACGACCGCGGCGGGCCACACCTTCGTGGACCCGCGCGGCGCCTTCGCCGGCCACGCGGTCTGCGACAACGTGGAGTGGATCAACGGGCTGAGCTGGCCGATCGTCGAGTCGTTCCACCCGAACCGGACGGGCAACGTCGGCTATGCGCAGGTCTTCTGGCCCGGCAGCGGCGCCGCTGCGGCCGCAGCGGTGCCGGCCGAGCGCGGACTCAGCGAGACCGCCAGGGTGCGGGCCGAGGCCCGAGCCGTTCTGGCGATGGACCTGGACAGCCGTGCCAACCTCCGGGCCGCAGCCCGGGCCGGCATCTCCCCGCAGGTGATTCGCGACCTGGTCGACCGGTTGGACTCGGCCGACGCCGAGACGGTGGCCGCCGCGCTGGAGGAACTGTCGGCCCTGGACGCGCAGCACGAGGCGCGGCAGGCCTCCCGGCGCGGCTGACGTCGGGTCCTACGGTGAGCGGGTGAACCGTCCGCCTGCCGTTGAGCTGGTTGAGCAACGAGCCTCCGGGCCACCGCTCGACCGCTCGCTGCGCATCGACGTCCACTTCCACCCGGACACCGTCGTCGACGGGCGGACCGTGCTGGAGCACCTGCGGCAGGACCGCACCTACCGCACCCAGTTCGAGACCGGCACGAGCAACGGCGGGCTCACCGCGCACCCCGGAGGGGACCGGTGGCGGTGGGAGCAACGGCTCTTCGGTGGGCAGTATGACGGGGCACCGGCCAGTGCGCGCCCGCGGTACGGCGCGCTGAACCACCGCCGGCGGGCGGTGGGCGGCGCCCCTCGCTTCGGCTCGGCCCACCTGCGGCTGAAGGAGTCGGTGATGGACCGCGCCACCTTCTGCTTCCCGGACTCGGTGTTCGAGCCGGAGGCTGTCGCGACCGCGCAGCACTTCGGGCTGTGGCCCGCGGTGGCCGCCTTCGAGGCCCTCGAACGGGACGACCTCGCCGAGCGGATCGCGGGCGGACTGCTCGACGAGTACGTCGAGGCCCACGTGCACGGCGGCCTGGACCTGGACTCCGACGTCGAGGCACTGGTCCTCGACCCCGCCTACCGGGGGAGCGCCACAGAGCTCGTGGCGGAGGATCTCGGGGTGCCGGTGGAGTGGCATCCCGGGTTCCGAGTCCACGTCGACACGGTCTCCGGCCACCCAGACTTCCGGGGCGAGCCCGTGGTGGCGCTGGCCGCGGACCTGGCGCGTAACGGGTGGCTGGATCCGTCGGTCCTCGGCGCAGCGCGACGTGCGGGTCGGCACGACCCCCAGGCGCTGAAACTGGTCTGGCACTACGTCGCGCGCTTCGGCGCCGACTGGTCGGCCCTCGCGGGGGACGACGGCGGCTGAGCGGTGGGTCGGCGTCGGGTCGCGGGACGCCCTCCTGACAGGATGCGCGTATGGAGGGCACCGAGATCCGCAAGCTGGTCGCGCTCGAGGACGACCACTGGTGGTACCGCGAGCGCCGGCACCTGCTGCGTCGGCGGGTGCGCGACGTCGCCCCGGGTCAGGCGCTCGACATCGGCGCGGCCGGGGGCGGCAACACGCGGGTGCTGGAGTCGCTCGGGTGGGACGTCCTGGCGCTCGAGTTCACCGCCGAGGGGGCGCAGGTCGCCCGCGAGCGGGGCCTGCAGGTGGTGCGGGCCGACGCCCAGCACCTCCCGGTCGCCGACCGGAGCCTCGACCTGGTCACTGCCCTGGACGTCCTGGAGCACCTCCCCGACCACGAGGCGGCGGCCGCGCAGATCCACCGGGTGCTGCGTCCCGGTGGGATTCTGATCGCCGCGGTGCCCGTCGACCAGCGGCTCTGGTCCGAGCACGACGTCGCGGTCGGGCACGAGCGACGCTACGCGCCGGCGGAGTTCCTGGCGCTGTTGCAGGGGGCGGGCCTCGAGGTGCTCGAATCGCGCTCGTGGATGGTCCTGCTCCGGCCCGCGGTGGCGCTGCACCGCAGGCGCTCGGAGGGCAGTGACCTGGACGAGCCGCACCCGCTGGTGAACGCGGCGCTGACCGGTGTGGTCCGCCTCGAGCGGCACCTGCCGGTCAGTCGTGCCCCTGGCGTGTCCCTGTTCGTGACCGCCCGTCGACCGTCTGATCAGTGGCCCCGCTGAGCGAGTCGTAGGCCACGTAGTAGGTCGGGCGCCGCTGCAGGGTGGTGTAGATCCGCCCGACGTACTCACCCATGATGCCCAGGCACAACAGCTGCACCGCACCCACGGCGGCCACGATGACGACGGTCGACGTCCAGCCCGCGACGGTCATGCCGGTGAGCTTGGCGATCAGGGCGTACAGGAGCAGCCCGACCGCAGCCAGGAAGCCGCCGAGACCGAACCAGGTGGCCAGCCGCAGGGGCGTGAGGGAGAACCCGGTGAGGCTGTCCACCGACAGGCGCAGCATCTTGGCGACGGGGTACTTCGAACGACCCGCGGCCCGCGCCTCGCGGGTGTAGCCGACGCTGGCCGACGGGAACCCGAGCGAGGGGATGACCAGTCGCAGGACCCGGTGGTGCTCCGGGAGGGCGTTGACGGCATCCACCGTGGCCCGGGACATCAGGCGGTAGTCCCCGGCGTTGTCCGGCAGGTCCTTGGCCCCGGCCGCGCGCATCCCCGAGTAGAAGAGCCGCGCGGTCAACCGTTTGAAGACCGAGTCGCTGCGCCGGTCGGTGCGCACCCCGTAGACGACGTCCACCTCACCGCCCCTCGCCACCGCCATCATCTCGGTGATCACCTCGGGCGGGTCCTGCAGGTCGGCGTCCAGCGTCACCACCCAGCTGCCCCGGGCCGCCATCAGTCCCGCGGAGATGGCCGCCTGGTGGCCGGCGTTGGCCCGGAGCCGGAGGACCCGCAGCTCGGGCCAGTCGCGGCGGTAGCGTTGGAGCAGCACGGGGGTCTGGTCCCGGGAGCCGTCGTCGACGGCGATGACCTCGTATGACGTGTGGAGACCGTCCAGCACCGGGCGCAGCCGGTCCACGAGGAGAGAGAGGACCTGCTCCTCGTCATACATGGGGATGACGACCGTCAGCTCCGGGTGCATGATGCAACTGTAGGCGGCACGGTAGTCTGACCCCATGACGCATGTGCTGCTCCAGGCTGCCGAGACGGCTCACCACGGCAAGGACCTGCCGTTCGCCCCGTTCTGGTACGGCGTGATCACCCTCGCGATCGCGTTCGTGCTGCTCGGGATCCTGTGGTCATTCCGCAGCAGCCTCGCCCTCGACCCGGTCGAGCACCACCACGACGACCTCGACGGCGGCGCCCCCGACGGGCGCCCGGGCAGCCACCACTGATGCGTCTGGGCGTGATGGGTGGCACCTTCGACCCCATCCACCACGGCCACCTGGTCGCCGCCAGCGAGGCGGCCGCCCTCCTCGACCTCGACGAGGTCGTCTTCGTGCCGACCGGGCAGCCCTACCGCAAGGACGACCGCAAGGTCAGCCCCGCCGAGCACCGCTACCTCATGACGGTGATCGCGACCGCGTCCAACCCGCGGTTCACGGTCTCCCGCGTCGACATCGACCGGGACGGCCCGACCTACACCTACGACACCCTCCGGGACCTGCGCGCGCAGCGCCCCGAGGACGACCTCTACTTCATCACCGGCGCCGACGCCCTGGCCCAGATCCTGTCCTGGAAGGACGCGGACAAGATGTTCGAGCTGGCGCACTTCGTCGGCGTCACCCGACCCGGGCACGAGCTGACCGACGACGGACTGCCGCAGGACCGGGTCACCCTGCTCAACGTCCCCGCGATGGCGATCAGCTCGACCGACTGCCGCGAGCGCACCGAGCAGGGCGAGCCGGTCTGGTATCTCGTGCCCGACGGCGTCGTGCAGTACATCGGTAAGTACCACCTCTACAAGGAGCAGTGAGTGGCTGCGACACAACGCGCCCTGGATCTTGCACGTGCCGCGGCCCATGCCGCACAGGAGAAGCTGGCCGAGGAGGTCATCGGGCTCGACGTCAGCGGCCAGCTGGCCCTCACCGACGTCTTCGTCATCGCCTCCGCGCCGGCTGAGCGCCAGGTCGCCTCGATCGTCGACGCCGTCGAGGAGCGCCTGCTCGAGCTCGGCGCCAAGACGCTGCGCCGGGAGGGCCAGCGGGAGGGACGCTGGGTGCTGATGGACTTCGGCGACATCGTGGTGCACGTGATGCACACCGAGGACCGCGAGTTCTACGACCTCGAGCGGTTGTGGAAGGACTGCCCGGTCATCACTCTCCCCGAGGCCTGAGCGGTGCGGCGGCTAATCGTCTGGCGGCACGGGGAGACCGAGCACAACGTCGGCGGGATCTGGCAGGGGCAGCTCGACACCGACCTGTCGCCGCGGGGCGTCGAGCAGTCACGGGTGGCTGCCGCGGCACTGGCCGGCCTCGGACCGACCCGCATCATCTCCAGCGACCTGCGCCGGGCGGCGCACACGGCCGCCGCGCTCGGCGCGGCGACCGAACTGCCCGTTTCGTATGACGAGCGGTTCCGTGAGATCCACGTCGGCACCTGGCAGGGGATGAGCCAGGGCGACGTCGCCGAGCAGTATCCCGAGGCCATGGACGCCCTGTCCCGAGGCGAGGACATCGTGCGCGGGGACCACGGTGAGTCCGTGGCCCACGTGGAGGAGCGGGTCCTCGGCGCCGCTCAGCACGCCCTCGCCGATCTGCCGCCGGAGGGCGTGCTCGTCGTGGCCACGCACGGGGTCGCCGGTCGGGCCCTCGTCGCCGCGCTGATCGGCCTGCCGCAGCGCCAGGCATGGCTGTCGATGGGCGGCCTGCGCAACTGCCACTGGGCCGAGCTCGCAGAGCACCGGACGGGCTGGCGGATGCTCACCTGGAACGCCGGGGTGACCGACTCGGTGGTCTCCACCAGCGACCGCTGAGGCCGCGTCCATCCTGCCCGTTGCGTGAGCGAGCACACGCCCTGCGCGGGTGTCGCGGATTTGGTGGAACGGGGGGCGATATGGGTAAACTTCTGGGGTTCCGCAAGGGGCTGTGGCGCAGCTGGTAGCGCACCTCCATGGCATGGAGGGGGTCAGGGGTTCGAGTCCCCTCAGCTCCACCGAGCAGAACCGTTGGGCCCGGGTCAGACGACCCGGGCCCTTCGTCGTAACCAGACCCCACGACACCTATCCGCGGGCCCGGCGAGCCACGATCTCGCGGTGCGGCGGTCGCGTCAGGCGGTCTCCCAGGTGATGCCGTCGGGGTCGGTGAACGCTCCGCCGTCGCTCGCGACCACGAGCCGGTGCGAGCCCGTGCCCTCGGGGTCGACGCCGGCGACCTTGGCCAGGGCGCCACGCTTGGTGAGGGAGAGCGCGACCGGACCGGACATCGCGAACTCGACGTACTTACGGCCGAAGCTCTTGCCCACCTCCAGGCCCTGCTCGACGTAGAAGTCCTTGGTCGCCGCGACGTCCGTGACGCCCAGCTGGAGGACGACCTCGTCGATCGTCCGGGCCGGGGGACCGGCGTCCTTCTTGGAGGAGGACGCCAGCGTCACGATGGTCCCGTCGGGGGCACGCAGCGCACCCCCGTATCCCCAGAGCGACTTTGTCGGGGGCTTGAGCACCGTGGCTCCGGCGTCGACCGCGGCGTCCACCAGGGCGTTGACGTTCGCCGGTTGGGCGGCGACCAGGGAGAGGGTCCAACCCCGGAAGCCGCTGGTCGGCTCGGTCGAGGGCCGCAACCGGACGTGCTCGTCCAGGCCGAGGGCCGTGTAGAGAGGCTGCGCCGCCGCGGGGTCGTCTACTTCGAGGGTCAGGAACTGGATGGAAACCATGCTCCCGAGCCTAGGGATCCTCGGTGGCCGACGCTTCTTCGATCCTGACCCCCGCGGGCGACCCGCTTCACCACCGGTCGATCTCCCTGGGCCACCACCCTCCGACCTTCCTGGGCCTCTCTCCGACCTCGCCCCGGGCCGCCGGCGATGACATGCTCGAGGGACGCCATTGGAGGAGGCATGGCATGAGCGCCAAGGACACCAAGACGCCCCGAAGCACCGAGCCGAAGCTGCTGTCGGGAGGCAACCCGCAGATCCCCAAGGGGGAGGGGGACGAACCCGTGCAGGCCTATATCGCCGCGATGCCGGGCTGGAAACGCGGATTGGGCGAGAAGCTCGACCGACTGATCGTCGACACCGTCCCGGATGTGCACAAGGCGGTGAAGTGGAACCAGCCGTTCTACGGTGATGGCCCGGACAGCTGGTTCCTCACCTTCCGGTGCTTCACGAAGTACGTGAAGGTCACCTTCTTCCGCGGCACGTCCCTGGACCCGCAGCCTCCGGGGGCCTCCAAGCACCCGGAGCAGCGCCACCTGGACCTCCACGAGGACGACCCGGTCGACGAGCAATTGACCTCATGGATCAGGCAGGCCAGCCAGCTGCCCGGCGAGAAGCACTGACTCCCGGGCGAGCAGCGCCTGCCACCTCACGCTCGTAGGTGCCCCTTCGGTCGGTGCGAGCAAAACCGCCTCGGTGTCACGTCCTGGCGCTCGCACCGACGGCGTGTCGCTCGCACCGAGCAGGTCCCGGTGCGAACGTCGTCGGTGCGTGACCCCGCGGAGGCACCCGCCCTCTGGGTGCACGCCCGGACCTTCCCTCTGGGTGCACGCCCGGAGCCGTGGGCCTCACGACGCCCAGACGCCGGAGGTGCCGCGTCGGTGGGAGCCGACGAGGTGCGTGTCCACGATGCCCACAGCCTCCATGAGCGCGAACATCGTGGTCGGCCCGACGAAGGTGAAGCCCTCCCGGCGCAGCGCCTTGGCGAGCGCGAGGGACTCGGGGGAGGTGGTGGGGATCTCGTCGTAGGTGCGCGGCTCCGGCGTGCGCTCGGGCTGGAAGGACCAGATGAACGCCGGCAGCCCACCCTGCTCCCGGAGCCGCACGGTCGCCCGGGCGTTGGTGATCGTGGCGCGGATCTTGGCCAGGTTGCGCACGATGCCCGGGTTGCCCATGAGGCGCGTCACGTCTGACTCGTCGTAGGCCGCGACGACATCAGGGTCGAAGCGGTCGAACGCGTCCCGGAAGGCCGGCCGCTTGCGCAGGATGGTCGCCCAGGACAGCCCGGACTGGAAGGCCTCCAGACTGAGCCGCTCGAACAGGCCCCGCTCGTCACGCACCGGCATGCCCCACTCGGTGTCGTAGTAGTCCCGCATCAAGGGGTCGGCGGCGGCCCAGCTCGGCCGCGCCAGACCGTCCTCGCCCTCGACCAGCGGTGTCTCGATGGCCATCATGCTCGCGATTGTGGCACTCGGCACCGACAGTGCCGGGTCACGCAGCGTGCTCCAGTGCCAGGAGCGTCGTCTTCGCCTTTGCCCCACCGAGATAGCCGCCCAGCGAACCGTCGCTGCGGAGGACCCGGTGGCACGGCACGACGACCGGCAGCGGGTTGGTGGCGCAGGCGGAGCCGACCGCCCGGACCGCCCCGGGGTTGCCGACCGCTGCGGCGACCTGCCCGTAGGAGGCCGTGTGGCCGTAGGCGATCTGGGGCAGGTAGGTGTGCACCTGCCCGCGGAACCCGGTGCTGAGCGCGCGGTCCAGCGGGAGGTCGAAGGCCGTGCGGGTGCCGGCGAAGTACTCGTCCAGCTGCCGTGCCGCGTCGTCCAGCCGGGCCGGTGCCCGGAGCACGCGCGGTCCCAGTCGGGTCGCCAGCGACGCGAGCACCGTGTCGAAACCCTCGCGGTCGAAGGCCACCCGGACCAGCCCGGTCGGCGTGGCCGCCAGGAGCAGCGAGCCGAGGGGGGAGTCGATGGTGCGGTAGCTGACGTCCAGCAGACCCTCCTGCTCGGCACGCAGCTCGAGGAGGCGGTGCAGGCCCGCCAGGTCGGTCGCCGGTGCCAGCTGGTCCAGCAGGGCGCGGTCGGGAGCGTGGGTGTCGTTCATCGGGGTGCTCCTTCCGGGGCGTAGGTGCGGCGCAGTGCGCGGATGCCGTCGGCGGCGGCCCGGCGGACCGCCTCGGGCGAGCCGCCGATCAGCTCCGCGGTCTCGGTATGCCGCAGCCCGCCCAGGTAGTGGTAGGCCAGGGACAGCCGTTGCCGCTCGGGAAGAGCCGCGACCGCGGCCCACAGGTCGGGTTCGGCGCTGTCCGGCAGCCCGGTCGTCGCCGGTCGTTCGGGCAGTATGTCGGTGGGTTGCGCCCTGCGGCGCGCTCCCCGGGTGACGTCGATCGCCTTGCGGTGCGCGACGCGGACCAGCCAGGCCTGCACGTTGGTGTCCGCCGGCAGGTCCGGCCACGCACGCAGCGCAGCCAGGAAGGTCTCGGCCCACGCGTCATCGGCGTCGGGACCTGGCCCGAGCACCGCCCGGACGACCCGCAGAACGGTCGGCCCGTGCGCGGTGACGGTGTGCTCGAAGGGCTGCTGCATGCTCATCACCGGGTAGACGCGCGAGCGGCGCGGAACGTGAGGTCCGCGCGTGTCGGCGGCACGACGTCAGGAGGACTCGGGGTGCTCGGCGAGCCAGGCCACCAGGGCGGCATCCTGCGTGGTGAGCCGCTGCACCTCCTCGCCCCCGTCGCACCGGCACATCGAGACCGTGGCGGTGCGGTCGTCCGAGGCGAGCACCCGCCATACTCCTCCGAAGTCCTCCCACCGCTGCAGGGTCTCCCGGTCCGTGGCCATGTCTCCATCGTGACAGATGGCCTCTCTACGCTGGAGGGATGTCGCCCGTCGTCGCACTCATCGTCCCGCCGGACCAACCGCCCGAACTGGTCCTCGAGGCCGCCCGGGAGGCGGAGGGCCGCGGCATCGAGGAGCTGTGGCTCTGGGAGGACTGTTTCGCCACCAGCGGCCTCGCCCCGGCCGCCGCGATCCTGGGCGGCACGCAGCGGTTGCGCGTCGGGATCGGGCTCATGCCCGTGCCGCTGCGGGCGGCGGCGCTGACCGCGATGGAGATCGCGACCCTGGCCCGGATGTTCCCGGGCCGGTTCCGTCCCGGGCTCGGCCATGGTGTGCGGGAGTGGATGGCACAGGCGGGCGTGGCGGTGGACTCGCCGCTGACCCTCTTGAGGGAGCACACGGAGGCGATCATCGCGCTGCTCCGGGGGCAGGAGGTGAGCCGTGCAGGCCGTTACGTGCAGCTGGACCGGGTTCGACTCCGGCACCCGCCCGAGGTCGTGCCGGGGGTGCTCGTCGGTGGGCGGGGGCCACGGACCCTCGCCGTCGCCGGGGAGCTGGCGGACGGGGTGATCGTGGACGACGCGGCGCCGAAGGGCAGCCCGTCCCCAGCCCGGGTGCGGGAGGTCATCGACCAGGTGGTGCAGGCCCGCAAGGCCGCCGGTCGCGAAGGTCGTCCTGACGTGGTGGCCTTCCTGCCGACCGCCGACGGTGTGACGGCCGAGCAGCTCGGTGTGCACCTGCGGACGCTCGGCGAGGCGGGCGCCACGACGGTGGCGGCGCTGGCCGGAGGCGTCGACGGGCCTCCCCATGCGGGGGACCAGCTCCTCGGCTTCGTCGACGTGCTGGCGCAGGCTTCCGACGTGCTGGCCCAGGCATCCGACGGACCCCGCGGGTGACGACGCCGGAGTTCCGGCTGCGGGACGTGGCGCTGACGGCCTACGGCCCGACCGTCGTCAGCGCGATCGGGCACGGCGCTGTGCTGCCGATGCTGGCGCTGCGGGCGCGGGAGCTCGGGGCGGACCTGGGCACCGCCGCCTTCGTCGTGGCGCTGCTCGGGATCGGTCAGCTCATCGCCTCTCTTCCGGCCGGGGCTCTGGTCGCCCGGATCGGGGAGCGGTGGGCCCTCGTGGGCGCGGGGTTGCTCGACGCCGTCGCGCTGGTGGGTGCCGGGCTGTCCGGGTCGGTGCTCTGGCTGAGCGTCGCGGTGCTGTGCAGCGGGATGATGTGGACCGTCTTCCTGCTGGCCAGGCAGCAGTTCATGATCGAGGTGGTGCCCGACTACTACCGGGCGCGGGCGCTGTCCATGCTGGGCGGCTCGCACCGGGTCGGTCTTTTCATCGGTCCGCTGCTCGGTGCCCTCGCGGTGCACCAGTGGGGGATCCGGGGGGTCTTCTGGCTCGCTGCCGTGTCCGCCGTCATCGCGGCCGGCATCGCGCTGGTGATGCCCGATCCGGGAGCCGAGAGCCGGCACGAGCAGGCGGCTAGCGGGCACCTGTCGGTGTGGTCGGTGATGAAGGAGCACCGGCGGGTGCTCGTGCTGCTCGGCAGCGTCGTGGTCGTCATCTCGGCCTCCCGGGCGGTGCGGACCACGCTGTTGCCGCTGTGGGCCGAGCACGTCCACATGACGCCCGCCGAGACCTCGCTGGTCTTCGGGGTCGCCGCGGCGCTGGACATGATGCTCTTCTATCCGGCGGGGTGGCTGATGGACCACCGCGGTCGGCAGTTCGTGGCGGTGCCCGTCGTGCTGGCGGTGGCGCTCGGCACCCTGCTGCTGCCGCTCACCGGGGGCATCGTCGGCGTCACCGTCGTGGCGCTGCTCATGGCCCTGGGCAACGGTCTCGGCGCGGGGATCGTGATGACCCTCGGGGCGGACGCCTCGCCGCGGCTGGGGCGGGCCCAGTTCCTGGGGGCGTGGCGCTTCGCCGGGGATGTCGGGGTGACCGGTGGCCCGGTCGGCCTGGCGGCGCTGCTCGCGGTGGTCCCGCTGGCGGCCGCCTGCCTGGTCACCGGTGTCCTGGGGCTGGCGGGCACGGCCTGGGTCGGCTACTGGACCGGGCGGGTCGACCGGCTGCGGCGGAGCACGTAGGTCAGGTGTGCTGGCGCACCCCGTCGGCGACCTCGTCGAAGCGGGCGCGATCCAGGACGGCGCCGATCCGCCGGACGGAGCCTGGATCGATCCGCAGGATCCGGTCGACCCGCGCCTCGCTCGGCCGGCGCTCGCGGTCCCACGCACCGGCCCCCACGTCGACCCAATAGCGGCCCCAGCGGGCCTCGTCGGCGGCGTCCTTGTCGTGGTCCTGGCTGCTCATCTGCAGGGCGAGCAGCAGGTCGCCGTCCCGCCCGATGACCAGGACCGGACGGTCCTTGCCCCGCGAGTGGTCCTCCTCGTAGGGCACCCACGCCCACACCACCTCGCCCGGGTCCGGGAGGTCGTCCTGGACCGGCTCGTAGCTGATCCGAGGTGTGCCCTCGAAGTCCCCGGCGTAGCCGCCCGCTCCCGGCTGCCTCTGTTGTGTCCGTCCGGTGGTGCCGCGCTGTGCACCCCTTGCGGCCGAGTGGAGGGCCTTGAGCACGGACTCCAGGAGGCGCTGCATCGACGGCATGCGCCCACCCTAGGTCGAGTCGGGGCCGAGGAGTCGGAGCAGGTGCCTGCGGTCGGCGGGTCGATGCAGGACCTCGCGCACCCGGTCGACGCCGCCGACCGGCCAGCGCTCCGCGATCCGCCGCACCTCGGGGTCCTCGATGGCTGCGGCCAGCGCCTCCGGGAAGTCGCCCCAGAGGACGCGGAACGGGCGGCCCCACATCTGCTCGATCCGTAGCTCGACCGGTGTGGTGACACGCTGCGCGTTGTGCAGGTCTCCCACGGCACGGTAGGCGGTGACCAGCGCCTCCTCGCGCTCCTGCCAGTTCGACGTCCGCAGGACCTCCTGGAAGACGGGCGTCAGGGCCGGACCGCAGGGAAGCCGGCTGAAGGCGGTCCCGAACCACTTCGAGTACGGCGCATAGCGTCGCTCGATCAGGAAGCACAGCCGCATCAGGCCATGCACGAGCTGCGCACCGATCACGGACGAGCCGAGCTCGTCGCCGACGTGCCCTGCCCGACCGACGAGGTTCATCTCCGGGTGCACGCGCCACCAGGCCGAGATCATGAGATAGCGCCAGACGTCGTCGGGGTAGTACGCCAGCCGGTCACGGACCCCCTGCAGGCCGAGGTCGTCGTGGAAGACGTCGCCCGCGGTCATCATCAGCAGGACTTCCTCCGGGAAGGTGAGCCAGTCCTCGACCGTGAGCTCCGCGTCCGGGTCGAACCCGATCCGGGTCCGGAAGTACGCGGCCATGGTGTGCACCTCGACCAGGGTCGGTCGCCCCTCGAACGACTCGGGGACGTCGGGCTCGACCGTCATGTCGTGCGGCACGAACAGCAGCACGCGCGCCTCACAGTTGTGGTCGGTGGACATCTCATCGTCGTAGCCGAGCACCTCCGAGCCCCGTCCCAGCAGGGCGGCGCTGTGCGGCGCGTCGACGCGCGGGCGGACCTCCACGTCGTAGAACCGCCGACACACCTCCAGAGCCGCACCCATGCCGACGAAGGTCCCACACCACGGCGCGACCCGCCAGCCCCCTGCGCGAGCCCGGGGACAGCCAGGTCAGCGTCGTGGGTGCGGGGTAGGCGCACCGACCGTGGGAGACTAGGACGACTGTCCCGACAACCCCGAGGTCCGCCAGCGTGTCACCGATCACCCACTCCGCGCCGCAGCCCCATGCGACGCCGCCGGAGCTGATCCGCAACTTCTGCATCATCGCGCACATCGACCACGGCAAGTCGACCCTGGCGGACCGGATGCTCCAGGAGACCGGTGTCGTCGAGCAGCGACTGATGCGGGCGCAGTACCTCGACCGGATGGACATCGAGCGCGAGCGCGGCATCACCATCAAGTCGCAGGCCGTCCGCCTGCCCTGGGCCGTGCGAGACCTCGGGGGGGACACGGGGGGCGGAGCCCCCCGTGAGACTGCATACGTCCTCAACATGATCGACACCCCCGGTCACGTGGACTTCACCTACGAGGTGAGCCGCTCCCTGGCCGCGTGCGAGGGCGCGGTGCTGCTGGTCGACGCGGCGCAGGGCATCGAGGCGCAGACCCTGGCCAACCTCTACCTGGCCATGGAGAACGACCTGACGATCATCCCGGTCCTCAACAAGATCGACCTGCCCGCCGCGCAGCCGGAGAAGTATGCCGAGGAGATCGCCGGGCTGATCGGGTGCGAGCCCGAGGACGTCATGAAGGTGTCCGGCAAGACCGGCGAGGGCGTCACCGACCTGCTCGACACCATCGTGCGGACGCTGCCCGCGCCGACCGGTGACGCGGACGCCCCCGCCCGGGCGATGATCTTCGACTCGGTCTACGACACCTACCGCGGCGTGGTGACCTACGTCCGCGTGGTCGACGGCAACCTCAACCCGCGCGAGAAGATCGCGATGATGTCGACCAAGGCGGCCCACGAGCTACTCGAGATCGGGGTCATCTCACCGGAGCCGGTGCCGTCCAAGGGGCTGGGCGTCGGCGAGGTCGGCTACCTGATCACCGGGGTGAAGGACGTGCGGCAGTCCCGCGTCGGTGACACGGTCACCAACGCGGCCAAGCCCGCGGCGGCCCCGCTGGGCGGCTACAAGGACCCTAAGCCGATGGTCTTCTCGGGGCTCTACCCGATCGACGGCTCGGACTACCCGGTGCTGCGCGACGCCCTGGACAAGCTGAAGCTCAACGACGCCGCGCTGGTCTACGAGCCGGAGACCTCCGCCGCGCTGGGCTTCGGCTTCCGGGTCGGTTTCCTCGGGATGCTGCACCTGGAGATCGTCCGCGAGCGGCTGGAGCGCGAGCACGACCTGGACCTCATCTCGACGCTGCCCAACGTCGTCTACCAGGTGCGGATGGACGATGGCACCGAGGTCGAGGTCACCAACCCCAGCGAGTTCCCCGGCGGCAAGATCGCGGCCGTGACCGAGCCGGTGGTGCGGGCCACGATCCTGGCGCCGAGCGAGTTCATCGGCGCCATCATGGAGCTGTGCCAGAGCCGGCGCGGGACCCTGCGGGGCATGGACTACCTCTCCCCGGAGCGGGTGGAGATGCGCTACACCCTGCCGCTGGCCGAGATCGTCTTCGACTTCTTCGACGCGCTGAAGTCCCGCACCAAGGGCTACGCGTCGCTGGACTACGAGCCCGACGGGGAGCAGGAGGCCGACCTGGTCAAGGTCGACATCCTGCTGCAGGGCGACACGGTCGACGCGTTCAGCTCGATCGTGCACCGCGACAAGGCCTACGCCTACGGCGTGATGATGGCCGGCAAGCTCAAGGAGCTCATCCCGCGGCAGCAGTTCGAGGTGCCGGTCCAGGCGGCCTTCGGGGCCCGGGTGATCGCCCGGGAGACCATCCGCGCCATCCGCAAGGACGTGCTCGCCAAGTGCTACGGCGGTGACATCAGCCGCAAGCGCAAGCTGCTGGAGAAGCAGAAGGAGGGCA
>Ga0123332_1002790_pt1 | contig 16304 bp, 13 predicted proteins | sample BioC12SIPDNA_4_FD_89958 | JGI IMG/M metagenome (GOLD analysis project Ga0123332, IMG submission 89958) | Anaerobic biogas reactor microbial communites from Washington, USA - Biogas_R2_A C12 SIP DNA | ecosystem: Engineered > Bioreactor > Anaerobic > Unclassified | place: Washington, USA...
GCACAGGGCCTTGAACTGGGCGAACACCTGGTCGAGCTGCTCGTCCTCCATGGTGTAGCCCAGCGCGCGCAGGCGGTGTTCCAGCGCCGCGCGGCCGCTGTGGCGGCCCAGCACCATCTTGGTGTCGGGCCAGCCCACGTCGGACGGGTTCATGATCTCGTAGGTGCTGCGGTTGCGCAGCATGCCGTGCTGGTGGATACCCGACTCGTGGGCGAAGGCGTTCTCGCCCACGATCGCCTTGTTGCGCTGCACCGGCATGCCGATCAGGCGCTGCAGCAGCTGCGAGGTGGGCACCAGGCGGCGGGTGTCGACGCGGCTGTCGATGTTGTAGAAGGCGTTGCGCACCTTCAACGCCATCACCAGCTCCTCGAGCGCGGCATTGCCGGCGCGCTCGCCGATGCCGTTGATCGTGCATTCGATCTGGCGCGCGCCGCCCTCCATCGCCGCCAGCGAGTTGGCGACCGCCAGGCCGAGGTCGTTGTGGCAGTGGGCGCTGAAGACCACGTCCTTCGCGCCCGGGATGTTGGCGATCATGCGCTCGAACAGGCCGCGGATCTCTTCGGGCGTGGTATAGCCGAGGGTGTCGGGCACGTTGATCGTGGTGGCGCCGGCGGCGATCGCCACGCCCACCGCCTCGTGCAGGAAGTCCTCCTCGGTGCGGGTGCCGTCCTCGGGCGAGAACTCGACGTCGTCGACGTAGCGCCGGGCGAGCGCGACGTGGGTGGCGATCGAGTCGATCACCTGCTGCTTGCTCATCCGCAGCTTGTGCTCGCGGTGCAGCGGGCTGGTGGACAGGAACACGTGGATGCGCGGCTTCGCGGCGCCCTCGAGCGCGCGCGCGGAGGCCTCGATGTCAGCCGGCAGGCAGCGCGAGAGCACCGCCAGGGTGGTCTCGCGCAGCTCGCGCGCGATCTGCGCGGTAGCGTCGCGGTCGGACTGCGAACTGGCGGGGAAGCCGGTTTCGATCACGTCGACGCCCAGCTCGGCCAGCGCACGCGCCATCACTACCTTCTGCTGCGGGGTCATGCTGCAGCCCGGGGACTGCTCGCCGTCGCGCAGGGTGGTGTCGAAGATGCGTACGAACTCGGGATTGGTGTTCATGCGAGGAGTTCCTCGGGAAGTGCTTTTGCGATGTTACCCGTCGCGGCTGAAGTCCGCGGCCGGGGCGTTGCGTCGTCGGGGAGCAGGCCGGCGGGAAGCGGGGACTGCTTCGCCGCCGGCATGGGAAGTCGCTCGCGCACGCGCCGGCGCGGCTTGCGCGGCGGCCGCGGGCGGACCTCCGAGAGCAGGGTGGCCAGGACCGCCGCGTCGAGGTTGCCGCCGGAGACCACCGCGCACTTGCGTCGCCCGGCCACGCGCTTGCCGGCGGCCAGCGCCAGCGCGCCGGCGCCCTCGGCGATCACGTGTTCCTCCAGCGCCAGCCGCACCAGGGTCTCGCGCAGCTCGGCCTCGCGCACGATCACCACGTCGTCGAGCAGTTCGCGCAGCAGGCGTTCGGTCAGGTAGCCCGGCTCCTTGACCCGCACGCCGTCGGCCAGGGTGGGGCGCGGCTCGACCGGAGCGCGGTCGCCGCGCAGGGCCCGGGCCATGGCATCCACGCCCTCGACCTGGGCACCGACGATGCGCACGCCCTGCGACTTCAGCGCCAGGGCCACGCCGGACGCCAGGCCGCCGCCGCCGATCGGCACCAGCACCACGTCGGGGTTCATCGCCGCGATCTCCAGGCCCACCGTGCCCTGGCCGGCGATCACGTCGGGGTCATCGAAGGCCGAGAGCAGGCGAAAGCCGTTCTGCTGCGCCAGTTCCCTGGCGAAGGCCTTGGCCTCGTCGTAGGTGTCGCCGTGCAGGCGCACCGTCGCGCCCCAGTGGGCGACGCCGGCGACCTTGGTGTCGGGCGCGGTGCGCGGCATCACCGTGATCGCCGGGATGCCGAGGCGGTACGCGGCCCAGGCCATGCCCTGGGCGTGGTTGCCGGCCGAGGCGGTGATGACGTAGCGGTCGTCGCCGCGTTCGCGCGCGGCCAGCAGCGCGTTGAGCGCGCCGCGGACCTTGTACGACCCCGTGCGCTGCAGGTTCTCGAGCTTGAGCCAGGTGCCGAAGCGTTCGGCGTAGTGGGTCGGGGTGACGTCGAGGTACCTGCGCAGCCGGGCCTGGGCCGCCAGCACGTCGCTGGCGGTCACCTGGGTGGCGGCGGCTACGGCGGGATCCATCAGACTTCCGTCAGCCAGTGGCGCCAGGCGTGCTCGCGCCCGCGGACCACGCGGCCGTAGAGTTCGGCGAGCTCGCGCGTGACCGGGTTGTCGCCGTAGCGCCGGTCCTCGATCTGCGCCACCGGCGCGACCTCGGCGGCGGTGCCGCAGGCGAACACCTCGTCGGCCTCCAGCAGCTCGGCCAGCGGCACCGGGCGGGCCTGCGCGCCGGACAGGCGCAGCAGGGTGTCGCGGGTGATGCCGTCCAGCGCGTCGTCGTGGGCGACCGCAGTGACGCGGCCGTCCTTGACCATGAACACGTTGGCGCCGGTGCATTCGACCACCAGGCCGCCACGGTCGGTGAACAGGGCCTCGTCGAAGCCGCGCGCCTTGGCCTCGCGCTTGGCCAGGATCGAGTTGACGTAGGCGCCGCACAGCTTCAGCGGCGGCAGCGAGTCGGACGGGTTGCGGCGCCAGCTCGAGACTCCCAGCCGCGCGCGGGTGCCGTTGAGGTGCACCTGGGTGGCGGTGGTGGCGACCATCATGTGCGGCACGTGGCCCTCGACGTCGAGCCCGAACCCGCCTTCGCCGAACCAGGCCAGCGGACGGATGTAGGCATCGCGGTGGCCGTTGGCGCGCAGGGTCGCGAGCACCGCGCCGGTGGCCTGGGCCGGGTCGAACGGCAGGCCGAACGCCTCGGCGCCGCGGCGCATGCGCTCCAGGTGCTCGGGCAGGCGGAACACGGCCGCGCCGCCGTCGTCGGTGGCGTAGGCGCGGATGCCTTCGAACACGCCGCTGCCGTAGTGCATGGCATGGGTGGTCAGCCCGGCCTGGAGGCCGTCGGCAGGGACGAGTTCGCCGTCGAACCAGGCCAGCGCCACGGCGGTGGCGGCCTGCGGGTGGGACGGGGCTTCGGCGATGGAGGTGACGGTAGCGCTCATGGTCGGTATCCGGTGGTGGGGCAGCGGTCTGGCCTGGTGCGGGGCGTCCGCGTTACGGGCAGGGCTGTACCGATACCGAGACGCAGTCGTAGAGCTTGGCCAGCTGCTGCTGCAGCGAACTGTCGGAGCGTTCGCCCTCGACCGTCATCCGCAACGTCCAGTGGCCATCGGGGTCGGCGGCGCCGTCGACCGCCAGCGGGCGGAAGCCGCGGCGTTCGGTGGTGCCGAGCACGCGCGCCAGCACGCCTTCGGCACGGCGCAGGGTCAGTTCAAGCTGATAGCGCATTGTTGGGCTCCTGGGAGGCGGACGGCGTCGACGCGGACGGGGCCGTGGCCGGTGCGCCGGTGTCCAGCGTGCCGGCGTCGTCGGGGTCCATCATCTGCGCGTTGTTGTGGTTGGGCGGCACCAGCGGCCAGACGTTGGCGGCGGTGTCGATGGCCACGTGCAGCAGCGCCGGGCCTTCCGCGGCCAACAGCGCCTTGAGCGCGTCCTCGACGTGCGCGGCCTTGTCCACGTGCAGGGCCTGGATGCCGAAAGCACGCGCCACCTCGGCGAAGTCCGGGTTGTCGGACAGGTCGATCTCGGAATAGCGCTTCTCGAAGAACAGCTCCTGCCACTGGCGGACCATGCCCAGCGCGGAGTTGTCCAGCAGCACGATCTTCACCGGCAGGCGGTAGCGGCGGATCGTCGCCAGCTCCTGGATGTTCATCATGAACGAGCCGTCGCCGCTCACGCACACCACCAGCGCGTCGGGGTTCTCCGCCTGCGCGCCCATCGCCGCCGGCAGGCCGAAGCCCATCGCGCCCAGCGAGCCGCTGGTCAGGTGCTGGCGCGGATGCTGGAAGCGCCAGTGCTGGGCCACCCACATCTGGTGCTGGCCGACGTCGCACGACACGATCGCGTGTGGCGCCAGTTCGCTCAGGCGCTTGAGCAGGGCGGGCGCGTACACCGCCTCGCCGGGCGCGTCGTAGCGTGCCGCGTGGCGCGCCTTGCGCTCCATGCAGGTGTCGCGCCAGGCCTTGCGCGCGGCCGAGTGCCGGCCCTCCATCTGCGCCGCCAGCGGCGCCGCCAGGCGCGACAGGCTTTCGTTCAGGTCGCCGGGCACCGACACGTCGGCGTGGCGCAGCTTGCCGATCTCGCAGCCGTCGCCGTCCAGGTGGACCACGCGCGCGTTCGGGGCGAACTCCGCGAGCTTGCCTGTGGCACGGTCGTCGAAACGGGCGCCAACCACGAACAGCAGGTCGCATTCCTGCACCGCCATGTTGGCGGCGCGGCTGCCGTGCATGCCGAGCATGCCCAGGTTGCTCGGATGTCCGGCGGGCAGTGCGCCCAGGCCGCGCAGGGTCAGCACGGTGGGCAGGCCGGTGAGGTCGACGAACTCGCGGAACGCCTCGACCGCGTCGCCCAGGACCACGCCGCCGCCGGCGTACACCACCGGCTTCTTGCACTGGGACACCAGCGCGGCGGCCTCGTGCAGCGCGGCGTCGGGCGGACCGGGGACCGGCTCGACCGGCACCGGCGAGTGCACCGGCAGGTGCGAGGCGTCGGCCTGCTGGATGTCCTTGGGCAGGTCGATCAGCACCGGCCCGGGGCGCCCGCTGCGGGCGATCCGGAACGCCTCGGCGAACATCCGCGGCAGGTCGTCGACGCTGCGCGGCAGGAAGCTGTGCTTGACGATCGGCATGGTCATGCCGAACACGTCCAGCTCCTGGAACGCGTCGGTGCCCATCAGGAAGGTCGGCACCTGGCCGGTGAGGACCACCATCGGCACCGAGTCGAACATGGCGTCGGCGATGCCGGTCACCAGGTTCGACGCGCCCGGGCCGGACGTCGCGACGCAGACGCCGACCCGCCCGCTGGCGCGCGCGTAGCCGTTGGCGGCGAACGCCGCCCCCTGCTCGTGGCGCACCAGCACATGCTTCAGCGACGCGCCGTGGAGCGCGTCGTAGAACGGCATGATCGTGCCGCCGGGGTAGCCGAAGAGCGTATCGACGCCCTCGGCCTCGAGTGCCTGCACCAGCCAGTGCGCACCGTTCATCACGCGGCCTCTTTCTGGTCCCTGGAGTTGTCCAGCCACACCATCTTCTCGCGCAGCTTCCTGCCGACCTGCTCGATCTGGTGCTCGAGGTCGGCCTGCTTGTACTTCCTGTAGTTCGGCAGGCCGGCTTCGTACTCGGCCACCCAGTTCCTGGTGAAGGTGCCGTCCTGGATGTCCTTGAGCACCTCGCGCATGCGCTGCTTGACCGACTCGTCGATCACGCGCGGGCCGCTGACGTAGTCGCCGTACTGCGCGGTCTCGGACACGAACTCGAGCATGCGGGTGATGCCTCCCTCGTAGAACAGGTCGACGATCAGCTTCAGCTCGTGCAGCACTTCGTAGTAGGCGATCTCCGGCTGGTAGCCGGCCTCGACCAGCACCTCGAAGCCGGCCTGGACCAGCGACGAGGCGCCGCCGCACAGCACGGCCTGCTCGCCGAACAGGTCGGTCTCGGTCTCTTCCTTGAAGGTGGTCTCGATCAGGTTGGCGCGGGCGCCGCCCAGGCCGTCGGCGTAGGCCAGGGCCAGTTGCTTGGCGTTGCCACTCTTGTCCTGGTGGATGGCGTAGATGCAGGGCACGCCGCGCCCGATCTCGTACTCGCGGCGCACCAGCGCGCCCGGGCCCTTGGGCGCGACCAGGATGACATCGAGGTCCTCGCGCGGAGCGATCATCCCGTAGTGCACGTTCAGGCCGTGCGCGAACAGCAGGCACGCGCCCTGCTTCATGTTCGGCGCCAGCGCCTCCTCGTACACCTTCCGCTGCACCATGTCGGGGGTCAGCACGGCCACGAGGTCGGCGTCCTTCACCGCCTCGGCGGGCGTCTTGACGGTGAAGCCGTCGGCCTGGGCCTTGGCCTCGGTCGGGCCGCCCGGACGCAGCCCGACGGTCACGTCGAAGCCCGAGTCGCGCAGGTTCAGCGCATGCGCGCGGCCCTGGCTGCCGTAACCGACGATGGCGATGCTGGGCTTGGGAAGGGTGGACTGGGTCATTTGGGTTCTCTTGCGGTGACGGTGTGTTGGTTGAAGGCTGGCTGGGCAACAAAAAACCCCGCCCTTGCGGTGCGGGGTTCTGCGATTCGGCGCCTTTTTCTTACGCGCCCGATCGACCCGCACCTGTCGGCGAGGTAATAAGGGCGAGTACGAGAATGGACGACGCGGCGGCGGCGTCGAGGGCATTCACGGCGGTGGTGTGGCGATGCAGCATTGGCGCAAGCTAAACCGCCGTTTCAGCGCTTGTCAAGCGCGCGCTGCGCGGGGCTGTGCGGCGATTCGGTTGCCCCGGAAATCGTTGCAACCGTAACGGAGAAAACTGCCGACAATGCGGCTTTGACGCGGCGCGTCATTCCCCCACCTGGTTCCATGCCCGAATACCGCTCGAAAACCTCCACCCACGGACGCAACATGGCCGGCGCCCGCGCCCTCTGGCGCGCCACCGGCATGCGCGACGCGGATTTCCAGAAGCCGATCGTCGCGATCGCCAACTCCTTCACCCAGTTCGTGCCCGGCCACGTGCACCTCAAGGACCTGGGCCAGCTGGTCGCGCGCGAGATCGAACGCGTCGGCGGGGTGGCGAAGGAGTTCCACACCATCGCCGTCGACGACGGCATCGCGATGGGCCACGACGGCATGCTGTATTCGCTGCCCAGCCGCGAGATCATCGCCGACTCGGTCGAGTACATGGCCAACGCGCACTGCGCCGACGCGCTGGTGTGCATCTCCAACTGCGACAAGATCACCCCGGGGATGCTGATGGCCGCGCTGCGGCTCAACATTCCGACGGTGTTCGTCTCCGGCGGGCCGATGGAGGCGGGCAAGACCCGGCTGGCCGGTCAGAAGCTCGACCTGATCGATGCCATGGTGATGGCCGCGAACCCGGACGCGAGCGATGAACAGGTCGCGGCGGTGGAGCGCAGCGCGTGCCCGACCTGCGGCTCGTGCTCGGGCATGTTCACCGCCAACTCGATGAACTGCCTGACCGAGGCCCTGGGCCTGGCGCTGCCGGGCAACGGTACCCTGCTGGCGACCCACGCCGACCGCGAGCAGCTGTTCCTGCGCGCCGGCCGCACCGTGGTCGAGCTGGTGCACCGCTGGTACGGCGCCGGCGACGCGACCGCGCTGCCGCGCGGCATCGCCACGTTCGAGGCGTTCGAGAACGCGATGGCGCTGGACATCGCGATGGGCGGCTCCACCAACACCATCCTGCACCTGCTGGCCGCGGCCCGGGAAGCGGAGGTGGCGTTCACCCTGGACGACATCGACCGGCTGTCGCGGCGCGTGCCGCAGCTGTGCAAGGTGGCGCCGAACACGCCCGACTACCACGTCGAGGACGTGCACCGGGCGGGCGGGATCATGGCGATCCTGGGCGAACTCGCCCGCGGCGGCCTGCTCCATACTGGCGTGCCGACCGTGCACACGCCGACCCTGGCCGAGGCGATCGAACGCTGGGACGTGGCCCGCAACCGCGACGAGGCGGTGGCCAGGTTCTTCCGCGCCGGGCCGGCCGGCATCCCGAGCCAGGTCGCTTTCAGCCAGGACACCCGCTGGCCCAGCCTCGACACCGACCGCGCGTCGGGCTGCATCCGCAGCGTCGAGCATGCCTATTCGGGCGATGGCGGGCTGGCGGTGCTGCGCGGCAACGTCGCGGTCGACGGCTGCGTGGTCAAGACCGCCGGCGTGGACGAGTCGATCCACGTGTTCGAGGGCCCCGCGCGGGTGTACGAGAGCCAGGACGCGGCGGTGCAGGGCATCCTCGGCGACGAGGTGCAGCCGGGCGAGGTGGTGGTGATCCGCTACGAGGGCCCGCGTGGGGGCCCGGGCATGCAGGAGATGCTGTACCCGACCAGCTACCTGAAGTCGAAGGGGCTGGGGAAGCAGTGCGCGCTGCTGACCGACGGCCGCTTCTCCGGCGGCACCTCGGGGCTGTCGATCGGCCACGTCTCGCCGGAGGCGGCGGCCGGCGGCACGATCGGCCTGGTCCGCGACGGCGACCGGATCCGGATCGACATCCCGGGGCGCAGGATCGAGCTGCTGGTCGCCGAGGACGAGCTCGCGCGGCGCCGCGCCGCCCAGGACGCGGCCGGCTGGAAGCCCGCCCAACCCCGGCAGCGGCGGGTCAGCGCGGCGCTCAAGGCCTATGCGCTGCTGGCGACCAGCGCCGACAAGGGCGCGGTCCGCAACCTGGCGATGCTCCAGGACTGAGCGGAAGGAGGGCCGGCGGGCCGCCGGCGACGGCGGGGCCGCGCTGGTGGCGACGGCCCGGCCGGGTCCGACGGGTCGCGCAGCGCGGCCCGTCGCCCGGCGCGCGTCGCGGCTAGCCTTCCCAGGCCGGCAGCTTCTTCTTCACCGGCACGTTTTTCAGGGTGACGTAGGCGGGAATCCCGTCCTTGCCGTAGGGCGGCGGCGCCTCGCCCCGGATCAGCGGCTCCAGGTAGGTGCGCGCCTTGTCGCTGATGCCGTAGCCGTCGCGGCGGATGAAGGACTTCGGGAAGGTCTTCTCGTGGTTGGCGACCTTGTGCAGCGGGGCGCTGCCGATCTTCCAGCGGTACGGCCGGTCGGAGGTGCGCACGATCACCGGCATGGTCGCGTTGCGGCCCTCGAGTGCGAACCTCACCGCCGCGCGGCCCACCGCGATGGCCTGGTCGACGTCGGTCCTGGAGGCCAGGTGGCGGGCGCTGCGCTGCAGGTAGTCGGGCAGGGTCCAGTGCACCTTCAGTCCAAGCTGGTCCTTGACCCGGCCGGCCAGGTACGAGGCCACGCCGCCGAGCTGGGTATGGCCGAAGGAATCCTTGCCGCCGCCCGAGTCGGCCACGAAGCGCCCGTCGGCGGTGCGGATGCCCTCGCTGGCGACCACCACGCACCAGCCCACCCGGTCGACCACCTGGCGCACCCTGGCCAGGAAATCGGCCTCGTCGTAGGGGCGCTCGGGGAACAGGATCAGGTGCGGCGCCTCGTCCGGGCCCTTGCCGGCCAGCCCGGCGGCCGCGGCGAGCCAGCCGGCGTGGCGGCCCATGGCCTCGTAGATGAAGACCCGGGTCGAGGTCTCGGCCATCGCCGCCACGTCCAGCGCCGCCTCGCGCACCGAGACCGCGGTGTACTTTGCCGCCGAGCCGAAGCCCGGGCAGCAGTCGGTGACCGCCAGGTCGTTGTCGATGGTCTTGGGCACGCCGATGCAGGTCAGCGGATAGCCGAACCGGGCGGCCAGCTTCGAGACCTTGTTGGCGGTGTCGGCCGAATCGTTGCCGCCGTTGTAGAGGAACCAGCGCACGTCGTGTGCCCGGAACACGTCCAGCAACCGTTCGTACTTCGCCGCGTCCTCCTCCACCGACTTGAGCTTGTAGCGGCAGGAGCCGAACGCCCCGCCGGGGGTGTGGGCCAGGCCGCGGATGGCGGTCGCGGTCTCCTTCGAGGTGTCGACCAGGTCCTCGCGCAGCGCGCCGAGGATGCCGTTGCGCGCGGCCAGCACCTTGATCCCGCGGGACCGGGCCTCGGTGATGACGCCGGAGGCGGTGGCGTTGATGACGGCGGTGACGCCGCCGGACTGGGAGTAGAGCAGGGTTCCTTGGGCCATGGGCACCTTCCCGGAAGAAGTCGGTGGATGGGGTGAGATGGTTTAAAGTGGCGGCTGATCCGCGGCGCCGGCCGAGTGTAGCAATGCCGGGCGGCCGCTTCCGGCCTTCGTTCTGTGGGGATTCGTCGATGCGATTGGTACTGTTGGGAGCGCCCGGCACGGGCAAGGGAACCCAGGCGGCGCGGTTGAAGGAATACCTGCGGGTACCGCACATCTCCACCGGCGACCTGCTGCGGGCCGAAGTGGCGGCGGGAAGCCCGCTGGGGCTGCAGGCGAAGGAAGTCATGGAGCGCGGGGAGCTGGTCAGCGACGACATCCTGCTGGGCATGCTGCGCGAGCGCTTCTCGCGCGAGGACACGAAGGCCGGCTTCATCCTCGATGGTTACCCGCGCAACCTTGCCCAGGCCGCGGCGCTCGACGAACTGCTGGGCAACCTCGGGCAGAAGTTCGACGCGGCGGTGCAGCTGGTGGTGGACAACGAGCAGATCATCGAGCGCCTGGCCGGCCGGGCCAAGGCCGAAGGCCGGGCCGACGACAACCCCGAGTCGGTACGCAAGCGCCTGGAGGTGTACGACGCCCAGACCGCGCCGGTGATCGAGTTCTACCGCCAGCAGGGCCAACTGACCGTGGTCGATGGCGTGGGCACGCTGGACGAGGTGTTCGGGCGGATCATCGAGGCGATCTCCCCCGGGAAGGCGGTCGGCTGAGCCGTTCCTTCGGGCCGGGCCGCCGTGCGCACGGCCGCTCAGTCCCCCGGATGGCGGCTGAAGATGCGGTCGCGGCCGTCGGCCGGCACCAGGTGCACCGCGTAGGGCTGGACGATCCCGTCGGGGTGCTCCATCCCGGGCGATCCCAGTGGCATCCCCGGCACGGCCAGGCCGCGGGCACGCGGGCGTTCGCGCAACAGCCGGGTGATGTCGCCGGCCGGCACGTGGCCTTCGATGAAGTAGCCGTCGACCCGGGCGGTGTGGCACGAGGCCAGGGCGGGCGGCACCCCGGCGGCCTGCTTGACCGCGGCCATGTCCTCGACGTCGCGGGACTCGACGGCGAAGCCGGCCGCGCGCAGGTGCTCGATCCAGACGCCGCAGCAGCCGCAGCTGGCGTGCTTGTACACGACGACCGCCGGCGAGGCGGCCGCGTCCGCCGGGCCGGCGGGGGATCCGGCGGCGGTGCAGCCGCCCAGCAGCAGGGCCAGCGCGGCCAGGGCGTGTCGGAGACGGGGCATGCGGGGAGCGTCCGGGGGCTTTGCGATGGCACGAGTCTGGCGGGCAGTCCCGGCGGGCGCCTTGATCCCCGTCAGCCGCGCGTCGCTCCGCATTGGGTAAAGTGCGCGGCTGTCATGCCGCACGCAGGTCCGCATTGAAACTCCACATCCTCGGCATCGCCGGCACCTTCATGGGCGGCGTGGCCGCCCTGGCGCGCGAACTCGGCCACGAGGTCGAAGGCAGCGACCAGGCCGTGTATCCGCCGATGTCCACCCAGCTCGAGCGCCTGGGCATCGGCCTGAAGCAGGGGTACCTGCCGGACCACATCTGCGCCGACTGCGACACCGTGGTGATCGGCAACGCGCTCTCGCGCGGCAACCCGGCGGTGGAGGCGGTGCTCGACAGCGGCCGGGCCTACACCTCGGGCGCGGAATGGCTGCGCGAGCAGGTCCTGCCCGGGCGCGAGGTGCTGGCGGTGGCGGGCACCCACGGCAAGACCACCACCTCGACCCTGCTGGCCTTCCTGCTGCAGGCCGCGGGACGCGAGCCGGGCTTCCTGATCGGTGGCGTGGCCGAGGACTTCGGCGTGTCCGCGCGCCTGGGCGCGGCGGGGGACGGCGCCGGGCGCCCGCTGTTCGTGGTCGAGGCGGACGAATACGACACCGCGTTCTTCGACAAGCGCAGCAAGTTCGTGCACTACCGGCCGCGGATCGCGATCCTGAACAACCTCGAGTACGACCATGCCGACATCTTCCCCGACGTGGCCGCGATCCAGCGCCAGTTCCACCACCTGGTGCGGACCGTGCCAGGCAGCGGGCGGCTGGTGGTGAACGGCCACGACGCGCGCCTGCGCGAAGTGCTGGAGATGGGCTGCTGGACCCCGGTGGAGCGGTTCGGCTTCGACGCCGGCTTCGAGTGGCAGGCGCGCCGGGTCCAGGCGGACGGCAGCGCGTTCGAGGTCCGGCACCGCGGTCGCGCGCTGGGCACCGTGGAGTGGGCGCTGCTGGGCGACCACAACGTGCTCAACGGCCTGGCCGCGATCGCCGCCTGCGCGGCGGCGGGCGTGGACGTCGCCCCGGTGCTGCCCGCGTTGGCGCGGTTTCGCGGCGTGAAGCGGCGCATGGAGCTGCTCGGGCAGGCGCGCGGGATCACCGTGTACGACGATTTCGCCCACCACCCGACCGCGATCGCCACCACCCTGGCCGGATTGCGGGCCAAGGTGGGCGCGGCGCGGATCGTGGTGGCGATGGAGCCGCGCAGCAATTCCATGCGCCTGGGCGCGCACGCCGACGCGCTGGCGCCGTCGCTGGACGATGCCGACGCCGTGGTGTTCCTGGCCCGTCCGGAACTCCCCTGGGACGCGCAGAAGGTGGTGTCGCGGGTACGCGGCCGGGCGCGCGCCGTCGCCGACGCCGATGCGCTGCTCGCGGTGCTGCGCGAGACCGCCGGCGAAGGCGACCATGTGGTGTTCATGTCCAACGGCGGCTTCGACGGCGCGCCGCACCGCTTCCTGGGACTGCTGCAGGGGGACTGACCGCGCACGCAGGCCGCGGCACGGAAACGGGCGAGCCGGGAATGGGCGAGAATCGGCCCGAGGCCCCCGGATCCGAGCCATGCCCGAGACCCTGCCGCTGTTTCCCCTGCACGCCGTGCTGGTCCCGGGCGGTGCGCTGGACCTGCGTGTGTTCGAACCGCGCTACCTCGACCTGGTGCGCGAATGCGGCCGCACCGGTCGCGGGTTCGGGGTGTGCCTGATCGCGCAGGGCCGCGAGGCCGGGGCCCCGGCGATGCCGGTCGACTGCGGGACCGAGGCGGTGATCGAGGACTTCGGCAGCGGCCCGGACGGACTGCTGCAGCTGCGGCTGCGCGGCCAGCGGCGGTTCGGCGTGCTTTCCACCCGCGTGCGCGACAACGGACTGGTGGAGGCGCAGGTGGCGTGGCGCGCCCCCGACCCGGCCGACCGGCTGCGCCCGGAACACGCCCTGCTCGGCGAAGTGCTGCGCAGGATCCTCGAGCAGGTGGGCGACGGTGGCACGCGGGCGCCCGAAGAGCGCTTCGACGAGGCGGCCTGGGTCGGATGGCGGCTGGCCGAACTGCTGCCGCTGCAGCCACGGCAGCGCCAGCGCCTGCTGGAGGAGGACGATCCGGCGCGGCGCCTGGACGAACTGCTACGGCTGCTGTCCTGATCCGCCCTGGCCGGTGCGCAGCCGCAGCACCGGCACCTCGCCCTGCGGGTGCGGGGCCTCGCGGACGTCCAGTCCCGACAGCGCCTGGCGCAGCGCCAGGTAGGCCGCGTCGTCGTCCACCGCCGGCAGCCAGATCCCGAACAGGCCCGACAGCGGGCGCTGGTATTCGAGCGTCTGGGTGACGCCGATCCACAGCGCGGTGCCGTCGGCCAGCCGCGCCGGGGCCCGCCACAGGCGCAGGGCCAGCAGGCGGCCCTCGCCGGCCGGCCGCCGCAGCAGCATCGCCTCGGCCTCGGTGCCGAGCGTCGCCGGCAGCACCGGCTGCTGCCCTGGCGAGAGGTCGTCGTCGAGCAGGCCCAGGGTGGCGGTCCAGTCCGCCTGCGGCTGGACCTCCCAGCCCTGCGCCAGGAGGTGGTCGCGCAGCGGCTCCAGCGGCCCGGCGACCTGCAGTTCCAGGCTCCAGCGCCGGCTGGCGTCGCGCTCGCGCCGCTGCGCCGGCAGCCGTGCCCAGTCGCGTTCCCACCACGCGGCGGCGTCGAGCACCAGGGCCGGCAGCGGCGCGTGGAAGCGTTCGAGCAGCGGGTCGACCGCGCGCGGCGCATGCCACAGCGCGGCCGCGGCGAAGCTCAGGTAGAACACCGCCGCCAGCGGCCGCATCCAGAACGAGCGTTCCACCCGCCGCCGGTAGGCGATGCCCAGGCCGAGCAGCCACACGATCCCCAGCAGCATTCCGCCGACCACGTCGCTGAGCCAGTGCGCGCCCAGGTACAGGCGGGCGAACCCGAGCAGCGCCGCGACCAGGCCCGAGACCATGTACGGCCACACCCGGGTGCGGCCGGGCAGCTCGCGTGCGATCAGCACCGCGAAGAAGCCGAAGGTGATCGTGGTCATCGTCACCGACACCGAGGGGAAGCCGAAGCCGCTGGGCGCGGTCGGCGGCAGCGGCATCTCCACCAGGTGCGACAGCCCCGCGGTCAGCACCAGGCCGAACGCCAGCGCGGTCATCCAGTGCGCGGCCGCGCTCCAGCGCCGGCGCCACAGCAGCCAGGCCAGCGCCAGTCCGGCGGCCGGCAACAGCACCTCCCAGTCGCCGATCGAGGCCAGGCCGGCCATCAGCCGGTCGGCCAGCGGGTTGCGCAGTTCGTACATCAGCCCGAACACCGTCAGGTCCAGGGCCAGCGGCTCGTCGCGCATCCACACCGTCACCAGCAGCGCGAACCAGGCCCAGCCGATCGCCAGCAGGCAGGCGGCCAGGATCGCGAGCGAAGCCGACTCCGGGCGCTTGGGGTCGATCAGGGCCGCGGCGTAGCGGCCCATGCGCGGATGGGCCCGGGTCCAGGCCAGTGCCCGCGCCAGCAGCTGGTTGGCGTGGCGGTCGAACCAGCGGTAGGTGTAGAGCACGCCCGCCCAGGCCAGGCCCAGCACCAGCGCCAGCACCCCGAGCACCATCACCAGCCGGTCGGCGACCGCCGCCACGGCGTCGTAGGAGGCGCCGAAGATCCAGCCGGGGGCAAGGAACAGGCCGGCCCACAGGTAGCAGGCCAGCAGGCTCATCGGCACGTAGCGCCGCAGAGGCATCCGCAGCATGCCGGCGATGGCGGGCACGAAGGCGCGGATCGCGCCCACGAAGCGCGCGATCAGGATGCCCTTGGCCCCGTGCCGCCGGAATACCTGCTCGCCGCGGTCGAGCAGCTGCGGATAGCGCCGGAACGGCCAGTGGTCGCGCAGCTGCGGCCCCCAGCGGTGGCCGACCCAGTAGCCGATGCCGTCGCCCAGGAACGCGCCGATCGCCGCGCAGGTGATCGCGTAGGTGCCGTCGATGTGGCCCAGGCCGATCAGCGCGCCGATCCCGAACAGCAGCGGCAGCGCCGGCACCAGGATGCCGAGCACGACGACCGAATCGCAGAACGCGATCAGGAAGATGAGGCCGCCGGCCGCGATCGGGTGCGCGCTGATCCAGGCGAGCGTGGCGTCGAACCAGCCGGAGTCCATCGGCGGATTATGACAGCCGCGCCGTGGCCCTCGCCTACACTGTCGCCATGCAACGCGACGCCGCCACCGAGCTCCGCGCCCTCAAGGCCGACAGCTTCGGCCGCATCTCCCTGATGCAGGGGCCGGAGGACACCTTCGTGCGCCGCGACCTGGCCCACGTGCCCTGGTGGCTGCGGTTGCCGGCCTGGTGGCTGGCCCGGCGCGAGGCGCTGGCGCTGGAGCGCATCCGCGGCATGGCCGACGTGCCGCAGCTGCTGGGCTGGGACGGGCGGCGGCTCGACCGCAGCTTCATGGCGGGCGCGGCGATGTACCAGCGTCCGCCGCGCGGCGACGTGGCCTGGTTCCATGCCGCCCGGCGGCTGCTGCTGGAACTGCACCGGCGCGGCGTGGCCCACAACGACCTGGCCAAGGAGGCGAACTGGCTCGTGCTCGAGGACGGGCGCCCGGCGCTGATCGACTTCCAGCTCGCCAGCCGCGGCGATCCGCGCTCGCGCTGGATGCGGCTGCTGTTCCGCGAAGACCTGCGCCACCTGCTCAAGCACAAACGGATGTACTGCCGCGAGGCGCTCACCCCCGTGGAGAAGCGCATGTTGCGGCGCAATTCCTGGGTGCGCGACCTGTGGTTCCGCACCGGCAAGCCGGTCTACCGCTTCGTCACCCGGCGGATCCTGAAATGGGAAGACAATGAGGGCCAGGGGCCCAAGCCCTGAGGCCGCCCGCATCCAGGTGGAGCATCCATGAGCACGCTCTCCGGCAAGACCCTGTTCATCACCGGCGCCTCGCGCGGCATCGGCCTGGCGATCGCGCTGCGCGCCGCGCGCGACGGCGCCAACGTCGCCATCGCCGCCAAGTCCGCGGTGCCCAACCCCAAGCTGCCCGGCACCATCCACACCGCGGCCGAGGCGGTGGAGGCCGCGGGCGGACGCGCGCTGGCGCTGCGGTGCGACATCCGGGAGGAGGAACAGGTCCGGGCCGCGGTGGCGAAGACGGTCGAAACCTTCGGCGGCATCGACATCCTGGTCAACAACGCCAGCGCGATCTGGCTGCGTGGCACCCTCGACACGCCGATCAGGCGCTTCGACCTGATGCAGCAGGTCAACGCCCGCGGCACCTTCCTGTGCGCCCAGGCCTGCCTGCCGCACCTGCTGCAGGCGCCCAACCCGCACATCCTCACCCTCGCGCCGCC
>Ga0123332_1002794_pt1 | contig 16294 bp, 13 predicted proteins | sample BioC12SIPDNA_4_FD_89958 | JGI IMG/M metagenome (GOLD analysis project Ga0123332, IMG submission 89958) | Anaerobic biogas reactor microbial communites from Washington, USA - Biogas_R2_A C12 SIP DNA | ecosystem: Engineered > Bioreactor > Anaerobic > Unclassified | place: Washington, USA...
CAGGCCGCGGTTATGAACGGCGAAGACTGGAAAGACCGGGAACCCCAGTTCCGCGAAATCGGCCGCGTGGCTGTCGCGCTCCGGATCATCCGCCTTGTTGGCGGCCACGATGATGGGCTTGCCGCTGCGGCGGAGAAACTCGGCCGCCTGAAAATCCTGGGGCACGAGCCCCGCGGCGAGGTCGGTGACCAGAATGATCGCGGACGCTTCGCAAACGGCCAGCTCCACTTGGGCTCGAATGAGGCGCTCGAGTTCGGCCCCGCTCAGGACGGAGCCGTCCCCGGGCGCGTCGAGCGCCCCCAGGCCGCCGGTATCGACAACGTCGAATTGGCGGCCGCCCCACGTGACGGACTGCATCAGCCGGTCACGGGTCACGCCGCGCTCCGAATGGACGATGGCCAGACGCTGTCCGGCCAGGCGGTTGAAGAGCGAGGACTTGCCGACATTCGGGCGGCCCACGATGGCCACGCAGGGGCGGTTCGGCTGGACGGCGCTAGGCATCATGGCGGTTGCGGCCGGGCGCTTCGGCCCGGGCTCAGGGGTCGAAGCCGAGCCGGCGCAGCTTTTCGACGACGCCGGCATTGCCGGGTTCGCGGATCAGGCTCTCGCGCCAGCAGGCGGCGGCGCGGTCGGGACGGCCCAAGGCGGACCAGACGTCGCCGAGGTGATCGAGAACGGTGGGGTCGCGGGGCTCAAGCGCGGCGGCGCTGAGGAGAAAATCCAGGGCTTCTTCATAGCGCCGCCGGCGGAACAGCACCCATCCCTGCGTGTCGAGGTAGGCGCCGTTTTCGGGGTCCGCGTCCAGGGCGTGTTCAATCAGCACTTGGGCGAGGTCCAGGTTGCGGCCCTGCTCCGCCCACATATAGGCCAGGTAATTGAACGCTTCCACGGCCTCCGAATCCATTCCGATGGCCCGCCACAGCAGGGCTTCCGCGAGGGCCGTCTGACCCGCGCGTTCGCAGGCGGCCCCGTAGCGGAAATAAAAAAAGGCGTCCAGCAGCAGGGGTGCCCCGTGGGATCCGGAGGCCAGCGCCTCGGCCCGCGCCAAGGCGCCGCAGGCCGGCTTGGGCAGCCCGGCCTGCAGGTGGAGCAGGCCGAACACGTACCAGGCCGCGGCGTCGTCCGGCCGCGCCTCGACCGCGGCCCCGATGGCGTTAAGGGCGCTGTCCTCGTCCTTTTCGGCGGCCTTCAGGAAGGCCAGCCTCAGGTAGGGCGCCAGAAGATCGGGGCCTGCCTCGACGGCCGCTTCATAGAAAACGGCCGCGAGGTCCGCGCGGTCCAGATCCTGGGCCACGTCGCCGAACAACTGGTAGTAGCCGGCATGAGGCCACGGGGATCGGCCGGCGGCCGCAAGGGCGTTCAGCCTCACGAATTTGGCCAGGGACGCCTCGCGCCGGCCGGCGCGCAGATCGGCCCGAACGGCGAGCTCGATCAGCCCGGGATCGTCAGGAGAACGGTCGAGCGCGGCGCGCAGCGTCTGCTCGGCCAGCTCCGGGTCGCTCTGCAGGCAGCGCAGGAGCCGGTCCAGCTCCGGCGGCGGACGGGAGGAATCCGGCCTGTTCGGCCCCTCCTTGCCGGCAAGGGGGGCGGGGAGGTTTTCGGACGCGTCCAGCAACGGGACGGAGTCGGCATTGTCCGCGCGGTCGGGAAGCGCGCCGGCGAGGCCGGGCGCCGCGTCTTTCCGGCCCAGCGTCGCGTAACAGAGCGCCAGGCGCCTCCGGATCGCAGCGTCGTCCGGCTGGCGCGCAGCCAGGTCGCGGAACACGGCCAGCGCCTTTTCCGCCCGGCCGGCAAACAGATAAAGATCGCCCAGGCGCTGCCGGTAAAGCAGGGTCTCGTCGTCTTCGGTTGGGAGCGCGGCCGCCCGCTCGTAGTAGCCGATGGCGCGGTCGGCCTCGGCCGGGGCCTGATCGGGATGGGCGGCGGCGCTCCGGGCGTGCAGATCGCCCAGCAGGCGCAGGAGGTGCAGGGGATCGTCGACTTCGCCCAGCGCGGCCGCCAGCGCCTCCCGCGCGCGGGGTTCCTGGCCGGCAGCCATCCAGAGGTAGGCCAGCTGGAGCCTGGGCCGGGCTTGGCGCGGAGCGAGGCGCGCCGCGCGCTCGGCGGCGCGCTGCGCCTCGGGCAGGTTGCCGAGCGACTGGTATACCTGGGCCAGGAACAGGCAGAGATCGATGGAGCCGGGGCGGCGCCGGCAGGCTTCCTCCAGCAGGGCCGCGGCTTCGCCGGGCCGATCCGACTGAAGCAATAGGGCGGCGGCGCGCAGGGCCGGCCCGTCGCTTGCGCGGTTCCGCTCCAGGGCCTGCCGGTAGCTCTCGAGTGCCAGGGAGGCGTCGCCCCGCTCCTCGATCAGCCCGCGCCCGAACAGGGCCAGCGCCTCGGCTTGCGCCGCACTGTCGCTGTCCAGCAGCGGGGGCGAAACGCGTTCCGCGTCTCCCCATTCGACCGGAATTGCCGAAGCGGACGGCGTTCGGACCGGGGCGGCCGTCCGGCAGGCGGCCAGGCAACAGAGCCCCGCCGCCGCGGCGACGGCCAGCGCCCGGGACAGCCCGCCGACCGCGCGCCTATTTGTTGATGTTTTTATGGCGGTTGGCCTTCAGGCGCTTGCGCCGTTTGTGCTTCGACATTTTCTTGATGCGCCATTTTTTCAGGGAGCCCATGGTCTGTCCTTTCGTTGCATTGCGGCGGCGTCGCCTCAGGGAATAATCTTGTTGATCGGGATTTCGATGATTCCTTCCGCGCCGGCCGCCTTCAGGCGGGGCATGAGATCGCGGACGCTCGCGGCTTCGACCACCGATTCCACGGCGATCCAGCCCCGGGAACTGAGCGGGTTCAGGGTCGGCGCGTGCAGCGCCGGCAGCACCTTGACGATACCCTTCAGGTCGCGCCGTCGCGCATTCATCTTCAGCAGCACGCGGGTCTCGGCCAGGAGCGCCCCCTGGAGCAGCATCGCGATCTGCTCGATCTTGGCGCGCTTCCAGCGGACCTTCCAGGCCGCCGGGTTGGCCACCAGCTTCGTGGTGGATTCCAGGACGGTTTCCAAAATGCGCAGGTTGTTGGCCTTCAGCGAGGACCCCGTCTCGGTCAATTCCATGATGGCGTCCACCAGGCTCGGCGCCTTGACCTCGGTGGCGCCCCACGAGAACTCGATCTGCGCCCGGACGCCGCGCCGTTCAAGGAAGCGCCGCGTCAGCCCGACCGCCTCCGTGGCAATGCGCTTGCCCTGCAGATCGGCCACGCGGCGGATGGGCGAATCCTCCGGCACGGCCAGCACCCAGCGCACCTTGCGGAGCCCCTGCTTGGCATAGAGGAGGTCGGCGACCTCGATTACCTTCGAATCGTTTTCCATGATCCAGTCGTACCCGGTGATGCCGGCATCGAGCAGGCCGAGTTCGACATAGCGGCTGATTTCCTGGGCGCGGATCAGGCGCGCTTCGAGGGCCGGATCGTCGCCGCTCGGGATGTAAGACCGGGCGTTGACTGTGAAGGCGAACCCGGCCTTCCGCATCAGCAGAAAGGTGGCCTCCTGGAGGCTGCCCTTGGGCAGACCGATAATTAACGTGTTCATCCGCTTTCCTTCTGTGCGCACGAAACCCGGCGCGCCGCACGTGGGCGCGCCGGGCTTTGCGCGGCGCTGCCGGGCGACCGCGCTCGGGGTTTTGACCCACCCGGAATCGGCCAAAAAAAACAGGGGCATTATACCGGTTGGCGACGGGTTGTCCATGTCGAAAATCGCGCCTGTCGGCGCGCGAAAAGGCTTGAACCGGAGGGGGCGAAACGAAACAATCCCGGCTAGCCCGAGCCGTCGCCGGGGCGAGTCAAAGAGGAGGTCAGCGGACATGAATTCCGATAACGCGTGGGCCGAAACGCTGGTCGAACGCTTCGGCCGCCAGCGAATCCTGGTGGTCGGCGACCTGATGCTGGACCGCTACATTTACGGCACGGTCAACCGGATATCGCCGGAGGCGCCGGTGCCGGTCGTCCGCGTGCGGGAGGAACGGGACATGCCCGGCGGGGCGGCCAACGTGGCGCGCAACGTGCGCGCGCTCGGCGGCCGCGTGGAGATCCTCGGCGTGGTCGGCCGCGACAGCGCCGGCGACGACCTGCTGCGCGTCCTGCGCGGAGCCGAGGTGGGCGTGCGGGGCGTTTTCCGCAAGCCCGGGGCCCGGACGACCACCAAAACCCGCATCCTGGCGGAACGCCAGCAGGTCGTCCGCGTGGACTGGGAGAATGGCGTTGAGCTGACCGCGCGCGATCGCGCCGCGTATTGCCGGCGCCTGGAGGCGCTGGTGCCGGCGGTGTCCGGGGTGATTCTCGCGGACTACAGCAAGGGCGCCATCGGACAGGACGTGGCGGATGTGGTTCTGGGGGGGGCGCGCCGGGCGCGCATCCCGGTGGCCCTGGACCCCAAGGAAAACGACCGGCTTCGCCTGCCGGGCCTGACGGTGGCCACGCCCAACCGCAAGGAGGCGTTTGCGCTGGCCGGGGTTCCGGATCCCGGGGCGGTTGCCGATCCGCTGACCGACAAGCCGCTCTTGCGCGCGGCCGGCTTGCTCCTGCGAAAGTGGCGCCCGTCCTTTTTGCTGATCACGCTGGGCGCTCAGGGCATGCTGATCGCGGCCCGGGGCGTCCGGCCGCGGCATGTGGCCACCGTGGCGCGCGAGGTCTTTGACGTGAGCGGAGCCGGCGACACGGTCATTGCCGCGCTGCTGCTGGCCCTGTCGGCCGGGGCCGATCGGGAAGCGGCCGCGGAGCTGGCCAACTGCGCCGCCGGCGTCGTGGTGGGCAAGTTGGGCACGGCCACCTGTTCGGATCGCGAGCTGCTCGATTCCGTGACGTGTCATGTCCGCCGTAGCGCGCCGGTTTCCGGTCCGGCGTTTTCGGCTGTTGGGCGAAAAGCAAAAGCGGAACGTTAAAAAGAGAGCTTGATGGGGAAGGGATTGTGAACAGGAGCGCGGCGGGATCGGCGCTTCAGCAGACGTGGGGAATCCGTATGCGCCGGAACGGGTGGCGCCGGTCGGGTCTCGTATCCGGGCTGGCTGGGGACTGGGGGCATGCGCCGATGCCGGCGGACTTTGACGGGGACGGAAAGGCGGACCCGGCGGTCTGCAAGGCGGCCACGGGCGAGTGGCGCGTCCGGCTGCCCTGCTCGGGGTATGCCGTAACACGCACAATCCGGTCATCAGCCAAGAGCGGCCGCGCCTTTTCGGCGAGGACGCCTCCTCAGATGTATTCGACGGTGGCGGGCGGCTTGGGCGTCAGGTCGTACAGGCAGCGGGTTACGCCGGGGAGGCCGGTGATCCGGGCGCAGATCCGGTCCAGCGTGTCCCAGGGCAGCCGGGTGGCCGTGGCCGTGCGGGCGTCGGTGCTCTCGATGCAGCGCACGGCGATGATGCGGCCGAATTCGCGCCGGTTGTCCCGGATGCCGGTGGCATGGTCGTTGAGCAGCACGGCCAGGTACTGGAAGGCCCCGCAGCCGGCCAGCTCCTCCTCGACGATAGCCGTGGCCCGGCGAACGAGGGCCAGCTTTTCCTCCGTGACTTCGCCCACGATGCGCGCCGCCAGGGCGGGGCCGGGAAACGGCATGCGGCCGGCGATCTCCGGCGGCAGGCCGAGCTCCGCGGCCACGGCGCGGACGCCGTCCTTGCGCAGGGTCTTCAGCGGCTCCAGGACCGTGTAGCCGTAGGCCTCCTCCGGGCGGATGCCCAGCTGGGACAGGATGTTGTGCTGGCGCTTGATGCCGGCGACGGTTTCCTCGATGTCGGTCAGGATCGTGCCGTGCAGCAGGAAGCGCGCCCCGGTCTCGCGTACGAACCGGGCAAACACCTTGGCATAAAACGTTTCCGTGATCGCCTGGCGCTTCTTCTCGGGGTCCTCGAGCCCGCGCAGCGCCTCCAGGAACTCGTTCCGCGCGTCCAGCATCTCCACCCGAACGCCGAGCCCGGCGAACAGGCTGACGATGCGCGCCGGCTCGTTTTCACGCATCAGGGCGTTGTCCACGAACAGGGTTTTCAGCCGCGGGCCCAGCGCCCGGTGCCCCAGCAGGGTGACCACGGAACTGTCCACGCCGCCGCTGAGGGCGTTGATCGCGAGCCCGTCTCCGACCGTTTGGCGCAGGGCGTTGATTTGCTCTTCGATAAAGGCCTTGGCGTTCATGGGTCCTCGCGCTGAGGGTTGGGGTTCGATGCGTATGGCCGTTCAGTATGCCAGCGCGGGCGGAAAAGGAAATGTTTTTCATTTGGCGCGGCGGCGCCTATACTGCCGGCAGTCCTTATTGCGGAGTTCGCCCGGCCGGAGGATCGTGTGGTGGCGCTGCCGTTTTGCATTCCTGAAAAGCGGGTGAAGCTGCTGGGGATCCTGGCCTCGCCCTGGCGGGGGCGCGGTCTGTCCGACGCCGCCATCGACGCCGCCCTGCGGCGGCCGATCGGCTGGGGGAAGCCGGGCCGGGCCGTTGAGGAGCGGGTCCGCCCGGGCGAATCCGTGTGCTTAGTGGTGTCCGACCAGACCCGGCAGACGGCGGCGGACCGCGTCCTGCCGGTGCTGTGGCGCCGGCTGGCCCGCCGCGGCGTCAAGGCCTCGGACGGCTTTGTCCTGGTGGCGACCGGCATTCACCGGCCGCCTGACGCGGCGGAGCTGCGCCGGATCCTGGGCGCCGATATGCAGGCGCTGTTCGCCGGCCGGATTTTTTGCCATGACCCTGATGCGGCCGACCTGGTCGCGGTCGGGCGGACGCGGCGCGGCCATGAGGTGCGCCTGAACCGCCGCGCCGTCGAGGCCGACAGGCTGATCCTGATCGGCTCGGCCGCTTATCACTACCATGCCGGGTTCGGCGGCGGGCGCAAGGCGCTGGTGCCCGGGTTGGCCGATCGCGCGACGATCGCCCACACGCACAGCCTGACCCTTGATCCCCGCCGCGACCGAATCCGGCCGGGCGTCGGCATCGGGCGCCTCGCCGGCAATGCCGTGGCCGGAGCCCTGCTGGAGGCCGCCCGGCTGCGTCCGCCCGATTTCATCATCAACACGGTGCTGGCCCCGGACGGGCGCCTGGCCGGCGTGTTCGCCGGGGAGCTCGACCGGGCCCACCGGGCCGCCTGCCGCCTGGCGGCGCGCGTGGCGCGGGCGGAGATCGCGGAGCGCGCCGACCTGGTGGTGGCCGATGCCGGCCATGTCGAAACCTGGATCCAGGCGCACAAGGCGCTGTTCAACGCCTCGCGGGCCGTCCGCGCCCGGGGCCGCATCGTCCTCCTGGCGCCCTGCCGGGAAGGCTTGGGCAATGAGCGGTTCCGTTACTGGATCACGCGCCCGACGCTGCCGGCGCTTTACCGGGGCCTGCGCCGCAGCCCTGAGGTCAACGGCCAGACGGCGCTGTCGACGCGTCAGCGGGGCGCGCGGGCCATTCTGGTCACGCGCCTGCCCGCCCGGGACCGGCGGGATCTCGGCCTTCGCTGCGCGCCCACCCCCGCGGCCGCCATCGGCGCGGCGTTGGACGATTTAGGCCGGGCCGGCATCCGCCGGCCGACCTGCTACGTGATGCCGGAGGCGATAGCCGTGGTCCCGTTCGCCGTCCGGCGCCGCGCGCGGGGGGCGCCATGAAGCGCTATATTCTGCGGCGCCTCCTTCAGATGGCGCCCACCGTCCTGGGCGTCGTGGTCCTGACCTTCGTGTTGTTCCACATGGTCGGCGGAAGCCCCGCGTCCCTGGCGCTGGGCAAGAACGCCTCGGCCCGCGCGCTGGAGGAATTCGATGAGCAGCGCGGGTTCAACAAGCCGCTGCTGATCGGGCGGTGGAGCCCGACGCGGGCCTATGGCGGGGGCGGCTTCGATCGCGATGCCGGCCCGTGGCGGGGGCTGGAGGGCGTCCGGCACCTCCCGGCCGCCGGCCGCGATCCGGGGCGGATCAGCCTGGAAGCCGGGCGCGAGGTGGCGGCGCCGCTGGCGTTCGGCCTGCGGCCGGACACGGAGCACCAGTGGCGGCTCCGTTACCGGCTGCCCGCAGGGCGGGCCCTCGTGCGGATCGAGTCCGCGCAGGCGGAGGGCGCCGTGCGCAGCCGCCAGACGCATGTCTTGCCGGCCTCCGCCCGGTGGCGCACGGCCTCGATTCCCGTTGCCCCCGGGCGGGCGCCCGCCGGCCTTCGCACCGTTCTGCGCGCCGAGGGCGCCGGCCTTGAGCTGCGCTCGATCGAGCTGCGCCGCCGCAACGCGCACTGGCTTGACACCCAGTTCGTGTTTTACCTGCGCCAGCTGGCGCGGCTCGATTTCGGGGTCTCCAATTTCACCAACCAGCGCGTGTCGCGGATGCTGCGGGACGGCCTCGGGCCGTCCCTGTGCCTGACGGTCCCGATTTTCCTCGTGTCGCTGGCCGTTTCGGTCAGCCTGGCCCTGGTGTGCGCCTATTTCCGGAACCGCTGGCTGGACCGGTCGATCGTGATCCTGGCGGTCGGCCTGATGAGCGTCAATTACCTGGTCTGGATCATTTTTGGACAGTACTATCTTGCATTTCGGCGGGGCTGGTTCCCCATCTGGGGCTTCGAATCCTGGACCTGCCTGCTGCTGCCCGTTTTGATCGGGGTGGTCAGCGGCCTGGGCGAAAACGCGCGGTTTTACCGGACCCTGATGCTGGACGAGCTGTACCGGGATTACGTGCGGACGGCGATGGCCAAGGGGGCGAGTCCCGGCCGGGTGCTGTTTGTCCATGTTCTGAAGAACGCCATGATTCCCATCCTGACGCACGTGGTGATCGCCATCCCCTTCCTATACACCGGCAGCCTGCTGCTGGAGGGCTTTTTCGGCATTCCCGGCCTCGGAAGCATGGGCATCAACGCCGTCAACGCCGCCGATGTGGACGTGATCCGGGCCCTGGTGCTGATCGGCTCGATCCTCTACGTCGCCGCCAATTTGATGACCGATCTGTGTTACGCGCTGGTGGACCCGCGGGTGAAACTGGGATGAAGACCGACAACCGCGAACCTGAATCCCCGGCCGCCGAGTCCCCGTCCGAGGCGCCGGCCGGCCGTTCGCTCTGGAGCCATGCCTGGCGCCAGCTGCGCCGGATGCCGCTGGCGGTGGCCTCGTTCTGGGTCATCGCCGTGTACCTGGCGATGGCCCTGTACGGCGAGGGCGTCTATTGGGCTTGCCGCTGGCAGGATGCCACGCCGCCCTACCAGCGGACCTGCCTGGAGGAGGAATACCTGCCCCCAAGCCCCTTCCGCCGGCCGTTCGCGCTGCAGCCGGACGCCGGCGCGGCGGACCGGGCGCCGGCCGCCCGCCTGGCGGCCGGGCTGCGGGCCCTGGCGCGCCATCCGCTGGGAACCGACAATCTCGGGCGCGACGTCCTGCAGCGGGCCGTGCAGGGCGCGCGGATCGCCTTCCAGGTCGGCATCGTCACCGCGTGCATCGCCATGCCCATCGGAATCCTGCTGGGCTGCCTGGCCGGGTATTTCGGCGGGCGCGTGGACGATGCCATCGTGTGGATCTATACGACCTTTTCGTCGATTCCGGGGATGCTGTTCATCCTGGCCATTGCCCTGGTCGTCGGCAAGGGGCTGTCGGGCGTTTACGTGGGCATCGGGTTGACCACCTGGGTGGGGCTGTGCCGCCTGATGCGGGGCGAGGTGATGAAGCATAAGAGCCGGCCCTACGTGCAGGCGGCCCGCGCGCTGGGCTTCGCGCCGGCGCGGATCATGTTCCGGCACATTCTGCCCAACGTCGCGCACCTGGTGATCATTTCCTTTTCCCTGCGCTTCCCGGCGGCCATTTCGACCGAGGTGTTCATGAGTTTCCTGGGCATCGGCGTCCAGGGCGAGCCCTCCTGGGGCATCATGATCAGCAACGCGCGCCTCCGCCTCTGGCAGGGGGCCTGGTGGGAAATGGCCGTCGTGACGGCCGCCATTTTCTTCGTGGTGCTGGCCTTCAACCTGCTGGGCGACGCCCTGCGCGATGCGCTCGATCCGCGCCTGCGCACCAGCGAAGGCTAGCCGTCAGCCTGCGCCGGCCGGCGGGCGGCGCAGAACCGGTCGTCGCCCGGGATGCGCCACGCGGAGGGATAGGTGCGGCATTGGCGGGGTTTGGCCGCGTGGACCCGGCAGCCGTCGGGCTGCAGAAACACGCAGGCGCCCTTGGGGGTTTCGGTCAGTTCAAGCCCGGCCCGGTCGGGGCGCAGCCGCGTGAAGGCGGCGGTGAACTCGTGGGGCGTCAGGCCGAGGTGTCGGGCGAGGGCCTCGACTTCGTCGGGCGCCACGCGGACGCTGCCCGGTTGCCGGCAGCAGGCGCCGCAGCGGCGGCAGGCAAAGGGGAATGCTGGAGGGGGTGTCTGCATGTCAGGCGGCCAAACGGAACGGAAAGGCCCGCAGCCGATGTCCGGACCACGGTAACGCATCCGGGGTCAAAACACAATCCTGCACGGGAGGCGGAGATGAGAAGACGCAGAACCATCGTTGGGGTGGCATGCTGGGCGGCGGCCTGGTTGATTTCGATCGGGGGGGCGGGCGCCCAGACGACGGCGGTAGCCCGGCTGCCGGTGTCCCTGGAACTCCAGGGATCGGTACAGTCTTTGGCCGTGCAGGCGGACGGCAAGATCATTGCCGCCGGCGATTTCCAGCTGGTTTCCGGTGCGGTGCGGCCTTTTCTCGCGCGGGTGAATGCCGACGGGACGCTGGATCAGGCGTGGAACCCGGCGGCGGACGGGCCGGTCAACGCGGCGGTGGTCGGCGGATCCAATATCTTTGTTTGCGGCAATTTTACGCGGATCGGCGGGGCGGCCCGGAACGGGCTGGCCAAGCTCGACGTCCGCACCGGTGCGGCGGACCCCGCCTGGGACCCGGCCTGTAACGGGATGGTGCGATGCCTTTCGGCTGCCGGCCCTTGGCTGTATGTTGGCGGTATCTTTGGCGAAATCGGCGGCGGGCCGGCCATGTCCTTGGTCCGGCTCGACGCGCAGACCGGCGCCGCGGATCCCGCCTGGCAGCCGGCGCCGGATTTCCCCTTTTTCACGGCGGTGGCCGCCGGCGAGAACGAGGTCTACGTCAGCGGATTGTTCACAGCCATCGGCGGGCTGGCCCGGAATAACCTGGCCAAGCTCAACACAACCGACGGCGCGGCGGATCCGGCGTGGAATCCGGATCCGGACTCGGTCGTGAATGCTCTGGCGCCGGCCGGCGACTATGTGTATGTGGGCGGCGATTTCACGGCCGTCGGCGGGCTGGCCCTGACCAACCTGGCGCGGCTCAGCCGGCAGACCGGGGCGGCGGATGCCGGCTGGAATCCCGCGCCCGACGGCCCGGTGTACGCCCTGCTTCCGGCTGCGCCGGGCCTTTACGCGGCCGGCGCGTTCGAGCGCATCGGCGGCCAGGCGCGCCCCTATGCGGCGCGCCTGACGCTGGCTTCCGGGACCGCCGCTCCGGCCTGGAATCCGCAGCCTGACGATTGGGTTGTGGCCCTGGCCCCGACCCCGTCGGGCATCGTGCTGGGCGGTTTTTTCAAACAGATGGGCGGGCGGGACGCGCTGGCGTTGGGGCGGGCGACGAGTTTGTCCGGCGCTCTGGATGAACGGTTTGTCCGGCGCGCCACGCGAACGGGATCAGTTTCCGCCATGGCGCGCCAGCCCGATGGCAAGCTGATCCTGGGCGGCGATTTTGAATACGTGAACGGGGTCCCGCTGTCCAATCTGGCGCGGCTGAACGCCGACTTTTCGCTCGATGCCGTCTGGGCGCCGAATCCCGACGCCAGTGTCTGGGCCCTGGCCCTGGAGTCCGATCGCCTTTATGCCGGCGGCCAGTTTGCACGGATCGGCGGCCGAATCCTGGCGCGCCTGGCGCGCCTGAACCTGACAACGGGGGCGGCGGACCCGGTTTGGGCGCCGAATCCCGATGATGCCGTGCGCGCGCTGGCGCTGGCCGAGGACGGCGTCGTCGCCGGCGGCGATTTCAGCCAGGTCGGGGGGCTGGCGCGCGATTACCTGGCCAAGGTGGACCGGCTGTCCGGCGCGGCCGTTCCGGGCTGGAATCCCTCCCCCGACAACCTGGTATACGCCCTGCAGCGGTCCGGATCCGCGCTTTACGCGGGCGGCCGGTTCGGCGCCATCGGCGGCCAGACGCGCCATGGCGCGGCCCGGCTGGCTTGGGAAACCGGGGCCTTGGACACGGGTTGGAATCCGGACGCGGGCGGGTCCGTGTATGCCCTCGGTTTGGGCTCAAGCAGCGTGTATGCCGGCGGCGCATTCACCAATATCGGCGGGCGCCCGGTGGAGTTGGCGGCCCGTTTGACCCTGGACTCCGGCGCTGTGGATCCGGCCTGGTCGCTATCCGGGGATCGGGACGGCGGCGTCTATGCCCTGGCCGCCCGCGGGGACGACCTCGCTCTCGGGGGTGCGTTCACCCACATTGGCGGGGCCCCGCGCGCCGGATTGGCCAAGGTGAACGCGGCGACCGGGGCCCTCCGTTCCAACTGGGTGTTCCAGGCGGACGCCGAGGTCGATTGCCTGCTGGCGGACGGCGACGACCTTTACGTGGGGGGGCTGTTCACCTCGATTAACGGCGTGCCGTGCCCCGGCTTTGCCCTGTTGACGCTGACGCCGCCGGCGCCGGTTGGGTTGCAGGCCGGCGACGGCCTTTCGCCGGAGAGCGTTGCGCTATCCTGGCAAGCCGCTGAAACCGCCCTGGGCTACGAGGTCTGGCGCGCCGCGGCGTCCGATGTCGACAGCGGGGCGCCGGTGCCGGCGGCCATCCGCGTGGGCGCGACGGCCGGCACGGCGTTTGCCGACAGCTCCGCGGATCCGGGCGTTTATTATACGTACTGGGTCGCAGCAACCAACCGGGGCGGACCCAGCGCGTTCAGCGCTCCGGACTCCGGCTGGCGTCGGCATCCGGCCGGCGTGCTGGCCGCCGATTATGACGGCGACCGGCTTGCGGATCCGGCGATCTACGCGGAAGAGTCGGGCAGTTGGGCCGTGCGGCTCTCCGGCAACCAGTATGCCCTGCTGGCCAAGCCCGGCTTCCTGGGCGGGCCGGGCTGGGTGCCGGCGTCGGGCGATTATGACGGGGACGGCCGGGCCGACCCGGCGGTCTATCGGGCTTCCGGCGGGGACTGGCGGGTGTTGCGATCGGGCAGCGGCTACGCGAGCCTGTCGTTGGCGGGCTACCTGGGCGGGCCGGGGTTCAGCGCCTGCCCTGCAGACTATGACGGCGACGGGCTTACTGACCCTGCGGTCTGTCAGGACCTGAACGGCGACTGGCTGATCCGTGTTTCAGGATCAGGATACAGCCTGTTGACCGCAGCCGGCTTGCTGGGCGGACCCGCCGCCGTTCCGTGTCCGGCCGATTACGACGGGGACGGCAAGGCCGATCCGGCGGTCTATGAGCTGCCGTCCGCGACCTGGCGCCTGCGCCTGTCCGGATCGGATTATGCGCCCTTGGCTCTGGCGGGTTTCCTGGGCGGGCCGGGCTGGCGCGCGTGCCCGGCCGATTACGACGGGGACGGCAAGGCCGATCCGGCGGTCTGCCGGGGTGATGGGGGCGAGTGGCGCCTTCGGCCGTCCGGCAACGGGTATGCCTTGCGGATCGTCAATCTGACCTGGTAAAAGGGGGTCTGGGGTGCCGCTGGCCGTCTCTTCATCCGAAGCCTTGTTGGACGTTTCCGACCTGCGCGTCTATTTCCGGACGCGCGCCGCGCCCCTGTGCGCCGTGAACGGCCTGTCGTTCCAGGTGGCGCGGGGCGAGACCGTGGCGCTGGTTGGAGAAAGCGGATCCGGAAAAAGCGTCGCGGCGCTGGCCCTGACCCGCCTGGTTCCCGCGCCGGGATATCTGGCCGGCGGCCGTATCCGGTTTGGCGGCGCCGAGGTTTCCAATCTTGACGGGGACGGGCTGCGCCGCCTGCGGGGGGGCGGGATCGCCTACGTGTTTCAGGAGCCGTCGGCGTCGCTCAACCCCGTTTTCCCGATCGGCTGGCAGATTGCCGAGGCCATCCGGATCCACCGGCCGGGCGCGCCGGCGCGCCGCGAAGCGCTCAGCCTCTTGCAGCGCGTGGGGCTGCCCGATCCCGAGCGCCGCCTGCGGTCCTACCCGCACGAGTTGAGCGGCGGCATGCAGCAGCGCGCCGTGATCGCCATGGCCCTGGCCTGCCGCCCGCGGCTGCTGGTCGCCGACGAGCCGACGACCGCCCTGGACGTCACGATCCAGGCCCAGATCCTGGAACTGCTGGCCGGCCTGCAGGCGGAACGGGGCATGGCCATGCTCCTGATCACGCATAACCTGGGGCTGGTGTCCGGCGTGGCGCGCCGCGTCTGCGTGCTCTATGCCGGGCGGATTGTGGAACACGCGCCGACGGCGGATCTGCTGGCCCGGGCCGCCCACCCCTATACCGCCGGCCTGCTCGCGGCCGTGCCGCGCCTGAGCGGAAACCGCGAACGGCTGGCCGGGATCCCGGGCGCGGTGCCCCATCCCGCGCGCCTGCCGGGCGGGTGCCCGTTTCATCCGCGCTGCCCCAAGGCGCGCGAGCTCTGCAGCCGGCAGGAGCCCGCGGAAACGGCCGTCGCGGCGGAGCATGGAGTCCGATGCCACTTCTGGAAATAGCCGATCTGCACGTTCGATATCCCGCCGGCCGGCGCCGGTCCACGGCCGCCGTCAACGGCGTGTCGCTGGCCGTCGCGCCCGGCGAGAGCGTCGGCCTGGTGGGCGAAAGCGGCTGCGGCAAAAGCTCGCTGGGCAACGCGGTGCTGCGGCTTGTGCCCGCGCAGGCGGGGTCGGTCCGGTTCGAAGGCCAAGACGTGCTGGCGCTGCGGGGCCGAGACCTGCTGGCGTTCCGGCGGCGCGCCCAGATGATTTTTCAGGATCCTTTCGGGTCGCTCAATCCGCGCCTGTCCGTCGGCGCGGCCCTGGCCGAAGTCCTGGCCGTCCACCGGCTGGGCGGCCGGGCTGAGCGGCCCGCGCGGGTTCGGGCTCTGCTGCGGACGGTCGGGCTGGAGCCCGACTACGCAGACCGGTTCCCCCACGAGTTCAGCGGCGGCCAGCGCCAGCGCATCGGGATCGCGCGGGCCCTGGCGCTGGACCCCGTGTTCCTGGTGGCCGACGAGCCGGTCTCGGCGCTCGACGTGTCGGTGCAGGCCCAGATCCTCAACCTGCTGAAGGACCTGCAGGGCGCCCGCGGGCTTGCCTACCTGTTCATTGCCCATGACCTGGCCGTGGTGCGCGCGATGTGCGACCGGGTGCTGGTCATGCTGGCCGGCCGCATCATGGAATCGGCTCCGGTGGAGGCGCTGTTCCGCGATCCGGCGCATCCCTACACCCGCGCCCTGCTGGCCGCTGTGCCCGACCTGGACCCCGCGTGGCGGGCGCGCGCCGCGTGGGCCCGCGGGGCGGACGTCGAGGGAGAAGCGGCTGCGCAGGCCGAAGCCGGCTGTCCGTTCCAGGCCCGCTGCCGCCAGGCCCAGCCTTGCTGTCGCGAGCGCTGCCCGGACGAGCGCCCGATAGGGCCGGGCCATTTCAGCCGCTGCCATTTCGGTCCGGACCGGCTGGCCCGGCTGTCGCGGACGTGACCGGGCCCGGGGATCGCCGCGCGGCGCGGTCGAACAGGGCCCGCAGAGCCGCCGGCAGGCCGCCGCCGGGTTCCGCCCAATCAAGCGGCCGCCGGCACACGGCGCTGAAGTGATGCGCCATCCGGGTCCGGACCTCGGCCAGGGCCGGGCAGGCGTCGCCCAGCAGCTGGCGCAGCGAGGCCACCGGCTCGCCGGTCAGCCCGCAGGGCACGATGGCGGAGAATCCCGACAGGTCGGGGTCGACATTGAAACTCATGCCGTGGAAGGCGACCCAGCGCTTGAGCCGGATGCCGATGGCCGCCAGCTTTCCGCGCGTGGTCCAGGCGCCCGTCAGGCCCGGCCGGCGCCAGGCGGCGGCGCCGAAATCGGCGGCCGTGCGGATGGCGATTTCTTCCAGGTTGTGCAGGTAGCCGTGGGCGTCGGCCTCGGTGTCGCCGAGCCGGAGAATCGGATACATGACCAGCTGGCCGGGCCCGTGCCAGGTGGCGTCGCCGCCCCGCGACGAGCGGAAGAGCGCGATCCGGCGCCGCTCCAGCTCGGCCGGCGGAAGCAGCACGTGCTGAGGCGCGGCGCGAACGCCCAGGGTGATGACCGGGGCGTGTTCCAGGAACAGCACGACGTCGGGAATGGCGCCGGCGATCCGGGCCGTCACCAGCTCGGTTTGCAGCCGGACGCCATCCCCGTATTCCACCGGCTGGTTGAACGCGATCGCCAAGGCGGCCATGCCGGTCATTTAATACCGGGTCGGAACGCTCTGTCAACCGGCAAAGCG
>Ga0123332_1002796_pt1 | contig 16293 bp, 14 predicted proteins | sample BioC12SIPDNA_4_FD_89958 | JGI IMG/M metagenome (GOLD analysis project Ga0123332, IMG submission 89958) | Anaerobic biogas reactor microbial communites from Washington, USA - Biogas_R2_A C12 SIP DNA | ecosystem: Engineered > Bioreactor > Anaerobic > Unclassified | place: Washington, USA...
GCGTGGCGGCGATGGGGATGATGTGCCTGTTCGGGATCGTCTATATGTACACGTCGATCCTCGGATGGCTGATCGCTCCATCGGGGCTGATCTACGGCGCGGTGCTTCTCGTGTCGCTGGTCGCCTTTGCCGTGCTCTTCCTGCTCGGGCGGCGCAAGCGATGGGGTTGGCTCAAGGCCCTTTCGCTGGGCGGCGCTTCGGTGCCGGCGCTGCTGGCGGCGCTGGTTGCGGCCGGCCCGTTCATCCTGCCGGAGGCCGATTCCGCCAGGACCGAAAAGCCCAACCAGGCATCGCGCGCGACCTCGCCTAGCGGCATGTACGTGCTCACGGTGCCGATCGAGCGATCGACGACGCAGAAGGGACCGCTGGGATACGGCTTTCCCTATTGGCACGTCACCATCTCGGACCCGAACGGCCAGGTTGTCTATCGGGACGCGGAGGACAAATTCGACAGCCTCCACAGCATCTACTGGGCCTGGGGCGACGGTGACATCGTCTGGCTCTACAACAGCGACGACGGCAGCGTGTATTATTACCAGTGCAGCGACGGCCGATGGGCAAGAGGCCGGTGGGGCAGCGGCAAGACCGGCTATGCCGAGCAGGACATCGCGCCGCCCGCTTCGCTGTACCCCAGCTACGTCTCGCCCGGACCCGTGCAGAACCTCGGCACGCCTTGGCAACTGTCCGGGTTTGGCGGCGGCGCGGACCCGAACATGCCGGTGATGGTCTTTTTCAGGAATGTCGAGACCGGTCAAAGCATGATGCTCGCCAAAGGCGAATCGAAGAACGGCGTGACACTCCTGGACGCCAGTTGGGACAAGAAGCAGGCGGTCGTGGAGATCAAGGGCAGGCAATTCACCCTCCCGTCCGGCCCGGCCCGATGATCGCCGCGATCGCATGGGGCTTCGGCGGTTGCCTTGTCATGTGTCTGGAATCCTGAGGTGTGAGCTTGTATGACGGGTATCCGGAAATACAGACGAGCGAAGGCTCCGTGGCGGGACCGAGCGACCCGGCCGGCGAAGAGGCCCAGGGAGTTTCTCCTGCGTGAGTACCTCCTGGTTGCCGGCCTGATCATGGCGGGCTTGGGCGCGTTCTTCGGGGCCCACGAGTACGACGTCTACTGCGTCGGCCGGTTGGAGGGGATCGATAACAGCCGTCTGGGGACCGAGTATGTCCCCGAGGTGCCGCCGGGCGATCCGGACCGCCGGACTGCCGCCGTGGCGGGATTCGCCGTGGCGGCTCTCGGAGTTGCGATAGCGGCGCTGGCTCTGGTCTTCTGGGGGCTCGATATATACACTGTGCGCGGTCGGACCGTGATGGAGCGGACGGTGGAGACTCGCTCCCGTGAGAAGAGGACATCAGGACACCGATTCGGTTGGGACTGATTGCATTGCCGTGGTGGGTGGCGTTCGGTGTGTTCCTGTTCTTGGATTTGTGCCTGCGATACCCCGTGGCGGGTGCCGCGTTGCGTCTGCTGATGCCGCTGGCCTTGTTGTGTAACCTCGTCGGCATCGCAATGGGTCTCGGGCGAATCCGCCGCGACAGCCGCAGGGCGGTCGTGACGGCACTCGTCCTGAACGCTGTACCGCCGGCGTTTTTCGCCACCTTCTTCCTGTGGCTCTTTTTCGGCTTCAAGATGTAAAGCGATACGAACATCCGGACGACGTGGCAGGGTGGCAGCCTCAAGCCCGCAGGGCTTAGGGATGGTGGGCGCTGCCAACTGCCCGGACCGACCCGGCAGCCCAGTCCGCCATCCCCAAACGCTATCGCGTTTGAGGCTGCCACCCCCTGTGGGCGGGGAGAGGTTTGCGCGAGGGCAATCTCGTTTGTATCGGCCTCGACATTCGAATGCGCTGATCCGCTTGGCCGCAATCGGCGGTTGCCTGAATCGGGGTGGGGCGGTATCGTAGTGCGGTTGTCCAACGGTCACGAGCTTTGGAGATGGGCATGGCTGATGTGGTGGCAGGGCGCAGGGGCACGTGGGCCGTCTGGTTGCGGGCGGTGCGCGTATTCTCGTTTCCGGCGTCGATCGTGCCGGTCGTCGTCGGGGCGGCGATGGCGGCGCATTCGGACGGCCCGGTGGCGTGGTGGCTGCTTCCGTTTGTGGCGGTCGCGTCGGTGCTGATGCACGCCGGGACGAACCTCGTCAACGACTTCTTCGACTACCTCAAGGGTGTGGACACCGACTACTCTTACGGCGGCAGCCGGGTCCTCGTCGAAGGGTTGCTGTCGCCCCGGCAGGCCTTTGTTGGCGCCTTGGCGATGTTCGCCGGCTCGTGCGTCATCGGGCTGCTGTTCATCGCCGTACGCGGCTGGCCCATCTTCGCGCTGGGCGTCGTCGGCCTGCTCGCCGGGTTCTTTTACACGGCCAGGCCCGTCGGGTACAAGTACTTCGCGCTGGGCGACGCCCTCGTGTTCATCCTGATGGGCCCGCTGATGGTCATCGGCTCGCACTTCGTCCTGACCGGCTCGTACGATCACTCGGTCCTGATCGCCAGTCTGCCCGTCGGCTGTCTCGTCGCCGCTATCCTCGCCGCCAACAACATGCGTGACATCCAGCATGATCGCAACGCCCGGGTGCGCACCGTCGCCAGCCTGCTGGGCCACGACCGCGCGCGACTCGAGTATTACGCTTTGGTTGGCGGGGCCTACGTCTCCGTGCTGGGGATGATCGCCGGCGGGCTGGTCGGGGCGTGGGGTCTGCTGGTCCTCGTCACCGTGCCGCTGGCGGTCCGCAACGTTCGGCGGGTGGCCCGCAGTCAGCCGCTACAGCCGCAGACCATCGCGACGCTCGACGTGCAGACGGCGCAGTTGCACCTGGCGTTCGGGCTGCTGTTTGCCCTGACGATATTGCTCGGGGCGGTGCTGTGATGAGGACGGTCTGGACACTCAGTGCGGTTGCCGCCGGCCTGTGGTTCGTGATGTTCTCGCCCTGGACGCGGGACGTGGTGCCGTTCTGGCCTGCGATGGCGTTCTCTTCCGGCGTGCTGGCGCTGGCGGGCCTGTGGCTCAGCCGCGACGCGTTGGGCGAGGTCTTTGCCTTTCGCTGCTGGCACGTCCCCGTCGGCGCGGTCTCGGCGCTGGTTCTGTACGCAATGTTCTTCGTAGGTCACAAGATCGCCGCCGCGATTCTGCCCTTCGCTTCGGACCAGGTCGCTCTGGTCTATCGCACGCGGAGTCAGGCGGAGCTGTGGCTGATCGCGGTGCTGCTGTTCGCGTGGGTCGGCCCGGCCGAGGAGATCTTCTGGCGCGGCTACGTCCAGCGCCGCTGCGGCCGGCGTTTCGGCCCGCTCGCCGGGCTCGTCGTCACCGCCGCGATCTACACGCTCGTGCACATCTGGTCGTTCAACCTCATGCTGCTGGCGGCGGCGGCCCTGTGCGGCCTGTTCTGGGGCGCGATGTTCGCCCTGTCCCGCTCCGTCTGGCCCGCCCTCATCAGCCATGCCCTCTGGGACGTCCTGATCTTCGTCCTCCTGCCGGTCGCCTGACTGCCGCCCTGCCGCCTCTATCGAGTGAATTGCCTTGCCTCGTTTGCCCATCGCGACCACAATGGTTCGCAATGGATATTTGTGTACCAACCGTAGTTTCTGCGGCCTCTGAGCCGATTCGTGGGGTATGGATGAGCGATAGAGCAGGGATTGTCTATTCGACGGCGCAGGGACGGATGTGTCCGGCGTGCGGCGAGCCGGTGGCGGGGTGCGTCTGTCGCCAGCGGCAGGCGGCGGCGATCCCGGCTGGCGACGGAATCGTGCGGGTCAGCCGCGAGACGAAGGGCCGCAAGGGCAAGGGCGTGACGCTGATCGTCGGCGTGCCCGTCGATGAGAACAGGCTGCGCAGTCTGGCCAAGGACCTCAAACGCAAATGCGGCGCCGGCGGGACCGTTAAGGACCGCGTCATCGAGATCCAGGGCGACCACCGCGACCTGCTCGTCGATGAACTGACCAGGCAGGGCTACACGGTCAAGCGGGTGGGTGGATGAACAGAGTGTGCCCGCTGATCGGTGTCATGCTGTTGGCGGCTTGCGGCGGTGTGCGAGCGGCGTCGTGGCGGGCAGGCTCGGCGCTGTTGTCGCCGGGGCTGGCGAAGTCGTTCGACGAGACGGCGGTGAAGGACCCGTCCGTGGTGTTCTTCGAAGGTCGTTGGCACCTGTTCTATACCGCGCGGGGCCGGGGAGAATACACGACGGGCTATACTTCGGCGTCCACGCTGGACGAACTGAATGCGGCGCCGCGCCATGAGCTGACGCAGATTCGCGGGCGAACCGAGCGGTATGCATGTGCACCGCAGGTGTTCTTCTTCGAGCCGCAAGGACTTTGGTATCTGGTCTATCAGACCCGCGATGCGAACTACCAGCCGGTGTATTCGACGACGAAGACCATCGATCGGCCGCTGTCGTGGAGCGAGCCTCGCGTTCTCGTGGAGAAGGACGAGGACGCCAAGTGGATCGACTTCTGGGTGATCTGTGACGAGACGATGGCGTATTTGTTCTATACGCGCAACCATCACGACGTGGTCGTGCAGACGACGTCGCTCGACGTTTTTCCGCAGGGCTGGGGCAAAGGGCGTGTCGTCTTTCGTGGCGTGCATGAGGCGGTCCACGTTTACAGGGTCCACGGCCGCGACGAGTATCACATGATCTACGAGCTGAACGAGCAGGGCGTGCGGTCCTTCGGCCTGGCGAGGGCGAGGCATCTGGCGGGACCCTGGGAGAAGGTCACGGACACCTACGCGACCGGCGGGCAACTGGTCTTCGAACGAGATGCGGCACGCTGGACTGACATGGTCTCGCATGGCGAGATGATCCGCCGCGGATACGATCAGAGGATCGCGTATGACGACACCGCTTCGGCGATGTTGATCCAGGGACGCCTCGATGACGCCGGCGATACACCGTATCCGAGTCTGCCTTGGCGTCTCGGGCTCATCAAGCGATCCAGGCAATGAAGAGAGGGACCCAGTGGGAATACTGAGTGATATTTCGTTTGAGTTGGATGTTGTATCGATATCGAAGACGGTTCACGTCGAGCCGGATTCGCCCGATGGCCGGACGCTGGCCGAGTTGATCGAACAAGCCCGGCGAATGGCCCGGCCGAAGGCGATGTACGCCGAGGCGTTCATCGACGCCAAGGGCGCCGAGACCGTGACGGTCGATGGGATCACGTTTACCAGCCGGATGCTCCGGGCGAACCTCGAACCCGTCGAGCGGGTATTCCCCTTCATCGCTACCTGCGGGCATGAGATGGACACGGCCGACCTGCCGGCGGGCGATTTCCTCGTCGAGTTCTGGTGGGACGCGATCAAGGCCGTCCTGCTCGCCTGTGCGATCCGGCACGTCAACGAGCACCTGAAACAGCGATTTGCACTGGGCAAGACCGCCTCGATGAGTCCCGGCTCGGGCGACGTCGACGTCTGGCCCATCGAGCAGCAGCGCGAGCTGTTCGCGCTGCTCGGCGACGTGAAAGGGCAGATCGGCGTCGAGTTGACCGAATCGTTCCTGATGAAGCCCAACAAGACGGTCTCGGGCATCTGCTTCGCGACGGAGGTGGACTTCCGCACCTGCCAAGTCTGCCGCAGACAAGGGTGTCCCGGACGCAGCGCCGCCTTCGAACCGGCCCTCTGGGACCTGCATCAGCACGGCGGCGCCGACGGACAGATATCGTGACATGCCATCCCACGTGAGAGTGAAACGATGAAGACACTGCGAGAACTCTATCGCGTCGGACGGGGGCCGTCCAGCAGCCACACGATGGCGCCGAGTCGGGCGGCCGCCTGCTTCGGGCAAGAGCATCCCGAGGCGGCGACCTTTCGCGTCACCCTCTACGGCTCACTGGCCGCATCCGGCCGCGGCCACCTCACGGACAGGGCGATGGCCGAGTCGCTGGCCCCGCGACCGGTCGAGTTCCTCTGGCGGCCGGACGCCCAACTGCCGAGCCACCCAAACGGCTTTCGCCTCGAGGCCCTGGACGCCGGCGGCGTCGTCGTCGCGACGAGAGAAGACTACAGCGTCGGCGGCGGGGCGCTGCTCAGCGATGCCGGTGTGGCGGACGTCTATCCGCTGGTCTCGCTCTCGGCCGTCCTCGCCCGATGTCGCGGGAACGGACAGATGCTCTGGGAGTACGTCGCCCAGTGCGAAGGGCCCGATATATGGGCGTTCCTTGAGGAGATCTGGGCCCGGATGACGGAGTGCATCGAGACGGGTCTGCACACGGCCGGCGTGATTCCCGGGGGACTGGGGCTCTGCCGCAAGGCCCGTGCCTTTCGCCGCAAGAGCGCGGTCCTCAAGTCGGACTTTCGCAACGAGGCGCTCCTGGCGGCCTATGCCTATGCGGTGGCCGAGCAGAACGCCTGCGCCGAATGGGTCGTGACGGCGCCGACGTGCGGATCGAGCGGGGTGCTGCCGGCGGTGCTGTATCTGCTCAAAGACGAGGTCGGTTGTAATCTGCAGGAGTTGCTGCATGCGCTGGCGACGGCCGGTTTGATGGGCAACCTCGTCAAGGCCAACGGCTCGATCTCCGGGGCGGCGGTCGGCTGCCAGGGGGAGATCGGGACGGCCTGTGCGATGGCCGCGGCGGCGGCCGCCCAGTTGCTCGGCGGCTCGCCTCAGCAGGTGGAATATGCCGCCGAGATGGGACTGGAGCATCACCTCGGCCTGACCTGCGATCCGGTCAAGGGACTGGTGCAGATTCCCTGCATCGAGCGCAACGCCCACGCGGCCGCCCGCGCCCTGAGCTGCGCCCGGTTCGCGCTGCTCAGCGACGGCCTGCACCACATCTCGTTCGACGACGTCGTGACCGTTCTGCTCGAAACCGGCCAGGCCCTGCCGACGCTCTACCGCGAAACCGCCACCGGCGGCCTCGCACGCATCTACGAAAAACGCCTCTCCGAATCGGCGTGAGAGCGGCACAACGGAGTTGGTCGTTGTGGACTCATGGGGGCGAATCATGATTCGCTCCCGCCGGCAGCTACGATACGATCTCTCGGTGGACCTGCCGGATGGCGTCGATGATATGGTCGTCGATTCGCTGGGTGTATTTCGGTCCGATGCGGACCTGGACGAAACGGTCGAACACCTCCAGCGTCTGGCGGCAGCAATCGGGGCCGTACTGGATCGCCTTGCCCTCGGGGCTGTTGAACGACGGCCAGTTGGGATGCCGGGCGCGCTTGTTGATGACGGACTCGGCGACCGGCAGCAGCACGGAACCCGAAAGCGTCGAGGTCGGGACATGATGCTGTCGCAACTGCTCGATGCAGCGGTCGCGGGCTTCTTTATTCGGCATCTCGAAGAAGACGCTGTAGCCGATGTCGCCTTCCGGGTCGGGGCGGTGACGCAGACGGATGCCGTCGATTCCTTTGATGCCGTCATAGACCGCTTCTGCGTGGCTCCGCAACGCGGCGACCATGGTGTCGAGCTTGGGTAGTTGGGCGCCGAGCACCGCTCCGGTCATCTCGTTCATGCGGAAGTTCTCGCCGGCAAAGGTGGGCACTCGGCTGGCTCCCGTGCGCTGGGCAAAGAGCCCGTTCAGGCCGCCCATGTCGTGGAAGCGCGCCGCCCGCTCGTAGAGGACCGGATCGCTCGTGACGACGGCACCGCCTTCGCCCGAGGTCATTGTCTTGTTGATCTGGAAGCTGTAGATGCCGACCTTGCCGATCGAGCCGAGCTTGCGTCCGCGATAGGAGCCGCCGACGCACTGGGCGCAGTCCTCCAGGACCGCGACGCCATGTTTGCGGGCGATGTCCATGATCGGCTCCATGTCGGCCGGCCCACCGAGCAGATGGACCGCGATGACCGCCTTCGTTCGCGGCGTGATCTTCCGCTGGAAGTCCTTCGGATCGATGTTCAGCGTGCGGTCGATATCCGCGAAGACGGGCAGGGCCCCCGCGTGGACGACGCAGGTGTAGTCGGACCACCACGTGTACGCCGGAACGATCACCTCGTCGCCCGGCCCGATGTCCAGGCCGGCCACGGCGCAGTCCAGGGCGGCGGTGCCGCTCGTCACACCCAATGCGAACTGCGTGCCCATGTGCTTGGCGAATCCCTCCTCGAACCGCAGCACCTTCGTCGGCGTCCCCGGTCCCCAGTAGCGAAAGGGCGAGCCGGTATCGACCACGTCCATCAGGGCTTGTCTCTCGTGCTCGTCAAAGAACTGCGGCCCGATGTAGCCCGGATCGATCCGGTCGATAGTCGGGGAGGCCGATGTGCCCTGGCTCCACAGCGACCCGGTGGGCAGCCCGACCCCCAGAGCCGATGCGGCCAAGCAACTGGAACGGAGGAACCGCCGCCGGGTCAGCGTCCCGTCCTGTGTCTCGTGTCTCTCTTGTCGCGTCGCCATCTTCGTACCTCCCAAACCCAGGACCTTCGCGTCCACCTACCCCGCGTATTCTACGCGCATGCCACTTCCACAGCAAGTCCCCAGCGGACAATCATTGTGCCCACAACAGCATACATAGGATCAGAGTAGCCCGCCAGGGCGAGGCATGCCTCGCCCCTACCGAGAGAGGTCTGTGTGGACGCCGCGGGGCGCCGTCCCGACGTACATGGCCAATGGGCATTGGCGTCAGCCGTAGGGGCGAATCATGATTCGCCCTTGCCACCAGCAGTCCCCGGCCTCCAGGAATTCGTCCATCTGGCCCCGACCGTCCTGATCGACCCTCAGCCATGCCACGGCCACAACGGCGGATCGCGTTTACGAACGGCTTGTTCGCGGCGCAACGGGGAGTTACAATAGGATCTGTCGAAGCAGGCCGGACGCCTGCCCGCCGGCGAGAAAATCATGTGGGAGAACCGAGACGTGAAGATGCCGCAGAACCGTTATTTGGGATGCCTGATCGTTGCCGGCCTCGTTCTGTTCTTTGTTCTGTATCTTGCCGTGCCGTTGATGATCTGGAGGGCTACGGGGACGCCCTCCGGCCGGGTGGTAGGTCGCCTGATCACGGGGCCATTCGCACTGCTGTTCTGGCTGTGGGCGTGCTGCCTGTGGTGGCGCTGGTTGGACCGACGGGCCAGGCGAATGAATATGAGTAGGGGTGTGCTTGGCGCCCTGATGCTCCTGCCCGTCATCTTGATCGGCGGGCGGGCCATCTACTGCGCCCAGCCTTCCGTCCGGGCGGCGAGCATCCTGGCCGACGCCGAACTGGCGGCGCTGCCGCCATCGGCCCGCGAGATCAAGGTCTACACGTGGTCGACGCCGTTCTCGGGAGAATGGCGGCTCAGATTTCGAGCCGAGCGCGCGGACATCGAGCGGTTCCTGGAAGCATCTCCGATCCTCAGGCAGGCAGAATGTCGGCAGTACTCAAGAGAGAGAATGCGACTGATCGACCCTGAGCCTTACAGAAATCGTTCCGGCGACGATCCGAATGGGCCGGACTACTTCCGACCGGATTTCAATATGCCTGCGTGGTACATCCAGGAGATCAAGACGCCGGGCAAGCGATACGAGACCAAGCCTCCCGGATTCAGTGATCCAGGGGAAGTGATTGTGCACACCGAAGAAAACCAGGTGCTTGTGGGGTTATCGCACGGATGACCGAGAGAGAACAGAATCGTGCGGGGAAGACTGTCTTCACTGTGGGCGGCGAGATGTCCGGAATCATATGCGAGAGGACAAACGATGATCTATGACAATGCATTGAGACCTGCGACGCTGTTGGGTCTCGTTCTGCTCGTACTGGCGTTGACAGCGGCTGTCACCTGGCTTGGAGCACTCCTTGACCCGGATACGCCGTCGTTCGAAGCGCCGGGTCTGATCGTCCTGGGATTGGCTCTGGGGTGTGCGGTTCTCTCGTTGCTGGTCGTTCTCCACATCCGCTGGGTTCGCGTCACAATGTCCGCGCTCCTGCACCTGTCGATTGTCGCGCTGGCCCTCGCGCTCTATGGCGTCGCATCGGAAGAGGAGGCGCTCGGATTGAAAGTGTTCGCCGTGGCCTTGTTCATCGGGGGGGGCGGCCTGTGCGTCGTTGGCATCTTGGTCTTGCACAGCAGGGTGATGAAAGCCGACTTCGCGGGAGAGGGGTTATCTCCGGCCGAAGCCGCGCAACGACGGCCCCACACCCGACGGGGGGTGATCGCCATTCTCGCCGTTCTGCTACTGGCCCTGGCCTACGGCGCCTGGCGCGTTGTCCCGCTGCTGATGGCAAAGCCAACGATCATTGTGGACTATCTGGCCGAGGCCAACCGTCTCAGCAAGCCGTCCAATTACGATCCAAATCTCAATGCGGCTCCGCACTATGAGAAGCTGTTCGCTGAATTTGTCCCACTGCCGGAGGGGCTCGACGACCAGTGCAAAGCATGGCCCGGTGATCTGTCTGCCCAACAACTCGAAGTACTGAGGGTTTGGGCGCCGGGGAATGAAGCGGCGCTGGGTTTGCTGAGAAAGGCGGCAGAGTGTCCCTACTGGTGGCGGGTGTATGAATCAAGTGACGGGGCACTGTCGGGCATCGAGATACCGGAACTGGATCAGGTCAGGCATTGCGCCTGGGGGGTGATGCTCTGGGCCAAGTACCGGGCATATCAGGGCGATCCGGAGGAGGCCCTGTCCCACTTGGCCTGCCTGCATTGCCTTGGAGTGCATTGGACTGAGGGAGGAACGCTGGTCGAACAACTGGTGGGGTTGGCGCTCTGTGATCTGAGCTACGATGCGGTTCTTGCCGTGCTGGATTATTGTCAGGTGGACGCCAACACGTTGAAGTTGACGTTGACCTCTTTTCAGGGGCGGCTCAACAGGATCGAGGTGCCACATTTCTCGGGTGGGGAGGAACTCTACGGATACGATTCGATCCAAAGAAGCTTCACGGACGACGGCAACGGCGATGGGCGACTCATACCCGGCCGCCTGTACGAGACCAAGAAGGGGCGTGCATCCCTCTACACGCAGCCCATCTCCTACCTGGACGCTCTGTGGGTTTCGCTCAACCATCCGGGCCGATCCGAGACACAAAGCCTCTTTGCAGAGTACTTCGACTGTGTTGCCGATCTTGCGAGGCAAAGCCCCTGGCAGCTCCACGCCGCGACCACCAGCTATGAAGAAGAACTGCAGGAAATGCTTGAGGGCAACTACTACCTCAGGGACGGGTTCACCGCGATTGCCCAGTGCATTCGTCTGGGCTGGCGCGGCAAGGCGGATGCGCACGCCACAGTAACCATGCTGGCCGTCTTGACATATGAGGCGCAGAAAGAACGTTTGCCGCAATCGCTGGAGGAATTGGTGGAGGAAGGGCTACTGGATTGTGTACCGATGGACCCATACAGCGATGGTCCGCTGGTCTACCGTGTGACAGGCGAGGGGTTCACGCTCTACAGCGTAGGGGAGGACTTTCTCGATGATGGCGGCGAGCCGGGCGAGTGGGATCAGTTCGGCGCCGATCGTGTCTTCTGGCCGGTTGTGCCATGAAAACAGGTCGGCGGATCCTCTCTGGTGAGAGGACTCTTGCGTTTGTCGGGGAATGTGACCACAATAGGGCCGGTGTGTCCGGCTTTGCGCGGACGATGATGATCTCTGTGTGGATCGGCGCGGGGTGAAGTTCGATGCGACGATGGTGGAATTGGTGCATACGACGGGCAAAGGGAGGCGGCCGATGCCCTATCGCAGCCTGACCGTCAAGGAACTGGCGCAGATGATCGGCGCCGACGCCCGACGCTTGGAGCGTATGGCTCAGCGGGGAGAGATTCCCTGCCAGAAGGTGGGCGGGGAACTGCGCTTCAACCGGGCTGAGATCACCGAATGGCTCCAGCAGAACATGGGCACGATGACGGGCGACCATCTGGCGGAGGTCGACGCGGGCATGACGGCCCAGCGACAGAAGCCGCAGAATGAGGCGATCGTTCGTCCGCTGCTGCGGCCGGAGGCGGTGACCGTTCAACTGAACTCCCGTGGCAAGAACAGCCTTCTGCGCGAGCTGGTGGGTCTGGCGGTGCAAACCGGCCTGGTCTACGACGAGCATGCCCTGCTCGAAGCCGTGATGGCACGTGAGGAGATGCACAGCACGGCGATGGGCGGCGGCATCGCGATCCCGCATCCGCGCCGGCCGTTGCCGTACGAGATCGCCGATTCAGTGCTGGTGGTGGCGAAGGTCAGCCGGGGCATTGTCTTCGGGGCGCCCGACGGCAAGCTGACCGACCTGTTCTTCCTGACGGCCTCGCAGGACGACGTGCACCACCTGCACATCCTGGCCCGGCTGTGCCGCATGCTCCACGACGACGACTGGGTCGAGCGACTGCACGGGTGCGAAACGAACGGCGAGATGATCGATCTGCTGACGGAGCGGGAAGAGCAGGTGATCGTGGAATCGGCGTGACTTCGTCCGAGAAAATGCCGTGCGAAGGGCGGGGACCATTGCCACGGAGCCATTGCGAGGGGGGCGATGGACAAAGTGCCGTCACGATGCCGATAGCAGGATTGCAGACTTTGGCATCGGGCCATAGAATGATCGGTGCGGAAACCGGGTTGACCGGGGTTCGTTGGACAGGATTGCGACTGCTGTATTCGTTATGTTGGGGAAGACCATGAGGAACCGTCGCGCACGCCACCATCTCGTTGCGGCACTGGGCGCTCTGATTCTGCTCGGCATGGTTGCCGGGTGCATGATCGATCTGACCAAGGGCCGGGATTTCGGCGAACCTCCGGTCTGTGAAGTCCACGGCCGCGTGATGCGCAAGGAGAAGGTCCCGCTGATCTCCGGATACGACCTCTATGGCTCGGACTGGGCCCAGGCCGAGCGGGAGCAATTCCCCCATTCCGACAGTCCGCGTCGGTGGGACGGCGACCTGGCGGTTCACGGAGAGCACGCCATCGCATATGTCTGCCCGGGATGCAACGAAGCGCGCAACCGCTGGCTCATCCAGAACCGCCCCGGCATCGCCCGCGCCAAGGGCCTGATCGATTAGATTCCGCATGGGCCAACGCCCATCCTGCCGCTTCGGCTTCGTCCTGCAAGACGCAATGGAATCGGGACTGTGTCGTCCTATATCGGATATTGAATGTCCCATGTGGTGCGGGTATACTGGTATACTGGGTTTGGAGCGGTGCCCACGGAGGAGGGCGGGTTGAGATCGATTTGGGATGGGCAAGGGGATGTTGGTGGACCGGTGCGTGGTTATGCTGTTGTGCGTGCTGGCGGTTTCGGCGGCTGTCTTTGCCGGTCAGAACGATCCGGAGTCGGCCTGGAAAAACCAGATCGAGTTTCCGGACGATCCGTTCCAGAGCTGGACCTCTCCAGCCTACATCAAGTTCACCATCGTTACGAGCGAAGGCTTCGACCCGAATGTGGTTTACTACCAGGATTCGAGTCGATACGAATACCACTATGACTTCGCCGTCGGGCATCTCGATCCGTTCGCGCGGATGACGATTGAGCAGTTCGACGCCGTGACGCTGCGCGCCGGCGGCCAGAAGGCGGTCCTCGGAGCGATCATCCTTCCGCCGTGGGCCGACCCACCGATCAATGAGTATGGGATTCAGCTCGTGCGCCTCGATGCGTATTCCCGTGAGGAGGTCGTCCGATTGTTCGGCGTGGTTCGGGCGTCGGTGATCGCCGATCCGAACGTTACGGCGTACTACTTTCCGACCTACGAGCAGTATCCCATTGCCCAGCAGCATCGTTCGTGGCTCGAAGAGCGGGGTGTCCCCGTCGGCTCGACGGCGCGATGGACCCAGGGCAACGCAAGCTACTCCCAGGGCTGGGCACTGGGGACGCTGCGGTTCGTCGAGGGTTCAGATATCCAGGCGGCGTACACGCGCGGAGAATTGAGACCCGACGACATTCTTCTGACTGATGGGGTCCCGGCTGAGGTGCCATCGGTGGCCGGGATCGTTACGCTGATGCCTGCGACCCCCAATTCGCACGTGGCGATCCTGGCGCGTTCGCAGGGTGTGCCGTTCGTCCATCTGGCTTTGGCACCTGATGTTGCCTCGGCGCAGGGTCTTGTGGGTCGCGCCGTATACCTGAGCGCCACGCAGGACGGCTTCGGCGCCGACTGCCGGCTCAGACTGCTCGATGCCGCCGCGCTGAGCGCAGAGGACCGGGCGACGCTGCTGGCCCTGAAACAGTTGCCTCCGGTCGTGATCCGTCCGATGGTCCGTCAGGGTCGGTTCTGGGCGGATACGAACGACCTGCAGCCGGATGATATCGCCGGCTTTGGAGGCAAGGCCGCCAACTTCGGCGTCCTGCGCGATGCCATTCCCGACGACTGTCCTCGTGCGATGGCCTTCTCGTTCGATCTGTGGAACGCCTTTCTCGATCGATCCATGTTCGGGACGACGCTCCGGGACGAGATCGCCCAGCGTCTGTCGAAGCACACGATGTATCCTCTCTCGGATATGCAGGCTCTTTCGGCGGACCTGGCAACAATTCGCGATTGGTTTACCGATTCGCATGTCGCTTCATTCGGCGCTGAGTTGGAGTCGGTCGTGCTCGACGCCCTCAGCGAGTTCGGATTCGACCCGATGCAGAAGATTCGCTTTCGCAGTTCGACGAACGTCGAGGACCGCGACCGGTTCACCGGCGCAGGGCTGTACGACAGTCTCAGCGGGTGCCTGGCCGACGACCTCGACGGCGATACGGACGGCCCATGCGCGTGCGACCCGACGGAGGGCAAGGAACGCGGCGTCTTCCGGGCCATTCGCAAGGTCTTCGCCAGCTTCTACAACGACAACGCCTTTCTCGAACGGCTCAAGCACGGGATCGACGAATCGCAGGCCGGCATGGCGCTGCTCGCGCATCACTCGTTTCCCGACGAGATCGAGCTGGCCAACGGGGTCGTGACGATGGAACGCCGTTGGGGCGAGAGTTGGAGCATCGAGGTTGTTTCTCAGAAGGGGGCGGTTTCCGTGACGAATCCGCCCGCCGACGCGGTGCCGGAGATCGTGCAGGTCAGTGGCACGTCGTGGGGACCGGCGCCCTGGGTGGTGCAGCGGTCGAGTCTGGTCTCGCTTCGCGACGACACCGTGCTCGAGTGGGAAGGCGACTACGTCCGGCTGTACGAATTGGTCGTCGCGGCGGCCGAACGATACTGTCAGGTCAAGCCGACCGACAGTCCCGTGCTCGACCTGGAGTTCAAAAAGCTCGCGCCCGCCGGCCGGCTTATTGTCAAACAGATTCGTGAGATTCCTCAGGCCGGCGAAGGCGAATACACAACGCCGTTTCTGCTCGGCCAACCCAGACCGTATCGCACGTTGCAGGGCCGGGGCAGCAACGTCTTCACCAACCACCGCCTCAAGTCGCGATGGACGCTGACGCCCGCAAGCACATGGCTTGACGAAGGCGCGCTGCAAAGGTGCCTGTACGATGACGTGAGAATTGAGTACGTCGCCGATGGACGGGTGCAGGAAATCACGGGGCCGATGTCGTTGCTACCTGGCGCCCGGCACGAGTACGAGGCGCCTCTGACGGATTGGGACCGGTATACCCTGATCGATGGTTGGCGCCTCGATGACCCGTGCAATCCCCGGACGGTTCGCCTTCGCACCACACCGGCGTTCCAGGTGACGGTGCCGGACCCCGTCGTTACGATGGACGACCTGCGGCTGACGGTCGAGGTCGAGTACGACCGGCCCGTTCCGACGGGCGAGACCGATGCGACGATTGTGGAAGAGACCACGCTCTACCGGCCGTGGGAGCCGGGTGAGCAGGACTGGCTCGATACGTGCGAGTTCGACGACCCCAATACCGGCGTCTCGATTCGGGTCCGGTTCTACATGCGATGGAGCTGGGACCCGTCGTCTCCCACCTCAATCCAGATCGAGCGGACGCAAATCGAGGGCCTCACCAGCGAGCCCATCGTCCTGACGGGGTTCTTCTCACAGAGTGTCGGCGGCGGGGCGCATCTGTGCCCGAAGAATTTTCTCTTCGAGCCCCGATTGGAGTCCGGGATCTCGCAGGGGATTCTGGACGAGCTGAAAGCCAGGGACATCCGCTTGATCTACTTCACCACCGGCGCCCGCGAATGCCGACCCACGGAGTGGGAGGACACACCGCCGGCAATTCGCTTCTACGGTTTCGACGACCCCGTCGAGGTTCCTGATGGCACGTCATTGTAGGGGCGACGCATGCCTCGCCCCTTGTATGTTGGTCTTGTCCTGCTATGATGACCTGGTACGGGCGAATGATAATTCGTCCCTACTGACGAAATGCTCCCGCAGAAGGAGATGCCGATGAACGCACGAGTTTGCCTCCCAACCAGGTCGATCTGCGCGATGGTCGTGTTGTGGACCTGTTGCGTGGGGCGGGCCCAGCAGGCGGTTCCGGGGCCGGTCATCGAGCCGTGGCGATTCCAGGTGGGCGCCTGCACGCATTTCAGCC
>Ga0123332_1002803_pt1 | contig 16261 bp, 10 predicted proteins | sample BioC12SIPDNA_4_FD_89958 | JGI IMG/M metagenome (GOLD analysis project Ga0123332, IMG submission 89958) | Anaerobic biogas reactor microbial communites from Washington, USA - Biogas_R2_A C12 SIP DNA | ecosystem: Engineered > Bioreactor > Anaerobic > Unclassified | place: Washington, USA...
ACAATCCACCTGGATTGTAGCGCCCCCGCCGGGTCGTTGGGATCGACGTCGTCTCGTATTGTACCAGGCTGCAATGTCCGATGTAGCACAATCCACCAGGATTGTAGCTCCTTGCCGCCCGCCCTGACAGAGCGTTGCACAATCCACCCGGATTGTAGCTCCTTGCCGCCCGTCCTGACAGAATGTAGCACAACCCGCCTGGGTTGTGGCTCCCCGCCGCCCGTCCCGGCGGAACGTCGCACAATCCACCCGGATTGTGGCCCCGGGCCGGTGAACACTTTGTGAGAATTCCCCTTGCCGCCGCTTTCCCCATCCGATGGTTCAGGTGTACAATAGCCCCACGACGTAAGGTTGCGAACCCCTCATTCGTCTCACCGCATCCTCTGGTTCCTGCCTCGCCGGCTCTGGACTCGCGATTCGTTGACACAATCTGCGGGATACCTGTAACAAATCACGCGCCGCATCGTTACAGAATCAGATATCGGACACAACCCGAGAGCTCGCTGAGGAGGGCGAAAATGAACGAGAAGTCGTATTGCGCAGTACTGATTGCCGTTGTCTGCCTGACACTGTCCGCGCTGGCCTGCGGTCCCGCAACTCTGACCCCGACCCCCGAGTCGACTGCCACCCTGGAGACCACTCAAAGCCCCGGCGCCGGCGAACCCGTTGCCGAGGGCGTCGCCACAGCGGCCGCCACCGATGAGGCGGCGGAGCCGACCGACACGCCGGCCGCCGACGTGTCGGGCCCCGGTGGGTGTACGCTCAACGCGACCTACGTTGAGGATGTCACCGTGCCGGATAACACCGAGTTCGCGCCGGGCGCTGCCTTCGTCAAGACCTGGCGCATCCGGAACTCGGGTACCTGCACCTGGGATGCGGGCACTCAACTCGTCTACGTCTCGGGCGATGCGCTGGGCGGCCCGGTCGCTGTGAGTGCACCGTCGGTCGCCCCCGGCGCCAGCACCGACATCAGCGTCGAGCTCGTCGCGCCGACGGCGCCCGGCACGTACCGCTCCAACTGGCAGTTGCAGAGCCCCGAGGGCGTGCGGTTCGGCAACCGGGTCTACACGAAGATCATCGTGGCGGCCGCCGAGGCGCCGACGGAGGAGCCAACCGAGGAGCCGACCGAGGAATCGGCGGGTGAGCCCGATTTGGTCGTCTCGGCGCTGACGGTCGACTCCACCGATCCCCGTCAGGGCGTTCCGATGAACATCGTCGCGACGCTGCGTAACACCGGGAGCGCCCGGGCCGAGAACGTCCGCTGGGCGTGGCGCGTCTGCGTTCACAGCGACAGTTGCGCCTTCACCGAGGCGCCCGCTTCATTCTCGCTGGATCCCGGGGCCGAAGCGACGTTGCAGATGCCATACACCTTCGCTGGTTGGTCGACCTACACCACCGAGGCGTGGGTTGACTCTCGCGAGGCGGTTGCCGAGAGCGATGAGACCAACAACACGCGGCAGCTCGTCATCCCGGTACGGTCCAATCCCGAGCAGACGGTGGTCCTGAGCCCGGACCCGGCCCACAGCGGCGACCTGAGCGAGGCGGGGGCCAGCGGGTCGTTCCGGGCCGGCATCGCGCCCGCCGGCAATGGCATCCGGTCCTTCATGGACTTCAACCTGGCCGGGCTGGCTGGCCTGAGCAACGAATCGCAGATCACGAGCGCCCGGCTCGATTTGAGCGGCTACTCGGGCAACTGCTTCGAGTTCTTGCGACCGCTGCAGGTCCAGCAGGTGAACTACGGCGCGAACCGGGACTATCCCGTCGACTACAACGCCGGTGGAAGCCACACGTTTCTGGCTGCCAGCGACACCGTCGCGCTCGACACACCGCTCAATATCACCAGCTTCGTGCAGAGCTTCGTGGCCAGCAATGGCGCCGGGCATCTCCAGGTGAGGATGCATTTCGCCGGCGATGGCGAGGGCAGCGCCTACGCGTGCATGATGACGTGGGCGAACCCGCGACTGACCGTCACCTATCGTCCGTAGCGCGCCACCGCTGACTCGATGGAGCGCACAGCGTCCACCCCATCGTGCGGGGTGGGCGCTGTCTCTGTGGTCCGCTGGCGCTCGCTTTACGCCAGGAACGAGGCATGTTAGAATCCCACTATCACCGGATGCGACACAAGGAAATGGGGGGAGATGGCTTACGTCGTTGAAGTTCTGGGTGGCCTGGCGCTGTTCCTCTTTGGCGTCAACATGCTGAGCCACGGCATGGAGAAGCTGGCTGGCGACCATATCCACGAGTGGATGGATCGCATGACCGGGCGTCCGCTCAAGGGGGCAGTGTTTGGCGCGGGGGCCACCGCATTGATGCAGAGCAGCAGCCTGCTGATGGTGACGATGATCGGCCTGATCAACGCGAATCTGATGACGCTCAATCAGGCGGTCGGCGTGATGATGGGGCAGGAGATCGGCACCACGCTCACCGCGCAGATCGCGGCGTTCAGCATCGGTGATCTCTGCTACGTGCTCATCGTGCTGGGTTTCGTCGGGGTCGAGTTCGGATCGCACGACTGGCGGCGCGATGCGGGACAGGTGGTGTTGGGTATCGGCATCCTGTTCCTGGGGATGAACTTGATGTCCGGTGCGCTCAGGACGCTGACCGAGTTGCCGGCGGTGGCCGACTGGCTGGCGATGATGTGCAGGAATCGCTTTGCCGGCATCGTCGCCGGCGCCGTGCTGACCGCGGTCGTGCAGAGCAGCTCGGCGGTCACGGCGCTGGTGGTCGCCATGGGCATCAGCCACGCGATTGAACTCCCCGGGGCCATCTCGATCCTGTTGGGCGCCAATATCGGGACATGCGTCACAGGCTTGCTGGCGTCCCTGCGGCTGTCCCGCGCGGCGCGCCGGGCGTCGGTCGCCCAGATTATGATCAACGTTGTCGGTGTGTTGGCCTTCCTGCCGTTTCTGTCACCGTTCACAGAACTGGTCACTCTGACGTCGAGCCACCTGCCGCGTCAGATCGCCAACGCGCACACGATCTTCAACGTGGCGGTGAGTGTGGCGCTCTTCCCCTTCGTGCGCCAGATCGTGCGCGCGGTCGAGTGGTTGGTGCCGGAGCCGGTCCGCCCTGCCAGGACCGCCGTGACCGCGTACATCGACGAACGCCAGTTCAGCATCCCGCAGGTCGCGCTGCAGGAGGCCGCCCGCGAGCTAGAGCGCCTGGGCGATGAGACGGTCAAGATGCTGGAGACGAGCCGGCACAGTCTGCTCACAGGCGATCTGGAGGCGGCGATCTGGGTGGTGGACCGGGAGCAGGAGTTCGTCGACGCCGTCTGCCAGAGTCTGGAGGATTTCGTCAACAATCTGCTGCAGAGGGACCTCAGCGCGCGACAGCAGCGCCGCTGCTTCAAGATCAAGAACCTGATCACCGATCTGGAGCGGATCGGCGACCTGACCCAGAACCTGGCGGAGGCCGCCCAGCAACGGATCCAGCACGACATCGGCTTTAGCGAGGATGGCGTGGCGCAGCTCGAGGACCTGTTCGATCACGCCACCAGGACGTATGCGCTCGCGCTTGAGGCGCTGCGCAGCCGGGATGAGACCCTGGCGCAGCAGGCCTGCACGCTGGAGGACGAGTTCGACGAGCTGTACCTGGTCGCTCGCCAAGGGCACATCGACCGTCTGGACGACGGCGCCTGCGAGCCCGAGGCCGACGTCATCTTCATGGAGGTGATCCGCAACCTCGAGCGGATCAGCGACCACGCCGAGAACATCGCCATCAGTGTGATGCGGCCCTGAGCCAGGCGACGAGATTGCACTCCACACAGGGTACGCTATACTGAATGCAGACCACCCTCCAGACGCGAGGGCTGGAAAGGAGTACTCAGAATGGAGATCACGACCGAGCAATTCAAGCGTGTCGATGTGGTCAAGGCTTCCGGTCGAATCGACAGCAGCACGGCGCCGCAGCTCGCCGAGGTCCTCAAACAGCTCACCGACGGGCGACGGTTTCGCATCGTCTTCGATATGAGCGAGGTGGAGTTCCTATCGAGCGCTGGACTGCGCGTCCTGCTCGATACCCAGAGAACCTGCCGGCAGTACAAGCGGGGCGATCTTGTCCTGGCGACGCCGGCTGAGGGGATCAAACGGACGCTCGAATTGGCGGGCTTCAACACGCTCTTCAACGTCTACGACACGCTGCTTGACGCCGTCGGCAGCGTCTGACCGGACCCTCACGTGTCGCCGCAGCGCCTGCTGCTAGCCGTCGCCTCCGTCCCGTTGGACGACCATCAGCGCGATGTCGTCCGATTGGGGCGCGCTGCCCACGAACTCACGTCGGCAGGTCAGGATGCCCGACATGACCTCCTGCGCGGAGTCGCCCCGGTGCTCCTCGATGCACCGCGCCAGTCGTTCCTCGCCCAGTAGCTCGTGCGTCCGGTCCTGCGCCTCGGTGATGCCGTCGGTGTAGAGCACCAGGGCGTCGCCCGGCGCGAGCTCGACCGCAGCGCGATTCCATTCGTGGTCGTGATCAATGCCCAGCGGGATTCCCGTCCGCGCCAGTTGGCGCACTGGGCCGTGGCCAGCGCTCAGCACGAGCGGCGGGCAGTGGCCTGCGTTGGCATAGACCAGTGCGCCCGTCGCCGGATCCAGCACGCCGTAGAAGACCGTGACGAACTCGTTAGCCCGCGTGGCCAGCAGGCGACGGTTGGCCTCCTGCAGTACGCGCTCGGGGTGCTCCGGATAGTCGACAGCGTAGGTCCGAATCAGCGACCAGCAGAGCACCATGTAGATGGCGGCGCTCACGCCCTTGTCGACCACGTCGGCCATCAGGATCCCCCAGCGCCCTCTGGAGAGGCGCGCGATGTCGTAGAAGTCGCCCGACGCAGCGCCCGCTGGCTGAAGCATCAGGGCGATCTGCCAGCCAGGAATCGTCGGCGGCGTGTCGGGGAGGAAGGTCGCCTGCAGCCGGCCCGCCAACCGCAGTTCGTGTTCCATTCGTTGGTTGGCCTCCTGCAACTCCCGCTGCAGCTGCCGGAGCGCCAGGTGCGTGCGTACCCGCGCCAGCACCTCATCCACCTGGAATGGCTTCGTGATGTAGTCGACGCCGCCCCCGGCGAAGGCGCGCACCTTGTCCTCCGTCGCGTCCAGCGCGCTGATGAAGATGATCGGGATGTCGTGCGTCTTCGCATCGGCCTTCACCCGGTCGCAGACCTCATAGCCGTCCATGCCCGGCATGCGCACGTCGAGCAGAATGAGGTCGGGCGGTTCGGCCGCGATCGAGGCAAGCGCCCGCGCGCCGCTGGCGGCCGCACGCACGCCGTAACCCTGCTGCGATAGCATCTGCGACAGCAGCCGCAGATTGGCCGGCGCGTCATCGACGATGAGAATCATCGCGCGGTGGTCGGTTCCGACTTCATCCATTTCGCAGCACCCTCGTCTGTTGTGTGATGCGCAGGATCGCGTCGTGAGCGAACTGGCCCGCGAGCCCGGCCAGCCGCGCGCCCAGCTCCGCGTCCAGCTCAGAGATCGCGTCTACGCTGGCCCGGATCTGATCCAGGTCGCCGACCGTTGCCGCGCGTTCCAGCCCGGTTTCCGCCGCGGGCGGCAGCGCCGCCAGACGCACGGCCAGCGCTTCCTCGGCGTCGTCGAGCCGTGACTCGGAAACCGCTGCCTCGCCGGTTTCGCTCTCCCCTCCGCTGGCGCCCAGCCACTCCGCTTCAGCGCGCAAACGCACGCCCAGGTGGCGCTCCAGCACGTCGAATATCTCCTCCTCGCGGAATGGCTTCCGCACATACCCATCGCACCCCTCCGACAGGATCAGCTCGCGGTCCTCCTCCAGTGCGCTGGCTGTCACAGCGATGATCACCGTCGCCTGTCCTTTCAGCGTCGCCTTAATGCGGCGCGTCGCCTCGTACCCGTCCATCACGGGCATCCGCATGTCCATCCAGATCAGGTGCGGTCCCCAGGTCTCCCAGACATTCAGCGCTTGCTGTCCGTCGGATGCCTCGCGAACCTCGAATCCGAGGGGCTCCAACAGCTTGACCAGCAGCCGCCGGTTCGCCATCTTGTCGTCGACTACCAGTAGCCGGTAGATCGGCTGGCCGGGCGCCAATCCGATCACTCGCGGCGCGGGCTCGCCCCGCGTCCCGTCCAGATTCGACGCCGGGTCGACCCCGATGTCGAATCGGAACGTGCTGCCACGCCCCACCTCGCTCTGGACAGTCAGCTCGCCTCCCATCAAGCGCACGAACTCGCGGCTGATAGACAGCCCCAACCCGGTGCCCTCCTGCGGGTCGCCGCCCGAACTCGCCTGTACGAAAGGCTCGAAGATCGCCTCGAGCGCCTCGGGCGCGATACCGGGGCCGGTGTCCTCGACCTCGAACCACAGACGCCATCCCGGCGGCCCGCCGTTCGGCCCCAAAGGAATCTCCGGTTCCTTCCGGTCGCCCACGGTCACGCGCAGCGCGATGCGACCGTGCTCTGTGAACTTGACCGCGTTACCCAGCAGGTTCATCAGCACCTGCCGGAGTTTGCCCTCGTCGCCCTCGACGAACCGGGGCACGTGCGGACCCCGTTCGCACCAAAGGCGCAACCCCTTCTCCGCGGCCCGCAGCCGGAACATCTCCGCCAGTCCGTCGAGCATGGCGTGGAGATCGAAGCGCCCGGTCTTCAGCGTTGTCCGGCCCGCCTCGATCTTCGATACGTCCAGTACGTCGTTGATCAGGCCGAGGAGATGATCGCTGCTGCGGGCGACGATGTCCAGGTTCTCCTGGTGGTCGGCCGAGAGCGTGGGGTCCCGTCGGATCAACTGGGTGAAGCCGAGGATCGCGTTGAGCGGCGTGCGCAGCTCGTGGGACATATTCGCCAGGAAGACGCTCTTTGCCCGGTTCGCGCCCTCGGCCGCCTGCCGGGCGCGCTCCGCGGCCTCCTTCGACCGCTCCAGCTCGGCCATCGTCTCGCGTAACTGGCGCGTGCGCTCGGCGACCTCTCGCTCCAGCTCGCGCCGGCGCGCCTCGATCCCGCGCACGCGCAGCGCGACGCCCCCGGCCACGATGGCGGCCACCGATACTGCCGCGGCCAGGCGAAACCACCACGTCTGCCAGAAGGGCGGGGTGATCGTGATCCGCAGCGAGGTCCCCTGTTCGTTCCACACACCGTCGCTGTTCGTTCCCCGCACCCGGAAGGTGTAATCGCCGGGCGGCACGCTGGTGTATCCGGCGTACTGCCGGGCGCCGGCGTCGATCCAGTCCTTGTCCAGCCCCTCCATCATATATGCGTAGCGGTTCTGTTCCGGGTCCGCGTAGTGGAGCGCCGCGAACTCGAAGGAGAAGAAGTCATGGGTGTACGCCAGCGCGATAGACTCGGTGTCCTCGATGGGTTGGCTCAGCGGCGAGCCCGCGCCGGGTTTCACCGTCTCGTTGAACAGCGTGAAACGCGTGATCACGACTGGAGGAATGTAGGGATTATCCGCCACACGATGCGGATGGAAGCTGCTGAATCCGTTGACGCCGCCGAAGAACATCTCTCCGTCCGAGGCGCGCAGGAACGAGCTCTGGTTGAACTCGTTGCCCTGCAGCCCGTCCTGCACGGTGTAGTTGCGGAAGGTCCCGGCGTCCGGGTCGAACCGGGACAGCCCCTGGTTCGTGCTCAGCCAGAGACAGCCCTCGTCGTCCTCCAGCATGCCATAGATGACGCTGCTGGGCAGGCCGTCGCTCTCCCGATAGTGCGTGAAGGTCTCCGTCTCGCGATCGAAGTGATCCAGCCCACCGAATGTGCCCAACCAGAGCCCGCCGGCTCCATCGTCGGCGATCGCGAGCACCGTATTGTGCCCCAGGCTGGTCGGGTCGTCCGGGTCGTACCGATAGTGTTGGAAGGTCTCCGCGCCCGGCGCCATCCGGTTCAGGCCGGCCATCGTGCCCGCCCACAGTGTGCCGTCCGGTTCGTTGTGAAGCGCCATCACGCCGCCCGAGCCGATCGTGTCCGGATTCTCCGGGTCGTTCTCGTACGCCACGTAGCTCAGCGTGAGCAGGTCGAACTTCAGCAGGCCGTCGGACGACGTCCCGATCCAGAGCGTGTCGTCGGCGCCGCGCTCCATGACGAGCGGGGCCGACGGCAGGGGCGTGTGCGTGCATCGGGTCGTCCGCCGGTCGCACCGATCCAGTCCCGCGTCCGTGCCGACCCACATCGCGCCGCCGCCCCCGTCAACGATCGACCAGACGTTGTCCGAGCTGATGCTGTCCGGGTTGTCGGGATCGTGTCGGAACTGTCTGAACTGCCCGTTCGACCGGTCGAGGCGGTTGAGCCCTCCGCCGATCGTGCCGATCCAGATCGCGCCGCCTGAGTCCTCGTGGAATCCCCACACCAGGTTGTGGCTCAGGCCGTCCGGGTTGGCCGGGTTCGCGCGATAGGTGGTGAATTTCTGCCGGTAGCGGTCGGCGCGGTTCACTCCACCGCCGAATGTGCCGATCCACAACACGCCGCCGGCATCCTCCATGATCGAGTAGACGTTGTTGACGCTCAGGCTCTCCGGATCGCTCGGGTCGTTCCGGTGATGGACGAACGTTCCGGTCCGTGGATCGAGGCGCGCCAGGCCGCCGGCATGGGTTCCCACCCAGAGTGTGCCATACCGGTCCTCGTAGATGCTCTGCACCGCGGAATCGCCCGGCCCGTTGACGTCGTCGGGGTCGCCGGGGTATCGCGTGAAGCGACCTGTCGCCGGCGAGTACGCGTTGAGGCCGTTGGAGGTCCCGACCCAGAGGACGCCGTGCCGGTCCTCCCAGATCGCCGGAATGTCGCCCTCGCTCAAGCTCCCCGCGTCGTCCGCGTCGTGAGCGAAGCGGGTGACCCGTCCAGTCTCCGGATCGAGCCGGTCCAATCCCTCCGCCGTACCGACCCACAACAGCCCTGCGTGGTCCTCAAAGAGTTCGCTGACGATGTCGCTGCTCAGCGAGCGGGGGTCGTTGGGATCGTGTCGGTAGTGGACGAACCCGCCCGTCTCCGCATCCAGGCGGTTCAGCCCGCCGTACACCGTGCCGACCCACAACCGCCCGGCGCGGTCGACCAGCAGTGAGGACACCAGATCGCTGCCCAGGCTATCCGGGTCGTCGGGGTCGTGCCGGTGGTGGATGAAATCGCCGGTGACGCGATCCAGGCGGTCCAGCCCCTTGTTGGTGGACACCCAGAGCCGGCCCGCCGTGTCCTCGGCCAGCGCATGGATATAGCTGTCGGCCAGACTATCGGGATCCTCTGGATCGTGCCGGTAGACGCGGAACTCAACGCCGTCGTAGCGGTTCAGCCCGTCCTGCGTGCCCAGCCACACGAACCCGCGCGAGTCCTGCAGCATGCAGACGACGACGCTCTGCGATAGCCCGTCCTCGATCGATGTCCGCAGGAATCGGAGTCGGCGGCCCACATCGGGCACGACGCGCGGCCCGCGGGCCGCCTCTGTGGGCGATGGGGCGGTGGGTGTGGCCGGCGAGCCCGGCCTCGTGACGCTTGCACAGGCGACGGCGCACAGCGCGAGCGCCAGCGCCAGTGCGCGCGTGCAAAGGCGCACCGCGCTCCCTATCCATCCACAGGCTGTTCGGCCCCTCAGCATAGAACCCGTCCCGACCTCGCACCAAGAATCATTCCCCCGGCGCCGGCTACGCGGCGCTCGATCGATGGGGGCCAGTATAGCACCGTAGGCTGGAGCTGCAAGGTCCCCGGCAGCATGTCGATGCGGCGTGGTGCGCCCGGGCGGCCCCGGGGCGCCGCTCAGCGGTCCGTCGGATCGCCGAGTACCCATTCGGCGAACAGGTCCATATGGCGGTCGCCGGTTACAGTCTCCACCGCATCCAGGAAGGTCTCCGGCGTGGCGATCCCGTACCGGTGGCGCTCGTAGTAGGTGCGGAGGATCCTGAAGAAGGCGTCGTCCCCCGTTCGCTCGCGCAGCGCGTGGAAGTAGAGCGCGCCCTTGTCGTAGACGACGTCCCAGTAGAGGCCGGGCGCGTATTCGTCCGCCGGCAGGCCGATTGGCAGATCGCGGCCCCGCCGGATGAGGCCCTGATGCACCTGCTCGAATTCGACATACCGGATGCGGGCGGCCCGTTCGGCGCTGTAGGCCCGCTCATAGTAGAGCATGGTGCTGTACTGCGTCAGCGCCTCGTCCAGCCACGGATGGGTCACCTGGTCGCTGCCCACCAGGCCGAACCACCACTGGTGGGCGACTTCGTGCGCCGTCAGCCACTCGACGCCGGTCACGCCGGGATAGAGGCTGTCCTGCACGACGACCAGGCCCGGATATTCCATGCCGCCCAGGTAGTTGGGCGTCTCGACCACGTCGAGTTCGCTGTAGGGATACGGCCCGAAGAGATCGGCGAACACGCGCAGCGCATCGGCTGCCGTCTGGAGCGCCCGCTCGCCGCCCCGCTCGTGGCCGGCGTAGAAATAGCTGTTGACCACCACGCCGCCCTCCAGCCGGTTGCGCTGGCGGTAATCCCGGCCCACAACGAGCATGAAGTCGCGCATCGGCGCCGCCTCGCAACGCCACGTGGCCTCCGCTCCCTCCGCCTCCTCCTGGGCGCAGACGCCCGAGGCGACGAGCGTCATATCGGCCGGGGCGGTGATCCGGACGCGGTAGGCGGCAACCTCCGAATAGACGTCGTCGCTGTGCTGCGGCGCCAGATCGACCTGCCATCCGTCCCCATCGTGGACGGCGATGAGCGGGTAGACGTTGGGCAGCGTCATGATGCCCCGGCGGTAGGCGAACAGACCGTGCCCTGCTCGGCCGGTGGTCGGCACATCGACCGTGAACTCCAGCGTGAGCGTGAGCGCCTCACCAACCGCCAGCGGCGGCGAGAGCGGCAGGTACAGGGCCGTCCTCTCCAGCTCCAGCGTGGGGATGGCCGGCCGTCCCGACAGCGTGACCTGCGTGACGGTCATCACACCGCCGTAAGTGGGCGAGTTGGGGAACAACCTCACGTAAAGACTCTGCAGGGGTTCGCTCTCCTGATTGGGATAGCGGACTACCTGGCGGCCCCGGACCTGGGCGGCGGGTGGGTCGATGGTCAGATCGATGTCGTAGTCGGGGATGGCGCCGCAGCGGACCACGTCGTCGGCGAACGGTTCCAGCAGGCAGTCGCGGGGTGGGGGGACGAGCGTCGGCGTCGGCGCAGCGGTGCGTGACGGGGCGGGAGCGGGCGCTGCAGCCTGGGCGGTTCGCGTCGCCGCACGATCGACGGCGGGCGCCGTTGGAGATAGCCCGGCCGGTGGCGAGCCCGTCGTCCCCACGCCCGGCGAGGGTGAGGCGCCGGGTGCGGCGCAACGGGCTCCAGCGGCGGCCAGGCACAGGCTCAGCCAGGCCAGCAGCAGACGCGTCTTCATCTCATGTCCCCATCCTGCGCCCCGTTGGGGCGCCCGATCCCCGGGAAGGAAGGGGCGACTCAGCCGGCGCCCGGCTCGCTCAGTCGTAGGCGCCGAGCTCGTGAGTCAGCTCGATCCACAGGTCGACCTGTTCGGGCGGCGTGTCGTCACAGATGGGGCTTCCCGTGCCCATCACGAACGCGCCATCCCTCCCGGCCCCCTCGATCTGGCGGAGCACCTCGGCCCTCATCTCGTCTCGGGAGCCGCGCAGCAGCGTCTGCTCGACGTCGAAGTTGCCGAAGAGACACTGCTCTGGTCCGAGCACCCGGCGGATCTCAGCGATGTCGTTGGGAGCGCCCTTTCGTCCTTCCTCGACGGTCAGCGCGTCCATGCCCAGACCGCGCATCTGCTCCAGGAACGGCATGATGGCCCCCGTCGTGTAGAAGACGACCTTCAGCCCCTGTGCGTGGGCCGCGGCGATGGCCGCCTTCTGGTAGGGAAACGCGAACTGCGCGTACTGCCGCGGTGAGATGATGTCGGCCGACGCCCAGCTCTCGACGATCAGAATGCCGTCGTAGCCGGCGCGCGCCGCCTCGGCGTAGCGCGGCAGGCTGTACTCCAGCAGCGTCTCAGCCAGATACGTGAACAACTCCGGCCGCTCGATCAGCATCATCATAGATGTCTCGAAGCCCAGCGCATAGCATGCGTCCACGAAGGGCGAGATCTGCTCAGCCGACATGAACAGGCTGTCGCCGTACCGCTCGATCAGCCGGCGCTCCCATCCCTGGTCTCCCGATGTGCTGTTCGCGTAGAAGTCGCGGCCGAGCGCTTCCAGGAGCGCGTCGACGTCACCCCGCGATCGAATGTCACGGTCCACGATGCCGGCGTTGGCCGCCGGGAATGCGCTCCGGTCAGCGCGCACCAACTGATGTCCATCCTTCAGGAACTCGTACTCGACACCCGCCGGGTCAATGAAGAAGGTGCGCGCCCCGCGCTGCTCGACCCGCTTGTCCTTGAGCCACCCGTTGCCGAAGCGCTGGACGAACATCCAGTCGAATGCGTGCCGTTGTTGGAGCCGGTCGTTGGCCTCGAACGAGATCTCGGGGTCGCCGTACAGCAGCTCCCAGATCTCCATCCCGATGGCTCTCCAGCGATACTCGGCCCCCCACACGAACGGCGCCACGGGCGCCCGGTCCGGCTTCCCACCGGCGAGCGCCGTGCACATCCTCTCCTTTGGCGTCATCGAACCTCCTGTGCTGCGTTGTCTGCGTCGGCGATTGCCGAAACCGCATTCTACTCCAGAACGGCGCGACGGCAAACGCGGGCACGACGGCCGGAACCTGTGCGAGGCCCGGCGTACCCGTCTGGAGGGCGTGTGATGACGCCGGACGCGGCTAGATGGGCTGGCCCGACCTGACGACAGCGATCCCGGCCTGAACCAGGGCTTCGCGGATGGCGGCTCGCTGTTCATCCGAACTGGGCGCCATCGGCGACCGGGGTAGACCGGCCGGGCGGCCCTGCAGGGCCAGCGCCGTCTTCACGTTGGCCGGGAGGTTGTCGCCCTGCATCGCGTTCCAGATACGGAGCAGCCGCCGGTGCAGATCGAGCGCCTGCGCGTGGTGGTCGGCCTGGACGTCGTCCCACAGCGCGACGCATAGCTCGGGCACGGCGGCGAGGATCGCGGCGATGGCGCCGTGCGCGCCCAGCGCGAACGACGGGTAGAGCAGCGCGTCCACCGCCGACATAACCACGCTGCGATCGCCCACCGCCATCAGCAGGTCGGCCAACAGCTTCAGGTCGCCCGCGCTCTGCTTGACGCCGATCACTCCCGGCGCCTCGCTGATGATCCGGGTCAGGAGATCGGGAGAGCAGTAGGTCCAGGGCACGACGTTGTAGACGATCACCGGGAGGCCGACCCGATCGACGATGGCGGCGAAGTGCCGCACCATCATGTCATCGCTGGGGCGGAAGAGGTAGTGCACCGGCGTGACCTGCAGCGCGGCCACGCCGAGGTCGGCCACGGCGTACCCGCGTTCGATCGCCTGGCGGGTGCTGTCGGCGATGATGCCCGCGATGACGGGCACGCGGCCGCGCGCCTCGTCAACGACAGCGCCCACGCAGCGGCGGAGCTCATCCGTCGAGAGCGTGTGGCCCTCTCCCGTGCTCCCGCCCACCGCCAGCCCGTGCACGCCGGTCCGTTCGACCAGGTACCGGACCTCGGCGCGCAGCTTGGACTCGTCGGGCTCTTCATTCTCAGTAAAAGGGGTCGTCAATGGGGGCACGATGCCGCGGATATCTGTCATAGCGACTGTCTCCTGTGGTCACGAGTAGGGCGACTCTACGATCCGGATGATCCATTTCCCGAACAGCGTGTTTGTCGATGACTGCTGTGAGACACACCGTGCTGCTTCTGCTCCATCTCGTCCAGCGTGAGGTCAGGCGGTTCGCTGTGTCGAGGCGACGGCCCGGCGATGTCCGGGCCGCCAGCTCAAGCGCCGCAGGTGTTCGCTGCGGTCAAGGTCAAGCGCCCGCGCTCGGAGGCCTCCACCGGAGACAGCCTGTGGTTTGTCAGGTGCTCGTTCGCTCCACTCCCCACCGTGATCAACCCATCAGGGCGATGTGGGGACGAGTTGCGTCAATTATAGTACCGCGCGACCCCATTGGCAACTGATCGACGCCGTATGCCGGCGCGCGCCGCCACAAGGCGCCCTGTCAGTCGCCGGCCCGAGGGGACTTGGTGACGCTCGATCCCCAGGGCCGGAATGCACGCCTCCGCGGTCCCGTTGTTGGCAGATCCCTGCCCGGGTGTATAATCCGAACGTGAACCGGCGCGTCGGGCGGCCTGCACCGATCGGACGACCCGACCGCGCGATGGGAGGAGACTATGGCGATTGGCGACAACGAACTGGCCCGGCTGCGTCGGAGGGCGGCGCAGATGCGCCTGCTCATCGTCGAGATGATGGGCCCCGGCAAGGCGCACCACTACGGCGGATCGCTTTCGGCGGCCGATCTGGTGACCGCCCTCTACTTCCACAAGATGCGGTACGACGCCGCCGCGCCCCGCTGGCCGGAGCGCGACCGCTTTCTGATGAGCAAGGGCCACTCAGTTCCGGCGCAATACGTGGCGCTGGCGATGCTCGGCGTGCTGCCGATGGAGGAATTGCCCACCCTCAAACGGATGGGCAGCCGGCTCCAAGGCCACCCCGCCATGCACGAGACTCCGGGCCTGGAGGGGTGCACCGGCGCGCTGGGCGAGGGGCTCTCCTACGCCAACGGGATGGCGCTCGCAGCCCCCATCCTTGGCCTGTCCTACAACGTCTACTGCCTGCTGGGCGATGGCGAACTGCACGAGGGGCAGGTCTGGGAGGCGGTGATGACGGCGGCGAAGCACTGCCTGGGCAACCTGGTCGCCATCGTCGACCGGAACGGGCTGAAGGCGATGGACGAAACCCACTGTGGCAAGCTGCTCGACCCGCTGGCGGCCCGCTGGTCGGCCTTCGGCTGGGCTGTGACCGAGATCGATGGACACGACCTCGAGGCAATCTGCGCCGCGTTGGACTGGAGCGACGGGCAGCAGGATCGCCCGTCGGTGATCATCGCCAACACGATCAAGGGCAGGGGGGTCTCGTTCCTCGAGGGCCGGCCTCAGTTCCACAACGCCCAGCTTGATCCAGTCCAGTTCGAGCAGTCGGTCCAGGAGCTGCGGGGCGAACTGGATCGGGTAGGAGGACCAGTCGCATGACATCATTGACCGAGACCAGGAACGCGTACGGACAGGCGCTGCGGGAACTGGGAGCCCAACGTCCCGATGTGGTCGTCCTCGACGCCGATCTCTACAAGTCGACGCAGACGATCCTGTTCCGGGACGCCTTTCCCGAGCGGTTCATCGACATCGGCATCTCCGAAGCCGACATGGTGAGCACCGCCGCGGGGATGGCGGCGTCGGGGCTGATCGCCTACTGCAACAGCTTCGCCATCTTCCTCTCCGGTATGTGCTACATGCCCATCCGTACGCAGATCGCCTACCCGGCGCTGCCGGTGAAGCTGGCGGGCTCCAGTGCGGGTCTGACGCAGGGCCCCGATGGCGCCAGCCACCAGTCGCTGGAGGACATCAGCCTGATGCGCGCGCTGCCGAACATGGTCGTCGTCGCGCCGGCGGATGATCTCGAGACGCGACAGGCCACGTTTGCCGCCGCTGAATGGCCGGGACCGGTCTACATTCGCCTGGGCCGTTACCCCGTGCCCCGCCTGCTCGACAGCGCGTACCAGTTTGTCATCGGCCAGGCGACGACGATGCGCGCGGGCGACGATGTGGCCATCTTCGCCACGGGGCATATGGTGTGGAAGGCGCTTGAGGCCGCCGAGCTGCTGGCCCGCGATCGGGTCGAGGCGCGCGTTGTGAACGTGTCGACGATCAAGCCGCTGGACGAGGCGGCGGTGCGCGAGGCCGCCGGTCGGACGGGGCTGCTCGTGACGGTCGAGGAACACAGCATCATCGGCGGGCTGGGCGGCGCCGTGGCCGAATGCGTGTCCGGGATCGCTGGGGCGCCGCCGCTGCTGAGGCTGGGCGTTCGCGATCTGTTCGGCGAATCCGGGCTGGCCGACGAGCTGCTGGAGAAACACCGTCTGACGGCGCCGCTGATCGCGGAGGATATTCGCGGGGCGATGGCGTAGCGAACGCCGGGAGCAGTGTGGCGCGGGGTGCGGGCCGCAATCCAGGCGGATTGCGCCACATGGGGGGCTGTTGACGCGCTGGTTCGATGGCGTAGCGAACGCCGGGGGCAGTGTGGCGCGGGGTGCGGGCCGCAATCCAGGCGGATTGCGCCACATGGGCGGCTGTTCACGCGCTGGTTCGATGGCGCAGCGAACGCCGCGGGCAGTGTGGCGCGGGGTGCGGGCCGCAATCCAGGCGGATTGCGCCACATGGGCGGCTGTTCACGCGCTGGTTCGATGGCGCAGCGAACGCCGCGGGCAGT